>FMSI01104636.1_pt1 | contig 13565 bp, 7 predicted proteins | sample 1504471 | NCBI WGS metagenome assembly FMSI01 (sample SAMEA4475357, study PRJEB15587) | soil metagenome | biome: Soil; feature: Field | place: India | collected 2015-03-11 | depth 0 m
CTTTGCGGAAAAGGTAAGGGAAGATGGGAAGATGGGGAGAAGCACACCTATCCTGCAGCGAAAAGGACTACTGATCCACAGGCTTTAGGGATTCCTTCCTGCCGTTTCCTCTTAGGAGAGGGGGTGAGTGGCTTTCTTTCCAGGGAAGGCACGCTCTTTTTCGTGTGTGCCTTTTCTTGAAAGATACTCTTGTCACTCCCAGGGTGTACTACCAGAGAAATACCTGCTTTGCTGTTTTCATTCGTTTTTTACTTGCGCACCTGAGAAGCCTGCGCTAAGGTATTGAAAAAGGAAAGGAGGAAAAGGAATGCGTATTGGATGCATGGGAGAGCTACTCGTGGAAATCATGCGGGATGGAGTGGACGTTCCCCTGGGAGTTCCAGGAATCTTTTTGGGACCATACCCCAGTGGTGCTCCGGCGATTTTTGCTGATTGCTTGGCTCGCCTGGGGGAAGAGGTCTTTTTTGTGGGAGCGGTGGGGAGAGACGATTTTGGCACTCTCATCGTCGATCGGCTCAAGGAGGATGGTGTAGATACAAAGGGCATCAAGGTCCTCGAGGATTACACGACCGGTGTAGCCTTTGTGACATATTTCAGCGATGGTTCCCGGAAATTTATCTATCACATTGCTCGTGCGGCTTCAGGGCAAATCTTCCCTGAGGATGTTCGTGAAGAAGATTTTCTTCGCCTGGATATTCTCCACGTTATGGGTTCGACCATGCTCATTAACGATAATTGCCACCGGGCTTATCTCAAGGCCATTGACATTGTGAAGCGCAATGGGAAACGTATAAGCTTCGATCCCAATTTTCGTCCCGAGCTTCTTGGAAAGGACCGAGCTCGAGAGCTCTTTGAACCGGTCTTGCGGGAGAGTTTCGTAGTTTTTCCCACCGAAGAGGAGCTTACCGTCCTTACGGGGGAAGGAGATATCGATCGGGCCTGTGCGAAAGTTCTCTCTGAAGGTCCAGAAATTGTGGCCATAAAGCAAGGGAAGCGAGGTTCTACTGTTGTTACCAGGGAAGGCAAATGGTCCATTCCCGCTTTTCCGGTGGAGGAAATGGATCCCACGGGGGCGGGGGACTGTTACTGTGCCGGGTTCCTTGCAGCGCTGGCGCGAGGTATGACGAGGGAGGAAGCCGGCCGGTTCGCCAATGCTGTGGGAGCTTTGGCGGTGACGAAAAAGGGACCGATGGAGGGAGCGCCAAAGTTCTGTGAGGTCCAGGCTTTTTTGGCGCAGTTTTAGAGAGGGGGAATCGAAAAGAATGTTTCCTCGCCGAGCCATCGATGAAAGCCCTATACGCAAAAAAGCCCAAGAAGCAGGTCTTCCGGTGGTTGACTTCCTGGTACGGAAGATGCAGGAACTTGCCACGGTGGAGGGAAAACCTCAAACGCTTTTAGCAGTGTGTCCCAACTCCCAGACGGTCATTCGGGCGGCTCTGCGGGCGGCCAAAAGGGCCCGGGCACCAATAAAATTTGCTGCCACCTTGAACCAGGTGGACATTGATCGGGGATACACCGGCCTCACCCAGAAGGAATTCGTGGAGCTTGTGAAGTACGAGGCCGAGAGCCTCAACTACCAGGGGTGTATCATCATTGCCGTGGACCATGGGGGTCCTTGGGTGAAAGATCGTCACACCATTGAAGGCTGGAGCCTCAGAGAGTGCATGGACTGGGTGAAAAAGTCCTTTGAGGCAGCCATTGACGCCGGATATGATCTCCTCCACGTGGACCCCACAGTCGACCGCACACTTCCTCTAGGCACTCCTCCTCCGATTGAGGTGGTCATAGAGCGGACAGTAGAACTCATCCACCATGCCGAAACATACCGGAGGCATCGGGGTTGCCCTCCCATCTCCTACGAGGTAGGGACAGAAGAAGTCCACGGTGGGTTGGCGGATCTTAAGGTCTTTGAGAAATTTTTGTGTGGCCTCAGGGAAGGACTTTCCCGAGCAGGTCTTACGAATGTGTGGCCCATATTCGTGGTGGGGAAGGTGGGGACTGACCTCCACACCACGCTCTTTGACCCCCGTGTAGCTCGGGCTCTCACTGAGAAGGTTCAACCTTACGGTTCTCTCATCAAAGGGCACTATACGGACTACGTAGAGAATCCCGAGGAGTACCCTGCTTCAGGTATGGGGGCGGCAAATGTGGGTCCTGAGTTTACCGAAGAAGAGTACAATGCTCTGTCTGAACTTGCCGCCCTTGAAGGGGAGCTCTTTGCCCGAGGATACGTGGCCAAAAAATCGGACATCCTTCAGATTCTCTTTAAGGAGGTTTACAAGAGCAATCGTTGGAAGAAGTGGCTTCTCCCCGAAGAGGTGGGGAAGGACCTTACCGAGCTCTCCAAGGAACGGCAGGAGTGGCTCGTGAAAACAGGCTGCCGCTACATCTGGGCCCAGCCGGAGGTGGTGGCCTCCCGGAGCCTCCTCTATGAGAACCTCGCAAGATATGGCTATCGACCGGAAGAGGCGGTTCTTTTGGGCATTGAACGTTCCATGGACAAGTATTTCCGGGCTTTCAACCTCATCGACCTGGACGTACGTCTTCTCAAATTTCTGTAGAGTGGTATGATAGAAGAGAAAGGAGGGGATTCTCTCATGCGAAGATGGATTGTGGTGTTTTTGGTTCTCCTTGCGGGAATCGGAAGCGTGGTCCGGGCACAGGAGGGAGAGTTTCAGATTCTCTCTATCTCTCCCCCCCCGGACGCGGAGGTTCCTCTTGCGCTATCTGAAATCCGCATCGCCTTTTCCCAAGAAGTGGTGTCTTCTCAAGACGTCGGGGTCATGAAAGACCTTTCCCTTGCTCCTCTCTCTGTCGACCCTCCTCTTCCCGGTCATTTCCTCTGGGAAGACGAGAAGACTCTGGTCATAAAACCTAAGGGAACGCTTAGAGAAGCTACCCGCTATGTTTTTCGCCTGCGGGACGACTTCAAGAATGTAAAAGGAAAACTTCTGGCGGGGCGACACGATTTTGTCCTTTCCACTGCGCCCCTCAAAGTCCTTGATGTAAAGCAGGTGGATTACACCGAAGAGGGAGGGGTAGTCTTAGAATGTAGCTTCTCTCTCTCTGTTCTTCCTCAAAAATTGCGAGGGTTTCTCGTCCTCAAGGATGAACAGGGACGGGAAATCCCCTATAGTCTCCCCCTCGGTCCGGCGAGCACCAAGCTCTACCTTACCACTGCTCCCCTCTTGCAACCTACGGTACACGTGGAGATACTCCCGGGATTGACGAGCGAGCAGGGGCCCTTGGGCCTTACAAGCCCCTATCGCAAGGTGCTTTCCGTGACGTATGCCTTTGAAATCCTGGGAAACTGGGTCTACTTTGAGTCGCCATCATCGTGCGTCATCAATTTCAACACTTCTACCCCTGTGGACCCAGAAGCCTTAGCCCCTTTTGTGAGCATTGACCCGCCCACTCCCTTTGTCCTTCGGCGGAGTTACAGCGGCTTTGCTGTTGTGGGGCCGTTTCTTCCCCGGGAACGGAAGGTCATCACGGTTAAGCGAGGGGCTCCGGCATGGAATGGAGCACGACTTCTTGAAGATTTCGTTCAGGCAGTGATTATTCCGGATCTTTGGCCTTCCATATCCTTCCCCGTGAGTGGGACGTACGTGAGTTCGGCTTTTGGGGCCCGCATACCCATAGAACTTGTCAATGTCTCCAAAGTGCGCTTGACGCTGTGGAGACTCCATGACAACAATATCCCCGTCGCTCTGGCTACCATGCCCCAGATTCCGGCAGAGGCCCTTGCGGAGGCCGTAGCAGAAATGGAGCTTTTCAATGATGCACCCCCCAATGCTCCAGTACGGAAGGCCATCGACCTTGTGTCTTTGACCGGGAACCGCAAAGGTGCCTATGTCATTATGGCGCGGGATGCTTCCCCAGAGGGGTGGAGCTACGCCGAACATCTCTTCGTTCTTACCGACATCGGAGTGGTGGCCAAAGTCTTTCCTTGGGGAGTAGTTGTTTGGGCTAACGCTCTTGAGGATGGGGCACCCCAGAAGGGGGCCAGGGTCAAGGTCTTCTCGGCGAAGAACCAACTACTCCTTGAAGGGGCCTGCAATGAAGAGGGCCTCTTCTTTGCTCATAGAGAGACTCCCTGGAGCGAGGGAGAGAAACCCTACATTGTGACGGTAGAGACGGAAAGTGACCTTTCCTTTGTGGTGCTCGAGAACGAACTCTTCACTACCGGTGGCTTCGATGTCACGGGAAGAGAATATCTGCGAAGGGGTTATGAGGCTTTCCTTTTCCTTGCTCGAGGGATATTCCGACCGGGTGAGGAGCTTATGGCCCAGGGTATCGTCCGAGGCCCAGGGCTTTCTTCACCCTCTCCCTTTCCGGTGAAGTTTATGGTGGTCAATCCTCTGGGACGAGTGGTGGGCGAGGAGAGCGTCATGCTTTCTTCGGAGGGAAGTGCCTCTCTGACGTTTGCTCTCCCCGAGAATGCCCTAACAGGGGTGTACAATCTCCGTCTCACTCTTCCTGACGGGAGTACGGTCCTGGCAGAAAAATCTTTCCTGGTCGAAGAATTTGTCCCCCCGCGTCTTCGGCTGAACGTTGCCACAGATAAGACTCTGGCTAAGACCGGAGAGGATGTGACGGTTGCGGTGGAGGGTGAATACCTCTTCGGACGGAAAGCCTCCGGGATTTCCTATAGCGCCGAGGTGGTCCTTGAGAGTGCTCCCTTCACCCTGCCGGACTTTGCCCATTTCGCCTTTGGAAATAGAGAACTCTCTTTTGCTCCAATGACGCTCTCTCTGGGTGAGGGAGTGCTCGACGAAGAAGGGAAGGCCTCTTTCACCTTCACCATTCCACCAGAGCTTCGTCCTCCAGCCATGTTAACTGGAAGGGTCAACATCACTCTGAATGACCCGGTAAGCCGGCCAGTGAGTGCAAGTGCCACTTTTACGGTTTCACCCTACCCGGTGTATCTGGGTGTGGCTCTTCCTGAGAAAAGCTATGAGCGGGAGGAGCCCGTCATCTTCTCCCTTCTGGCCGTTGACGAGCATGGACAGCCTAAAGAAGAGACGATAGAGCTTCGCGTTTTCCGCATTTTCCGCCACTTCGTCCTTTCAGCCGCTTCCGGGGAATCCGGTATGCGCTACCGGGAGGAAGAGGAACGAATCCCTGAAGTGGAAGAAAAGCTCACTCTTTCCGAGGGCAAGGGGCGTTATACCTTCACTCCAAAGAGTTATGGGGAATACCTCCTTGAAGTGAAGGAACCCGTGTCGCAGAGTACAACCACTCGTCGCTTTCTGGTGTACGGACGGTATGGCTTTGCGCCTGAGGGAGAGGTCCTTCCCGACCGGGTCATTCTCACCCTGCAAAAGCCGAAGTACCTTCCTGGCGAAGAGGCAATCCTGCGGTATCGGATTCCCTTCCCCGGGAAAGCGCTCTTCACTATAGAGACCGACTCTATACTTCATCTTGAGGTTCTTGAGCTTAAGGAGACGAGTGGCGAGATCCGGTTCCGGGTGGAAGAAAGCCAGAGCCCCAATGCGTACTGCTCTCTTGTGCTCCTTGGAGAGGGCAACACAGAGGATCGTCTTGCCCTGAGAGCCCTGGGGGCGGTACCGATTTTTGTAGACCGGGAAAGGACCCGCTTCTCGGTGGAAATTGCAGCTGCAGAGAAGGTGCGTCCGGGAACTTCTCTTTCTGTTACTTGCCTGGTACGGGACTCAAGCGGCAACCCGGTGAAGGATGCCGAGGTTACCCTGACCCTGGTCGATGCAGGGGTGCTGGCTCTGACGCAAGAACCGGTTCCAGACCCCTTTGCCTTCTTCAATACCAAGAGAAAGCTCTCCGTTTCAACTTTTGACCTTTACAGTAGTCTTGTTCCTGAAGAGCCGGCGACCACACCGCTTTTACACCCTGCCGGAGGAGCACCGGAAGAAGCCTTCCTTAGGGCACAGCTCTCCTTTATTCGGCCAGCTCTTTTCAGAATTGTCTCCATATTCCGCACCGGTTTCAGAACGGACGAAAATGGAAGAGTCACCGCTTCGTTTGATTTGCCTGATGTGGCCACAACCCTTCGGGTAACGGCTGTAGCCTTCAAGGGAGAGTCCTTTGGAAGCAATGCTCAAGAGGTTCTCCTTGAGGAGGAGGTGGTGGCCGAGCTCACCCATCCTCGGGCGGTAGCTCCAGGGGATTCCTTCGTCATGCCGATGACGGTGTTTTCTCAGAAAGACGAGCCGGTACATGTTACGCTCTCCCTTGTGGCAAATGACCTTCTGGCGATTGACCCTCAGGAATTCGTCCTGGATCTCCCTTCACGGGGTAAGTCCACGGTGTACCTAAGGGCCCGGGCTCAGCGTCTTGTGGGTGAGGCGGAATTGCGGCTTGACCTTCTCTGGGAGGCACAGCGAAGGGCCCTCAACTTTCGCTTCCCGGTGCGTCCGGCTGCTCCTCGACTGCCGGTTGTTTTCTCAGGGAGTGTAGAACCTGGAGGATCAACAACCCTTAGCCCTTCCCTTAGCTTCATCGCCTCCACACTTCAGGGAAAGCTCTGGCTTTCGGCTACACCAGAGGTGGACGTGAGCCGCATTGCCTCCTTCCTCTGGGCCTATCCCTATGGGTGCTTAGAGCAGACCGTATCTGGTGCTTGGGTGGCCCTCCTTCTACCTGAGTATCTCAAGGACATCGATCCACAGCTTGTGGAACCACAGTCGGTACAAAAGGCCCTTTCCCGTCGGATACGACGCATTCTGTCTCTACAGACCTATGACGGTGGTTTCAGCTTCTGGCCTCAAGGAGAAAGCGATCCTTGGTGTTCGGCGTACGCCACCCACTTCCTCCTTACTGCTCGAGGTAAAGGAGTGGATATTCCTCCAGAGGCCCTTGAGGAGGCTCGAAATTATCTTCTTCGAGTTCTTGTGGCTGTGCCGTACGATACTTCACTCGAGGTGCTCAAGGACTTCTATACTGCAAGAGCCTACGCAACCTACGTTCTGACCCTTGCCGGCGAGCGACCTCTTGCCACTTTGGAAGAACTTCGGGAGAAAAGGGAGTATCTGAGAACGTCGGGTGTGTTCTTTTTGGCACTCACCTACAGCCTCCTGGGACAGAGGGAGCTCGCCCGGGAGCTTGCAGGAAGCTATGCACCCTCTCTCTACGGGGAACCCCAGACGGGAGGAGTGTATGAGTCACCTCTCCGGGAAAGGGCCCTGGCGCTTCTTGTGGCCTTGGATCTTGACCCTACCCATGCGCAGGGAACGGCTTTAGTTGACGATTTGCGAAAAGCCGTCAATGAACGGCCATACCTCACCACGCAGGAAGGAGCTTTTCTCCTTCTGGCGCTCTCGGAATACTTTGCCGTTGAGCGACGTACTGACCGGTTCTCGGCCAGCCTGGTATCCCAGGAAGGAAAGGTTATCGCCTCCTTCACAGATAAAGACAGAGCTTCTCTCGATCTTTCCCTCCTTTCCTCTCCGCCATGGATTCTCAGGAACGAAGGAGAAGGAAAGGTGTTCTACGTCCTTGTGGCCGACGGGGTACCTCTTGAAGCTCCTGCCCCCTTCGATCGGGGAGTACAGGTGCGGAAGGTCTACTACGGTGAGGATGGGAATCCTCTTTCTGAGGGCAGAATACATCGCGGAGAGAGCGTGACTGTTGAACTGACACTCAAGACCGAAAGACCCTTAGAGAACGTGGTCGTGGTCGACCTCCTTCCCGGAGGACTTGAAATTGCCGGTGCTGAGTCTCAGGAAGGGTCTTTCGTCGACCGTCGGGACGACCGTCTGTTGCTTTTCATTCCTCACCTTGATGGGACCTTTACCTACAAGTACAGCGTCACGGCCATAACAGCAGGCACCTTCATCGTTCCTCCGGTGAAAGCCGAGTGTATGTATAATCCTGAGATTGCCAGCCTTTTCGGGTACGGTACGCTCACAATTGTGGAGGAGAGAACACCTTGAGGCGGTGGGTGATCCTCCTTGTGGTCATCCTCTGTGCCCTCCTGGGGGGAGGGATGGCGTTTTTTCCCCTCCCCCTTGATGTGGCTCCTTTTCGGACATATGTTTCTTCTCTTGCCCTCTACGACCGGGAAGGGAGAATCCTCTGTCTTTTTCGTTCTCCCCAGGATGAATGGCTTCTCCCTGTTCCTCTCAAGGAAATGGGGAGATGGCTTCCACTCCTCGCTGTAGAGAGCGAAGACCAGCGCTTTTTTGAGCACCATGGGGTGGATGTTCTGGCGCTCTTGCGGGCTCTCTGGCAGAATCTCTCCGTTCGGCAGGTTGTGTCTGGGGCCTCCACCATTACCACGCAACTCGTGCGTCTTGTGCGACCCCGCCCGAGGAACCTCCCGACCAAGGTCCTTGAGTATGTGGAAGCCCTGTGCCTGGAACGAAAGCTCACCAAAGAAGAAATCCTTGAATCGTATCTCAATCGGGTACCTCTGGGAGGAAACATCCGGGGAGTGGAAGCAGCTTCTTTGTACTATTTTGGAAAGAGGGCTCAACACCTTTCTTTGGCTGAGGCTGCAGCTTTAGTAAGCCTTTTCCCGGCTCCTGAGCGATTTCGTCCTGATAAGAACCCACAGGGGTTTCTCGCAAGGAGAAATGCTCTTCTTGAGCGCCTGAGCAAAAAAGGGGTGATTGCTCAAAGGGAATACCTCCTGGCCCGGAGTGCTTCTATCCCCACACCTTTGGGCTTTCCCCGTTTCGCGTACCACGCAGGGCAATTGTTACAGAAACTCACTCATGCTTCTTCGCTCTCCTCAACCATAAGTCTTCCCCTCCAGGCCTGGCTTGAGAAGCGCCTCAAGGAAACTACGGCGACTCTCCCCCAGGACGTCACTGCCTGTGCTCTGGTGGTGGAGAACACAACCGGGGAAATCCTTGCCTATGTGGGGAATGCTCGCTTTGGAGAGAGCTCTGGTGCAGGATTCGTGGACTGTGTCCAGGCACCCCGTTCTCCTGGTTCCACCTTAAAGCCCTTTGTCTATGCCCGGGCATTCGACCGGGGATTTCTCGTTCCCTCTTCACTTTTGGCTGATACGCCTTTTGGGCTCTCAGGAAATGTTCCCCGGAACTTTGACGAGGCCTTCCGGGGTCCGGTGAGCTGTCGTACCGCCCTGGCCTTGTCTTTGAACGTTCCGGCGGTGCGAGTGGCGAGAACGGTGAGCCTGAGGGATGCTTTAAACCTCTTTCGGGTTCTGGGATTTTCATACATTACGAAGGATGAGAGCTTTTACGGTGATGCCCTTGTTCTCGGAGGGTGCGAGGTGACCCCTTGGGAACTTGCCGGAGCGTACGCCGTTTTGGCCCGTCTTGGAGAGTCCGTGTCGCTCTCTCTCCTGGCGAGCGACCCGGCGCACAAGAAAGAGAGAGTGTTTTCAGAAGGCAGCGCCTACATGATCTCTGATATTCTTGCCGATACTCTTCGCTTTACGAGCTTGCGGGTGTCTCCCCGCATACCGCTCTGTGCCTTTAAGACTGGGACTTCATACGGTTTGCGAGATGCCTGGGCAGTGGCATATAATCCCCGCTATACTGTTCTGGTATGGTTTGGAGACCCCAAGGGTACCCCCCATGATGAACTTGTGGGAATTCGTCTGGCGGCACCACTCGCGCTTCGGGTTATGGAGTACCTCATGCAGGGAAAACGATCCTGGTATAAATGTCCGGAGGACATTGAGTGGCATGAGGTGTGTGCAGTCTCGGGAAAGATTGCTTCTCCTCTGTGCACCAGGACGACCCTTGCGCCCTTTTTGAAAGGCGTGTCTCCCCTGAAAGTCTGTGACATGCACCGTATGACTCCGCAGAGTGTTGTCACCTTCTGGCCTCGGGAAATTGCCCTGTTCTTTGGTGAAACCAGCGCCTCGTCACTCTCCATTGTTTCTCCCCTTTCCCAGCGTCGGTACTTTCTCCTCCCTTCATCAGCCGTTCTTCGTCTGCCCCTCAGGGCAGAAGGAGGAGAGGGGAGAGTGTACTGGTTTGTGAATGGAGAATGCAGAGGTCAGAGCACCCCCGGAGAGACACTTTTTGTGGAGCTTCCGCCGGGGCGGTACGCCATTGTGGCCTCCGACGAGAAGGGACGAGGCGATACCGCAGTGGTGACTGTGGAGAGACCCTCTTTTGCCAGAACAAAAGCAGACCTTGGCTTTTCGCCGCGGTGAAGGAAAAATGTATATAGTGCACAGAGGGCAAGAAGCAGTACTCCAGGGAAGCGCCGTGCTCCTTATATTTTTTCTCCTTTTGAGTTATATTGCCCTTGACAACGTCAGGGATGTCTTTGTCCGAGAGCTCAAAAGGGAATTCGCCTTCTCCTTCTTTGAGAATGAGGGGCAGAAAGCCAGGTTTGCTGAATTCTTTGGTCTCCCAAAGCCTCAAGAGGGGAAGGCCTTCCTCATGCCTCCCGAAGTTCTGGCTGAATACACCGAAGCTCTCATCTACAGGGATGTTCCGTATGGTCCTGAAAAGAAACAGAAGCTCAATATCCTCGTTCCCCTTTCTATAAGCTCAGGGGAAAAGCTTCCGGTCTTCGTCTTTGTCCATGGAGGAACATGGATTGGGGGAACGAAGGACGAAGTGCTCTACAGCCATTTTGCTAAAGAAGTGGTAAGGACAGGGTACATTTTCGCGAGTCTTGACTATCGGGTGTATCCTGAGGTGAAGTTCTCAGGCATTGTTGACGATGTCCGAAGGGCGCTTGTATGGCTCTATCGAAACATCGATGAGTATGGGGGAGAGCGCCGTTTCGTTCTGTGTGGACATTCCGCCGGGGCACACCTGGTGGCTCTTTTGACCGTGCAGGATGATCTCCTCCCGCCTGAGATTTTCAAGAGTGTCCATCAGGTCTTTCTTTTGAGTGGTCCCTATGACCTTCTTACTTACGAGGAGAACCTCAATCTACCCTTCCGGGAACTTGTGAAGAGGATGTTTCTCGACCTCTTTGAGGGGAGAAAAAACCTCAAAGACATTTCCCCAGTCTACCAAGTGGAAAAGATCCACATCGATTTCATCCTTGCCGTAGGGGAGAAGGACGAAGTGACACCCAAAGAGCAGACCGAAGCACTCTTTCGAGAGCTTCGCCGTTGGGGGAACCGGGCTCAAATGTTTTCACTTCCTGGGATAGGTCATGGGGGAACGCTTTTTGTCCTCAATGAGGACTTTGACCGTGAGGGGATCGTTGCTCCAGTGTTCCGGAAAATCCTCAGAGAGGCAGGATGAAGAAATGGAAGAACGAAACTTTCCATGCCCCAGAATTGTGGTGAGCCAGTGCCTGGGATTTTCTCGTTGTCGCTATGACGGTGCTATCATCGAAGGCACGATTACCGAGGTCCTCAAGGATTACGTGGAGTTCATCCCAGTGTGCCCGGAGATGGCGATAGGCCTTGGGGTACCCCGCCAGCCTATCCGCATTGTTCTTTCTGGGAATACGCGGTGCCTCCTGCAGGAATCGACGGGGCTTGACCTTACCGAGCACATGAGGGAGTTCTCGCGGGGATTTCTCTCGTCGCTCCGGGGGGTGAGCGGTTTCGTTCTCAAGGCCAAATCGCCTTCTTGCGGCTTCAGGGATGTCAACATTCACGCCCCAAACGGTCGAATCCTTACCAGGGGACATGGCTTTTTCACCGAGGAAATCCTGCAATTCTACCCCCACCTGGCGGTAGAAACTGAAAGACGCCTGGAGAACCTTGCCATTCGAGAACATTTCCTCGAAAAGGTCTTTGCCACGGCAGACTTTTTCAGAATACGAGAACACCAGAGTCTTGGAGAGCTTGTGGACTTTCACACCCGCTATAAGCTCTTTTTCATGGCCCACAACCAGAGTGAGGCTCAGAAACTTGGAAGGATTGTGGCTGAGGCCAAAAGGAAGGGAAAGGACGTGGCCTTCAGTGAGTATGAAGAGCATTTCTTTCGGGCACTTCGGCGGTCAATGAATCGAAAGCTTGTAGTGAACGTCCTCCAGCATACTCTGGGGTACTTCAAGGATCGGCTGGCTCCTCAAGAGAAATCCTTTTTCCTCGAGCTTCTTGAAGGCTTCCGCCGGGGTGCTGTCCCCTTCTTCGCCCTTGTGACCCTTATGAGGTCCTGGATTGTGCGCTTTGAAGAGCCATATCTTGCCCAACAGACTTTCTTTGCGCCTTATCCAGAAGGACTCAAGCCCAAAGAAATCCAGGACCTCATACCGTTTCGAGATTTCTGGAGCGAGAAGCATGCTACCTGAGCAGTGCCTCGGTCATGGCATCCATGAACTCGGGAACATCCTCTGGTACTCTCCCGGTGACAATACGTCCATCGATCACTGCCGACCAGTCGAAGCTGTAGGTACCACCCATGATGGTGACGGCCTCTTGGGCTGCTAACCATCCCGCGCTTCGTTTCCCTTCAAGGAGTGAGGCAGCTGCCAGAGCAATGGGAGCATGGCAGATGCCGGCCACAATTCTCTCGGCCTCGTAGGCTCTCTTGAGGAACTCAAGAGGAGTCCCGGCTGCGATGCAGTTCCACGGGCAAAAGGCTCCTGGAACCATGGCAAGGTCAATATCCTCGGGGGTAATGTCCTCGAGGGGAACAAGGCCATAGCACTCCTTGGGGATTTCCTGGAGAGGTACTGAGACTCCAAAGTTCCCCATCACCACGGGAAGACCAAGGAGAGGGGGGCGGGAACGCATGGGGGCTTCGAAAGTTCCCAGAATGACCTCTGCTCCTCGATAAAGGAATTCCATAACCGGCACCACAAGCTCTACATCTTCGAAATCTTCCCCGGCGATGATGATCACTCTCTTTCCTTGCAGAATTCCCTCTCGCTCATCCAAAAAGTGAGGGTCAAAGAGGCGGCAGAGGGTTCGGACGAAAAGGGGAGTGTCCACTGTTCCCCGGGCAGTCACAACCTCTCCATCGGCCACTACCGGAAGGTCCTCGAAGGCGCCGATACGACGGAGCATGAACGACACCACCGAACTTCCTGTGATGCTCTTTCCATGGGCGATGTGGGCGCTGACCAGAACCAAGGCCCCGTCACCTATGGCTCCAATGAGAGCTCCTTGCTTGTGTGCTCTGGCGAGGAACTCGACCACAGAATCCTCGGTCATCATAATGTCAGCTGAGTGTCCCCCAATGACGATCACGGCGTCGTACTCTTTGGGATTCGCCTCCTTAAGGGATTTCCAGCTGTAACGTTTAGGACTGATGGTGGGAATGGGATCGACACCCATGTCCCACATCCCGGTAACACCCTTTCCTTTTAGGTATGGTCGGGTGAACTTCCAGGTAACCCAGTCAATGAGGAGGAACTCTGGGAATCCTCCGAACTCACTCAGATACTCAGCAAGATAGTAGGCTTGGAAATCGCTGAATTCGCTGGCCACCAGAAGACCAAGGTGTTTTCCCACGAGGGGCCCCTGAGGTTTGCGTGCCCCAGCGTGTGGTCCTTCCCAGAAGGTCGCTCCATCTCGTTCAACCACAGTCACACCGGTTCTGCGGGCTACATTAAGAAACGGTGATGCCATCATCCCACCTCCTTTACCGACCATTATAGCGGTACAAGAGCTCAAAAAACACCTAAGGGGGGCCAAGGTGACACCTTGGCCCCCCTTAGGTGCAAGGAGGGGAAAGACTTCTATGTAA
>FMSI01001568.1_pt1 | contig 13531 bp, 12 predicted proteins | sample 1504471 | NCBI WGS metagenome assembly FMSI01 (sample SAMEA4475357, study PRJEB15587) | soil metagenome | biome: Soil; feature: Field | place: India | collected 2015-03-11 | depth 0 m
CTGATATATGCCGTAAAACAGGCGCAAAGCCAATCTACCTTGATGAAGACAAATCAGTGGTATGTGAATTTAAAGAAAAGTCTTCATCACAGTTCAATCCTGATGGATATGACCTGACTCAATTTGAAATGCCAGCAACTGTTGTTGAAAAGCTTATCTATGGTAGAGATGAAAATTTATATATTAATGTTCCAAAACTCAAGACGCATTCAATGGCTATTGTCACACTGGGTGTAAAGAATCAATGGGCTTTTCCCCTTCATAATGACAGGCGATATGACCACAACTACAACCTTCACTATAAACTTGTCGATATCCTTGGGTATGTGCAGCCGGATTTTACGGTAATAGAAGGAATAGAAGGGACAATTTATGGGCATTATCCAGCAACAAGATTAGCAGACAAATGTGTTATTCCATATAAAGTATTGATAGCTGGTGACAATGTTGTAGCAACAGATATAGTTGGTGCAAAAGTATTTGGTTTGGATGTTAAGGATGTGCCTCATTTACAGATTGCGTTGCAAAAGGGTTTTGCAAAGGGCATTAAAAGTAGTAAAAATATTAAAATTGATGGCAGCCTTAGAGAATATAAAAAGCGCTATCCTACGGATTTATTTGAAAGCTTTCCTCCTGATGTAAATATCATTATGGGTAAAGAGTTGTGTTGTAAGGAAGGCTGTCGCAATAATCCGTTAACGTTATTACAGGTATTATTCCACGATTATAACGGCAAAGGTGGGTGGAGTCTTGTTATAGGAAAAGGGCATGATAAACAGATAATTCATAAAATAACAACACCGGTACTGATTGCAGGTCATTGTGCTATTGAAGAAACCTATGATACTCTTGTTAAAAGATTAGGCAAACGTAACGTATATATAAGTGGGCAATGTAATGATTTAGCTGCGTCTGCAGCTGCTATGTTTAAGCTAATGAAGGTGAATCCTTTAAAGCTTGTTAATCTGTCTCCTTTGAAATCGGTAAAGTTGTTGCTTTTGGCAAAATTATATGGTACAAAAGCAAATGTTCCCAATTTACTGTCGCGTTTTATAAAAACAGTGTAGGAGGTAGTATATGAAAAAAAGGTTAATTTTTGCAATCGTTATTGTTATATGTTCAATCGTTGCATTATTTTCGATTGCAGGGTATTATTTTTCAAGTATGGTAATCACACCTAAGGTGTGGGATTACAATGAAACCTATAGAAATGAAATAAAATTCAATAGATTTACTGAGCAATACTATACAAGTTTACCAAAAGAAGAATTTTTTATTGATTCGCCTAACGGATATACACTGCATGCCATGTACATACCAAAAGGCTCAAATAAAACTGTTATTTTTGTTCATGGGCATACCTATACTTTGATGGGCGATATCAAGTATCTTGAGATATTTCGATCATTGGGATTCAATGCACTGCTTTTTGATAGTAGATTTCATGGTAAAAGCGGTGGAAGCAACACAACTTTTGGAAAATATGAAAAATATGATGTAAAAGCGTGTGTTGATTGGGTTAACAAGAAACATGGTACAAAAAGCATTATAGGTTTGCATGGTGAATCAATGGGTTCAGCAATATGTTTGTTATATGCAGCAATTGATAATAGATGCAGCTTTTACATTGTTGATGGGGCAATGGCCGATTTGCAGGAGCTACTATCGTACAGGCTTAAAAAGGATTTTGGCCTGCCGGCATTTCCGTTATTACATGCGGCAAGTGTAATGAGCGGGCTACGGGGAGCAATGTTTTTCTCTGAGATATCACCAATATCAGTAGTTAACGATATTACAGCACCGGTATTATTTATTCATGGAGGCGATGATACTGATATTCCAGTTGAACATGCTAGGCGTTTGTATAATATGTACTCAGGTACAAAACAAATATGGATTTGCCCTGGTGCTACACATTCCAAATCAATTGTAGTAAACAGAGAAGAATATGAAAGGCAGGTGAAGGATTTTTTAAAGATGATAAGGGTTATTTAGTTGCTGGATTATTTAAAACTATTTAAAGCCTTTAATAAGAAAGCCATACACTATATAGTTGTTGGTAGCAGTACACCTTCATTATCCCTAGAATGACGTATGATATTTATGTTCTATTGGATATGATTGAAAGTAATATCAAACAATTTATAAATCTTATGAAAGAGTGGGGATTTAAACCAGGAGCTCGTGTTTCAATTGATGATTTTGCTGATGAATGTAAACGCAGAGAGTGTATGAATAATAAAATATGATAGCATTTGTGTTTGTTAATCCTGATTGGGCTATTTCTGAAATAGATGGTATCATTGAATCACTGGTGGATTATAGAAAAGCTATTAATAATACACTATATCTTAGTGCTGGTAATGTAACTATTCCTGTTTGGTCTATTAATGATATTATTGACAATGAAAAAGCAAAACGGCCGTAAACATAATCAGATTGATAGTGAATACCTGCAGAGATTGAAAGATGAAACATGAAAAGAACCAAAAAGGCTATGTATATCACATTGAAGAAGAAGTTTTAGATGAATATTTAAGAAAAAACCATTGCATTTGCGCCTTCAATGGCTATATATGGGAAATCGTTTATGAATGGGATATGACAAAAAAAATCAAAGATATACAGGATGCCTTAAGAAGAGGGTAGTAGTTACTATATAATCAATCGTGCAAGATGGTAAACTATAAAACTAATAATCCATGCCACAATAACCTGATAGAAAATTGAAAATACTGCCCACCGTGTGCCTATCTCACGTGCCATAGCAATAACTGTTGCTAAACAGGGAATATAAATCATGACAAATACCATAAATGCAAGAGCGCTTGCTGCTGTTATACCATAACGGGAATTTGCAAGTTTTTTTGAAAGATTCTGGCTGCTTTCTTCATCTGCTGCATGGTACAAAACTCCCATGGTGCTAACCACTACCTCTTTAGCAACGAACCCTGTTGTAAGCGAAATACCCATTTGCCAGTTGAATCCAAGAGGTTGCAATAATGGGTATAACATCAGGCCAATTTTACCAATAAAAGTATATTTAATCATTTCCTGGTTCTTTTGAATTTCAAGGTCTTCCAGCATTTCAGAGTATTTTTTATGTAATTGTTCGGTGTATTTAGGGTCATAATTCTTTTTTTGTATCTGGGATAATGAAGTAGTATACTCATTGTGTACTTGCTGTATGCGATTATTATATTCTTGTTCTAAATGGTGGGGCTTGGGGTATTCACTTAAGACCCATATAATAATGGAAAATGCTAAAATGATTCCACCCATCTTTCTTAAATAGCTTGAAGCCCTGTCCCACATATGAATCAGTATGGTTTTTGCAGTGGGCATGCGGTAAGGGGGAAGTTCCATAACAAAGGGCATGGATTTGCCTTTGAGGACGGTATTATTAAATAGTTTTGCAGAAACAAAGGCTAATACAATTCCAAATGCATATAGTAAAAGAATTATAAATCCTGCATGATTCGGGAAAAATGTGCCAGCAAAAAGTATGTATACCGGAAGCCGTGCAGAGCAACTCATAAATGGATTAATGAGCACTGTGAGGATACGGTCACGTTTATTTTCAAGTGAACGTGTTGCCATGATAGCTGGCACGTTGCATCCAAAACCCATTACCAGAGGGATGAATGATTTGCCATGTAAACCCAAACTGTGCATAATCTTATCCATAAGAAATGCTGCGCGTGCCATGTATCCAGTGTCTTCCATGAAGCTGATACCTAAAAACAAAATCAATATGTTGGGCAGGAAAACAATAACGCTGCCAACACCGCCAATGATTCCCTGTACAATAAGATTTTGCAATTGACCTTTGGGTAATATGTGAGCACTGAGATTGCTTATCCATTGTACAGCTAATTCAATCAGCTGCTTTGGGTATTCTCCCAAAATAAATGTTAAATGAAATAGAATGAAAAGTATAACAAATAGTAATGGGAAGCCAAAATATCTATTTAGGACAATCAAGTCTATTTTTTGTGTGATGTCATAACGCTTTACAGGTTTTTTATGCACTGCTTCTTTCAAGGCACCACTTATGAAGCCATAACGCATATCTGAAAATACGGTTTCGATGTCATCATTAAAAACGATAGCTAATTTTTTTCTAAATTGCAATACAAAGTTACTGATATCTTCTGCATTCGGCAATCGATGTATCTTTTTCGCAGCGTCGATATCTCCTTCAAGTAAACTTATAGCCAGCCAGCGTGATGAGTATTCAATAGGATTTTCTTCAATAAGCGTCTGTAGCGTTTGGATTGCCTGTTCAATGTCATTGCCATAAGGTATCACAATTTTCCGGCGTGTTATTTGCTTTTCATAGCTATCGACAATAGTATCTTTAAGTTGTTCTATGCCTATATTTTTAGTCCCAACAGTAGGAACAACAGGCATGGAAAATAATTCACTGAGCTTTTCTGTATTAATAGTCAAGCCTTTATCATATGCTTCATCTATCATATTGAGAGCAATAATCACAGGTGCTTCTATTTCAATGAGTTGTGTGGTGAGGTACAGGTTGCGTTCTAAATTGCCTGCATCCACAACATTAATAATAAAATGTGGTCGATCATTTATGATGAAATTTCGTGTTATCAGCTCTTCCATGCTGAACGATGTGAGGCTATACGCACCTGGCAGGTCAACCACCTTGATGGTGTATCCCTTGTGATTGAAAATTCCTTCGCGGCGTTCAACGGTAACACCTGCCCAGTTTGCAACCTTCTGACGTGCTCCAGTGAGAGCATTGAAGATAGTTGTTTTACCACAATTGGGATTGCCAATAAGGCCTATGATTATAGTTTTTTTAGTCATAGCTTTGCAATGGTTTTACAATAATAGAATGAGCTTCTTCCACACGAATGGACAGTAAAAAATCTTTGATAGATATTTCGATGGGGTCTTTTAGAGGTGCATATTTTATCACGTGAATAATTTCACCTTTTCTGAAACCCATTTCAAGAAGGCGTTTTTTTAATGGACCGCTTCCCAGTATTCGTATAATTTTGGCTCTTTCACCTTCTTTAAGTTCGCTTAAACGCTTTTCTTCAAGTGCACTGTCAAGCCTGTTAATCCATTGCTGCTCGTCCAGCTGTTCCTGCTTGTAGAATTCCACAAAGCGTTGCATTCGGTTGCTGGCATCTGAGCTTAAATGGTGTTCCAATTTACACGCTTCTTCTTCAGCTTTTTGTGTATCCATGCTCAAAATTTCTTTGAAAAATTCTGTAAGAAATGAATGCTTTTCATAGATGCTATCGGCTACTTCTTTTCCCTTAGCAGTAAGCTGTACATGACCATATTTTTCATAATCAACAAGACCTTTTTCTTTTAGCTTTTGTAACGCAGCTGTTACACTGGGCATCTTTATATTTAATTTTTTGGCTATATCTTTTACACGGACAATATCGTGCTCTTTTAATAGCATTGAGATGTTTTCCATGTAATCTTCCATATTGGGAGATAAAGCTGTGTCATTGCCCATATCATTGTGGTTGCTGAAGGCAAAGAGGTTACCGCGTCGTTTTCTCATTCTCATAGTACACTGATTATTGGTATCAATAAGTTACTCACAAGTACAATTTAATATATATAATATAATTAGTCAAGACTAATTTATGTCAGAAGAAAATAAATTTAAGCGATAGTTACTGTGAATTGTCATAATGAGTTTTTTACCAGTAACTATCGCCAAAAAAAATCACTTGCGTTAAATTATGATTTATGGCACAATACAGAATGATGTTGTTCACTATATTCAAATTATAAGGAGGCTTCATATGAAGCGTGCATTAAGTATTGTAGCGGTTGTTGCAGTAGCGATTCTTTTTATTGCAGCAGACAAAACACCATCAGCAGATGAATTAATTGATCAGCTTGGTGCGCGTCACTCAAAGGTTTTTTGTAAGTATGGCGTTCCAATTAAAATGCATATTGACAGAGGACCTACAAAAGAAGAAGATTATATTATCTTTGACTACTTGCAGTTTGGTTTTGTATTCCACAGGGAAATGATACGTCAAATTTTATTTTATCCTGAATGGAAAGGTGGGAAAATCAGAAATATAAATATTGGCATGACCAGAGATCAGGTGATCAAGATTATGGGAACACCTCAGGAAGAAGTTACGTTAAATGATGGCCGCATTCGCATAACGTATCTTGAGCCTGACAAATATTTTGATATCATCTTGTCAACAAGTAATGTTGTGACTATGGTAAGGTTTGAAGTTAAATAACTAAAATAAACTAAAAGGAAGAGTATGAGTTTTGAAGTACCTGTAAGCCTGGTTCAGTTTTTATTGCCACCTGTGTGTTTTGGCATACTGTTGGGTGGTTTCATTTTGTATGTGTATATGTACTGGCGATATAAAAATTCGCTGTATTTTGCCGTTGCATTTTTTGCATTTTTAGGAATGCTCTTTGTGGGCAGTGAAACGATGATACTGTCATTTGGCGGATGGCTTCATAATCGAAGTATATCTATTCACTTCCATCGCCTGGAACAGGTTTCCGGGCTTTTCTACCTCTTTGCTCTTCCTTATTCATTAAATAAATTACTTATCTTAAACAAACGGTGGCATAAAGTAAATATGCTATTAGCATATGCTGGTTTGCTGTATGCAGCCATTGCAACACTGTGTGCCTACATCTTTCCGGATCTTTTCATATCACTGACAAAACCAAAAACAACATGGATGTATTATGAGGCTGATTATGGTAGAGGTCAGGAGGGTATACTATATGCTATCCGCGATGTGTTTCTGGGCATATATATAGTATACAGCACGATAGCTGTTATCACTGATATGATTGTACAACGAAATTATAAATACCTTTTATTTCCATCTCTTGGATTTTTCTTTGCGTTTGCTGGTGCTGCTATTGACACATTGCATGTCCATACTCATGTATTTTATGATTTTTTCCCTACAGTGTACTTTTCACGTTTCAGCCTTGGCATTACGCTTGCAATAGTATTCTTTATGTCGTCGGTAACACGCATGTTTATAAGCTATGCCCAGGAGTTAGAGATAGCTCATAAAATTATAAGCATTTCGGAAAGGAAATACAGGTTCCTTGTTGAGGGCACCAACGATTGTATTATTTCCTTTGATTCAAATTTAGCTATTACTACTGCAAACAGAGCAGCGTATGACCAGCTTGCGATACGAAAAGGGAGTGAATCTATTACAACACTGTATGACTTATTGTATTTGCCTGAAGGTGAAAGTGATCTGACATTCCAGATAATAAAAGAAAAAATAAATATGCTTTTTAATGAGGGTAAACCTATAAATCTTAAAGTGCAATTGAAATCACGGGGTACGTTTGAACCAAAGGAATACAATATCAGGATAGAACATATTACAATTGATGACAGGAACGAAATATTAATGAAAGCAACATCTGTTCTGGATGAGAATATGCTGAAATATGTAGAAGCTGAGAAGATGAGGCTTTCAATAGGGAATTACCTGATAGCAGCTGAGGAGATATGCAACAGGCTTGTTCTTAATTTGCCAAAATATATAGATAAAAACACAACCAGTGCCATTAAGTTGGGATTGCGTGAAATAATTATTAACGCAATTGAACATGGAAATTTAAATATAAGTTTTGAAGAAAAAACCAAGGCAACTACTAATGGCAACTACCTTGAGTTTATCTTAAGTAGACAAAAAGATCCCAACTATAAAGATAAAAAGGTAACTATAGAATTTTTATTAAATTCTAACAAGGTAATGTATAAAATAGAAGATGAAGGAAATGGTTTCAATTACAGAGAAATAATCCAAAAAATACAAAATACAGTTGATGACGATATGTTAGCTCATGGAAGAGGTTTGCGTATGGCATTCAATATCTTTGACGAGGTGAAGTTTAATAAAAAGGGCAATCAGGTTCTGCTAGTTAAGAATTTTTCTAAAAATTAAAGATTTCATTATAACATTGCATCTTCCCATGCAAATATGATTTTTTTTAATTCACCCCCAATCTCTGTTTTGATGTCCAAGCAACCATCTCCTTAAAATAAGTACAGCGGAGTCTAAAACAAGCGTAATACGTGAAATATTATCATTAAATATAGGCAGGTGTATATAATGCCTATAGGGAATTACTTTATATTATCAATCAAGTTTATACTTGAGGAGCAATCGATGGAATACTGTTGTTCTGTTATAAATAGCATACAGCATATCTTTGCCACTGTTAGCAAAACTATTTTTCAGTACGTACAAAAATATTTATTTTCATTGACAATGGGTATTACATTAACAGTATATCGATAAAATGTTGTAATATAATTTATGAGGTGATCTTTATGAAAAAACCAAAAGTTATTATACAACAGTGTGATGATTACAATGTTTCAAACATTGAACGCATCATTCAAAAATCAATTAAAGATCTGAAAATTCAGTTTAAGAATCCTGTCTTTATTAAACCAAACGTTGTGACAGCAAATAAACAGTATATATTCAACTCATATACTCACCCGGCAGTAATTGAAGCAATGGTAAACGTATTACGTAAAAACAGTATCAATGATATCACAATTGGAGAATCGGGCGGGTATGGCATTCCGTCACGGTTATTCTTAAAAGAGGCAGGATACTTTGATCTAGCACAAAAATTGCAGGTTTCTGTCATTGATTTGAATGAGCATCCAGTCACCAGAGTAAAATTATCAAAAGCTAAATGGCATAAGGAAATTGATCTTTCTACATACATTGCTAAGGCCAATTTTAAAATATGGATGCCAAAATTAAAATATCATATCTTTGCATCCATTACCAATGCCCTGAAATTAAATATTGGTATTCTCACTCATAAGGAAAGGATGCTTTACCATGATTATCGCATACATGAAAAAATTGTGGATCTTTTAGAAGCAGGCTATCCTGACCTTGTAGTTTCAGATGCTATTGATATTACGTATGGATTTGAATCAGCACCATATCCCGTTCGGCTTGGGGCACTTATTATTTCAAATGATCCTCTGGCAGTTGATGTGGTTGCAGCTTATATTATGAACTATCGCCCTCAGGATGTAGTGCATCTGCGACTGGCAGCTGAGCGCGGCTATGGCTCATGCAATATCAAGGATATTGCAATAGGCGGTGATGTGGATATTGATAAACTGCGTAAAAAACCAAAGGGTCAGAGCAGGTTGTTTCAAGTATTGCAGGGGCTTGACACGCCGTTGAAGTTTTATTCAGGCTATGCTCCCAATACAGATATTATTTGCGATGGTGGATGTGAGGCTGCAGTCAAAGGATGCTTAGGTACTATTGAAAAACGCAGGCCAGGTTCACTAAAAAAAGCTAAAAAAGGAGCTATCGTAACCGGAATATACAAAGGCGATGTTGTTGTTCCCAGCGGCAGCGTGCTTTTAGTGGGGGATTGCACCAGGGTGGACGGAAAGCTTGTTGCAAAAAAGGTATTGCGCATCAAGGGCTGCCCTATTGGTGCACGCAATCTGTTTATCCCTGTTCCGCTGCTGTATGGTTTGCCAAGCCCAATGTTTGATGTGCGGGATGCATTTTTGTTTATAGTCAATTCAATTCAGAAAGCGTTAAATATTGTTATATTCAAATGGGTTTTTAAAAGATAATAGTAATGTGTGCGATAGTTACTTAAAAATAACCTAAAACATACTGGCACTATGAAAAACATCATTGACAGGTACACAGTGTATGAAAAATCCTATATGTTTTTAAGACCCTGTGTACACTACTGCTAACAGTACCGCGGGTTTTGGGCTAATGCTTTTTAATGTATGCGGTATAGTTGAGTGGTAAAAGATACTATCACCGGTGTTAAGAGTTTCTTCTTTATCTGCAAGTTTAATCTTCATTGCTCCTTCAAGAACATACAGGAATTCCTCTCCCTCATGGGATGATAATTCCTGAGTGTAATATACATTGCTGGTTAACCTTACAATGAATGATTCCATGTGTCGTGAAATTACCCCGGAAGATAATGATAGATATTCATAATGAGGGTGATCTTTTTTGCCTGAGATTTTTCTGGCTATTTTGCGCCGTTCATTTTTTCGTATTACTACGTATGGAAGTCCGGATTGCTCATCAAAGATAAGCCCAGTTGATATCTTGAGAACTTTTGACAAACGAATAATTGTCCCCAAATCAGGAAACACCTTGAGTGATTCTATATCCTGCAAATATTTAGCATCAATACCAGTCATCTGTGCTAATTGTTCAATGCCAAGCCCCTGTATTTCCCTGATTTTCTGAATACGGGTGCCTACTGATAAATTTTCTTCTTCCTTATCATGTTTATCATAATAGTTTTTAAGGTCATCTAAAAAATCCTGGTAATCCTTGCTTTTTACATTGGATTTCATTGGACCCTCTCTTTTGATAATGATATATGTATTGTGTATATGTTGTGATTGCTATACTGTCAAGAATTTAATTGCTTATAGAATCACTGTTTCATTTTCTTTCATTAAGAGAATGCGTTATAACCATGTGTGATTATATAAGTACGGATGGCCAGAAGATAATACTCGTAATTAATAAAAATAAGTAATTCTTTTAAAAAAAATAGTTTACCAAAAATTTTTTTTAGATAAGATTGTATAAACATAGATTACATATACTATAATTAATTTAAGAGCATTGAAAAGTTTGAAATTATGTTTATGGCAAAGAAAATTAAGAATCAAAAACTGCACATTCATATGATTGGCATCTGTGGAGTGGGTATGGGTGCCCTTGCAGGTATACTCAAGGAGCAGGGACATGATGTAACTGGCTCTGACACCGATGTGTATCCACCCATCAGCACACAGCTTGAAACATTGCGTATACCACTTTTCAAAGGCTATAGCTCTGACACCATAGAAAAAACACAGCCTGATATGGTAATTGTTGGTAATGCAATAAGCCGCGGCAATCCGGAAGTGGAAACTGCGCTCAATACACGCATACCATACTTTTCAATGGCTCAAGCTCTGTATTACTTTTTCCTGTGGGATAAAGAAGTAATAGGAGTTGCAGGCACTCATGGAAAAACAACTACGGCATCACTTTTTGCATATATTCTAGACGTAGCAGGCATGGAGCCATCTTTTTTTATAGGAGGGATTCCAAAGAATTACGGAAAAAATTATAAGCTTGGTGATGGAAAATACTTTGTTATTGAAGCTGATGAGTATGATTCGGCCTATTTTGAAAAAATCCCTAAATTCATGGTGTATCGTCCAACACACTGCATCATGACATCGCTTGAATTTGACCATGCGGACATATATAAAAATCTTGATGAGATTATCCTGTGGTTTGCACGCTTAAAAAACATCATTCCTGCAAATGGGTATATTGTGTATAATGCCATGTATCAGCCTTTATGCACCATCAATAGCAAGCCGCTATCGGTTACAAAAAGTTATGGTTCATCCAATGCTGATTGTTATTACCAATACAGGGAAGGTATGCTCACTATTTCCATGGATGGTCATACGGTAAAGGCAGTGCCAAAGATTTTTGGTAATTTTAACTATCAGAACATTGCTGCAGCGGTAGCAATGGCTCTGACACTAGGGGTATCTGAGGGGGCAGTAGCTTCGGCCATTGAGTCTTTTGAAGGAGTAAAGCGCAGGCAGGAGATACTGTTTTCTAACAACTATCTCACGATAATTGAGGATTTTGCTCACCATCCTACAGCCATTCAGAATGTGTTGCATGAGGTGTCAGAGCGTTATCCGGAATCAAAAATCATAGCGTTATATGAACCCAGATCAGCGACAAGCCGGCGCAATGTATTTCAGAATGAACTGCCACTGGCATTTGCTGATGCAGACTATGTTATTATGAAACGTCCTTACCGCTTAGATAAAGTGCCAGAGCATGAACAGATTGATATTGAAAGGGTAGTTGAAGACATACGGGGTCAGAGCATAGCCGCCTGCGTATTTGATACTGTTGATGCAATAGTTGATGAAGCATTTAATCAGATAAGCGGTGCGCACACAGTGATGGTGGTCATGAGTAATGGTGGTTTTGATGGGATTTATGATATACTTGTATCACGGGCACACAAGCTTTACGGAACAGAATAAATGATAATACTTAAAAAATTTCTTGACATTTGTTTTAGATTTCATGCATTGTTATAACTGTTATAGTATGTGAGTTATATAATCGATGGTGGGTAAACTTAACATAACAGCTATTTTAATTTGGTGGTGGTGGCGCCAGGATAACATATATCCGGGCGCTTGAGGAAAATTATTTACAAATGCAAATCCTTAAAGGCTACGGATAGTATATGTTAACCGTAGCCTTTTTGTTTATATAGGCAATATGTAAAATCAAATGTTTATAATAAGGAGGATAACATGGCAAAGGATTCAACGAAAATACAGTTGCCCGAAAAGGAAATGCCGCGGCAATGGTATAATATTTTAGCTGATCTGCCAAAACCTATGGAACCACCCATAAGCCCTGCAACTGGCAAACCGGTGACACCAGATGAATTGCATGCAATTTTCCCCATGGGGTTAATTGAACAGGAAGTGAGCCCCAAAGCGTATATCGATATACCGGAGGATGTGTTGCATATTTACCGTCTGTGGAGGCCTTCACCACTTTTTAGAGCACGACGGCTGGAAGCAGCATTGGGAACGCCTGCTAATATTTACTATAAATATGAAGGCGTTTCCCCTGCAGGGAGCCATAAATTAAACACTGCAGTGGCTCAGGCATATTACAATAAGAAAGAAGGAATTAAAAAATTATCCACTGAGACAGGAGCTGGCCAATGGGGCAGTGCTCTGTCACTGGCGGGCAATTTCTTTGGGATTGATGTCCATGTATATATGGTACGTGTAAGCTATGAACAGAAGCCCTACCGTAAATTCATGATGGAAACCTGGGGTGCAACTGTCACTCCAAGTCCAAGTAATCTTACTAATAGTGGAAGAGAAATATTAAAAAAGGACCCCAATAGCCCTGGCAGTTTAGGGATTGCTATCAGTGAAGCCGTTGAAGAAGCTGCAAACAACAAGGACACCAATTATTCTTTGGGCAGTGTTTTGAATCATGTTTGTCTACATCAGACCATTATTGGCCTTGAAACAATAAAGCAATTTGAAATGGTTGATGATTACCCGGATGTGGTTATTGGTTGTGTGGGTGGCGGTTCAAACTTTGCAGGGCTTGCATTCCCATTTGTAAGGGATAAAATAAACGGGAAAAAGATTGATATTATTGCTGTAGAACCAGCAGCGTGTCCCACATTAACAAAAGGTATTTTCACATACGATTTTGGTGATGTAGCTAAACTTACTCCGATTATGCCCATGTATACATTGGGTCATTCATTTATACCACCTTCAATTCATGCAGGGGGACTTCGCTATCATGGAATGTCACCACTGGTAAGCTTTTTATACCATGAAGGACTGATAACAGCAATAGCTTTGCACCAGAAAGAGTGCTTTGAAGCTGCAATTCTTTTTTCAAAAACTGAAGGTATTATTCCG
>FMSI01124200.1_pt1 | contig 13524 bp, 8 predicted proteins | sample 1504471 | NCBI WGS metagenome assembly FMSI01 (sample SAMEA4475357, study PRJEB15587) | soil metagenome | biome: Soil; feature: Field | place: India | collected 2015-03-11 | depth 0 m
TTCCAATGATCATTTTCCTTGCTTAAACCAATTACCTCACCCTGTCTGATTTCAGCTCCGAATCTTTCCGCTTGTTTTCTCATTGTTTCCATGAGTTCAAAGGGGGAGGAGCCATTGAAACCAGGATAGTTTTCAATTCTATCCGATAAGATTATTGTCCCTCCAGGTATTCCTTTCTCAAGTATAAGAGTTGAGACCCTCGCTCTTCCAGCATAAATACCCGCGGTTAAACCAGCAGGACCAGCGCCTATTATTATTAAATCTTTAATTTCCATCATAGATTTCTCCTTAAAAAGTCCGAAAGGGAATCAATATTCTGAGAGCCTGCTACTCTTTCTACTTCTTTTCCTTCTTTAAAAATTATGATGGTTGGGATGCCGAGGATTCTTTTGGTAGAAGGAATTGCCGAATTTTTATCAACATTAAACTTGAAAAATCTTGCTTTTCCTGAGTAGATTTCTGCAACCTGTTGAAAGGCTGGCTCTATTGCCTTGCAAGGAGGGCAGGAATCGGAGTAAAAATCAACAACCGAAGGTAAATCTGAGGAATTGATATTTTGATAAAAGTTGTTATCATTCAACTCAATAATTTCTTTCATTTATTCTTCTCCCTTAAATTATTTTCTATTGCAAGTTCATAAAGTTTTATGTATTTTTTTGCAGATTTTTCCCACGAAAAATCTTCTTTCATACAATTTTTCATTAGCTTTTTCCACTTTTCTTGGTTTTTGAAAACCTTTATCGCTCTCCTCACAGCTTTTAAAAGTTCTTCTGGCTCATATTTTTCAAATCTGAAACCCGTGCCAGTTTCTTTTACTGTATTAAATTCTTTAACTGAATCGTAAAGCCCTCCAACAGCTCTTACTATTGGAACTGTTCCATATTTCATTGAATAGAGCTGATTCAAACCGCAAGGTTCATATCTGGACGGCATAAGGAACATATCCGCTCCACCCTCAATTTTATGGGCAAGACTTTCATTGAATTCAATCCTCACACATAATTTTCCTTTAAGTTTCTTTGCCTTTTCCTTCAAAGCTCTTTCGTAGAATTCCTCTCCTTTTCCGAGAATAACCATTCCAGCGCCAAGGGAAATAATCTCATCAAGAACAGGAAGGAGGATATCCAGTCCTTTCTGGTCAGCAAGTCTTGTTATTATTCCAATAAGGGGTTTTTCAAGGTCTATGTCCAGACCGCACTCTTTAATTAAATCTTCCTTGTTGATTTTCTTCCTCCCGAGAGATCTTGAACTGTATTTTGATTTTAAATAGGAATCTATAGTGGGATTCCAGACATCGTAGTCAACACCATTTAATATTCCAAATAATGAGTCTGAGCGAGATTTAAGGAAACCATCAAGCCCTTCGCCAAACTCTGGGGTCTGGATTTCGAGGGCATACCTTTCTGAGACTGTATTTATGATGTTAGAGAATTTAATCCCACCCTTTAAAAAGCAGAACTGATTGTAAAATTCAAAAAATTCAGGAGTAAAGTAATTCCATCCAAAACCTGTTAAAAGGATGGTCTCTGGAGGAAAAAGACCTTTGTAGGCAAGGTTATGAATTGTGAAAAGAGTGGCGGAGTTGTTTCCCCTTAGCTTTATAAATGCAGGTATGAGAGCTGTTTGCCAGTCGTTGCAGTGGATGAGGTCAAAATAGAGATTCTTTTTCTTTAAAAATTCGAGAAGGAGAAGGGAGAAAAAGATAAATCTCTTATGATTGTCAGGGTAGTCATTTCCACCAGCTCCATAAAGTTCTTCCCTGTAGAAGAAACTCGGGTTATCAATGAAGTAAACATTGATGGAAGTTCCTGTCGCTCCCTTCCATACAGAGCCTTTATATATCTCGTCGCCGATTTTTATCTCTATGTCCTTTGCACATATTTCCTTTGCAGTCTCGTCAATTTCAGGTCTTTTGTATTTAGGCATTGCGAGGGAGACATTTACTCCGAGATTTTCAAGATTCTTTGCAAGGGCTCCAACTACATCTCCCAGTCCACCAGTCTTTGCAAAAGGAACAATTTCCGAAGACACAATTAAAAATCTGAGATTTTCCCTCATAAGAATTAATTTATAGAATTTTAGAATGGAATAGTCAAATCCAAAATTTTATTCTTTTCTCAGCTTCAGAACTTTGCCTGCGAGTTTCTCTGTCCACTCTTCATTTTCGATGGCTATCTCTCCATTTACAAGTAAATAAACGACGCCTTTTGCAAACTGATGAGGGTTTGTTATTGTTGAGGGAGCATCCAATCTTTTTAAATCGAGAATTGCAATGTCAGCAAATTGTCCCTCTTTAATTCTTCCTCTATCTTTAAATCCCATTATTTCTGCAGGAAGAGATGTCATGGAGCGTATTGCCTGAGGAAGAGATATTACCTTCCTATTTAATGAATATTCCTTTATTTTATAAATAAATGTTGAATAGGAGCGGATATGGGGGAGACTTATTCCATAAAAAGGAGCAATTCCGTCACTTCCTGTTGCTACATAGTCCTTTTTCATAATAAACTCAATATCGCTTTCGCTCATTATTAATGGGATAGCTTTTGCACCCATTAATTCGAGCTCTATTGCGGCGTCTTCAAAGCTTTTCCTTTTCATTTTTGAAATTTCAAAAAGATTTTTACCTTCAAATCTTTTATCAACACAGATTGCAATAATGAAGTTCTCAGGTCCATATCTTTCTATGTATTTTCTAACTTCTTCTCTTATCTTCTTTCCTTCTTCAGGATTCTGCAATCTTTTCCAGAAAAGAACCCTTTCCCTTGTATTTTCAGAACCTCTCCAGATCCCAAGTTCGAAAACATTTCTTGCCACAAAGCTTACCAATCTTTTCCTTGGTAGTTTACTCAAAAAGTCAATGTGGAGGGGAGATAATGGATAGAATGGGGTTGTTTTGCTGTATAACTCTATTAATTCAATATCCCTCAGGTAATCGAGAATTCTCTCAAGATCTTCCATTGTAAGGAACTTCTCATCTCCTGCCCATACATTTCTTGGGATAAGGGGTGTGTAGGGATAATTGTTGGAAAATCGGAAAGGATACTGGTCTGCACTTATTTTCAGCCCTTTTCCCCTTGCTTTCTCAATAAATTCGCAAGCCTTTGGAGCCTTCCCCCAGTTGTCCTTTCCAATAACTTTAAAATGGGAAATATGGGAAGGAGCACCTGTTTTTTCTGAGATCTCGATTGCCTCCTGAATAGCTTCAAGGAGTTTTTCCCTTTCATTTCTTATATGAGAATGATATATCCCTCCGTAAGAGGCAACAATTTTCATTAACTCTATTATTTCATCAGTTTTAGCAAAGGAGCTCGGAGCATAGATCAAGCCTGTGGACATTCCAAAGGCACCCGCTTCCATTCCTTCTCTAACAAGAGATTTCATTTTTTCAAGTTCTTCAGGAGTTGGTTCCCTGTTTTCCCTTCCCATTACAATTTCTCTTATCGTTCCATGACCTATGAGAAGAGCAAGATTAATACCTATTCCTTCCTCTTCCCACATTTTCATTTGATTTTCAGGTTTTTCAAATATCGGCCATGCTGAAGAGCCACATTGTCCAACCACAGCAGTTGTAACTCCTTGCTTTATATAGTTTAGACATGCACGATTTTCAGGGAAATTCATGCCTTCGTCCACATGGGTGTGAAGGTCTATAAAACCAGGGGTGACAGCAAGACCATTGGCTTTAATCACTTTAGTTGCATTCCCTTTAATTGAACCCGCAATCTTTGCAATTCTTCCATCCTTAATTGCAATGTCTCCCATGAAAGGCTGGTTTAGAGAGCCGTCAAATATTAAACATCCTTTGATTATTATTTCATATTGCTCCTGCTCACTGTAAAGGGGGATAGATAAAAAAGGAATAAGACTTAAAACTAAAATTAAATAAAGTGACCTCTTCATAGTCTCCTCCTTTTCAAGATTTTTTACGAATTTCAGATATTAAAGTTTGAATCTAATTATAAAACAAACAATATCAAATTCTTTTCCGAAGGTAATTGAAAAAGCTCATTCTGCAAAAGCCTCTTTTCTAACAGACTTACAAGATGTTTCCAATTATAGTGAAAGCTATTCCTTTAACTTATCTATAAAGCTTTTAAGCTTTTGGGCAAGTTCAGGGTTTAATTTTTGCAATTTTTCATACATTTCAAGAGCACCAAATTTGTTTTTAATCAAAAGATATGTGTAACCAAGGTTATAATGGGCATAAGCATTATTCGGGTCTATAGAGATCACTTTTTTGAAGGTTTTTATTGCCTCTGTATGCAAGTCTTCCATTAGATAGGAGAGAGCAATATTGTACAGAGCGTTTGAATCATTGGGGTTTGATGAAAGATATGAGTTAAATGCGTCTATAGCGTTTTTATAATCTTTTTTATTAAAAAGAGCAAGCCCAAGATTATACTTTGCCTGCATATGCTTTGGTTCAAGTTTTATAACCTCTCTTAACTGCATAGAAGCATTTTCAAAATCTTGCATCTTTATAAACAAAAGAGCAAGATTGAAACGGGCATTTACATCACCGGGATTTATTTTAAGATAGTTTTCCATGGCATACTTAGCCTCAGAGAAATTTCCTGCCTGAAAGGATGTTATGCCTAAGTTATAAAGGGCATGGGGATCGTTGGGTTTTACTTTCAGACATTCTTTGAAACAATTCATAGCATCTTTCATCATACCGAGTTTTTCATAAGAAATTCCTAAATTGTAATGAATGGAATAATTGGAAGGATCTATTTTTGAGCCTATTGAAAGGGCATCAACAGCGCTCTGGAAATCTTCCAATTTTAAATATGCTGTTCCAAGGTTTAAGTAACCGCTTGAATTTGTAGGAAAATGCTTTGTGAATTCCTTTGAAATTTCCACTATTCTCTGATATTTTTCAGCCTTTGTGAGAGCATTCATTGCATAACTATAGTATTCAGAAGCTCTTTTAGGGTTTATTTTCATCAATTTTAAATATCCATCAACTGCTTTTTCAATTTCACCAAGTTTTTCTGCTGAAAGGGAGTAGGTGTAGTTTGCATCAATATCGTCGGAAAATTTTTCAAGGACTTTCTGAGCAGACTCCATGGCTTCTTTAAATCTTCCTGATGTCCTGTAAAGGAAAGAGAGTCTTGAGTATCCCCTGTGGGCATAATCAGGTTTTGTAGAAATATAATTTTTGTATGACTCAATAGCTTCTTCAGTTTTTCCAGTTCCTTCGTATATGAGCCCGAGATTGTAATGGGCTTCTGGAAAAGCCTTTACTTTTAAAGCATTTTTATAACTTTCGATAGCCTTCTCCTGTTCTCCAATTTTCTCATAAATTGCACCGATTTTTATGTAAGCCTCTGCAAAGTCAGACTTGAGTTGAATGGATTTCTGGAAAAAGTTAATAGCGGCGTCCCTTTGAGAAAGTTCTTTTACTGTTCCTATGTAGTAATAAACATAGGGATTGTTAGGGTCTGAATTTGAGAGTTCATTAAGTATCTGGAGAGCATTTTCGTTTTTTGAATTATGGATTAACGAAATTGCTCGGAACAATTTTAATTCAGTGGAAGAAGTGAAATTCTCGCCAGTGAAATTTTCTCCCTGCATCTTAATTAATGGAAAAATTGAGCTTGCAGAAATAGCGATGGAAGAATCTTCCTCTCCAATAGTGTTTACAATTCCTACTACATCCCCTGAACTATTAAATAGAGGGGAACCATCAAAAGTTTTTGGACATGAAAAGGGGAGGAGAAAAAGTTTTAAATCCTCAGGTAGTTCATAAATAGTTGTTATATTTCCCTGAAGAATCTGAGGGTTTTTAATATCTCTTAAAGAGATTGTATAAACCTTTTCACCTACAGATAAAGTTGTTAGGTTAGCAATTTCAAAGGAATTTACTTCTTTCCTTTTCAAATGAATTATTGCAGTGTCAGAACTCTTCGAATAGGAAAATGTTCCTGTGGGCTCTATTTTTATTCCATCTCCTGTTTCGGCAGAAAAATATAATCCTTCAGAAAGTGAGTGGAGACTGGTTACAAGAAATCTTCCTCCTTCAATGATAAAACCATTTACAACTCGAAGCTCCTCTTTCTTCTTTCCTTTCACTTTTATCTGAACTACCTTTCCTTTGTTTAAATTGATGATATTTGCTATTTCTTCACTCTGGCTGAGCAGGGTAGAGAAACTGAAAATAATTGAAATAGTTGTTATTAGAAATTTTTTCACATCCAACCTCCTCAAAATTCAAATATAAGTCCTTAAAAATTCCCTCCTTAAAATTATGGCTTTAAATATTTATCAAGAAATTTATAAATTTTTGCTAAGGAATCTCTTGCCTGGAGAGTGTCAATCCTGTTGAAAGCATGCCCACCAGGAGGGCTCTTGTATATTTCATATTCGAATTCTTTACCAGCAGCTTTGAGAGCATTGATAAGATTAATTGTCTCAAGAATATTTACATCTTCATCGTTATCTGCGGCATGTATTAGAAGTGGAGTCTTTAACTTATGGACTAAATATGCAGGTGATCTTTCTTTGTAAACATCGAGTTTTTTATCCGCAGGACCTCCAAATCCGGGTTGTTCCGCAAATATCTTTCTGTATGAATCATCTTTATAGCCCATCCTACTCACAAGGTCAGCAACTCCAACAACTTCAACTGCAACCTTGAATTTTTCAGGAGCTCTAAATATTGCATGAAGTGTTATAAATCCTCCATGGCTCCATCCAATTATACCAACTCTTTCTATATCAGCTTCAGAAACCATATTTTTCAAGTAATCTATTCCACTAATACAATCATCAACTTCTTTCCCTCCATAATCAATAAGGTCATAAAACTCTTTTCCATATCCAGTGCTTCCTCTGTATTCAGGAGCAAGGATAATATAACCTCTGTTGCAAAACTCTTCGATTATAGGAAAATAGTTGTCTGTTAAATCTCCGTGAACACCTCCATGGATGAAAAGAAGAGCAGGATACTTTTTACCTTCTTTTATTTTTAATGGTTTAAAAACATAAGCGGGAATTATCAAGCTGTCCGCACTCGATGTGTAGCGAACTTTTTGAAATTGAATTTTTCCCTGAGAAAGTTGCATGAAGGTGAGGTCTGTGAGTTTTTTCTGGATCTGGTCAAATCTGTGCTGGAGAATTTGATAGAGTCTTTCAAAATCAGCTCTTTCCTGAGAGAAAAGAAAAGATAAATTAAAAATAAAGAAAATAATAACTACTAAAATTAATTTTCTTTTTGTCATTTTTTGGCTCCACCATTAATCTTTTTCACTTTTCACTTTCTTAATCGGTTTCCACTCCCCATAATTTTCTGCTATTACCCTTGCTCTTCCCTTGAATGTCCATTTAACATTGGAATTGTAAGTCCACTCAAGATATGGTGAGCCTCCTCCACTGTAAGTTGTTATCAGGAATCTATTGGTGAGATGTCCAAAGTAAAATCCCTGCTCTCCAGGCGTTGGTCGGTCGCCTGCTTGAGGGTCAACAGGAATCCATCCATATCCAGGGAAGTAAACCTCAACCCATCTGTGGAAAACATCATCGTAGGAGGCATCGTCTCCTCTTACAACAATTGCTCCAACATACCTGGTAGGTATTCCCATTGCTCTACACATGCTCATAAAAACAAATGTATATTCAGAACATGAACCACTTCCTCTTTTTAAAACAGTTGGTGCAGTATCCCATCCTCCTGCAAGTTCATAGAAAAGCTTCTCTCCAACATATTTGAATATTTTTCTTATTATCCAGTAAGGATTTTTTTCATCTCCCACAGACTCTTTCAGAGCATTTTTAATTACAGGATTTTCGTAATCAAATTTTTCATCATTTATTAAGTATCTTTCCTTAATTTCCTTTGGAATTTCCTCAAGATTTCCCATTTTTTCCGGGGTTATGAAATAGAAAACCTCATAAATTTTTGCTCTAACCTTCATAATAATTTCAAGGTTTGAAGAGGACTTTAAAGATTTGAAATTGAAATGGGCTACTTTCATTCCGTCCATATCAGTTAGAGTCTCCTTAGGTTTTGGTTCAAAATTGACGGATTCGATGATTTGTGTATCCCTTGTTTCTGGAATTGGGATGTAGACATCTAAATCTTCAACATCTCCTGGTCCAAGATTTTTGAATTCCTGGGTGTAGATAATGTCTGCATATCTCTCATTGGTTCTTACCATCTTTTCAGAAGGAATATTTAAAGCGAAAATTTTTCCTTCCTGATAGTCACCAACATAAATTTGATTTCCAAGACAGACAATACCAACAGGATATGGACCGGGGGAAGGAAAGAACATCACAACATCACCATTCTCAGGAGAGACTACATAGATCATATCTCTGATTCTGTCTGTTACCCAGAGATATTTTCCATCAAAGGCGAGACCCGTTGGGTCTGATGCAGGAGATTTAAAGCTGTGGAGAGTTGTTCCATCAGAAGGGGAGATTTTTTGAATCTCATCTACTCTACTATCCGCAACCCATAAATATTTCCCGTCCCAAGCAAGAGCATCGGGAGATGGAGTTGGAGAGTCAAGGGATTTCAAAACAATGCCCTTTTCGATGTCTATTTGGTAAATTGTCCTTATGGAAAGGTCTGAGTTCCATAAATACTTTCCGTCCCAGGCAATTCCAGCAGGGTTGTAGCTAGGTGAGGGAATACTTTTCAGAATTTTTCCATCAGTTGTTATCTGATAGAGTATATCCTTTTTCCAGTCAGAAACCCACAAGTATTTTCCATCGGAAGCAAGTCCCCTTGGAAATGGTCCTGGTATTTGAATTGATTTCACAGGCGCAAAAGGTTTTTCAGAAGAAAAGGCAGAAATAAAAGTTCCCAAAATTAATAGGATTGAAAATAAGAACCTCATTTTACCTCCTCCAAAAAAAATTAAAATTAAAAGGGAAAAAGTTAAAAATTTTACTCAAATCCAGTATTTGAATTTTAATTCGGGAGGGAAAGTTTTTTTGAGTTTTGTTCAGTTTTATATCTTTTTCCCAATTTTGCCTTTTAACTTTTAACTTTTGACTTTTGACTTTCGTCATTGTCTTCTCAATCCAATTTTAATGAAAAAAAATAATATGTGCAAATATTGAAAAAGGGTTTTAAATGCAATGGTTTCTGCTTTTTGAAATTTGACTTATTACTTTGACAATTTTTCTAACTTTGTTTATATTTGGTGTCTTGAAAATAGGATTTGGAAAGGCTTGTTAAGCCATTGAAAGCAGATTCCAGATTCAAATCCTGTAAAAATCAGAAGGACTTGACATACATTATATTGTGGTATATCATTTTAAAGCTACAATATTTTGAGGAGGCTAAGATGGAAAAGAAGGAAGGCTTTTCTGAAAATGCTTTGAGGATTCTCAAATCAAGGTATTTTATGAAGAATGAGAAGGGAGAGCTACTTGAAAAAACTCCTTCCCAGCTTTTCAAAAGAATTTCTGATTTCATTGCCTCTGCTGAGAAGAACGAAAGGCTGAAAAAGTTATGGAGCAAGAAATTTTTCGAAATGGTGATGAGAAGAGATTTTATGCCAAATTCTCCAACTCTTACTGGTGCTGGAAGGGACATGTGTTTGAGCGCTTGTTTTGTGCTTCCCATTGAGGACTCCCTTGCTTCAATTTTTGAAACTGTAAAAAACGCTGCCCTTGTCCACAAGGAGGGTGGAGGTACCGGATTTGATTTTAGTAGGCTCAGACCAAAGGGAAGTTTTGTTAAAAAAACCCAGGGTATTGCCTCTGGTCCAATATCCTTTTTAAAAGTAATAGATGCAGCAACTGAAGCGGTTAAACAGGGCGGAACTAGAAGAGGGGCAAACATGGGGATTCTAAGAGTTGACCATCCTGATATTGAAGAGTTCGTTCTTCTTAAAAGAGATGGAAGAACACTGACAAATTTTAACATTTCAGTTGCAATAACAGAAAAGTTTATGAAAGCTTTAAAAAATAATGAAAATTATGAAATATTTAATCCATATACCCAATCAGTGGTGGGGGAAAAATCTGCATCTCAGATAATGGATATGATTGTTGACAGTGCCTGGGCAATTGGAGACCCAGGTATAGTTTTTATAGACAGAATAAATGAATTGAATCCTACAAGGGAGCTTGGCGAGATAAGGGCAACAAACCCTTGCGTTGTAGGAAGTACATTAATTTCCACAGAGAGAGGATTGGAAAGGATGAGGGATTTGGTAGAAAAACATCCTTATGGAGGAATTAGAATTGCTGTTGACAAAAGAGTCCCAATTGAGATTATGGATAGAAATGGAACAGTAAGAGTAATTAGTTCAAGTCTACCGGGTGTTAATTTTAATAGCATTTCAAAGGCATTTCTCACAGGTATAAGGGATGTATACAAGCTTAAAACAAAAGATGGCTACGAAATTATTGCAACACCTGATCACAAAATTATGACTACCGAAGGTTGGATTCCCCTGAAGGATTCTTTGCACAAAAAGATTTTACTCCAAAGTGGTGAGGGCAGATTTAATTCAGATCCTTTACTTCCTTTTAAAGTTGAAAATATGCACAGAGGTAAAAACGGTCGCAAATATGTATTTAATTTCCCAACAATCTGGTCAAAAGAACTGGGGCAAATACTTGGGTGGTTAATTGCTGACGGATGGATAATTGAGGACGGGAAAAACCGTAGAGTAGGGTTCTCCTTTGGTAATGATGATATAGAGGCGCTAAATTATCTAAAGCCAATTTTGAATAGGTATTATGGAAAAGAGATTAGGGAGATAAGAAGAAAGAACAATACCATACATCTTTCGTATCATTCTAGATATTTTGTGAATTTCTTCGAGTCTCTTGGTGTTAAAAAAGAAAAAAGAGTTCCTGAGAGTATTTTTACTGCTCCAAAATATGCAGTAATTGGATTTTTGCAGGCACTTTTCACTGCTGATGGAACTGTGAGAGATAACAGGAAGAGTTCGAGCGATCGGGTAGCCATCTCATCTAAGAATAAAGAATTGCTAAAGGATGTCCAGGTTCTCCTTCTGAATCTGGGTATAAGAAGTGTGTTATTTGATAGGTCAAGACCACCTCGAAATGGAGTTTTTGAATATGTGACAAAGAGAGGAAAAAAGAAAACTTATGTCTCTGATGGAGTTCTTTATGAGTTAGGAATATTTGGAGCAAATTTGGAGAGATTTAGAGAAGATATAGGATTTATGTGCCAGCGCAAAATGGAAAGACTTAAAAATATCCGTTTTAGAGAAAGGAGATATGAGGATTTTACCGACGAGGTTGTATCAATTGAATATGTAGGAAAGGAAGAAGTTTATGACCTCACTGAGCCGATATCCCATTCAATGATATGCAACTCATTAGTAGTTCACCAGTGTGGCGAACAACCTCTCCACGACTATGAATCGTGCAATCTCGGCTCTATAAATTTGAGCAATTTCTGGAATGAAGAAAAGAAGGAATTTGAATGGGATAAATTTGCAGAAATTATAAAATATGGGGTTAGATTTCTCGACAATGTCATTGAAGTCAATAAATTCCCTCTTCCTATGATAAAAGAGATGACAATGGCTAATAGAAGAATTGGTCTTGGAGTTATGGGCTTTGCAGATCTTCTCATAAAAATGAAGATTAAATATGATTCAGAAGAAGCCCTTGAATGGGCGGAGAAAATAGCTAAGTTTTTGAGGGAGAAGGCAGAAGAAGGGAGCAGGGAACTGGCGGAAGAGAGAGGAAATTTCCCCAATATTGAAAAGTCAATCTATAAGGGCGGGAAGATGAGAAATGCTACCCTTATAACTATTGCTCCAACAGGGACTATCTCAAGAATAGCAGGATGCTCCTCTTCCATAGAACCTGTATTTGCTTTTGAGATGATTTCAAAAATTATTGATTCAGAGATTAAAGATTTGCACCCTCTTTACAAAAAATGGAAGGATGAAAACCCTGATGCACCTCTTCCTCCATACTTTGTCACTGCCCATGAAATTGAACCCGAATGGCATTTAAGGATGCAGGCAGCGTTCCAAGCTTATACTGACAACGCAGTAAGCAAAACTATAAATTTCCCCAACTCTGCTACAAGGGAAGACATTAAAAAAGCTTATCTTCTTGCCTACGACCTTGGAGTGAAGGGAGTAACTGTTTACAGGGATGGATGCAGGGCCGAACAAGTTCTCTACAAAGTTGAGGAGAAGGAGAGACCCGCTCCTATGGAAAGACCTGATTCACTATTTTCCGTTACAGATAAAATAAAAACAGGTTTGGGTAACATGTATGTGACAATATCTTTTTATGACAATAAACCTTTTGAAGTATTTGCATCTATAGGAAAGAGTGGATATTCAACAATGGCAGATGCTGAAGCAATAGGGAGACTTATTTCCCTTTGCTTGAGAAGTGGGATTGACCCCAAGGAGGTTATAAATCAATTAAAGGGAATTGGTGGTTCAGAGCCGATTTTCCATCATGGTCATCTTGTTCAGTCAATTCCTGATGCAATAGCACAGGTTCTTGAAAGGCATGTAGGAAAAGTTAATTTGAACCAGAAAGATTTAAATTCATCAAAATGTCCTGTTTGTGGAGCACAACTACCCGATGAAAGATGCCCTGTCTGTCCTAGCTGTGGCTGGACGAAGTGTGTATAGAAGAGCGAGAAGGGCGAGAAAGGCAAGATGGGCGAGAAGAGAATTTAAGATTATAGAAGAATTCTGAATTAAAAGTTAAAAAACACTAAAAAGAACAAAAAGTGAGGAATATCAAAAAGGGTTTTTTTCTAAATTCTTAAGTCTTTTCCATACCTTCAAGGAGCATTTTCCAAAGAGAAAGAGATTGTTTCTTTTGCTTTTCAAAATTAATAACTTTTAAAATTCTTCTGCTTCTAAGGTAGCCTTAACTCTTTTATTATTTAGAATATCTATCATTCCAAAATATTTTAAGACGTTTATTGTGATATTAAAACTGTCTCCTATTAGTTGAAGTTCTTATGCTTTCTTGATAACGTTTTCAATATTTGTTTCTTTTTCTGTAACAATAAAATCCAGTAATAATTTGGTAGGAAAAGTATAAAATAGATTTAAAAAATAAAATTTATATAATTTAGCAAGATTAAACAAATATTTCCATCCTTCCAGAGCTTCTTTGTATTTTTTTTGGTGGGGGGGTTAATTCTTCCTACTGCATTGTTTTTTCTTTAATTTCTTTTTCTAGATTTAATAATTTTTCCTCTAAATATTTATTTTCTCCCATTGCAATACTTCCTTTTTCTACAATTTCTTTGTCAATTCCTTGTTGAATTGCTACATTTGCTGTAGAACTGGACGAGACTACAGTGGCTATTTGCTGTAATCTTTCTCTCATCTCTTTTATTTTTTTAATTTTTTTTTAATTTGAATAATCCAAGGATTTCAAACTCTTTTATTTCATTAAAAAATACAATAAAAATTAACAAAAGAAGCAAAATAATAATATTGGTGGTCAAAATATGCTTGATGAAAATTCTATTAATTATAAGAAATACGATAACTGTTGCGCTTACAATCCTCTTTAATAATAATAATAATAATAATA
>FMSI01022448.1_pt1 | contig 13523 bp, 8 predicted proteins | sample 1504471 | NCBI WGS metagenome assembly FMSI01 (sample SAMEA4475357, study PRJEB15587) | soil metagenome | biome: Soil; feature: Field | place: India | collected 2015-03-11 | depth 0 m
GGGTGATGCAGCAAAAATACAAGGTGCTGGCTAATATCTTTAGCTTCAAACCACAAACACACATATTTGCACTGCCCGGCAACTACGACATGGATTTAAAATATACATCCCTCCATGACAGGGATCTGCATTTACACTGGTATCAGGTAGATGACCATGTTATAGCTGGCTATGGGGGAGCTGATGTATTTACAGCAGGGATACCACAAAAATACGTGGTGTCATATAAAGCTGGCATCGGGATTGATGACCGTAAAAATGAAATGTATAATTTCTTCAAAGCAGTACATCCAACAATAATTGTCACACATCAACCTGCACATGGTGTGTTGGACTGGCTTGCCCCTGTAGGTCCAACGGGTTCTCCAGCACTAAGGACATATTGTGATAACAATCCTGTAATTTTGTGTTTAACAGGCCATATTCACGGTTCCTGGGGACTACAGGAGGTTGAGCACACACTGTACTTAAATCCTTCGCCTTTTGGTGACATCACTACTGTGCATCATGATGTACTAGAGGGAGGATTTTTTTATCAGTTAGAACTTGAAGATAACAAAGTAGCACAGGTATTGTATAGGAAAATGTACAATGAGCGAGTGTATGATTTAGCTGAATATGTAAAAAAGGATGGCCAGTGGATTGAAAGTATTATCGATGAGGGCAGGTACAATGCAAAAAAGAAATTAGTCAATATTGATATGCATATTCAGCAATATTCACACATACCAGAGATTGAGCTATTCAAAGAAATCAAGAACTTTTTCAGAATGTTTCAAACCGAAGAGTCAGAATTGCGCGTTGAAAAAATGGAGGAGATAGTTAAGCGTATTGAACCTTTGGTGGAAGACATTGCAATGGATGTAGTGGGTTCGGTCAATGTGGGATTATCACAGCCAAGCTCAGATATTGATATTGTGCTGTATTTAAGATGTGGGTTGCAGTGCCCTGATAACTTATTGTCATGTAATTGCTGCAGGGATGCAGCTGAAATGATACGAAATGCATTGCAGGACGAATATAAATTTGAGGTCCTAGATTGTATTGATTTAAACGAGGTAGAAAAAAACATAAAAGAAAAAAATTATGAATCTGAAACACTGCAACGCTTTGTTGCATACCGTTCAATCTGCCGTCCAATAAACTATCGTGTAATAGCCCCGTTAGAAGATATGCTCAATCAGGATATTGAATTCAGAAAAGAGCTTGAAGGCAGCATACGTTCGTATTTTAAAATATTTGTGACAACTTCACAGCATATACGTTCGTTTAAAAAATATGAAAACAGGCTAAAAACGATTGGTATAAGACTCCCCGATTCAATCCGCAGAAAGATATTACAATACCTACAAACAGATGAGGATAAAGAGTTTTAGTTTTTTGGTTGTAATTTACACCGAAATCGATTATAGTTATATTAGATTATTGTACTGTTTTTCTGAATAGGATATTGTAATGGATAAAATAAAAAAAATAAAGAAATCATCACAGAGCAATATACGAACTAAACCAAAAAAGACCAAAATGTCTGTTGATAATGTTTTTAAACAAATGGATTTATTCAGCTCAATAGCTAATGTGAGTGCTGATGCCTTCACGATATTTGATATGGATTTTAATATTATTTATGTGAGTCCTGCCATTGTAAAATTACGTGGATATCCATTAAAAGAAGTACAAAAACAAAAAATAGAACAGATTCTAACACCGGATTCTTTAAATAAAGTAATGGCAGTGTACAAAGAAGAATTGAAAAAAGGAAAGAAGGGTACATACGATCCAAAGCGAAGCAGAATTCTAGAGCTAGAGCATTATAGAAAAGATGGTGCAACAATATGGCTAGAAACACAGGTATCATTTATTAGAGATGAAAAACAAAAGCCAATAGGTATTCTTGTTATATCAAGAGATATTTCAGAAAGAAAAAAAACTGAGGATCAATTAGCAATTTTTAAAGAACTTGTTGAAAATTCTTCGTTTGCCATTGGCATGTCAACGCCAGAAGGTAAGCACTACTATCAGAACAAAGCATTTAGTGATCTTTTTGGGGATATTGGGGATAATCCACCACGAACGTTATATGTTGATCATAAAGTGGGCAGAGAAGTTTTTAAAACAATAATGTCAGGAGGTTCATGGTCTGGACACGTACAGATGTACGATAAAAACAAAAACATAGTGGATATCTATTTGAAAGCTAATGCCATTAAAAACCATGATGGGAAAATAATTGGGCTTGTTGGAATCCATGAGAATATTACAACAATCAAATTGATGGAGAAGATATTAAGAGAGAATGAGGAAAAATTCAGGGCCATATTTAATTCGACAACTGATGCTATATTCATAATGAAAGACGATATATGTATAGAATGTAATACGGCAACCTTAGAGATGTTCAAATGTAAACGTGAAGATATTATTGGTGTTTCTGCACATGCACTTCATCCAGAAAATCAGCCTGATGGGAAGAATTCTAAAGAATTAGCATTGCGGTATATACAAGAAGCAAAGAAAGGTAAACCTCAGCATTTTGAATGGCAACACTTAAGGTTAGATGGCACGCCTTTTGATACAGAGGTAACCCTTAGCAGACTGATGTTAGGTAAAGAAGAATTCATGCTGGCAATCGTGCGAGATATTACTGGCCGTAAGGAAATTGAAAACCGTTTAAAGAAAAGTGAAGAATGGTATAAAGCATTATTTGATACTTCTCCTGATGTAATAATAATTTATGATTTAATGGGTAATGTATTAGCAGCAAATAAAAGAGCACGTGAGTTGTATGGAGTAACCACTCAGGCGGAATTATTTACTGATGTTACCAATATTCTTGATTTGCTGAATGAAGAAGAAAGGAAAAAAGCCGTTCAGAATTTCAGCAAGACCATAGCAACCGGTTATTCTGAAGGAAATATATATACAATAAAAAATAAAGAAGGACAAAGTATTGCTGTTGAAGTACATTCTTCTGTTCTTCCCAATAACGAAGGCAAGCCCCAGGCATTTATAAGTATAGTACGTGATATCTCACAAAGGATAAAGGCAGAAAAAGAATTAAAGGATAGTGAGGCAAAATACAGAGCACTCTTTGAGAATGCAACTGAAACTATTCTGGTGATACAGGATGGTGTTATAAAATTGTTCAACAGTCGTGCTTTTGAATTGAGTGGGTATACTCCACAGGAAATGTTAACGAGGCCATTTATTGAGTTTGTACATCCTGATGATCGGCACATGGTGCTTGAAAATTATACACGACGTATAAGAGGTGAAGATGTTCTGTCACAATACAAATTCAGGGTTTTGACTAAAACTAAAGGTGTCAGGTGGATTGAACTTAATGTCGTTGCTATTGAATGGGAAGGCAAACCTGCAACGTTGAATTTTATTACTGATATCACAGAAAGTAAAATTATTGAAGACACACTTATAGAAAATGAGGCAAAATATAGTACTTTGTTTGAATCAGCTAATGATGCAATTTTTATAATGGACAAAGATATATTCATTGATTGTAATAAAAAAACACTGGAGATGTTTGGGTGTACGCGAGACCAGATATTTGGTACTCCGCCATATCAATTTTCCCCAGAATTTCAGCCTGATGGAAGGAAATCAAAAGAAAAAGCACTGGAAAAGATTGAGGCTGCATTTGCTGGTGTTCCACAGTTTTTTGAGTGGCAACATTGTAAATACGATAAAACACCATTTGATGCTGAAGTGAGCCTGAACGCATTTGAATGGGGTGGTAAAAAGTATATTCAAGCAATAGTACGAGACATTACTGAAAGGAAAAAGACCGAAAAAGCTCTGTTGATGAGTGAGGAGCAATACCGTATCCTGGTTGAAACTGCAAAGGAGGGAATATGGAAAATTGAAAATAATGTTACCACCTATGTTAACAAAGCAATGGCAGATATGATGGGATATACTCAGGATGAGATGCTTGGACGATCTATCTATGATTTTATGTTTGAGGAGGATATCCCTGATTTGAAAGAAAGATTAAGAAAGCGAGCAAAGGGTATTGATGAGGTATATGAAGGCAGAAGAAAAAAGAAAGATGGTAGTGAATTGTGGGCGATAGTTTCAGCAAAATCAATTATAAGTGAAAAAGGAAACTATATAGGTTCTTTTGCACTCTATACTGACATAACCGAAAGAAAAAAAGCAGAAGCTGAAATAGTAAACAAACAGAAACAACTGGAAGACATCATTGCGTATACACCGGATCCCACTCTGGTGGTGGATAAAAATGGTATTGTTATAGCATGCAATAAAGCGATGGAAGAATTATTGGGAGTAAATGCTCAAGATTTAATCGGAAAGGGAAATTATGAATATGCATTGCCATTGTATGGGGTACGCAGGCCAATATTAATAGATCTAGCATTACAATTTGATGATGAGATAGCAAAAAAATATACATACGTAAAAAAAGAAAAGGATGTACTGATTGCAGAAACCACCATCGATAACTTTAAAGGTAAAAAAGTATATTTGTGGGGGAAGGCTGCACCACTATATGACAAAGATGGAAATATAATAGGAGCTATCGAAACTATACGTGATATAACAGAGCAGAAGCAGAATGAAATGGCAATTCTTGAAAGTGAACAGAGATTTAGGGAGATTTATGACTCAACTACTGATTCTATTATGATAGATGAAATTACTGAATCAGGAGCAAGAATAATTGATTGTAACCGGCAAACATTAGAAATGTATGGATACTCCTCAAAAGAAGAATTGCTGGCTTGTAATATTGGTAATTTGAGTGCAAATGTCTATCCATATACTGAAGAGGTGGCACAGGAAAAAATTGTTCTGGCATTACAGGGTGAAATTCCCACATTTGAATGGTTGGCCAAAAAGAAGAATGGAGATATTTTCTGGGTTGAAGTAACCTTAAAAAAAATAATTCTTACAGGAAAAGAGCATATACTGGCAGTTGTTAGGGATATTGATAACAGAAAAAAAGCAGAACAGCAGTTGCGCGAAAGTGAAGAACGTTATCGTTTGTTGGCAGAATCCACACAAGACTTAATTGCCCTCCATGATATGAATGGCGTTATACAGTATATTAATCAAGCTGCAGTGAATTTATCAGGATATACCAGGGAAGAGATTATTGGTAAGAATATTTTAATGTTTGTGCCCCATAAACACAGACGTGTAATTTATGAACGGCATGCAAAACGTATTGCAGGGTATTTTGGCATTGAGCAGTATGAAACTGAATTTATGAATAAGTTTGGCACTTTGATTCCTGTACAAGTTACTTCAACACCTTTAGTTAAAGACAATAAAATTGTCTCTATAATGATTGTTGCTCATGATTTAACTCAGCGTAAAATTGCTGAAGAATTATTGATAAAAAATAAGGAGCGCCTTGAGGCCGCAATTGCAATTTTGCAATATAATCCAAAGGATGTCCATGAACTTTTTGAGTATGTACTTGGAAAAGCATTGCAGTTAACTAGAAGTAAAATTGGTTTTATTTTGAATTATTATAATGAAGAAAAGAAATTCGTCATTAATGCATGGTCCAAAGATGTAATGAAGCAATGCGCTATGCTAGAAAAGCCTCAAGTGTATTATCTTGATGATGCAGGTATTTGGGCTGAGGCAGTACGTCAGGCACGCCCAATTATAATTAATAATTACAAAGAACCACATCCACATAAAAAGGGTTATCCTGAAGGCCATGTAGAACTTGTCCGCTATTTGGGTATTCCAATATTTAAAAACGCGCAGATTGTTGCTACTGTTGGAGTTGCTAATAAAGAATCGGATTACACCGAAATTGATGTATTGCAATTAACGCTTCTTATGGATGCTGCATGGAAATCGGTTGAGAGTTTTGAAATAAACATGGCACTTGCTGAAAGTGAAGAAAAATTCAGAACGCTTGCTAATTCAAGCCCTACTGCCATTATGATGTATCAGGATGACAAATTTGTATATGTGAATAAAGCAGCAGAGCAGATTTCAGGATACAATTTTGAAGATATTAGCACTATGAATTTTTGGTTTATGGTACATCCTGATGATGTGCACATGATTCTTGACAAAGGTAAAAAACGGCAGCAGGGCGAGCTTGGGTTAGATAGTTATGAGTTTAGAATTATCACTAAAGATGGACAGGTTAAATGGCTTTATATTACAAGTTCAACAGTGCAATATAAGGGCAGGCCTGCAGGCCTTGTATCGGTTCTTGATATCACTGATCGTAAACAAGCGGAAGAAGCACTCTTTGAAGAAAAGGAAAAACTGCAGATTACTCTGCAAAGTATTGGTGATGGTGTAATAGCTACTGATACTAAAGGGAAAGTAGTAATTATAAATGAAGCTGCCCAGCAGCTTACAGGGTATTCACAGGCAGAAGCGGAAGGAAGACATCTATCAGAAATTTTTACGATTATTCATGAGCTATCGGGCAAACCTTTAGAAAACCCAGTTGAAAAAGTACTGGCCACAGGGCAGGTATATGAGCTTTCCAACCATACTGTCCTTGTGGCAAAGGATGGAACACGACGTGTTATAGCTGACAGCGCTGCACCAATTAAAGATGCTGTTGGCAATATACTGGGGGTTGTACTTGTATTCAGAGATATGACTGAGAAACTCCAGCTGATTGAACAATCACAGCGTGCACAGCGTTTAGAATCATTGGGGTTGCTTGCAGCCGGTATTGCCCATGATTTTAATAATATTTTAGAGGGTGTGTTTGGGTATATTGGACTTGCCAATGCATATGTGAAAGATGCTGATATATCTGAGTTACTTGCACAAGCGCTTAAATCTATACATAGGGCAAAAGGGTTGACAGGTCAACTTTTAACATTTTCAAAAGGCGGTCAACCGGTAAAGAAGATTCAACCTGTCAAACCTTTATTAAAAGACATTGTACAATTTACTGTCAGTGGTTCAAATGTGAAAGCAGAATTTAATATTGATAGTAATCTCTTCAGTGCTGACTTTGATAGTAATCAAATTGCACAAGTAATTCAAAACGTTGTAATTAATGCTGTACAGGCTATGCCAATGGGCGGCATTATTGCCGTCTCTGCAGAAAATATATCATTTAAAGGCAATGAACATCCATTGCTTGAAGGTGATTATGTAAAGATAACTATCGCAGATCAGGGTGTTGGTATTCCTAAAGAAGTATTGCCCAAAATATTTGATCCCTTTTTTACCACAAAAAGCATGGGGCAGGGTTTGGGACTTGCTACAAGTTATTCTATTATAACACGGCATCAGGGAACAATAGAGGTTGAATCTGAACCAGGTAAAGGTACATCGTTCTATATTTATTTACCTGCAATCAGAGAAAAATCTGAGCAAATAACCTCACGTGATGAAAAAAAGGCGCTTAAACAAGGCAAAGTGCTGATACTTGATGATGAAGATATAATGCGCCAGATTATGCTTAAATTTTTAGAACATTTAGGATTACAAGGTGTTGCAGTTGGAAATGGTGAAGATGCAATTGAATTGTTTATTAAGGAAAAAGAAGCGGGCCGACCATTTGATGCGTTAATATTTGATATGACAATAAAAGGTGGGTTGGGCGGCAAAGAAGCAGTGGTGGAAATACGAAAATATGATACACAGGTGCCAGTATTTGTGATGAGTGGATATAGTGATGATCCTGTACTGGTTCATCCGGAAAAATATGGATTTAATGCTGGTATATGCAAACCATTTACCATTGAGGAGTTGCAAGAATTACTTTCAAAGTATTTTTGATTATTATAAAAAATGATTGTGAAGCCTTCAACAATAGCAATTTTTAGAAAGCATGGAATTCGCATAGACAGAGCACTACATAACTATATTTATTTTGTTTTTTACTACCCGTATGTTTTTATTATCTATCATATATTTAAATTACTTGCTGACTACTTTTCATGGTTTACACCACTGCGGCGTTTCTTGAAATTTGCATTTGAACGATATCATTCCAAGATACTATCGTTTAGTGACACTAAAAAAATTCTTGAATTAAACAGAGATTTTTCGCATATTAACGATTCCAACAGAAATATTATTCCGTATCAATATGCACACAAAATCATTTTCAGTCAGCCAGATTTTATTGCGGTTATGGATTGTCCCTGCAAAAAAACGTTAGGTGATGTGTCATGGACAATAAACTCTTGCATTGCTGTTGGTAAGCCTGTGGCGGAATTCTGGCTTGAACATGGTAAAAAATATAATGCACAGAAAATCACTCAACATGAAGCTCTGAACTTATTAAAAATTTCAGGAAGCATGGATACCTCACACAAGCATTCTTTAAAGTAGCTACTGGTGGCAGCACCGGTGTAATATGTAATTGCCATCCCAAATCGTGTGTAAGCTTAAAAGCAACACAGTTTGCAAAGCGGTTTGATAGCTCATTGTTCATGAAATGCACCAGCTGGATATGTTGTAATTCGCAATGAGAGCCTTTGCAAATATTGTGGAGATTGTATGCGTATTTGTCCTTTTGACGCAATACATGTAGGTGATAGTAAATGGGAATATAATAAAAAAATATGTGCAGGGTGTGAATTGTGTGTTGAGCATTGCACAAATACAGCACTAACACTTGTTATAGATGAAACAAAGCCAAGGCCACTGGATATCGAAAAATTGTCATTATAACACAGAAAAACTCTGAAAAACTCTATTAAAGTAGGTTTCGTAATTGTAAAAGGTAGCTTCTGGTGCACTACATTCTATGATAAAGATTTTATCATCACTATTGATAATGCGTACTCTGTGAATAGAAGTAACTTTATTACGGTATGTTGTTACTATAATACCACAATCATCAGTTATTGATCGTATAACAAAATGTGCGTTGGGATCAATATCCCATATCTTCCAGGTAAGGGTGGCAATGGTGTCGCTTTCCATGGTTTTCAATTTATAAATTTTGATGTATACAGTTTTTGAATGTGCACAGATAAATTCGTGTGTGTCATTACGTATCATTTCAGATATATCCCATGAAGGCACTTCTACCTGAAAACCTAATGCACTTTTATAGCTGGTAAAACAATTAGGCAGCGTGTTAGACACGAAAACTATTATAACTGTTAAAAATGTAACAATGGTGATTAAAAGATTTTTCATTATTTAACCCTCCTCAAAGAGATCTATGATAATACAACAATATGAAATTGCAAATGTTTTTTATATACGTAAATAATAAATGAAGCAATTTTCAATATCGTTCCAATACAATTAAAAAAGAAAAATAAAAAATATTCATATTAATTTTATATATACTTTACCAGTAATTCCCACCTTTACGTTAAAGAATTATTCAGTCATATTTTTTTATTATGAGAGGTATTTATTTATGCCAACTTTAACAACAGAAAATATAATAAATCGATTGCAAAAGCCAATCAGTACTCGCTTTACAGCAGGAATGCTTGTCAGTTCCACATATTATGCATATGCAGATACAAAAATAGATGCGCTTTCAGAAGCACTAGCAAAAAATGATGACATTTTTGCATGTGCTGTTGTCGATAGGGCCATGAAAGTGTATGGTGTAATCGTTCGCAAGGATCTTTTTGATATTCTTGGAAGGCGTTTTGGCAGAGAATTGTACTATAACAAAACCGCACGTGATATGATCCAGAGGGTTAAGAGCTTTCCTTTAACCATACATGTATTTGAATGCGCAAAAATTATTCAAAAAGACCTTTTCGCAGGAGCCCAGGATTACTATGTGTTGCTAGATGATAACGACTGTTATAGTGGTATTTTTTCAACTAAAGATATGTTAATATTCCTGTCACGTTTAACACGTATTGATATTGAACAGGCTAAACGCGTAGTAAGCAGGATAATAAAAAAGGAACATGTAATGAAAACCAAACGGCTACATATTGCAATTCGTACTGAAATGGTACAGGATATAGGTGGTGATTCATATTATATAGTATCTTCAAAAAATAAAAATCAGCATATTATTGCAATATGTGATGTATCAGGAAAAGGCATAGCAGCGTCAATGATCACTACACTTATATATGGCATGATAACATCTTATGACTTTGAAAATAATACTATAGAAAACTTTCTCATACAATTAAATAATTTTATATTTACTACTTTTGAAGGTGAACGATTTGTTACTGCGTGTTTCATGCTCATTGACGAAGATGAAGGGATGTTAAATATGTTTGATTTTGGTCATTCGTTGACGTATTTATTGCGAAATAATAATATGTTTAAATTGTCTTTAAAAGAAATAAATATCCCAATGGGGATCCAGAAACTGCATACCGTTAATAGTGGTAAAACAAGAATAGAACCGGGTGACACAATCATAACATTCACCGATGGTATAATTGAACAACGAAATAATGAAGGCAAGGAGTATGGAATTCAGAAACTACAAAAATTAATAATTGATAATAATTCATTTGATGCCATGAAAACAATCGATGTGGTTTTTTCTACTATAAAAGTGTATAAAAGAACATATCCGCAACAGGATGATATGACACTAATATGTATTTGCTTTGAATAATGGGTCATATGCACCGTATGGTGTATACCTCAACAGGTTGTTCGATACCACGTATTGATATTGTGTCAACACTTGTTGTTGTAATATGCGGGGCAAGTTTTTTTACCTCTGAACTGATTAATATGCTATCTTCATTGCATAGCTGTTCTAATCGTGATGCAATATTAACTACTTTCCCTATAGCTGTGAATGCCAACCTATCAGATGGGCCAAAACTCCCAACTGTAGCATAGCCGCAATGAATACCTATTCGCAAGTGAAGTGAATGATGTTTTAATTCATTTTTCCAAAAGTTATATAGTTCTTGAAACACCTTTTGCATTTCAATAGCCATATTAATAGCATTATCAACTTGTATAGCAGGTGTCATAGAATACGGAGCTCCAAATAGAATCATTATACCGTCTCCTAAAAATTTATCAACGGTTCCATTATACTTATGAGCAATAGTTGTCATGTGAGTTAGATATTCATTCAGGATGTTGGCAGCAATCTCAGCTTCGCTTAAATCGGTCAATTTGGTAAACCCTTGAATATCAGTAAAACACACTGTAATAAATTTTTTCTGGAGTGGTATAATTTCCTGCTTTTGCTGACGTAATATCATTTGCACTAGCTGCGAAGGTAAATATGATGAAAGTTGAGTGCCAATAGATACAAGGTATTGTTTTTCTGTCTTTACGATATATAATATAAATAACACCAGAAGTAATGATATTATACTGATACCACTAATTGCAACAATAGAAAATGAAAAGTATCTGTTTTTGGTTTTGATAATTCTATCGTAGCTTACAATATTAATATCATTGCACACTTTTGACAACAAATCAGTAGTTAACTGATCTTTCCCCTTAATTATTGCATAAACATCGTTGGCGGAAATTTTATTGTCTTTATATTGTGTTATTTCATCAATAAGTAACTCAGAAAATTGTTTATGATAATGAACTATCTGTTCCATATTTTGTTTAATTGTGGGGTACTCATTGAGCATCAATTTCAGGTTGAAAAGTTCATTTTGAACAATAGTGTATTGGTATGAAAACTTATGAAAATATTTGCGATATTCTTCATTATCATTTTCCAATAGCATGGCATATAGCAAAGCTAATTGATTGCCAAAATCTATTTGTGTTGTTTGTGTTAATGCTATTATTTCATTAATTTTTTCAATTTCTTTATGTGATGTATTAAGGTAATATAAATTAAGGAAACCCCCTAGCGATATCAGGATCACCAGTAGTAAACCAACAATAATAATCCAAATTGGTATTTTGGTAATAGAAAACTGTAAAATGTCTTCAGAAAAAAGATACTTATATACTTCTCTAGGTAGATTTAAAATTTTAAGCATAAGTAATTCCTTTTAAAATCAAAAGTTAGTTTAGCATTCTGAAGTTAAGTAGTTACAAAAAGAATTATCATTTTTAAACACAAAACCTTTACTAAACTCAGAATGCCAGTGTGGAATAGTACCATCCATATAAGTAAATGTTTAACAACTAATAGGTAATTATTTATAAATATTAATATATGAAGGTAAATAAAGATACTATGAAGATGTTATCAAAATTCTGGAAAGAAATACAGTTAAATCATGTAACCAATAATTAATGTACTTGACCACATGGATAAAAATAATTATCTAGAAATACGGATTGATATTAATTAATAGGGAATTATATGGAAATACAGTGGTTAGGCACCGCTTCAATTAAAATATCGTCAGGCCAAACTTCTTTGTACTTTGATCCGTTTATTTCAATGAATACACAACTACAATATACTTCTGTAGATGATTATGCTGATGCATCAGATATATTTGTCACTCACGGGCATTTTGACCACATTTACAATATACCACAAATATGGAAGATGAGTAAATCTACTATATATTGTGGGATTCAGGTTGCCGATGTATTGCTTAAACAGGGTATTCTGCCCGAATATATACGAATTATTGATCACGGCCAGGTGGTATCAATTCCGCCATTTGTGATAAAAGTATACAAAAGTGAGCATATCCGTTTTGATATCCCCCTTGTAGCCAAAACTCTTTTTAACAAAAGGATAGTGCAATATTTTAATGAATTTAAAAATATCATTGCCATTAGTAAAACCATGCCTGCTGGCACAGTATTTGCGTATGAGATAGTGTATCAGGAAACATCCATACTTCATTTTGGCAGTTTAAACTACTCATCTAATGTTGAATATTCTTATAAACCAGCTTTACTGACAATACCATTTCAGGGACGTTCAGATTTAGACACATATGCTACTCAATTCATAAAGAAATTTATGCCTCAAAAAATCTTTTTGCATCACTTTGATGATACTTTTCCACCATTGTCATCTAATGTGGATACTACATACTTTGTGGATTATGTTCTGAAGTATTTTCCCCAAATTGGGATAATAATTCCGGAATATGGCATATCTTATAAAGTATGAATTATTCCAGGTCACCTATCTTTTTTAAGATAGTTGCTTCATAGGGGTAGCACTGCAATCGCAAATCAGCAAAGTGCTCAAATTTGCTTCGGTGAGTTGAATACAGTACTTTCCATTGTGCTTCGTAATGGTAGTGTAATAACGTGCTACGATGATTAAAATTTAAAATTATGCATAGTGTTTCATCATCACTTCTGCGTATATATGCTAAAATACCATTCCTACCTTTTTCTATAGGCTGCCATGTACCGTGGGTGAGGGCGGGATGTTTTTTTCGCAATTGTATTACATCTCTAAAGAAAGATAACAATGAATAACGGTCTTTTATCTGATGTTTTACATTAATTGTGCGATAGTTACTGTCAATTGGCAGCCAGCTGCAACCTCTGGTGAAACCAGCATTTGCTTCATCTGACCATTGCATTGGAGTGCGGGCAGAGTCTCTGCCTTTGTACAAAGGCCAAAAGCGTTTGCCTGCAGGATCAACGATGTGTCTCAGGGGAATGGAGCAGTTTTTCAT
>FMSI01006331.1_pt1 | contig 13516 bp, 13 predicted proteins | sample 1504471 | NCBI WGS metagenome assembly FMSI01 (sample SAMEA4475357, study PRJEB15587) | soil metagenome | biome: Soil; feature: Field | place: India | collected 2015-03-11 | depth 0 m
TTTTTTACAAGGATGGGTATCTCTTCAGCTACTATGAGTACACCGGGGACGATTATGAAGAGGATATGAAGAAAATGGCCGAGGACCCCATAACCCAGAAGTGGTGGGCTCTGTGCAAGCCCTGTCAGGAACCTCTGCCCACCAGAAAAGAAGGAGAATGGTGGGCAGAGATGGAAGAAGTATTCCACCTTGACTGAGATCTACGTCCCCTGTAGAGACACATGATGCGACTCTGTCCTTTCCTGGATTTAGTCCTGCAGAGAACGTTGCGCACCACTTCCAAAAAATTTTTAAAAAATTTCTCCTACCCCCTTGACACCCGGAAAGAACTTCCTATAATATCCTTTGAAATTCGGAAAGTAAAAGATTTCTGACAAGCGAAAATCCCCTCCTTGCACCTATAGGGGGGCTGCCTTCCCACAGAGAGGCGGCTCCCCTATAGGTGTTTTTTAAGGCTCAAAAACAAGAGTCCCAAAGAAAAACGACGCCCCATATATTCCTGGCATCGGGCTCCAACTTGAAAATTCTCCCGAAGTTATGCTGTTTCGGCAAAAGTTTACGCCCCATATTTCGTTCCCTTCTGGTGCTTCTTTTGAAAGGGAAGCAAAGGAAATAGCTATTTCTACAACGGCCTGATCACCTTCTGCCTTTACGCTCACGTCCCATGTCCCTTCGAAACAGGCTCCAAGAAACGATGATGCATCGTATTTCGTGCCCAGGGCATTTGTGGCAAACTGAACAAAGAAACTCTGACTTAGCCAGGGATCGAGGAAAAGCTCGACAGAATCATCATAAAACACTGGACCATCATAGGTGGTGATACGGCCCGGGGTGAAAGAACCCCTGAGAATGTAGGCAACATAGAGGTTACGTGCATCGTAAAGGCAAGCAATTTTGGTTTCTTCCTGTGCCCTCTCTCCAAGGATGGACACGAAATCTCCCTGCCAGTCAGCATCCTTCCACGTATCTTCGAGGACTCCATCAATAGTCACCGAAGACGCGACACGCTTTGCCACGATGGTACGCCGCCGGTCCAGAAAATCCTGAGGAGAAAGGGGTGAAGCTAAAAGATTGAGGAAATCCTCCCAAGAAGAAGGAGTAATGGGCTTTTCAAAGATGCTTGTCAAAAGGTCTTCGGAAAGGTACGGCAAGGCAAAGAGCACCACACCCCCAGGGGTGTGCTTCCAGGCTCGATTAACTTCATCGAGAACCTTCTCTTTCTCCATCCCAGCGCACCAAACACCAGCACAGAATGGAGTCTCCCGCAGGAATGTTCTAACCCAAAGGAGAAGCCCCTCGAATTCTTTTGGTCGCGAACTGTAAGTCATGGGAACAAGAAAATCGAAAATCTTCTCCTTACCCCACCGGGGCCAGTCCTGGAGAAAGCCTGGATACCCCAAAAGGGGGAAACCAAAGGGCTTGACTGCGCAAGAGAGGAGTATTCCCGGGTGAATTTTCCGAATAGAACTTACCAGGGATGCAGCAAAGCGAGAAAGAGAATCTGCTCGAAAGGTAACCCACTTTTGGTATTTTTCAAAGTCCCCCACAGGGTCGAGGAAAAGAGGGTCAAAGCCATAAGCTTTACTAAAAGCTTTCCGGCAATCTTTGCAGTAGCAGGCATCGGCAATGGTTGGGTCAGGGAAACGAAAGTAGTCAAGGTGAATACCGTCAAGGTCATACTTTGTAGCAACCTCTTCAAGAAGTCCTTGATAAAACTCAAGCACTCCTTTATGCATTGGACAAACGAAAAAGAAACGCTTTCCACCCTGGACATATCCTGCAGTTCCATCACGGTTTCGGGCAACCCACTGAGGAAAACGGGAGAGTATTGGCCCAGGTACATCAAGACCCACGTAGAACATGTGATACCAGGCATGAACCTGCATACCACGATTTTTTGCCTCTTCTATAAAAAGCGCAAGGGGGTCAATACGAGAGACGCTGAAACGCTCCATCTGGGGAGAAAGACCCTGTTGGGCACAGAAAGAAGATGGATAAATAGTCTCCCCACGATAAAAGGATTCTACAAAAAGGGTGTTGAAGTTAGCCCTATAGAGGCGGTCAACAAGGTCTCTTATACCCTCTGGGGTTTCGGGAATACTCCGAACGTCAATCCATACGCCCTGAATACCCCTGGGTTCCGCAGCAAAAAGGCAAGAAGTCCAAAGAAAACAAAAGAAGATTACAAGCACATAACGCACAGTTTCACCTCCTCAAAAGACGAGGACGAATACCAAGGAGAGCTAAGGCTACAAGAATCCCAAGAATCCCTGACGCCTCAAGGACAAAGGTTACTCTATCGCCGAAAGCACTTGCAAAGGCAAAACTCAGAAGATTCCCAAAAGACCAGGCCAGGCCCATGGCAACAGAAGAAGCAAAGACTCGGTTTTCAGGAAGGATTTCTTGCGCTTCATGCACGTTGGCACTCATAGTGAGAAACGCTGAGAAATCGGCAAAAAGGGAAAGGAGAAAAAGAAGAGGGATTCTCTGAGTCATAGGAAGGAAAAGTAGCCCCACCCCAAGGCCAATGAAAGAGAGAAAATTAATGACCCAGATAGGAACCTTTCTTAGAAGGGCAACACCAAGGAAGTTAGCAAAGAATCCAACAAGAACCCCAAGAGAAAGGAGTATTCCACCCCAAAACATGGGGGCAAAAGAAGCAACATAGAGGGGCAAAAAGGTGTGGAAAAGAGAGGTGAAAAATGTTCGTATCCCTACAAGGAACCAGATGGGAAAGAGAACTGGAAAAAGGCGCAAAGAGAAGGACGCATAGGGGACATGAAGCGCAACTCCCCGAAAGCGAAAGAAACTGATACTTAGAAATCCCCAAAGTCCCAGAGCAATCCAGGAAAGCGGCGCAAGAGAAAAGCGCAAAACAAGCCAGGTTACACACAAAGGTCCTACAATCCCGCCAGCAATACCTCCTGCAGTAAAAAACGCTATACCCTGGGCTCCATTTTGTACTCCAGAGAGGGCTGCTCCTAGGGGATGGAAAGAGGCATTGGCTAAGAAAAGGAGAATAAGGGTCCCAAAAAGGAGCGTAAAGGAAAGAGGTAGAGAAAGAAAGATCACCGAAAGAGCAGCCAGAGACAAGGAAAGGTAAAGACTCGCAAGGTGATTCTTGACCCTACCAAGGAAGATAGCAAAAACTGGCTGGACAAAAGATCCAAGAAAACCCAGCGCAGTGATAGCCACAGAAACGGTTCTGGTATCAAGACCATAATGCTCTACAAGGTATGGGCCAAGGGGCGCGGGGAAAGAGCTCGCCCAGTCAATAAAAAAGTGAAAGAGAAAAAGCAATAAAGCCATAAGAATCCATTCTGCCTGAGGTTCTACAAGAACCTCAGGCAGAGACCTCTTTACGAGAGCATTCGAGAGAGAACCGGATGCTTTCGAGAGAGAGCCACAACTCCTCCCCAAACACAGAGAATTATCCCCGTGATAATAGCTCCAAGGAGGAGATCCCAGCCAATTTCCTCTGAGATGAGAAAGAGTTCACCGTTAAGCAGATGATCGATGACCCCAAAGAGCGCCCCACCCCAGAAAAGAAGGTTCAGCCAGAAGACCTTCATGCTTTTTGTTCTTTTCCAAAGAAGTGACGTAACGATGGCGCCGGAGAGCGGACCAACGTAACACATATGACTTCCCCCTTTCTTTTATGATACATACGTGAGCCAGTTTTCGTACCCTGGCTCTTCTCCCCGTACCACTCGGAAGAAAATTTCCTGGAGTTTTCTTGTCAAGGGGCCAGGTTTCCCCTCGCCGATTCGTCGCCCGTCTACCTCCACGATGGGGGTAATTTCTGCTGCTGTCCCGGTGAAGAAAGCCTCGTCGGCCAGATAGAGGTCGTCACGAGTACAGAGAGTCTCCCGTATGAGGATACCAATCTTTTCGGCAATCTTTATGACCGTATCACGGGTGATACCAAGAAGAATGGAATAGGAGTGTGGGGTGTAGAGAATCCCGTCTTTGACATAGAAGATGTTTTCTCCGCTTCCTTCAGCCACAAATCCGTGAATGTCAAGAAGGATAGCTTCGTCGTATCCCAGTTCTTTAGCTTCCATCTTGGCCAGAGCCGAATTGAGGTAGTTAGCACTCGTTTTGGCCCGAGGAGAACCAGAATTCACATAGGTTCGAACATAGGAAGAGATTTTAGCCCGAATACCTTCTTTGAGGCCCTTGTCTCCCATATAGGCACCCCAGCACCAGGTAGCTATGGCACAGTCTACTTCACAACGGGTTGGGTCCACACCCATCTCGCCGTATCCCCGGAAGGCCACCGGGCGGATGTAACACTCTTCCACCTCGTTGGCTTTCACCGTTTCCACGATGGCTTTCTCGATTTCTCCTGGGGTATAGGGGATGGCCATTTTAATAATATGGGCGGAGTCAAAAAGCCTCCGGACGTGTTCTTTCAGACGAAAGACGGCTGGCCCCTTTTTGGTTTTGTAGCAACGGATGCCCTCGAAAACAGCCGTACCATAGTGGAGGGCATGGGTAAGAATGTGCGTTGTGGCCTCTTGCCAATCCACGAGTTTCCCATTTCTCCAGATGAGTCGAAGTTCCTGCATAAGAGTTTCACTCCTGCCTTCCCTTTTCGCTTCCTTTATTGTATTGTACAGTAGGAAAAAAGGAAGGGGGTGAAGCCTACGTTCTGGGATGAATATTTTGAGCTTTTATCTCGGGAGGAACTGAAAAAAATACAGCTTAATCGCTTGAAAAAGGTACTTATCCGAGCATACCACAGTCTTCCCTATTATCGCCGTAAACTTGATGAAGCAGGGATCAACGTCTATGGCATTCGCTCTCTGGAGGACCTAAAATATCTTCCTCTTACCACAAAGGACGATCTCAGAGGAGTTTACCCCTTTGGAGCCATTGGCGAGCCTATGCGGAACATTGTCCGCATCCACTCTTCCTCCGGAACGACTGGAACGGCCACTGTTGTGGGATATACGAGGCGTGACATTGAGACCTGGGCAGAACTTATGGCCAGAACCCTTTGCGGGTGTGGGGTGAGTGCCGAAGACGTCATTCAGGTGGCGTTTGGATACGGACTTTTCACTGGAGGCTTAGGGGTACACTACGGGGCAGAGAAGCTGGGAGCTACGGTTGTTCCGATGTCTGTGGGAAATACTCTCCGACAGATTCAAATCATACGCGACTTTGGAATTTCGGTTCTGTGCTGTACACCTTCGTATGCCCTCTACATTGCTGAGGTTGCCAGAGAAAATGGCATCGATTGGGCAAAGACCAAACTTCGTCTGGGAATCTTTGGGGCCGAACCCTGGTCAGAAGAGATGCGAACTGAAGTTGAGCGAAAGCTCCCCATCCAGGCTTTTGATATCTATGGCCTCAGTGAAGTGATAGGGCCGGGGGTAGCCTTTGAATGCGAGGAGCGGGCAGGCCTTCACATCTCTGAAGACCACTTCCTCCCTGAAGTCATTAATCCCAAGACAGGGGAAGTTCTCCCTCCAGGAGAAGTAGGAGAGCTCGTTTTCACCACCCTCACCAAAGAAGGTACCCCCGTCATTCGCTATCGCACCGGGGACATCTCTGCTTTGACGTATGAACCATGCCGCTGCGGCCGGACCCTGGTACGCATGAGACGGGTGGCTTCCCGCACCGACGATATGCTCATTATTCGGGGAATTAACGTCTATCCTTCGCAAATCGAAAGTGTTCTTTTAAGCTTTGATGGAGTAGAGCCTCATTACCAGATTGTGGTTAAAAGAGAGAATTACCTTGACGTCATTGAAGTTCATGTGGAAGTGGCTCCTCGTATTCTCTCGGACGAAGTGAAGGTCCTTGAGCGTCTCAAAAAGCAGATCGAAGAACGTCTCAAGGCCGAATTGGGTATTCACTGTGATGTGAAGCTCCTTGAACCCAAGTCCATAGCCCGTGCAGAAGGCAAAGCCAAAAGGGTTATGGACCTTAGAAAGAGCGAGGGTAGAGCATGAAACAGGTCTCTGTGTTTCTCGAGAACAAACCTGGGAGTCTCTACGAGGTGCTCAGAAAACTCAAGGAATGGGGTGTGAATCTGCGGGCTCTCTCTTTGGCCGACACAGCAGAATTTGGAGTTTTGCGTTTCATCGTTGAGAATCCCGAAACCATTGTGGCCAAGCTTAAGGAAGAACGATTCGCTGCCACTCTGACCGAGGTTCTTGCTGTGGGGATTGAGGATCGCCCCGGGGGGTTGTGTGATGTGGTGGAGGTGCTTACCCAGGGTGGCATACCCATTGAGTATCTCTATGCCTTCGTCTCCCCTCAGGGAGAAAGGGCTTACGTAGTTTTGCGAGTCGAGGATCTGGAAAAAGCCAGAGAGGTCCTTGCAAGACACAATATCCCCATTCTTGAAAAGCTTGCCCTGTAGAAGAAAGTACTTTAGTACCTTTGGAATTCGGTGAGGCGTTGTAAAGGGCTGGCGAGTGCTTTGGAGAGGACGAAATCCCGTGTACTTTTTCTTTGAGGAAAAAAATCTCTTTCCTTTCCGAAGTGTTGAAGAGAAGACGGTTGGATTCTGCCAGTATTTCTGAGGAAGAGGTCACCCAGGGTATGCGGGAGAGGTTTCAGAGGTTCTACAAGGTGGTATAATGAGATCGCTCACTGAGACGCAGCTTCTGCAGGCAGTGAGCGAGTGAAGTGTTTGGTATGGAAGAAGAACTGTGCATCACTACCCTCGAAGAGCGAGACCTCAATGACCTCATGGGAGAGCTCGTTTCGGTTTACCAGCATGCTTATGCCACCCTCCCTGAGTACGGATACCACTCTCCACAGCGCATTGAGGGGTATATCCGGTGGCTGTGGCGAGGGGATCCACAGGGATTTTTTGTGGCCTTTTTGGGGGAACGCATAGTGGGATTCGTGGGGGTCCATGCTACCTGGTGGGAGGACGGAGAGCTCTTTGGAGAGGTTCATGAATTCGTCGTGGACCCTGCTTTCCAGGGCAAGGGCGTTGGGAGCGCTCTCTTTGGCCGTGCCCTTGAATACCTTACCAAGCGTGGGCGGGAAAGGGTTGGTCTTTGGGTCGGAGAGAAGAACGAGGGTGCCATGCAGTTCTACCTCAAGCGGGGGTTTCAAAAAACTATCCAGTACGGAAAGTGGGTGCGCATGGTGAAGGAGGTGGAGATTCCTGTATCTCCTCGAGATTTTGGAGAGGCTCCTCTTTTTAGGCGGAACAAGCGGTGAAGAACAGGAGGTGCTTCAGTGGATAGCCCAGTTTCTTGAGAAGTGTGGTTTTGAGGAGATCCACTGGCAGGAATACGACCCGGGAAAGTGGAACCTTTACGCCCGACGGGGAACATCGCCTTTTCTTTTGGCTACCCATGTGGATGTGCACTACGCAGGGAGAAAGGGAGGTTGTGCGGTTAAAGATGGTTTTGTCTTTGGGGCAGGGGTGCTCGACACCCGAGGACAAATTGCCGCATTGCTTGACGCTCTACAGCGTTCCAGCTCTCCGGTGGAACTCGTCTTTTTTTCTGAAGAGGAGACGACCGGAGCCGGGTCCTGGCACTTTGTGCCTCACCGGGAATTTGAGGGAGCGGTAGTTCTTGAGCCTACGAGTTTTTCCCTCTGTACGGCCCTTGCTGGAGATGTGGAGGTTCGCTTTCACGTTGAGGGTTTGAGTGGGCATGGAGCTTATCCGCATGCGGCGCAGAACGCCCTCTGTCTGGCTGTGGAGATTGTGCGAGAGTGCGAAGCAATCGTCAATTCCCTTTCCTCCCATCCTCTTTTTGTTCCCTCCTTGCATTTGATGCTTGGAAAGATTGAGGGAGGGGAATCAAGTTACGTTATTCCTGAGCGTTGCATCGTAGAGTGTGCCCTTCCCTTTCCTCCTCCTCATGGAGTAGAGGAAGTGAGAAATCGGGTGCTCAATCTTGAGAAGAAGTACCCAGTTCGCGTTACTCTTCTCGACTCCAATCAGGCCTTTTCCATTCCCCAAAGTGCCGGTGTTGTAGAGCGTTTGAAAAGGGCCTTAGAGAAGGTAGAGGGTAAAGGGGCAGTATATGCTGGGATGCCCTCTTGGACCGATGCCACGTATCTCGTCATGCGGGGTGTGCCAAGCGTGGTCTTCGGGGCAGGAGATCTTGCCCTGGCTCATTCGGAGCGAGAGTGCGTAAGCATTGCGGAGCTCGAGAGGCTGCGGGAAGTTTTTTTGTCTTTTTTATCTTGAGCCTGTATAATAATGGTACCCGAAAGGAGGAAATATACGATGCGGGTTGGGATTCCTCGAGGTCTTCTCTTTTATCGTTTTTTTGCGCTCTGGAAGACCTTTCTCGAGGAGCTCGGGGCAGAAGTGGTGATTTCTCCCCCAACGAATAAAGCCATCATCCACCATGGTTTGGTCTATGGGGTAGAAGAGATATGTTTCCCGGTTAAAGTTTTCCTGGGGCATGCCTATTCCCTTTTGGATAGAGTTGATGCCCTTTTTGTTCCCCGTATGGTGAGTTTCCACAAGGGAGAGTACAACTGTCCCAAGATTCTGGGACTTCCCGATCTTGTGCGGAGTCTCTTTAAGGTAGACGCGGAGACATTGATCGATAACGAGGTGAACATGCGCGATCGAGGGATACGAGGATGGTGGGAGGGTTTCCTCTCCATTGGAAAGCGCTTTACAAAGAGCGAGTACCGGATTGGTAAGGCCTTAAAGCGAGCCGAAGAGGCTCATCTGGCCTTTTGCAAAAAGCTGCAGGAGGGCTGGCTTCCAGAAAACATCATCGATGGACGTTCGCCTCTTCCGCTTCAGGAGAAGAAAGTGGTCCTTTTAGGACACACCTATCTTCTGAGCGACAGTTACATCAACATGAACCTTGTGCGAAAGATCCACAACTTGGGGTACTCAATCATAACTCCCGACATGGTGCCCAAAAGGGAAGTACGTTCTGCCTTAAGAGCTCTTCCTAAAGCGAGTTTCTGGACTATTTCTAACGAAATCGTGGGGACGGCTTTTTCATTTTTGGAGAAAGAGAGGCCTGGGGTTCAGGGATTTGTGCACCTTGTTTCTTTTGAATGTGGCCCCGATTCCCTGGTGGGTGAAGTTGTAGAACGGTATACCAAAAGGAAAAAGAGTTCCTTTCCCTATCTTCGCCTTGAAATTGATGAGCACACTGGGGAAGCGGGAATCGTTACTCGTCTTGAAGCCTTTGTAGACATGATGGAGTGGAGGAACACACACCATGAAAGCTACCTTTCCACGTCTTCTGCACCTTGATGTGGCCCTGGGAGTTCTCTATCCTACCCTGGGTATAGAGATTATTCCCCCTCCTCCTATAACCCAGAGGACCATTGAGATCGGAGTGAAATTAGCTCCACAAAATGCCTGTTTCCCCCTTAAGGTTACTCTGGGAAATTTTATCGAGGCGATTGAGCGTGGTGCCGACACCGTCTTCATGGTAGGAGGTGTGGGTCCCTGTCGTTTCGGGTATTATGGACAGATACAGCGTCTCATCATTGAGGATTTGGGGTACAATGTGCGTTTTGTCTTGCTCGATCATCCCCGGTATGGGATACGGCCTTTTCTTGAGGCTCTGTGGACCATGGCTGGGAAAACATTTGGCCTTCCCCGCGTTGTTCAGGTGGTTCGCCTGAGCTGGAACATTTTGCGCTTTACCGAGGAGCTTGAAGTCCGGAGAAGAGCCTTGCGGTGCCAGGTGGAAAACCCCAGGGCTCTTGATGCTATCGTTGATGAAACCATTGAGACTCTTCGAGGCATAGAAACTATGGAGGAACTTGAGGCCCTCAGCCAAAGAGCCAAAGAGAAACTTCTCTCCTTACCTAAGAAGAGGGGGAATAGTTTTCTCAAGGTAGGTATTGTGGGAGAAGTGTATATTGCTCAGGAAAGAAGAGTAAATTTTGACGTGGAAAAGCTCTTGGGAGAGCTGGGTGTGTATGTCCACAATTCCGTTTCTACCGTCGAATATGTTTTGCACACCTTTCGTCCCCTTACTCGTTCCCGGGACAAGATGGAAGCCTGGAGGTTGGCAAAGCCTTATCTTAAGCGGTTTGTGGGTGGAGAGGGCATAGATAGCGTTGGGAGTACTATTCGCTATGCTCAGGAAGGATTTGACGGAGTTGTGCATCTTTATCCCTTCACCTGCATGCCTGAGATCGTAGCTAAGGGAGTTTTACAAGCGGTAAGCCGGGATTTCGATATCCCCGTATTGCATCTTGCCATTGACGAGCACTCTGGAGAAGCAGGGCTTGTGACCCGGGTAGAGGCTTTTGTCGACGTCCTCGAACGAAGGAAGTGGAAAAGGAAAACGGAGGTTGATTCTTGATGGATCTCTACCTTGGAGTCGATGTAGGATCGGTGACTACAAAATTTGTCCTGATGGACAGAGAAAAGCACATAATAGCGAGCTGTTACTTGCGCACAAGCGGTGACCCCATTGCGGCTTTAAAGGAAGGATTACGCTATATTGAGCGTCGTATGCCTTGGGAAGGAGTCATCCGGGGAGTGGGAACAACCGGAAGTGCAAGACACCTGGCCGGAGTCATTGTGGGAGCAGATATTGTGAAGAACGAAATCACCGCCCACGCCGTAGCAGCTATTACTCGGGTTCCTGATGTACGAACGGTCTTTGAAATCGGGGGACAGGACTCAAAGCTCATCATCATTCGGAACGGCGTTGTGGAGGATTTTGCCATGAACACGGTCTGTGCTGCCGGGACTGGGTCCTTTCTGGAACACCAGGCAGTACGTCTCAATGTGCCCATCGAGGAATTCGGAAAGCTGGCTCTGCAGGCGAAACAATCGGTACGGATTGCTGGCAGGTGTACGGTGTTTGCCGAGTCAGACATGATTCACAAACAACAGTTGGGCTTTGGGAAAGCAGAAATTGTGAAGGGTCTCTGCGAGGCCCTGGTGCGGAACTTCATCAACAACCTTGCCTCAGGCCGGGAGATTGAGGACCCTATCGTGTTTCAAGGGGGGGTAGCGGCCAACCAGGGCATGGTTCAGGCCTTCCAGGACTTTTTTGAAGGGAAGAAGTGCATCATCGTCCCACCGGAACACGGGGTCATGGGAGCCTGGGGAGCAGCAATTTTAGCCATGGAATATGCCCCCAGAGAGACGGCTTTTCAAGGGTTTTCGGTGGTGGAACGAAACTTCAAGAGCCGGAGTTTCACCTGTACCGATTGTCCCAATGCCTGCGAAATCGTCGTTCTTAAGGAGGAGGGTCAGGTAAAAGCCCTTTGGGGAAGCCGTTGTGGGAAGTGGACTCCTGAAGTAGCTACAGCTCGCAGTGAAGAAGAGGAAACTCTATCCTCCCTACCTTCTCTTTCAAGCTGTGATACAGGAAGGTGTGCAATGCGTGGGTAGAGAAGTTGAGAAGAAAATCACCGTTGTCGGCGACTCTCAACCCATCGGTTATTCCGTAGAGCATGTCTTGGAAAAAAGAGGGCTGTTCTTTCCCTTACCCTTAAAGTTCTGCGGCCTGTGTGGTGACAGTTTCCCGTGAAGTCTACGGGTGTGAAAGAGCTTAAAAATCGAGTGACCCCTTCGTCAAAGCCGACCGGGCACTCTGCTTTGCCAGAGAGGTTGGGAGAGACAGGAAGGTGGGGGATCGGGATCTCTGGAAGAAGTGATAAAGGAGCGTGAAGTGTGATGCGAAAGAGTGTAGGCTGTGTTCTTCTTGTAGTGTTTTTTTGCGTGGCAGTAGCGGAGGTTTGGGCGGAAGAGGGGACAGTTGTTTCTCCGGTCGTTAGAGACCTCAAGGAGATGGAAAAGGTCCTTTACGGGGTACCCCAGAGTGGTAGCATTCTTTCCCGGGTGGAGAAGATTGAGCGAGATCTTACGGGCGACACCCTCTCTGGAACGCTTATGGAGCGGGTGGGAAAGCTCAAGGCCTTCATTCTTGATGGGACAAAGGAAGAACCCTCTTTAGTTTTTAAAATGCGCGCTGTGCGTTTCACCCTTCGCTCTGAACCTTCCCAGGGGGGAATTCTCCTTTCAGAACTCGAGGATTTGGAAAAACTCGTTTTTGGTCTGCCGAGCAGTGACCCTATCGGTGTGCGAGTAGACAGGCTGTATCGCACCTGTGTAAATCCTGAGGAAGTACAGGGCTTCACCGTTCTCATTCCTCGAGAGACCTTGGTAAAAATCGCCCTCGAGACCGACCTTAATTCTGAAAGAAACAACGTGGGAGATCCAGTGCCTTACGTGGTTCTTGAGGATGTACGGGTAGATGGGGTGCTGGTCATTCCCAAAGGTACCCGGGGACAGGGGAAAATTACTGGAGTCCGTCGGAGGGGGGCCTTCGGACGGGCAGGAAAAATATTGATTGATTTTGGAGATGTTAAGGCGGTGGATGGAACTCCCATTCCTCTTACCATGGGGGAACGGGCAATTCAAGAAAACAAGGCTTTACCCTATGCAGTTGGAGCAAGCATCGCCGGATTAGCCATTTTCGGTCCGGTAGGAGTGGTAGCCGGAGTCTTTGTGCAAGGAGAACCAGCTAAGGTAGAGAGGGGAAAAGAGTTCTACCTTGAGGTAGCCGGGGACCGGGAAGTTTTGGGACATCTTGAAGCACCACATCTTAAAAAAGAAGAAGGCATTCCGTGGGGTCCAGAAGAAGTAACGCCGGCACCCGAGACGACGTTTGAAGAATCTCAAGAGGGCATCGAGGAGATAACCCCCGAGGAGGTACCTGAAGAGACTCCCCAGGTGGAGATTGAGGTCAAACCCTTTGAGGAATGGTGAGGAGGATGAAAATGAGGAAAAGCCCCGTTCTTTTTCTTATCTCTGTGATGTTCTTGGTAGTTTTCTTCTGGAGCGCAGTGCAGGCGGAGAACGTCGATTACAATAAGATTTACAAGGACACTGTTAACAAGTGGACCCGCTCCGTTACTGTTCGAGGTAGCTTCTCCGTGCGGGCTCTTTTCTGGAACGAGGAAGTCACCCAGGCCTGGGTAGCAAAGTATGGGAAGGAGAACCTCCTTTCTGCAGAGGAAGAGCTGGCCTACCATCGGGATTTCATTCAGCGAGAGCGTCTTTCCCGTTATCTGGTCTTCGAGGTGACTCTGAAGAAATTGAGGGGGTCTCCTTTGTATCCTTTGCGATTCGTCCAGAACACCTATCTTGTGGACGACAAGGGACGAAAGCTTTACCCTGTAGAATATGCTAAGGAATTTGACGAAAAAATCATGCGAGAATTTACCGGGAGGATATACTTCCCCCGCTTTGACAAGGAGGGAAATCCCTTTATCACCCCGGAAACCAGTTATGTCATACTTCACTTTGCCCAGCTCGATCCTGACCCCTCTCTCATTGCCGAAGAGGTGGAACTACGCTTTGACAGTCCTTACATTCCTCCTGATTTCTCTCGACCAGAGTGGAAGCCGATACTCGAGGAAGAAATCCTTCGCCTTGAAGAGCGTTTGAGGGACCTCGAGTATCGTAAGGAGCAGCTTGAAGAACAGATTAAAAGAATAGAAGAAGAACAAAGGAGTGTTAAGGAGCGCTTAAGGGAGCTGAAAGAAAGGCGAAGTGGGGAATAGAAGCGTTTGTCCTTTTGAT
>FMSI01030499.1_pt1 | contig 13491 bp, 19 predicted proteins | sample 1504471 | NCBI WGS metagenome assembly FMSI01 (sample SAMEA4475357, study PRJEB15587) | soil metagenome | biome: Soil; feature: Field | place: India | collected 2015-03-11 | depth 0 m
GATGGGAAGCATCAGTCCCCAACTGATTAAGGGAGGCTTGAGATAGTAGGCTCCCATGTCTTTTTTAGCAATGAAGTAGGCTTTCTTAATTTCTGCTATCATTGTCCGTTTATCGTTGTCGAATCTCGTATCGAAGCTCGTTCATAGATTCTGGTTAGTCGAGTTTCCAGATTCAAGCTTCTACCATCGATACGAGCATCGTAACCGTTGACCGAATCTCGTTAAACTTTTAAGAATCTTATATCCTAACCTTTTACCTTATGACTATTCCGGTCCCACTTTCATAGGTTTGTCAATCTTCATTACTTCCGAATCGAGGCCGGTTATCTTTACAAAAGCATCTTCCAGACTTGGACTCAGCGTGTTGATCAATTGAATTCTTGCTCCATGTTGCTCAAGAAACTTGATAATAGAAGAGGCAACTTGCTCAAGTTTTTTAGTATGGAAACGAATTCGGTTTTCCGCAATTAAAATTTTCTCAATCCCTTCCAATGAAAGAAGTTTATTTTTTAAATCTTCTGTTATTCGATCCAATCCGATTTCAAGAATCTCCGTCTCTTTGACTTGGGCTTTGATGTTCTCAGGAGTATCGATAACTCTAATTTTTCCTTTGACAATAACCGCAATGCGATCACACAGACTTTCTGCCTCGGGGATGTAATGGGTGGTGAGAAAGAGGGTCAACCCTTTCTTCTTCAAATCGAGAATAAGTTTTCTAAGCCCTCTGGCACTCATCACATCAAGCCCTGTCGTGGGCTCATCAAGGAAAAGGATTTTGGGCTTATGAACCAGCGCAGCGGCGATGGTAAGCCTCCGCTTTAAGCCTCTTGATAATGTCTGGAAAGGTTTTTCTTGATGTTCCTTCAGATTAAATTCTTCAAGAAGCTCATGAGCCCGAATGCTACGCTCCTTTTTGGGAACTCCATAGAGTTCAGCCTGATAAATGAGGTTTTTAAAGGCGGTTAATTCCCCATAAAGGTTCGATGTTTCTGGAACCAGCCCGATTGTTTTTTTAACTTCCACGGGTTCCTTCAAAATATCGTGGCTATCCATCCATGCGGTTCCAGAGCTGGGTTGGGTCAAACCTACAATCATTCGAATGGTGGTCGTCTTACCCGCCCCATTGGGTCCCAAAAAACCAAAGACCTCTCCTTCTCTGACATCAAAAGATAGACGGTCAACAGCCAAAGTTTGGCCATATAACTTTGTAAGATCTCTGACCCGAATGATTTCCTTGATCGGATTTGCCATTAAAATTCCACCAGGCGACTCCATTCGATCTGTATCAATAAATATATCCCTAATCTCTTATATCATCTTTATCGCCTCTAATAAACAGGCTTCTAAACACTTACCACACTCCTGACAAAAACCTGCTACAGGATAAGGATAATCATAAGGCTCTATCTGTTTGATCAGTTTAGTAGGACAAACTGCGACAGCAGTACAGACCCCCTTTTCGCATCTTTTGGGATCACACCTCTGATAGTCAATCGCTACTTTTACCTTCTCCTCAGGCATCCTTCTTTAACACTATTTCTATATCTCGTACTCCTTTATAAGGGTCACAATGAAAAACCGCACCATGATTTTGATTCCTTACTTTATTGATCATTCTCCTTCATCAGTTCCGCTGGCTCGATATTTCCAAACAGTGGCTCCTCTATATCCAGAACCTTTAAAGGACTTTTTCCAGTAAAGAGCCTGATGATTTTCCCCACGGTATAAGCATTCCCCTTTAGAAGCAATTTGCAGTTTTTAAAGGAACACCCAGATAGCTCTGTATCTCCTCTCTCTAAGATAATCAAACAATTATTGAATTCACAATGATTAAAAGCCTTTCCATCGATTTCGATCTTCTGATTAGAGAACTTAGAACTTTTGTATCGGATCTTATAAGTTTCCACGTTTTAGTCCCTTCTACAACTTTCCCCTGTGGAACAAGGAGGGGTGGAACACCTTTCCTCTCTACCGCAGCAGGTATGTCCTGATTCTCTTCTTTCACCTTTTAAGGGGTGGGAAACAGAGATCATTTTTTCCAGTTTAGAACTCCCACATTGCTTGCACGACAAGGTGCTTCCCTTTGTTCCGATCCCGACCAAAAATTCTGAAATCGTCCCACACTGATTGCAACGGTATTCATAAATCGGCATATAACACCTCCTAAAAGGCTTCATCTTCTACTATCAATTTATAGGCCACTTTCCCTTCTTCGGGATAGAGGATGAAGGTCACTTCTTTCCCCTCAGAAAGATATCCTTCATATTGACTCCGAAGGGAACCAAAATCTGTTGACTCTAAAAACAGTCTTAATACTTCAAGCCTTTCCCCAAGTGCCTCATCGAAAGGTCTCTTTTGAAGAAGGAGGTTGAGGGTGTGTTCATATTCCTTCTTGGATAAAGTTTCAATACAACATGACAAACTGGGCTTTAGCTCGATAAGACTCGTTTTCATTTCGTCATTTCATCTTGAAACGGACGCCGGTACTCTCCTCTTTGAATCCTCACTTCAAAATATTGATCTATTGGAAGACGAGCAAATTGAACAGCCCCAATACAGGGAACAACGTATTTAACTGGCCACTGCTCGCCCAGGATATTAAAAAATTCAATGCAGGAAGAGCACACATGGATACTATCCGCGATGGAATAAGGGGCTTTTATCCCATCTATAGTAACCAGGAACTTGGGATCGATAAAATTGGCATGGTTGGCCGAATGGTGTGCAAAGATTTTTTCAAAATCAAAAGGCTCTTTGGGTCGGTGACGTTCAAACCACCGTCGGTAGAATTCTTTATCAAGGGGATCAACTTTTTCCCAGACATCAGGTTTCAAACTCTGATATTTTTCTGATTGAATCAATTGGAGGACCTCTTCATAAGAGGGGAAACGTTTAGGCTTAAAATGTGACGTTTTGATAACGATGGGGTTCCCTATATCCAAATGCCTTAGGGGAGAGTTGCTGACTACGAGGAATTTGCCCATCTTGTCAGATTTTTTATACCATGAGGTCCTCCTTTTACAAAAACCCTCCCATGCTGAGGGAGTGACATATCCCATCTCTTTTGATGATCTTAATACTCGGCAAGGGATTCGAAGTTCTTCGCCCAAATCCTCCTTTCTCTGATTAACGGCCTCCCTGACTTTTTTCAAAACATCTGAGTCAACCCAATAACAGAACTTTTGATACCCCATGATTTTCCCGCCTTCGATATCCTATCCCATGCCCTGAATCATGTCATCCTGAATTTACTTCAGGACCTAAATGTCTGTTCCATGAGAGGCTGAACCCACTTCAACATGCCATTAAAAACGCTTCCACTCTTTCCCACATCTGTCGCACAATCTCTTGAACCGCATTGCAAGGATAATCCATCACGGTCTTCCGATTGACCAATGCCTCAATCACTTTTGGCTCATAAGGAATCTTTCCAATGATTTTCGAATCATGATCTTCACAATAGGTGATAATTTTTTGGGAGTTTTCTAAATTGATATCGAATTTGTTGATACAGACCATGGAAGAAATTTTGAAATGTCCTGCGAGTTTCAAAATCCTTTCCAAATCATGAATCCCTGAAAGAGTGGGTTCGGTAACAGCTAAGATTAGATTGACTCCGGTTAAAGAGGCTGTGACAGGACATCCAATGCCAGGGGGACCATCAATGAGGATGAGCCCTAAATTCTTTTCTTTTGCAATCTCAACCGCTTTTCTCCGAACAACAGTAACGAGTTTACCTGAATTTTCTTCTCCGATCCCCAAACGTGCGTGGACAAAAGGCCCATAAGATGTTTCAGAAATAAACCAATCCCCAGAAAACGCCTCTTCCATGATGATCGTATTTTCTGGGCAGATGTGACTGCAAAAACCACATCCTTCACATGAAATATAGTCTACCACTCCGTTGTCAATGGCATTAAACCGACAAATCTCAGTACAGAGCCCACATTGCGTACATTTGTCTAAATCCACGTGAGGGGATCTTCCACCAAAATATTTCTCTTGCGTTACCATTTTGGGCTGAAGCAATAGGTGAAGATCCGCTGCATCGACATCGCAGTCAACCATCACTTTGTTTTTTGCCAAAGAAGCAAAGGCAGCGGCAATGGTTGTTTTCCCTGTTCCACCCTTACCGCTCACAACAGCTAATTGTTTAATTTCGTTTTGCTCCATGATCACTTCCATTTCCCGCAGAGACTTTTTGGTAATATGAAAAACCGGCTTTTTGAAAATGAGGAGAGGCAATCAGATGGAAAAGATTTAGAGCGGTAACCTTTATCAGTTCAAATTCAAGCTTGCTATGCATATGGTCATATTCGACTATACAAAAGCGACGATTTCCCATCACCTCAAAGACCCGCATTCTAAATCTTTGGGAATCTGGCTGCCCCTCCCATTTACTTGCAATCATGACGCAGTCTCTCAAGAGGGGTAGATGGATATTATTTTTTTTGATAATTCAAAATCGCCTCATGTAGTCCCCTGATTGCCAAAAGGGAGCAATGGGCTTTTCGTGCGGGTATACCACCTGCTGCCTTGATGACATCATTGTCCGTCAACTTCAATGCCTCTTCGAGCGTCTTTCCAATGGCCAATTCTGTTGCAATACTGGATGTGGAAATGGCTCCAGGACACCCTTGAGTCAAAAATTTAAAATCCGATATTCTTCCTTCATTCACCTTGAGGTAGACCCTGATAAAGTCTCCACAGTCTGGATCGCCCACCACTGCCATCGCATCAGGATTTTCAATTTCCCCAACGTTTCGGGGATGCATAAAATGGTCGATCAACGTCTCGTTATAAACGAGGTAGCCCACCTCATCATCCAATTCCTGGCCTTCTTCGATTTGACTCATGAAGTTTCTCCACCTTTTCAAATAATTCTTGGAATTGAGAAATATAAGACCTATTTTCAATAATAAAAGGAATCCCCTTTGAATAGGACTCGGCAATTCTACGGTCCATTGGAATTTCCATGAGAATTGGAATATTTTTAGATTTGCAGTAATCCCATATTTCCCGATCTCCGATATCTGCCTTATTGATGACTACCCCCGTAGGAATTTTCAATTTTTCAAGCATTCCGACAGCCAATTCGAGATCGTTCAGTCCAAAGGGTGTGGGTTCGGTCACAAGTATACAAAAATCACTCCCCTTGACCGTCTCAATGACCGGGCAGGCTGTCCCCGGAGGGGCATCGAGAATGACAATCTTATCCTTTTGAATCCTTTCCTTGACCTTTCGGATGAGGGGAGAAGCCATGGGTTCTCCAATGTTCAACACTCCATTCACAAATGCAATTCCATTGGAGCTCCCTTCTTGAACAATCCCTATTTCCCTATCGACTTCGAAAATGGCTTTTTCAGGACAGAGATAAGAGCAGGCACCACATCCGTGACAGAGTTCATCGAAAACAAGAACACTTTTTAGAATAACTGCTATTGCATGATATTCGCAGACCTGAGCACATTTTCCGCAATAGGTGCATTTCGATTCATCAATTCTGGGGACTCGCATCCCTATTGAACTCACCTGGTGGATGGATGGGGATAGAAAAATGTGGGAGTTAGGCTCCTCCACATCACAGTCAATCAATTGCACGGTTGTCTTTGGGAGGGAAAGAGCCAAATTGACTGCGAGGGTAGTCTTTCCGGTCCCCCCTTTTCCGCTGGCAATAGAGATGATCATGGCGCCTATTCTCGCTTAGTGAATGAGAGTGCCTTCGTAATAACAATGGTGTTCATGTATTCGGTAGCGAGCTCTTCCTTCTCTCACCAGTTTTCCCAGATATTTCACAACCTCATCTAAATGGAGCCCCAGAGCCTTAGAAATATCTTCGGTGGTACAAGGCCTTCGTTTTATCAAGTTAAGAATCTCTGTCTCATTGATGGAGTTCGATTCTTCTCCAAGGGGAGCAGCAAATTCAGAAATAATTTCCGCCTGGTCTCCCAATTGCTTTCGTATCTCTTCGAGTTGCTGGGTCGTTAAGGGATAAGCAAATTCTTCAGCAGGGGGCCTGACAGGTGTATTTAATTGAACCTTATCGGGCTGGATTTTCTCTATCACGCCTTTGAGTCTTTCAATCTCTTCTTTATTGTCGTTAATCCCCCTGCAAAAGACCACTTCAAGCCAGATCTGGCCTCGATATTCTTTCCTGAATTGAATCAGACCTGAAATGATGTCTTGAATTTTTAAAGAAGGATCAGGCCTATTTAAACATTGGAAAGTCACCTCGGAAAGTCACCTCACTCACGGCATCTAAAGAAGGAATCACCACATCTGCCCCCGCTAATGCTTCCCTGACTTCTTCCAAGGAGAAAAGGGAGCCGTTTGTTAGGACTGCTAAAGGGATTGAAGTCAAGTCTTTGATACGATGGAGGATCTCCCCGATATTTCGATGGAGTGTGGGCTCCCCGGAGCCGGATAGGGTGATGTAATCTGGTTTCTTATCTAAGGCTGAAAGATAAAGCTCCAATTCCCCTTTTATCTTTTCTGGAGATACATAGGATTGCCGAGAGGTGGTCTTACAGGTCGTCTTTCCAATATCACAATAGATGCAATCAAAGGTACAGGTTTTATATGGGACAAGATCCACTCCGAGTGATCTTCCCAATCTCCTCGAAAGGACAGGACCAAAAATGTATTTAAGGTTATTCGGTTTTTTATCCATTTCGATTAATAAGGAACTTTTTAAAATCATCCTATAATCTATCGAAAGGTTCTTAGCCAGATACTGTACATCTTCAAACTATTTTCTCATCATTTTCGCCCCACACTTTGGGCATTGTTTAAAAGAGCAAGGAATCCCAGTTTCATGAGGAGTTACTGTCCCGCATTTGGGGCAGACGCACTCCCCCTCTGGACCTGAACCTGATCTGGAGCCACCCATTCTTCCTCTTCGAGCTCCACCCATCCGAGCACCCCTTCCTGTTCCTGGACCACTTCCTCCAGGTGGGCCTTTCCCATCTCCTCTTGGCATTTAAATCACCTCCTAACTCACGTGCTATGACGATAAGTCTTTGAGAAAAAAAGGGGGCGGGGTTCCATCGAAGGTCCCCATGCAACCACTCTTTTTATATTACCATCGACGAAACCCTCGCCCACCACCAAAACACCGGCCACGACCACCACCCCATGGAAGCCCGCCCCGACCTACTCCATAGACAGGGCCATAAGATGGATACATTCCGGCAGATGGATAATAGGGTGCTCGAAAACCATATCCGTAGGATCGATAACCCCCATATGGCATCGCACAGAAACCCCTACCTCCACCGGTCATCGGTCCCATTCCCATCGGTCCTGTTCCATCAAATCCTGGCATAAAAACACCTCCCTTCTTGGAAAAGTCCATGGTCAATGGGTTAGGGTAATGATGCCAGTTTGGTTTGAGGGTTAGGAAATGGGTCTCTGAAACTTCACCTAACCTTTACCTACAACCCAAACGGGCCTCTTAACCGTTGCTCAAAGACAACCTCCGTCACTATTTCTTCAACTCTTCAAGCCTTTTCTCAATCTGGCTAAGTTCTGCCCGAAGGAAATTTGCTTCTTCTTCAAGAAACTTAATTTCATCTTCTTTCGTTGGCGGTCCCCATGTTGGAAAGGGGGCTCCATACCAACCTGGACGCCAACACCACCCTCGACCGAATCCATAAGGGCGGTATCCCCATCCCGCAGGTCCCATTCCGTAAGGCATATTCATTCCTCCTTTCGTGCCTTGAATCTTACAAGGTTCTAAAGCGTCATTCTATTGTTTAAGGCTAATAAACCTCAGCGATTCCGACCTCCCCCCATTCCGAAATGAGGAGGAACGGTTGCACCACTGGCTTCCTGAAGCTTTCCTCCCTTGAATGCTTCGGCCACTTCTTTTACTGTCCCTCCTGAGACCAAATAAACTTTAATCCCTGATGCTGAAAGGGCGGAGGCAGCATTTGGACCAAGATTACCAGTAATTAAAGCCTTTGCTCCTTTCTGGACGATCGATTGGGCCGCCTGTACACCCGCACCACCTGAGGCCATTAATCCTTCATTTTCAAAGACCTCAAATTCCATGGTCTCAGGATCGACTAAAATAAAATACTGACACCGCCCGAATCTCGGATCGATTTGAGAATCAAGACCCTTTCCCGTAGAACTGATGGCAATCTTCATTATCTCTCCTCCCCACATCCATGATCATGCCCATGATGCTCACAGGCAACTACCCCTCGGATTTTTCCTTTGAGATATGCCTCGACAATGTCTCTGACCTTCCCTTGAACTCCTGTGGCCACGTCAATCCCAAACTGGGTGAAAAAGTCGATGGCTCTGGGTCCCATTCCGCCGGCAATCATGACATTTGCTTTTTGAGAATGGATAAACTGGGGGATAACGCCTGGTTGGTGATTTGGAAAATAAGGATTTTTCACCACCTCAAAACCCATGATTCGATCTCCTTCCACATTCACAAAGGTATAGAACGGACACCTCCCAAAATGGGCACTGACCGAGCCTTCAAGGCCAGAGCTGTCATCTGAAGCTAATGCAATTCTTTTCATCTTTTCACCTCCTGCTTAAAATGATAAGGGAACTTTTCCTTTTCCAACTCTTTCTCTATCTCTTTGAAACCCACATATTCTTTGCAATGATTGGCAATTTTTTTGAACACCTCTGCGGCGGGAGAATTTGGATGGGACATGACAAAGGGCATCCCTCGATCGCAGTCTTGAACCATCTCCGGATCAATAGGAATCCTTCCAAGAAAAGGAACTTTTAAATCCTGTGCCGCTTTCTCTCCTCCTCCAATCTTAAAAAGAGGAATTTCTTTTTGACAATGGGGACAGATTAACCCACCCATATTTTCGACGATTCCAATGACCGGAATACCAATCATTCGACTGAAGTTAATCGACTTTCGTGAATCAAGCAGAGCGACATCCTGTGGAGTCGTGACAATAATGGATCCGTCTACATTTTTAATGAGATGGGCGACACTGAGCGGTTCATCTCCTGTCCCGGGTGGAAGATCAACAATAAGGAAATCAAGGGGTCCCCATTCTACTTCCCCAAGGAATTGGTTGATGGCACCATGTTTCAAAGGTCCTCTCCAGACCACGGGGTTGTCCCGATCACCAATAAAAAAGGCCATGGAAATGACTTTGAGATTCGGGAAAACTTCAATGGGAATCATTCCCTTTCCAGACCCAATCACCTGTTCCGACTCTATTCCCAGCATCTTGGGAATATTGGGCCCATGGATGTCGGCATCCAGGAGCCCGACACTAAAGTTATCCAGTGAAAGGGTAACCGCTAGATTGGTTGCAACCGTACTCTTCCCAACACCGCCTTTACCACTCATCACAACGATCCGATGCTTGATGTGGGAAAGCCTTAATCTCAGTCTTTCTTGATTATGGGCTTCTTTCTCTTGTTGGCTGCAGGAACTTGATTGATCGCAGGTATCGCAGATGGCATCCTTCTCACACTTTTCTTTCACCATATCCTTCTCCTTCCTATAGGAACTTTTTTATTTTACCCATACGAATGACGAGCTCTCCCATTTAAACTCAGCTTAAACTCTCCCTCTTCTGGAACCTCTTCTCCAAGCACAAAATCCCCTCTGCCCCCTCCGATCGCAGCAAAAGCCTGGCCGAAGTCTCCCCTTCATGAAGAGATCGGATGCGACGTCGGCTTCTCCTGCCACATTGTGGACGACCTCAATCCCTTTGCTCCCCAATTGATTTAAGCAGAACCAATCAATGCCACCACAAATCACCTTATTCACTCCACTCGAAGTTAATTGGTCAAGCCGTTGAGTAAGATTGAGATGAGCAACGGGAAAGTTCTCTTGACGAACCACCTTCCCATCCTCTACTGTAATGATCCGCATTTCAGGAGAGAAATCAAAACGCGGAGAAATCCGAGTTCCAAAAAGAGGAATGGCAATCTTCATGTCCATAAGCCCATAAAAGCAAGACCGATGCCAAAGAAAAGATAAAAGATATAAAAATAATGATTTCAATAGGTTATTGAAGAACAGGAAGCAAAAGAACAGTTAAAATTGAATTGTTTCGATGCAAAAATGAAACAATTGCAACATATAATGTTGCAAATTTGGCACTTATTTAAAAAAGAGTTGCCTCATGTCCATTTTAACCATTGACAACCCAGGCCCCTGTGATATGTTCAGAAAAGAGAAACCTTTTCGGTATTAAGAGAACTTTAGGGAGGGAAACGAAATGAGTTTAAAGGATAAATATGCCATTGTAGGAATTGGGTATACGCCTCAGGGGCATGTTCCCGGTCGAACATCGCTAAGCTTTCATCTTGAAGCGTGCGCCAACGCCATTATGGATGCCGGGCTTCAGAGAAAAGACATTGATGGACTTATCTGTTACCGCATATTTCCACCCGCCTCGAATGAAGGACCGGTGACCCCTTATCTGGTGGCTCAGCATCTCGGTCTCTCTCCAACCTATTTGAGTCAGGATGCCAATTGATCGAGGAGTCACATTCAGCACGCCGTGGGCGCGCTTGAGTCAGGTCTTTGCAAATATGTAGTTCTTTCCTACGGGCATAACGCCTTTTCCAGCGACAGCATGCGACGCATGCTCATGGAGCGAAATACAGACGATGCGGTGTTTGGTCATTTTGGAGCGGTCGCAGGCTATTCCTTAGCTGCCCAAAGGGCCATGCATACCTTCCGCACAGGTCCGGAGACTTGGAAATATATCGCTGTTGGGCAAAGGAAATGGGCCAATCTAAACCCAATGGCCTTTATGTATGACCGTCCTTTAACCTTTGAGGATTATTACCAGGCCAGATGGATTGTCGAGCCCTTTCGCCTTTTTGACACTTGCCTGATGACAGACGGAGGAAGGGCGATCGTTATCACTTCTGCTGAGAGGGCCCGCGACTTGAAACACAACCCCGTTCTGATTATGGGCATGGGCCAGCACAATCCCTCTGACGAAGTCCATCAGGCCAATCACCTCACCGGACCTACTGGAGCCAAAAGGGCAGGCGAGATGGCCTTAAAGATGGCGGAGATCGCTCTCCACGAAATCGATGCCTGCGAAATCTACGATTGTTTCACGTATACCGTGGAGATTACTCTCCAGGATTATGGTTTCTTTGGGCCCGGGGAAGGAGAGGAATGGTTCAAAGACGGGAAGACTGAACCTGGCGGAAGCATGCCTGTCAATACTTCTGGAGGACAGCTCTCTGAGGCTTATTATATGGGTCTAACCCCTCTCTCTGAAGCGGCCATGCAACTGATGGGTCGATGCGGGGAGAGACAATTAGGACCTGCTACAAAGACCAAGTCTCCCGAGATTATTTTATGCAGTGACAACGGGGGAATCCTTCAGACACATACCTGTATCATTCTAAGGAGGGCATAAATGAAATATTACAGTAAGCCACTTCCTCAAATCAATGGAGACAATAAGGAGTTCTGGAAGGGCTGTAAGGAGCACACCCTGAGATTCCAGAAGTGCAAAGCCTGCGGTCATGTCCGTTGGCCACCCTCGATGATCTGCCCAATGTGTTATTCCCAGGAAATTCAATGGATCGTTGCAAGAGGAAAAGGGAAGGTCTACACCTTCGCTGTATATCATGTAGCCTATCATCCAGGGTTTGAAAAAGAAGTTCCCTATGTGGTCGCCGATGTGGAATTGGAGGAAGGGCCGCGCCTCCTCACCAATATCGTGGGCTGCCAGGCTAACGAGGTGTCGTGTGACATGCCCGTGGAAGTAACATGGGAAGATATTACAGAGGAATTCAGTTTGCCCAAGTTTAAGCCATTCTCATAGTTTTTCTTCACGGTGTGGAAAATACAAGAGGCTACCCGGATCATTATAGGAGACCGTATTTTCTCATCTTCCTCCAAAGGGTGGTGCGATCAATGCCTAATTCCCGTGCTGTTTGGCTTCGGTTTCCATCATGCTTTTTTAGAGTCTTTTCTATAATCTCTGCCTCTGCTTTTTGAAAGGGGCTCTCTTCCTGAATAGAATCCGAGATATCCGTCTTCTCTAAATTTGCCGTAAGTTCTTTAGGCAAACAATCCACATCAATTTGATTCCCTTTGCAAAGGACAAAAGCATGTTCAATGATGTTCTCGAGTTCTCTGATATTTCCGGGGTAATCGTGTTTCAGAAGTAACCGCAAAGCCTCATCAGATAGACCCGTAATCTGTTTTCCCGTTTTGGCGTTAAACTTCTTAACGAAGGCATCGATCAGCAGAGGGATATCTTCTCTCCTTTTGGAAAGAGGAGGCAATTCAATCTTAACCACATTGAGTCGATAAAAGAGATCTTCCCTGAACTTCCCTTCATTCACCAATTTAGAAAGGTCTTGATTCGTTGCCGCGATAATTCGGACATCTGTCTTCCTGGAACTTGTCGATCCTAAAGGTTCATACTCTTTTTCCTGGAGCACCCGGAGCAACTTTACCTGAAGCGAGGGGGACATATCTCCGACTTCATCGAGGAAGATCGTTCCGCCATGCGCAAGGGCAAACCTCCCTAGCTTGTCTTTTTTTGCATCCGTAAAGGCCCCTTTGACATATCCAAAAAGTTCTGATTCGAGTAACGTATCCGGCAGAGCACCACAATTCACCTTAATAAAAGGTTTCTCTTTTCTCCGACTAAGATGATGAATGGCCTTCGCAAAAAGTTCTTTACCCGTCCCGCTGGCCCCCTGAAGGAGGACCGTACTGTCACTTTCTGCAATGTTGGGGAGGATATTAAAGATTTCATGAATCTGATGATTTTTGCTGATAATATCCCCCAAGGTATATTTTTGCGAAAGTTCTTTTCTAAGTTCTTCAATCGTAGAGAGATCCCTAAAGGTCTCAACCCCTCCAATAATTTGTCCTTTCTCGTTTTTTAATACGGCTGTGCTGATGCTGATCGGAATTTCCTGCCCTCCCTTCTTTAAAATGGTGGCAGGAAGATTGATAATTTCTTTCTTCGTTTTAAGGGTTTCTTTCAGGGCACATCGTGTTTGACAGATATCTGCCCGGAAGATGTCGAAGCAGTAACGGCCGATCGCCTCCTTGCTGGAAAATCCCGTGATTTCTTCAGCCGCTTTATTCATGAAAGTGATCTTGCCGTCATTATCCGTGGTGAAGACCCCATCGGCAATGCTATTGAGGATTACATGGAAGAATTTATCACCTTCTTCTCTTTTCATCTCTTTTTTTATATCACAAAACGCTTTGAGTCGAAAGGTGAAAAGGGATTTTCCCTTCCCTCTGGATCGATCTGCATTTTTGACTTGACAGAAAATTTAAAAAAGAATAATATATGACATATTAATGTTGAACATTAATCAAAACTCGGAATAAATCATGTTTCAAAATGTTAAAGAGGCTCGTATTTCGGAAAAAATCGTGGCCCAAATTTTGGAAACCCTCTTTCGGGGTGACCTGAAACCTGGCGATAAACTCCCCCCAGAAAACGAGCTGACCAAAATTTTTGGTGTACTGTTTCTAAAAAGTCAAGACAAATT
>FMSI01021108.1_pt1 | contig 13482 bp, 11 predicted proteins | sample 1504471 | NCBI WGS metagenome assembly FMSI01 (sample SAMEA4475357, study PRJEB15587) | soil metagenome | biome: Soil; feature: Field | place: India | collected 2015-03-11 | depth 0 m
GCCATCCAGCGGCTCCCCCTCTCCTACCATGAGATGGGAGAGGGTCCGGGGCATCGCACGGCGATCAACGGTTGTACTCCATCACTTGTTCTGTCCAAACAGCCAGTGTAGCGGGTGCCGGCCACCCCAAGAACGCTGCCGCTAGGTGGGATGGCGCGACAGTTTGATAGCCGTACTTCAGAACGCCTTGCTCATTTCACCTTACTCGGCGTATACTTCTACAAGGAAGAAGTTTTGAAATACCTTGAGATGCTCATGACTGTCGATTCACGTGACTATCGTGCCACAATGGGTTTGTTTGCCACCGGGGTGACGGTGATTACCGCCAGTGATGGCCAGCAGATCCGGGGCATGACTGCCAACTCGCTCACTTCAGTTTCGCTTGATCCGTTGCTATTACTCGTCTGTGTTAATCGCAACGCGCGTATGGCGCCGGTGATCAGCGCGGCGACTCAGTTTGCGGTGAATATCTTACGCGCCGATCAAGAAGCGATTGCGCGTCATTTTGCTGGCCGGCCACAGCCTGATCTCGATATTCCTATGATCGAACTGGCCGGCGCGCCAGTGTTGCGCGATAGCCTTGCCACCCTAGTCTGCGCCCGCGATCGCATCCTCGACGGCGGCGATCACCTGATTGTGCTGGGGCGGGTGCTTGCGCTGCGCCGCGCCGCTGAAGGGGAACCACTCTTGTACTTTGCTGGCGCGTACCGCCAATTGGCGGAAGTATCGCCGGTATTGGCGTAAACCTGTCCGGCATGCTACGATTCACTCTGGTAGTGTTGGTTGATGTCAGCGTACCTACTGGAGTGAACGGCAATGATCTACCTGAGCCGGCGCATACTGCTTGGCTTTGGTCTTGGCTACGCTGCGTTGATCTGGCTCGGCGCGCAGCCGGTCATCGCCACCCGCGGCTTACCATTGATTTGGCTTGCCGCCGGTGTGGCGTTAGGAGGTGCGCTGCTCGCCGGCAAGCGCGTCTTGCCATTCATCTTTGCTGGCGCTTTGGTTGGATACGGCGCCGTCTTCTGGCAGCTAGGTTTCCCTTTTGGGCGTTGGTTGCTCTTGGCGGTGATCTTTGCTAGTGCCGCGCTGGGGCAGGCATGGCTAGGCTATCTCCTCGTGTACCGGTTTGGCGGGACGTTGCCGCCGGCATCCTTACCGCGTGTCTTTCTGGTTTGTGGCATACTCGCGCTGGTCGTTATGCCGGCGCCATTTGTAGGCGCAGCGATAATGGCTGCTGCCGGAATGCGTTTGGCTGCCGATTGGCCATTGGTCGGCTGGCAATGGTGGCTCAACTTCCTTACCGGCGTTTGGCTGGTCACGCCGTGGCTTGTCGTCGGCGCTTACTATTGGCGCCAACGCCCCATGCGTGAACCGTTCCTGTGGCCGGTGAGCAGCCTCTTGCTGGCATTGCTGCTCTTTAGTTTGCAATTGATCTGGCGCGATGCTCAACAACGTTACGCCGATCAACTCCAAGCCGATGCCAACGAGATCATGAGTCTGATCGATGACCGGATGACGCGCTACGAACAAGGGATTCAGAACATTGGCGCGTTCTTTTTCGCTTCGCAGAAAGTTGAACAGTATGAGTTTAGCATCTTTGTGCGCACCGTCCTCAATCAACTTCCAGCGCTGCAGTCGGCCGGTTGGGCGCAGCGAGTGACGCAGGCCGAACGAGTAGCATTCGAGCGCCAGATGCAGGAAACCGGCTTGCCAGACTTTCGGGTGCGCGAGCCGGGGGCCTTTGACCCGCCGGCAGGCCCCCGGCCTGAGTATTTCCCCTTGATGTATGTCGAACCGTTTGCCGAGCGCCGTCCGGTGTTAGGTATGGATATGGCGGTCGAGCCGGTACGGCGCGATGCGTTAGCGCAGGCGCGCGATAGCGGGCAGATCGTCATGACGGGGCCAATCTTGCCGTATGTTGCAACAGTCAAGACGCCGTCAGTGTTGCTGATGGCGCCGGTGTATACCGCAGGGCCGCCGCCGCAAGATGTAGCTGAACGCCAGCGCCGGATTACTGGGATGGTGATGTTTTTGGTGATGCCGTCTGAGTTGATCGAACAAGCGCTGCGGCCAGTGACTCCCCCTGATCTTGAGGTGCTTTTGCTCGATGTGACCAATGACGCGCCGCAACCGCTCGCCTTTTACGCATCGGGCGCAGCGCAACCGCTCGATCAGCTTGATCTGGCGGCATTTGTGCGTGATGCTTTCATTGTCATCGAGCAGAATCGCTATGGCCGGGTCTGGCAATTTGCGTTGCGGCCCGGCGCGGCCTATCCGAACCAATGGCTGAATTGGGATGTCATGAGCCGCACCCTGATCGCCATCGCTAGCCTCGTCGTCTTCTTTCTCTTTATTGGCCAGCGCCAGCAGCACGATGCGCGCCAACGCCGGCTCACCCGCACCTATGCCTTGCTTAGCGCCATTAACCAGATGATCATTCGCGAACGTGAGCCGCAGCGGATTTTTCAGGAAGTCTGCCGGATTGCGGTTGAGGTGGGCGGGTTTCGGATGGCGTGGATCGGGCAGCGGCAAACAGGCAGTGATCGGTTGGAACCGGTGGCATTTGCCGGTGAAGCAGGCGACTATCTCGAACGCCTTCAGATCTCGCTGAGCGAAGATACGACCTGCCCAACGGTGCAGGCCCTGCGCAGCGGCCAAGCGATGATTGTCAATAATCTTGCCACTGATGAACGGGTGGCATTGTGGCGTGAAGCGGCGCTACGGCTAGGGTATCGCGCCTCGGCGAGCTTTCCGTTGCTGGTTGATGGCGAGGTGTATGCGATGTTGAGTCTCTATGCCGGCCATCCCGCTTTTTTCGATGCTGACGAAGTGCGTTTACTCAAAGAACTTGCCGATGATGTTGCCTTTGCTATCGTGGTTGGTCGGCAAGAGACGCAGCTCCGCGCCAGTGAACAACGCAATCATCTCATTGTCAGTGCGTTGCCGGATGTGGTCTTTCGACTGAGCCGGCAAGGGGTCTTTATTGATTTCTCGGCGCCGGCAAATGCTGTGCTACTGGTATCGCCAGCCGAGTTTCTCGGCCAACCGCTCGAAGCGGTATTGCCGGCGGAGTTGGTCCGACAAATGCGCGTTGCGCTAGCGGCAGCGTTTGCGACCGGCGAATTGCAGACGGTAGCGTATCAGCTTCAGATTAACGATCACGAACGCTTCTTTGAAGCGCGCATCAAAGCTAGCCCTGCTGGCGACGAAGCGATTGCGATTGTGCGTGATGTGACGGAGTGGCGTGCGGCAGAGTTAGCCTTGCAGGCTGAACGTGATCTGCTTGCGCGGCGTGTGGCCGAACGTACCGCCGAATTGAGCCGGGCCAATGCCGAATTGGCGCGGGCCGTGCGCACCAAAGATGAGTTCCTCGCCAATATGAGCCACGAGCTGCGCACGCCGCTGAACGCGATCCTTGCCCTGAGCGAGAGTATGTTAGAAGAGTTGCGCGGCCCGCTCAACGAGCGGCAACAGGCGGCGGTGCGGGCGATTGAGGCGAGCGGTCGCCATTTGTTGGCCCTGATCAATGATGTGCTCGACTTGGCCAAGATCGAAGCGGGGCGGATGGATATCAGCAAAGAGGTGGTCGCGGTCAGCGATCTGTGCGAAGCGAGCCTGACACTGGTCAAAGAGCAGGCTCACAAGAAACAGATCCGCCTTTCGCTGCGGATCGACAATCCGCAGGCGCGCTTTTTGGCCGACCCCCGCCGCATCAAACAGATACTGGTCAATCTATTGAGCAATGCCGTCAAGTTTACGCCCAACGGCGGTTTGGTAGAGTTGCGTGTTGCGACTGATGCGACCCAAGGCACGATTGCCTTTACCATCAGCGATACCGGCATTGGCATTGCACCCGAACAGTTGCAGCGTCTCTTCCAGCCGTTTGTGCAGCTTGACAGCAGCCTCAGCCGGCAACACGAAGGGAGCGGCTTGGGGTTGGCGTTGGTGCGGCGCCTTGCCGATCTGCATGGTGGGAGTGTTTCAGTAGCCAGCGAGCTGGGGAAAGGCAGTATCTTTACGGTGACGTTGCCCTATCAACCGGTACCGCATGCGGTTGCGACCGCGATTGATGACGAATTGCCACCGCTGCGGTTGGGGTTGGTGATAGTTGATTCGGCGACGATAGCCGATCAATTGGCCCGTTACCTCGAAGAACAGCAGATCCAGCCAGTGTTAGTCTTGCAGCGGAATGATGCGCTTGAGCACGCAGCCGCAATGCGTCCCGATCTGATCGTGCTCGATCTTCACATGGCTGGCGGCGCGGGTTGGGACATCCTCGCCGGCTTGCAACACGATCCTGAATTGCAGTCGATCCCAGTGATTGCCATTGTGATGGCGGGTGAATCCCAACAAGCATTGGCAGCCGGCGCGGTGGCATGGCTGGCGCAACCGGTTGATCGGGCCGCGTTACGACGAGTGTTGAGCCACATCACCTTTTTGCCCAAGCCAGCAAGCGCGCCGGAATTGCGGTACAGCGCCGGGGCCAAGCTCTTGTTGGCTGAGGATAACGAACTCAATCTGTCAACCATGAGCGAATACCTCGCTGCTCGTGGTTATGAGCTACGGGTTGCGCGAAATGGGCGCGAGGCGTTGGCAGTCGCCGCCGAATGGCAGCCCGATCTGATCATCATGGATATTCAGATGCCTGAAATGGACGGGTTAGAAGCGATACGGCAATTACGCGCGCAAGCGATGTACGCTGCCACTCCGATTATTGCCGTCACTGCGCTGGCGATGCCGGGTGATCGCGAGCGTTGCTTGCTGGCCGGCGCAACCGATTATCTAGCCAAGCCGGTCAATCTGCGCCGGTTAGTCGAGCGCATCGAGCAGCTTCTGCATCAACAGCAACATGCCAGATAATTCCGGTGTATCTGGTATCTTCATGTGCTACAATCAGACATAACGATAAGGTCAGTGCAGCCCTCCTCGCTGCTGCCCTTGCACCCTCGTCGCTGCGGGCAACGACCTGCGTTATCGTTGGTTAGTTACCCATTCCGCCAGAGGAGCGCCCCTATGCTGGCCCGGATTGCACTCAGCCTACTGCTTGGCTTCATTTGCGGTACAACTGGCCTCGTCTTCATGCCCGATTTAGCTCGCGTGATTGGCCCGTTCATCTGTGTGGGCGAATTGCAGCCCGATCGGAGTGAAGGCGTGTTGCAGTTTCGCTGCCGCACCGTCAATGGCGATGAACAACGTCTCGATCTCAAACAGATATTGCCGTATGCCATTATCAGCACATCGTTGCTCTTGATCCCGCCAGTGCATACCGCCATTCGCCGCTTCGAGCGGCGCTATTCGGCGATTCGACAGGCCATGGATCGTGATTTAGCCACGTCAGTGCCGGTGCGCGCTGAGCTGTTGAAAGTGGAGACTGTTGGTTCGTATAAACGGGCCATTTTGATGCGAGCGGTCGAAGTGGAGTTGACGCTGTGGGTCTACCCGCCGGCTCAGCGCCCCTACGAGGCGCGCGCATACTGGTTGGTAGAAGAGGCTGGATTGCCCAATCTACGGCGCAGCGCGATGCTCAATGCGCGGATCAATCCATTGCGCCCGCAGCGCGTCTATCCGGCGGAACCGTGGGCGACATACCTCTGGCATGAACAAGCGCCGGCAGGGGGGGGAGGGGAATGATAAGGGGCGGGTGTCAAACCCGCCCCTCAGCATCTACGACGACGATTGTTTGCCACCGATCGGTTTCAGTTCAGGCTGCCACGTATCGAGCAGAATCCAGAGCACGAGCGCCAGCAAGACCCAATGCAATTGGTCGCGGATGAGGGCGGCGATGCTAACGAATTCACGGGCAAAGGGAATGGTCTCGTACAGCGACTGTAAGAGACGGGCAGGCAACGCTTCCAATTGCGCGATCAGCGAGCCGGCGCCAAGCTGAAACCAGACAATCTGATAGAGATAGGCAGCGCCAACCGTTGAGACCAGCACCGCGAGCGCAATCAAGCCAATGGCAAGATAGAAGCGCCAACGCGGCAGCGGCGTCGTGGCTGGAGCAGGGTTGGGCGCGGCGTTTGGCACCAATTGCAACAGCCGGTGCGTCAATTCAGGCGGCGCCTCCCAGCGTAATTCGTGGCGGAGCGCCGCATCGAGCAGCTCTTCTGGTGGTGGTGTTGGTATTGGTGTAGACATAACTCACCTCCTTCCCCACCCCGGTAGCAGGCGTAGCGGCGTCATCCGTAGCGACTGATCATCAGCCAGTTTCGGCGCCGGCTGGTTCACGGTGCGGGTCGCTGGTGGCTCATTCGTCTGCAACAATTGCGCGAGGCGCTCTTTGCCGCGCCGGATATGGCTCTTCACGGTATTGAGGGGCAGGTCAAGAATCTCGGCGATATCGGTATACTTGAGATCCTCAAAGTAGTATAACGTCAGCACCAGCCGGTAATGCGGTTCGAGCTGTTCAAGCGCGCGGCGCACTTCAAGCCGCAACTGGTTCACATCAAGCGATTGGGCCGGATCGACCCAGCGGTCAGGGTCGGTCACGGTATGCAGCGCATCGAGCTCTTCGTCATCGGTAGCGGGTGGCACAATCGGCGCTTGCCGTCCGCGCCGGCGCAATTCGTCGCGGCACAGATTCACCACCAGCCGGTACAGCCACGTGGTAAACCGGCTCTCACCATTGTATTGGGGCAAGGCGCGGAAGAGCCGGATAAACGCCTCTTGGGTCAGATCAGCGGCGTCGTCGGCGTTCTTGAGCACGCTCATTGCGATGCTATAGACATAATGTTGCTGACCGATGATCAAATCGGTCAACGCCTGTTGGTCGCCTTGTTGGGCGCGCACAATCGTCTCGCGAGATGGTTCAGCCACCGGTTTGCTACTCCTGACGCCGGGAGGGCGTTATAGGCGCGCTGCCGGATCACAGCGGCGGACTGGCTGATGAATAGACGACGGCGCGGCAGAAAAGGTTGCGCGCAACAGAAAAAGGTGAGCGCCGCGTACATCGCGGCGCTCAGCTCTACGTTACGGCACTGGATCGTACCCGCCGCGGGCGAAGGGATGGCAGCGCGCGATCCGTTTGATCGTCAGCCAACCGCCGCGGAGCGCGCCGTGCTTCTTAATCGCTTCATAGCCGTAGTGCGAGCAAGTGGGGGTATAGATACAGCTCGGCGGCGTCCACGGCGAGATCGCGACCTGATAGAAGCGAATCAGTTTCAAGAGCAGCCAGCGCAACATACGCTTACTCCAGCGGATCCTTGCCGATGGCAAAGGCGCACGACGAGCAATTACCCTGCCCCATGCACGAGATCTGCTCAACCGAGAAGCGGCGGCCACCGCTTACCCATGCAGTTGCCTCTTCGAGGATGCCGCGGGCGATGTAAAACACCGGGCCCGGCTCAGGGCGCGTGATACAGTTCGAGCAGCGGGTGATGTGGTACACAAACCGTCTGCGCTCTTCCTCGACATGGCTCGACTGGTCGGAGAAGCGGTCAAACGTTTGGGCAGTGGCGTTCAGCACGATCTTGAGCTTCATGGTGATCGGCATGAGTTTCAATGCCAGATCAGCCATGCCAAGCAGCGGACCGAACTCCTTCAGACCAAGCGAGAAGGCGACACGCCCGGCGCGCAACTCAAGGCCGCGCGTTCCACGCGGCCCGTACATCGTGCCGAGCGCCACCGAATACTTCGAGATGGCTTCGAAGGGAAATTCGCGCTTGAGGTCGTTCGGCGGGTAGGCGTCGATGTACTGTTGCAGATCGGCAAGCCGGAGCAGGGCCTTCACGCCGTTCTGACCCATGACTTCCTCCAGCGACAGGAAGCAGAGTCGGCCGATCTTATTAGGATAGTACAGGCCGCGGAAGGCTTCTACTGACGTCATGGGTTCTCTGGCTCCTTCTCACAGCTACGAAGAGAACGGCTCTTTGCAGTAACGCTCATACTATAACAGAAAATAGCGATTAGCGCACAGTTTCCCAGACCAGATGCGCCAATTCGGGCAAGATGAGGCGATTCATGCCGAGCTGAACCGCGTTGGGCGAACCGGGCAGGCAGAAGATAAGCGTTCTGCCAAAGACGCCGGCGGTTGCGCGCGAGAGCATTGCTGCTGGCCCAATTTCGGCAAATGACAACATGCGAAACAATTCGCCAAAACCGGGCAATCGCTTCTCGAGCAAGGCGTCAATCGCTTCAAAGGTACTATCGCGCCGGGCAATGCCGGTGCCGCCATTGGTGATGATGACTTTGCACCCTTCAGCGGCAAAACGATGCACCATCTCGACGATTTGCGCCGGTTCATCTCGCACCACGGCATATTGTACCACATTGTGACCGGCTTGCGTCAGCGCTGTGCAGATGTAGCGACCACTCTCGTCGGTCGCTTCGGTGCGGCTGTCACTCATTGTCAGCACCGCGCAAGGGATTGAAGCCGTCTGTGTCGCTGCTGCCTGACGGTGTTCTTGATGGCCCATAGTACGGTTCCTCGCCGTTCACAAGTCTATTGTATCCTACCATAATTTGGCCGGTTGTGTCCAATAGATAGCGATTCTGGCGTCTCGGTAGTATTGAAGGCAAGAACGCCGAAACGGTCGGGCGCCGGCATTGAACAGTTTGTTGTGGCGCCACCTCTGCGGTGGTTGGCAGCCTTAATCTTCCAAAAATAGGCAAAATTTCCGCACCATTACCTTGCAAGTAACTTGTATTCACTTTGGGAATATGATATATTGATTCTAGATCTTACTTCTTGTATGCGTGCAGCCGCAACGCAGTGCATCTGCTCCTTCGTCGTTCTCCGGCGTCGCCTCAAGAACGGTGCTCTCTTTCCGTGTTTTTGTGAGGAGGTGTCAATGGCAGATACCGCAACCGCTGGAATTGGTCACGATGACGTGATGGCCGTGCTGCGCCAATGCTACGATCCATGCTGCAAAGAGCGACAGGTGAGCGTCGTGGATATGGGCCTTGTCGAGCAGATACGGATCAATGGCCCACAGGTTGATATCGATATCATCCTCACAACTGGGTGGTGCCCGTTTGCTTGGCATCTGCTGCAAATGATGGAAGAGGAGGTGAAGACGCTGCCCGGTGTCGAACAGGTGCAGGTCAATATTACGTGGGATACGCCGTGGTCGCCCGAACGGATGTCAGCCTTGGCCCGTGAGCGGCTGCGCTTGCCGCTCGAACAGTTGTTGCCGCTGCGCGAGGCGCGCAGGCAGGGCGCGCAGCAGGAGGGTGCGCCATGATTGATGATACCTTTGTCTTTGATGGCGTCTGTCACGTGTTTAATTTCGATAAATCGAACGCCTTCGGCAAGCCCGGTGAGATGTTTATCGAGCATCTCTACGCCTTCCACCAAGTGCTCAATGCCCCCGGTGAGAAGACGCTCAGCCGCGAAGAGTATATGCGCGAGTGGCACGTCGATGAGATTGGCCGGATGGTCTTCGATGAGAGCCCAACCGACATGATCATTGCCCAGCCTTTGCCGCTGACCGATCTGTTCAAAGATGGCCTCTCTGCATGGGAACGCTGCGCCGACATGGCTCGTCGCTACCCCGATCGGGCGATCTTCTGGGGATCGGTCAATCCGCTTGAGGGCAAGAAGGCCCTCGACCTGATGGAAGTTCAGGTGAAGGAGTATGGCGCGCGCGGCTTCAAGCTCTACAATGTGCGCTACGATTATGGCCAGCCGTTTCCGTGGCGTATGGACGACCCGCGGGTGGCGTTCCCGGTTTTTGAGAAGGCGCTCGAATTAGGGGTGAATATTATCGGCGTTCACAAGGGGGTGCCGCTCGGCCCGCAGCCGGTGGAGCATACCCAAGCGTGGGATATGGACGGCGCGGCGGCCAATTTCCCTGAGATCAACTTTGTCATCTTCCACGTGGGCTTGCCCTTTATCGATGAGATCTGTTGGCAGTTGGTACGTTATCCCAACCTGTACGCTTCTATCGCCGCCACCGTCAATTTTGTTGTCCGTTCACCGCGAGTCTTTGCCGAGACGATGGCCAAACTGCTCTTCTGGTGTGGCGAAGATAAGATTATCTACGGCGGCGAGTCGCCGATCTGGCATCCGCGCGGCGCACTCAAGGCGTTCTGGGAGTTTGAGCTGCCCGAAGATATTGTGCAGGGGTATGGCTGCGGCCAGTTGACCAAAGAGGCCAAGAAGAAGATTCTTGGCCTAAATCTGGCTCGCTTGCACGGGATTGACGTCGAGGAGAAGAAGCGCAGTCTTGGCTTGGCGGCCTAGCGTAACTCTTGGCGCACAGAGCAAGAGCAGCTCTGTGCGCCTTGCCATTTATCCCTGCGTTGTTCCGTGCGCAGGTAGCCGTTCAGCTAACAGCCATTCCAATGCCAGTAGATAGCCGCGCCAGCCGAGGCCAGTGATCTGGCCGCGCGCGATTGGCGCGATCACCGAAGTGTGGCGGAAGGCTTCGCGCTGGTAGACATTTGATAAGTGAACTTCAATGATCGGCGCTGAGAGCATCGCTAACGCATCACGCAACGATAAGCCATAGTGGGTCAGCGCCCCCGGATTGATAATGATACCGAGCGCATCCCAGCCGTGCGTCTGAATGGCATCGACCAGCTCCCCTTCATGATTGGATTGAATGCAGACCACGTTGACGCCGGCCGCCGCGCCGCGGGCTAACAGCGCAGCGTCAATGTCGGCCAACGTCGTGGCGCCGTAGATCTGTGGTTCGCGCCGGCCCAGCATGTTAAGGTTGGGGCCGTGGATGACTAAGATGGTTGGTGGCATTGTCATTGCTCTTTTGGCGGCAGCGCAGCTCGCTGCCGTTACTACCGGCTCACAACCGGAATAAAGACCGTTTCGCCGTAAATGGCTGCTCGGTAGAGATAGATCATCGAGAGCCGGATACTGCTGTGTTGGCTTGGGTCGCGCCGCGAGGTGGCCGTCAAGACCATATCGTGGCGCAATGCAAACGGTTGGATCGGTGGTAAGTTGATTGTAACGCTGATCCCCACATCGCTTGCGCCGCCGTTGAGCGTAACCGTGCTTGGCGTGATCGTAACGCCAAACTTGCTGCTCAGCCCGCTGGCGGTGAGATCAAACGTGTCGGTGTCGTTGCCAAGGTTTTCCAGCACAATCCCGCTAAAGGTCATCTGGTTGGTTCCCTCCGGAATGCCGCGTAGCCGGTCGCTGCTCAGCAAGACGCCGGTGACCAATCCAACCCGCACACTGTCAAAAATGGTGCTCTTTACATTTGCATCGGTCTGCGAAGTGGCCGTAACCCGGATGCTGCTCAGGTTGAGATTGGCAGCTAGCCCGCCCGGCAGGGTCAGCAATACGGTAATTTCGCGACTCTCTCCCGGAGCGAGATTGACTTCGTTGGGGAAGACGCGCACGTCATGCCCATCGCCTTGGATGGCGGCGATGGTGTAGGTGTCGGCGCTGAAGCCATTATTGCGCACCGTGTGGGTGATGACCGTGGTCGCGTTCGGCAACGCAATCACGCTCCGCGACGGTTCGAGCAATACGTCGCGCAGTGCGCCAACTTGGACGATATTCTCGGCGCTGGCCAACACGGATGTGCCGCCGGCTGCCCGCGCTTCCACCGTGATCGGGTTACTTGTGCCGGGTGGAGTGCTGGCCGGGATAGTGACCGTCACCGTGATCACGACTGTGCTGCCCGGCGTCAAGACCGCAGTGGTGGCTGGAGTTACAGTCGGGGTTGGCCAGCTTAGATCGGCGCTGCGCGCGCTCAGATCGTAGGCAATGGTTGATGAACCGCTGTTGCGCAAGGTATGCGTGAAGACGACCGTTCCCCCCGGTACACCGTTGGCCGTCGTGCCCGCCGAGAGCGCAGCCCCATCAATGCTGTTCACGGTAACGCTATCAACCACCTCGGCGCTTACCGCCGGATTGCCTTGCGAGGTGGCGCGGATAGTGGCAGTTGCAGTTGTGCCGGCGGCGATGCTAGTCGGAACCGTGATCTGCACGGTCACAGTGATGGCAGCGTTACGTGCGAGGATAGGCGTCGTTACCGGATCGACCGTCCCCGTCCAGCCGCTCGGCAACCCGCTGAGGTTCAGGTTGAAGCGATCGGGTGCGTTGCCGGTGTTGGTCAAGGTATGCGTAAGGGTGATGGTCGCCCCCGGATTGGCGTTCGCATTGAGTGGTGTCGGCGCGAAGCTCAGATTGCGGATCGTCGTTACCGTCACCGTGGCGGGCGTACTCGCCGCGCTATCGGGCGCAGGCGGGGTTTGGCCGTCGTTGCGGGCAATCGCTCGCATTTCGACCGGCGTATTGCCGCCGTCAGCAGTGGCCGGCACTTCTACTTGCAGAGTATAGGTGCAGGTGCTGCCATTCGCCGGCACCGGTGATGGGCAGGTAGTGCTGCTGCCGGCGAGGTTCCAGCCAGCAGGCAAGGTTTGCTCGAAATCAAACGGGGCCGGCGCATTGCCGCCGTTGCGCACAGTGAACGTGATGGTGGCCGTCGCGCCGGGGTCAACCGGGTTGGGGGTTACGATGGGAGCACCCACAAAGACCGGTGTGCCGCCGCCGATGACTTGTGCCGTGCCGGTAGCGGTCTGGTTGGCCGGCGGGTTAGCGCCGCCGGTGACACCAGCTTGGACGGTAAAGTTGTAGAAGCCGACCAGCTCGCTGGCGCCAGCGGTAACGGTAAGGGTGATTGGGCGCGATTGCCCGGCGGCCAAGGTGAAGTTACTGGCTGGGGCGGCGGCAAACGTCAAGCTGGAAGCAGGTGTTGTGCCGGTTGGCGGCGTGATGATAAAGGTATCGGTAAAATTGCCGGTATTCGTGATCACATAGCTAAACTCAACCGAGCTAGCCGGTGTCAGTTGGCGGGTGGTGGGGGTAAGAGCAGTAAACGCGAAGCTGCGCACCACCGGCACGCGCACGGTATCGGTAGTTGCTGGATCGCTCTGCTCGGTAAAGAGTTGCGCCCCTTGCTGGCTGGTAGCGCGTACGCGGAACGAGAACGGGTAGTCGCCGGCGAGCAACGAGCTGCTAGAGGGTGTATTCGCGACGATAGTGAGCGTCGTTGTCACGCCGGGGGCTAGCGTCGTGCTGCCGAACGTCGCCGAAGCGATCGTCCAACCCACCGGCGGCGTGCCGCTAAAGACCGGCAAGCCGCTGCTGCCGTCAGGCCGGATTATGCTCAGATTGCCGGTGAGTTGGCCGGTGTTGGTGACGGTATGGGTAAATGTGACCGTAGTGCCGGTGCGCTCAATAATCTGGCCGGGGGAGACGACCGGTTGGGCCGGAATGATCGTCACCGCCTGCGCGACAGTAGTCAAAGTCACGCTATTCGAGACCGTCTGATCGCTGCGTGCCGTCACCGTTGTGGTGTCGATGTCGCCGGCGCTGGCGGTGAGCGGCACCGCTACACCAATAATAATCTGCACACTGCCAGACGGCGGCACTTCCACCAGCGCCGGCCCGCTCGTCCAGCCGCGATTGCTATCGAGCGTCAGACTATAGGTGCGCGTCACCGAAGCGGTATGGCTCAGCGTCAGGGTATACGTGGCTGTGCCGCCAAGGCTGACCGAACGGCTGGGGCC
>FMSI01100267.1_pt1 | contig 13479 bp, 13 predicted proteins | sample 1504471 | NCBI WGS metagenome assembly FMSI01 (sample SAMEA4475357, study PRJEB15587) | soil metagenome | biome: Soil; feature: Field | place: India | collected 2015-03-11 | depth 0 m
AGGCTTGGCCGGAATCCTCACCGTTATCTGAGGAAAGGTATAAGCCAGAAGTTTTGGCCGTACCTGATGAGTGGCTCTCTTTATAGGGAGCAAGAAGGGTGGCACCGCGGGAGCAATAAGCCTCTCGTCCCTTGGACGAGAGGCTTTTTTATTTTGTGTGAGTTCGCAGTGAAAATTTTTTTGGAGGAGAGTTGTTGCAACTAAGCTTGAAAGAATTTAAAAAAATTAGTGAGAGCTATGACTTAATTCCGCTAAAACTGGAGTTTTTAGCTGACTTGGAAACTCCTGTTGGCACCTTTTTAAAACTGGTTCAAGATAAGCCCGGTTTTTTGCTGGAAAGTGTTGAAAAGGCAGAAAGCCTTGGACGCTATTCTTTTGTTGGTTACGATGTTGAAGAAATTGCTGTGGCTAGAGAAAATAAGCTAACAGTATTTAATAAAAGCGAAGAGCAGCATTTCAGCGGAGTCGATCCCTTAAGTTTTCTCGAAGAAAAATACTTGAATTTGCGTTTTTATCGTGAGCCTACTTTACCTGGGTTTCAAGGTGGATTGGTCGGTTTTGTTTCTTATGACTCGGTTTTTAACTGGGAGGAAATTCGATTATTTCGTCCAAAAAAGACAAGTTTTCCGATTTTAGCTTTTTTTGTGGCTAAAAAATTTGTAGTGTTTGACCATTTAAATCGAAGGATGAGCTTGGTGAAAGTTGTTGAACCGAAAGTAAAAAACGAAGAGATTTATTATCAAACCTTGGGAGAATTAGAAAAGGACTTTCAGCATTTGATGGAAAAGCAGGTTTCTCCAACCGGTAATGGATTAATAATCGGAGAGTTAGAAAGCAGTTTTACTCCCCAAGGTTTTTATCGTTCAGTCGAGAAAATTAAAAACTATATAAATAGTGGCGATGCTTTCCAGGTTGTTTTATCGCAGCAGTTCACTGCTCCTTTTAAAGGAGACAGCTTTTCTGCTTATCGTCATTTACGTTCAGTAAATCCTTCTCCTTATTTATTTTACCTGCGTTTTCCCGGTTTATCTCTGGCTGGTTCTTCACCTGAGCCTTTACTTAAAGTTTCTCGAGGCACTGCGCTTACTCGGCCCATTGCCGGGACTCGAAGACGTGGTTTGTCTCCCGAAGAAGACCGTGCACTGGCGGAGGAACTTTTAAATGACGAAAAAGAGCAAGCTGAACACATAATGCTGGTTGATTTAGGAAGGAATGACCTCGGTCGCGTCTCGAAACCCGGTACAGTCAGGGTCACGCGTTTTATGGAAATCGAAAAATATTCTCATGTAATGCACATTGTTTCTGAAGTCGAGGGTGTTTTAAAAGAAAATTGCCGTCCTCTGGATGCATTAAAAGCTGTCTTTCCAGCTGGAACGGTTTCCGGTGCTCCAAAAATTAGGGCAATGGAAATAATTGACGAGCTTGAACCGGTTAGGCGGGGTCCTTACGCTGGTGCTGTGGGCTACCTTTCATTCTCTAAAGACCTTGATGTTTGCATCACTATTCGAACATTAATTTTTTATCAGAATAAAGTATTTGTTCAGGCAGGTGCCGGGATTGTAGCCGATTCTGTTTCTGAAAGGGAATATCAAGAAACATTGGATAAAAGTCAAGCTTTAATTAGTACACTTGAGGGAGCTAATGGTTTTAGTTATTGATAACTACGATTCATTTGTTTATAACCTTGTCCAATACCTTGGAGAGCTCGGGCAAGAATGCTTAATTTTTCGTAATGACAAGATAGGCTTAGAGGAAATTGAAGAAATTTCTCCAAATCATATAGTTATTTCTCCTGGTCCCTGCACGCCTAACGAGGCAGGGATATCTCTTAAGGTAGTAAAGCACTTTGCGGGGAAGATACCAATTCTTGGCGTTTGTTTAGGACATCAGGTTATTGGCCAGGCTTTTGGCGCTAAAGTGGTTCGGGCGCCCAAACCGGTTCACGGAAAAACTTCTTTAATTTATCATTCAGCAAAGGGAGCTTTAAGGGGCATCCCCAGCCCTTTTGAAGCTACTCGTTACCATTCTTTAATAATCAGCGAGAAAAACTTGCCCGCTGAATTAGAAATAACTGCCTGGACTGACGACCAAATTATTATGGGTGTTAGACACCGGATATTTGAAGTTGAAGGAGTACAGTTTCACCCTGAATCAATTTTGACTCAGCATGGGCACAAACTGCTTGAAAATTTTGTTTCTTCAAAAAAGGGGGAAGGCTATGATTAATTTTCAGGAGGTTAATTTTAACTTTGAGGCTTTAGTTGTGGGCATTGTTCAGAATTTTTTAGCCTGGCTAAAGGATGAAGGATTTGAATTTAAAGAGGAGCTTCAAGTTGTCTTTGCCAGCTATTTTGCTTTACTTGAGCTGAGAACGGCTACCGATAAGCTGATTAAGGAGTACGAGAAGCTACCAATTTTTGAAGGCTTAGAACCGGAAAGAGCTTATCAAGCCTGGCTTAAATCTCAAAAAGATAATAAGGTAGTCAGGTTAAAAAGAAAGGAGGCGAGCGACGATGATTCAGGAAGCCCTAAGTAAGCTGGCCGAAAGGCAAGACCTTATCGAAGAAGAAGCTTACTTAACTACCCGAGAGATTATGAGCGGCCAGGCATCAGAAGCTCAAATAGGAGCTTTTCTTATGGGTTTAAGGTTGAAGGGTGAGACAGTTGACGAAATTGTCGGTATGGCCCGAGCAATGCGAGACTTTTCATTTAGAATCAAGGCTGCCAATGGCAAAGTGATTGATACTTGTGGGACAGGCGGCGACGGTAAAAAGACTTTTAATCTTTCCACGGCAGCTGCCCTAGTTTTGGCCGGAGCTGGTCTAAAAGTAGCTAAACATGGCAATAGATCGGTTTCCAGTCATTGTGGAAGTGCTGATATTTTGGAAGCAGCCGGGGTTAAAATTGATTTGCCGCCAAAAAAAGTTGAAAGATGCCTTAATGAGATAGGAATTGCTTTCCTGTTTGCGCCACTTTTTCATCCAGCTATGAAACACGTGGTAAAACCCCGAAAGGAAATAGGCTTACGGACAATTTTTAATCTTCTTGGTCCACTAACTAATCCAGCTGGAGCAAACTATCAACTGCTTGGAGTTTACTCTCCAGCTGCTCTTGAGTTGGTAGCCCAAAGTCTTCAAAGATTAGGCGTCGAAAAAGCGACGGTTGTTCATGGTTTGAATGGATTAGACGAGGTATCAATTAGTTCTCCTACTGTTTTGTTCCGGGTTGACCCAACAGGAATAAAAAAAGAAGTTTTAAACTTGGAAGATTTGGGCTGGCAAGAAAGACCTTTGTCTTTTATTCAAACTTCTGGTCTTGAAGAAAATCTTTCCTTACTAAAAAGCTTTCTTAATGGAGAGAAAAATTCAGTACGAGATGCAGTTTTACTTAACTCAGCTGTTGCCCTGGAAACTGCCGGTGAAGTTTTAACAATAAAAGAAGGTCTTGGTTTAGCAGCAGAAGTTGTAGACAGTGGAAAGGCAAAGAAAAAACTGGAAGACTTAATAAATTTTAGTCGGGAGGCAAGCAATTAAAAGTGTTACAGTCTATTTTGAACGCTAAAAAGAAGGATTTAGAAGAGAAAAAGGCGATAGTTCCTCTTGATAGGTTGAAAAAGCAAGCCGAAAAATCCTTTTGCCGTTCTTTAAAAAATAATCTGAAAAGCGATGGTTTGAGTATAATTGCTGAACTAAAAAAAGCTTCACCAAGTAAAGGCTTAATAAGAAGTGATTTTTCTTTACTTTTTTTAATTAAGGAATTAGAAAGCGCTGGAGCTGATGCTTTGTCAATCTTGACGGAGGAGAAATTTTTTCAAGGCAAACTTGATTATTTAAGGCAAGCAAAGGAAATCAGTTCTCTGCCAATTCTGAGGAAAGATTTTATATTCGATCACTATCAAATTTTCGAAGCTAAAGCCTACGGAGCTGATGCTGTTTTGTTGATTTGTCAGATTCTAAGCCTGAAAGAATTAAAAGATTTACTTTCTCTTTCGAAAAGTATTGGATTGGAAGTGTTGGTTGAGACTTCTTCTAAAGAGGAAATTGAAGTTGCTCTTGACTTGGAAGCAGAAATAATCGGGGTTAACAATCGGAATTTAAACACATTTGAAGTTAATTTAGAGCATTCGTTGGACCTGGTTTCCTTCCTTTCTTCTCAAGAGGTTTGTCGAGTAGCTGAAAGTGGAGTGAAAGGAGGTGAAGATGCTCGCAGGCTTAAAGAAGCCGGTTATGATGCTGTTTTAGTTGGTGAGGCTTTAATGAGAGCGCCGGATTTAAGATCTAAACTAAAAGAATTAAAAAATTAAATGGAGGTGTAACCTGATGAAAAGAAAATTTGTGCTAAGTGATAAGGAGATACCGGAAGCCTGGTACAATATCATTCCTGACTTGCCACGACCACCTGAGCCACCTCTTCACCCTGGCGAAAAACGGCCAGTTGGCCCAGATGACCTGGCAGCAATTTTCCCAATGGCTTTAATTCAGCAAGAAGTGAGTTCTGAGAGGTACATTGAAATTCCGGAAGAAGTCAGAGAAATTTATAAGCTTTACCGCCCGACCCCTCTTTTCCGGGCAACCAGTCTGGAAAAACATCTTCAAACTCCGGCCAAGATTTATTATAAATATGAGGGCTGGAGTCCGCCGGGTAGTCATAAGCCTAACACCGCCATTGCTCAAGCTTATTACAACAAAAAGGAAGGCACCAAGAGGTTAACCACTGAAACTGGTGCTGGTCAGTGGGGTAGCGCATTAGCTTTTGCCTGTCAATTGATGGGGCTGGAATGCAAAGTCTATATGGTTAAAGCAAGTTACAACCAGAAGCCTTATCGACGGATAATGATGGAGACCTGGGGAGCAAAAGTTGTTGCCAGCCCGAGCGAAGACACTCAATCTGGCCGTTCCATTTTAGGCCTGGATCCCAATTCTCCTGGAAGTCTGGGTATTGCCATTAGCGAGGCAGTTGAAGACGCTGCTACTCGTGATGATACAAACTATTCCTTGGGTAGTGTTTTAAACCATGTTTTGCTTCATCAAACAGTGATTGGAATTGAATCTAAAAAGCAGATGGAGTTGGCCGGTGACTATCCTGATGTTGTCATTGGTTGTATTGGGGGTGGAAGTAATCTGGCTGGTTTGAGTTTTCCTTTCTTACAGGACAAGCTGACTAAAAAGGCTAATCCCAGAGTGGTCGCTGTAGAACCCTTGGCTTGCCCAACCTTGACTAAAGGGGTTTATACTTATGATTTTGGTGACACGGCAAAGCTTACTCCACTTCTCAAGATGTACACCTTGGGGCATGATTTTGTTCCTGCGCCAATTCATGCTGGTGGATTGCGTTATCACGGCGATGCTCCTTTGGTTTGTCTTCTTTACGATGAAGGCTTAATTGAAGCTGTTGCTTACCATCAGAACCCAGTTTTTGAAGCTGCTATAACCTTTTCTCGGACTGAAGGAATAATACCAGCTCCTGAGTCAGCACATGCCATTAAAGCAGCTATTGATGAAGCGATCAAGGCTCGCGAAAGCGGCGAAGAAAAAGTTATTCTTTTTAACCTTAGCGGGCATGGTTACTTCGACTTAAGTGCTTATGAGACCTATCTGGCTGGCAAATTAGAGGACTACGAATATCCAAAAGAGAAGGTGGAAGAGTCATTATCGCATCTACCAATGATTTAAGGTTCAGAATAAAAGTTTGTGGTCTAACACGATTGGAAGACGCAATTGAAGCTTTGGAATTGGGGGCGGGGGCTTTAGGCTTTGTTTTTTACCCGCCTAGCCCCCGCTATCTTACTTTTCAGCAAGCAGAGGCTATTATTAAGAAGTTGCCGGTCAAAGGAGAAAAAATTGGGGTTTTTGTTGATTTTGATTTGGAAAAAGCCGAAAAGATAGCGCTGGAAATTGGCTTGACCGGCGTTCAAATTTACAGACCCCAGCCAGTTATTAAAAAGGATTTGTTTTACATTTTTGCTTTCAGAATTAGTAAAACACTTCCAGACCTTGACCTTTTTTCTTGGGCTGACTACTTCTTATTAGATAGCTTCTCTTTACAATCCTATGGTGGCAGTGGTCAAAAGTTTAACTGGGGACTTTTGAGCAATAAACGATTTAGCCGACCAGTAATACTGGCTGGCGGCTTGACTCCTGAAAATGTTTTTGAAGCAATTCTAACCACCAATGTAGATGCGGTTGATGTTTCCAGCGGGGTTGAAACTTCTCCTGGCATTAAGGACAGGATAAAGTTAAAAAAATTCATTAAGCAGGCAAATTTAGCTTTCACGGATAGGAGAGCTTTTGATGAGAGAAAAGATGCTTCCCGATAAAAGTGGACATTTTGGTCGGTATGGCGGAAGATATGCTCCCGAAATTTTAATTCCAGCTTTAAAGGAACTTGAAGAGGCTTATTATAAATATAGGCGCGATAAGTCTTTTCAAAGAGAACTAAACTATTACTTGAAAGAATATGCTGGCCGACCAACACCGCTTTATTATGCGAGGAATTTTTCTCAAGAATTGGGCTTAGAAGAGGGTAAAGTATATTTAAAAAGAGAAGATTTATTGCACACTGGAGCTCATAAGATTAACAACGCTTTAGGTCAGGCTTTGCTGGCTTTAAAAATGGGAAAGAAAAGGGTCATTGCCGAAACCGGAGCCGGCCAACACGGGGTGGCTACAGCTACTGCTTGTGCACTTTTAGGGCTTAGATGTTGTGTTTACATGGGAGCCGAAGATGTTAACCGCCAGCATATTAACTACTCTAAAATGAGATACTTAAATGCTGAAGTAAGTGTGGTTGAAAAAGGTAGTCGAACTTTAAAGGACGCTATAAATGAAGCGATGCGTGACTGGATAACTAATGTTGAGGACACATATTATCTTTTGGGTTCAACTGTAGGACCTCACCCTTATCCGATGATCGTTCGCGATTTTCAATCTGTTATCGGCAAGGAGACAAAAAAACAGATACTCAAGAAAGAAGGAAGAATGCCTGATTACATTGTTGCTTGTGTTGGTGGCGGTAGCAATGCTATGGGGATCTTTTATCCATTTTTGAACGAGGCTGAAGTTAAACTGATTGGCGTAGAAGCGGCCGGCGAAGGCTTAAATACTGAAAAGCACAGTGCTTCCTTGACAATGGGGAGAAATGGAGTTTTGCATGGCGCTTTCACAAAGTTTTTGCAAGACAATAATGGGCAGGTTAAAGTCACTCATTCAATATCTGCTGGCCTTGATTATCCAGGAGTTGGCCCTGAACATGCTTACTTAAAAGAACAAGGCAGGGTGAAGTATGTAACCGTTGACGATAAACAAGCTCTTGTTATGGGTTTTTTGGCTCTCTCAAGGACTGAAGGAATAGTGCCTGCTTTAGAAAGTGCTCATGCTGTTGCTTCTCTTTTTTCTTTAAAAAAGAAGCTTAGAAAAGATTCGTTAATTGTGGTAAATCTTTCGGGTCGAGGAGACAAAGACATAGAAGTTGTGCGTGATTATGGTCTGTAACAAGCTAATTTAAAAAACATTTCTGAAAGTGAGGAAAATCTTTGGTAGTAAAGATAAAAAAGGTGTTTAATCAAGCGAAGAAAGAAAACCGTTTAGCTTTGATCAGTTACTTTGTTTATGGCTACCCAGATTTTAAGACTTCAGAGAAGGTTATCGGTATCTTAGCCAGGGAAACTGATGTGGTAGAAATTGGTTTTCCTTTTTCCGACCCACTGGCTGATGGAACAACTATTCAGGCGGCATCAGAAATTGCATTGAAAAATAACCCGAAGGTTGGGGATGTTTTAGACTTTGTTTCAAAACTCAGGAAGAAGGGCATAGCAACCCCTTTAATTTTAATGTCTTACCTGAATCCTGTTTATTGCTTTGGTTTTGAAAAATTTGCCTTTCAAGCTCAGGCGGCTGGTCTGAACGGGGTTATTTTCCCTGATTTACCAGTTGAAGAAGCTGAAGATTGGCTTAAGGTTTCAAAAGAACAACTGGAAACAATTTTTTTAGCTTCGCCTTTAACTGACGATGATCGCCTGAAAGAGATTGATAGGTTGGGGAGCGGATTTATTTATTGCGTTTCAGTTTTAGGCACTACAGGTGCTCGCGAAGGAGTCAGTTTTCTTCTTGAACCTTTTTTAAAGCGAATTAGGGACCAAGTTAAACTACCTATAGCAGTTGGATTTGGCTTTTCTCAGCCTTCTCAGATTAGGTTAGTGAAGTTTTTGGCTGATGGAGTGATAGTTGGGAGCGCTTTAATTGACGCCTTTAATGCGGGCGAAAGCATTGAGGAAAAGATTGCTTCTCTTGAAGCCAAAATCAAAGCTCTGAAAGAGGCTTTGTAGTAAAAAAATGACAAAAGAAAAAATTTTACAAAAAATGTCCAAACGGACGATGGTAAAAAAATTTTTCAAAGGTTATAAAAGATGTGTAGTGTTATTGTAGGTAGTTTCTGGAACTTGGGGTAGGGTTCCTAGGCTGGGCAGGAGGGGGGCGTTCAGGATTTTATCAGTCTTTTTAATCATTAATTTTTAAAATTCAGTTCAATCCTATAAAATTATTACCTATGGGAGAAGAAAAAAAAGGTTTTTCTGTGCCCGATGGTCTTTTTATCCGTTGCGGTGTTTGTAAAACAATTTTGTTTCGTAAGGAATTTGAAAGAAACTTTAAAGTCTGTCCTCAATGCGGCTTCCATTATCGCCTTTCAGTGAAAGAACGGATTGAGCTTTTACTTGATAAAAATTCTTTCCAGGAAATGTTCTCTGGTTTAAGAACAGTTGACCCTTTAAATTTTCGGTGTGTCAAGAGCTATTCGGAATTAGTGGTTAAATCTCAACAGGATACCGGGCTTGAAGAAGCGGTAGTGGTTGGCAAAGGAAAGCTTGAAACTTTTTCTTTGGCCTTGGCTTTGTTTGATTTCGGGTTTATTGGTGGAAGTATGGGTTCAGTGGTTGGTGAAAAAGTAACTCGTCTTTTTGAATGGGCAAGTGAGGAAGAAAAACCAGTTTTAATGGTTGTGGCTTCAGGAGGAGCTCGAATGCAAGAAGGTATGTTTTCGCTTTTCCAAATGGCTAAAACTGTAATAGCCTTAAAGAAATATCAAAAGAAAAACCTTCCCTGTTTAGCTCTTTTTACCAATCCTACGACTGGTGGCGTTACTGCGAGCTTTGCTAGTTTGGCTGATATTATCCTTGCTGAACCTCATGCTTTAATTGGCTTTGCTGGGCCAAAAGTTATTGAACAAACAACTGGTAGCCGGTTGCCTAAAGAGTTTCAGACCGCTGAATTCTTGCTGAAACACGGCTTTGTTGATTTGGTTGTCCCTCGCTCAAAGCAGAGGGAGACTTTGGCAAAGCTTTTTAATTATTTAACTGGAGGATAGTTGCGAAAAGTTTATTTGAGCTTTGAGTCAGAAATTAAAAAATTGGAAGAAGAAATTAATTCATTAACAAGAAAGGCTGAAAAATCAGAGGAAGAAGAAAAAAAAATTTCTCTTTTGAAAAACATTTTACAGACAGAGTTGAAAAAAGCTTATTCTAATCTTTCTGCTTTTCAGAGGGTAGAAATTTCCCGTCACCCTCAGAGGCCAAAAACACTTGATTTTATTCGGGCTATCTTTACTGACTTTGTTGAACTTCACGGTGATCGCTTGTTTGGTGATGATCCAGCAGTAGTCGGGGGGTTAGCAACTCTTGAGGGACAAAAAGTGATGGTTATCGGTCATCAAAAGGGCAAAAATACTCGAGAAAATCTCGAAAGAAATTTCGGAATGCCTCACCCTGAAGGCTATCGCAAAGCTCAACGTTTAATGAAGCTTGCAGCGAGGTTTGATTTGCCGCTATTAACTTTTCTTGATACTCCGGGGGCCTATCCTGGTGTGGGTGCTGAAGAGCGTGGTCAGGCTTGGGCAATTGCCGAATGTTTGGCTTTAATGAGTGATTTACCAGTTCCGACTATTTCAATTGGAATTGGCGAGGGGGGTAGCGGCGGAGCACTGGCTTTTTCACTAACTGATCGTTTGTACTTATTGGAAAATGCTTATTATTCTGTTATTACTCCTGAAGGCTGTGCTGTAATCTTGTGGAAAGAAAAGAGTCAGGCTCCATTGGCGGCTGAAGCCTTAAAGCTTACCTCTCATGAACTTTTAAAACTTGACTTAATAGATGGGATTATCCCAGAACCACCTGGTGGGGCTCATCGCTATCCTGAGCCAGTTTTTGAAAAAACCAGAGAAGTTCTTTTAGTTTCTCTTGATGAACTTTTAAAGCTAAATAAGAAAAATTTGTTGACGAAAAGGCAAATGAAGTGGCGCCAAATGGGTGCTTTTACTGAATAGGGGCAGCAATTTCCTTTTTGTTACCACCTTTCTTTTTTGCTTTAAATAAGGCATTGTCGGCTGCGAGAAGTAAATCCTTAATGTTGTTAGCGTGGGAAGGGAAAGTAGAGATTCCAACACTCATTGTTATTCTGTAAGGTTTATTTTGTCCTGCGCCCTTGAAGCGAAAATTCGACACTGCCTCTTGAAGTTTTGAAGCAACAAAAATGGCTTCCTCTAGTGAGGTGTTGGGACAAATAATTGCAAATTCATCCCCGCCATAGCGGGCAGGATAATCGGTGGCTCGAGTGTTTTTCTTTAATATATTTCCGATTTTTTTTAAAGCTTCATCACCTTCAAGGTGACCAAAGTTGTCGTTGTAGTCTTTAAAGTTGTCAAGGTCAAGAAGAATAACACTAAGAAATTTTCCATATCTTTGAGCAAGTTTTAACTCTCTTTCTAATTGGGTTTTCAGTAACCGGTGATTATAAAGGCCAGTTAAATCGTCAGTTATTGAAGATTCCTTAATGTGTTGATATAGAAGGGCGTTGTGAAAACTAATCCCAGCTAAATTGGCAAAAAGTGTAAGAGAATCTATTTCATCTTTGGAGAGGTTTTCTAAATCTGATTTTAAGCAAAGCAGAAATGCAGTGGTATTTTCTTTAACTGTCAGAGGAAAGAAAGTTAAGCTATCCTGGTGGAAGGGTTTTTTTTGAGAAGCCTTTTTTTTGAACTCCAGAAAGGTCTCTTTTCCTTTAAGGGCTTTCAAAACTAAGGAGAGATTTATCTTTTCTGGATTGTAACTGAACTTAAAGAAAGTTTTTCGGTCGCTGTCGTTTAGAAAAAAAATAGAAAAAGAAGAAAGGCGAAAGGCTTTTTTTAAAATTTCAGAAAGGGATTGCTTCCGATGGTCTAAATCAAGCTCGGAAAGAAGAGAATGACTGATTTCGTAAAGGAGATTAAGAATGGAAACTTTATTTTCAAGTGATTCAGAAGTTTTTTGAAGTGCCTTTTCTTCTTCAATATATTTGTCAGCCAGCAAGCCTCCAGCAATGGCAATAACCCAGTAAAAGCCAAGCCGGAATATCGATTGCTCAATGAGTTCGATAAGATTGTGATAAAAATATAAAGAAATTCCAGTGTCAATAAGAAAAATAAATAAGGCTGAAGCCAGCCCAGCTACTAAGCCATAGTAAAAAGCCGGAAGTATAACCAAAAGATAAAAACCATAGAGAAAGGGGCTTTTTGGTCCACCAGTAAGAATGGTTATGAGTGAGAGAACCGCTATATCAAATGGAAGAAGATAAATATAAGTCTTTTTTAATTCTTGTTTTTGGTAGAAAAAACAATAGATGTAGAGAAGGATAGAATAGAAAATTATTATTATGAATAAGAGATAAAGTAAAAGAGAAACCTTCTTGCTTACTGGGTTTAATGTAAGCCAGCCTAAGCCAGCCAGAATTGAAATGGCTCGAGTAATTAGATAGACCAGGTCGTCCTGCTTGATGGGCGAAGGAGATTGAGCTATTTTTTGAGGCAATTTCTTTAAAGAATTGTTTTTGATTACGCTGTCCTCCTTTTATTTATTTGTTTATTATAACGTTTGCAAATATAGATTTTGTAGGGTTTATCTTTCAGAAAACAAACTTTTAGTTTTTTGATATTGGAAATTCGAACTTGGCTAATTTCTTTTTTGGCTAATTTCTTTTAACTGAGTCGAGGTTTATAATTTAGAATAGAAAACGGTGGGGGTTTAAAATTGGAGAAGCCTTTTCAAGAAAGACCACCGGTTGCTGCTCGGATTGGTTTTTACCCTCTGGAGCGAAATTATCTTTTGTATCAATTAAACCAGCTTTTTTCTTCTGCTTTTAAGATGGAGGTTGAGGGGGAAATAAGAATTTTGGTAGTTCCACATGCTGGTTATCCTTATTCTGGAAAAGTTGCAGCTACGGCTTTTCGATTAATACAAGGCAAGGAGATACCCTTGGTGATATTAGTAGGACCAGCTCATCGTGCTTTTGTTAAGGGAGCAGCAGTTGACCATGTTGATTACTATTTGACACCTTTAGGCAGAGTTAAGGTTAATAAAGAAGTTGCTCAGGAACTTGTTGATTCTGGATCATTTATTTATTTTGATTCGACAGCTCATGCCCAGGAGCACTCAATTGAGGTTCAACTTCCATTTCTGCAGTTGACTTTGGGCAACTTTGAGATTTTGCCCGTTTTAATAGGAGATTATTCCCCAACTTATGTTTCTGATCTTGCCGGAGTTATGGTAAAAGTTATGTCAAAATACAAATCAATCCTTATTGCCTCTTCTGATTTTTCCCATTATTACCCATACGAAGTGGCTAAAAAAATGGATTTAAAAGCTTTAGAACTGATTAAAAACTTCGACCAACCGACACTTTATAAGAAACTCAGTGCTGGAGAAGTTGAACTTTGTGGGGCAGGGGCCGTTTTGGTGGCAATGGATATAGCTAAAGAACTTGGAGTTAAAAGAGTTACGCTTCTGAAGTATCTCAACTCTGGCGATGTCACTGGTGATAGAAGTTCAGTGGTTGGATATGCTGCTATTTGTTTTAGTAGTCAGAATTTAGATTCAGACCGAAGCTCAAAGCTAAAAAGCGAAAAATGGCTTTCTAAAGAGGCAGAAAGGGAACTATTAAGTATTGCCCGTCAGACTTTAAAAGCTTATTTTGAAACTGGTGAAACCCCAAAGTTTAATGTAAAAAATAAGGTCTTAAAAAAGAATTTTGGAGCCTTTGTTACTTTGAGAAAAGGTCTTAAGTTGCGCGGCTGTATTGGTCAAATTGAGGCAGTTGAGCCGTTGCATAAGGTTGTTTCGAAGATGGCTTTAGCCTCAGCTTTGAACGACCCTCGCTTTCCTCCTTTAACTAGTGATGAGCTTGAGGAAGTAAAAATCGAAATATCTGTTCTTTCCCCTTTTAAGAGAGTTAGTTCGATAGAAGAAATTGAAGTTGGGCGCGACGGGTTATTTGTTTGTCGTGGTCCTTGGAGTGGCTTATTGCTGCCTCAAGTAGCATCAGAATATGGCTGGAATAGAGAGGAATTTTTGCAACAGACCTGTTTGAAAGCTGGATTGGAGGCTAACGCCTGGAAGAGAAAGGATTGCGAGATTTATCGTTTCTCAGCTCAAATTTTTAGTGAAGAGAGCAAATAAAA
>FMSI01075497.1_pt1 | contig 13470 bp, 12 predicted proteins | sample 1504471 | NCBI WGS metagenome assembly FMSI01 (sample SAMEA4475357, study PRJEB15587) | soil metagenome | biome: Soil; feature: Field | place: India | collected 2015-03-11 | depth 0 m
GGGGAGGTCTTGAGTTGCGCCGAGTAGGTATGCCTCCAACTTGCCGTCCTGCTGTTGTAGTAACGGAGCAAGCGCATTTCGCTGCCCGAGTGACCGGGATAGTCCACTTCAACCTGAAATTTATTGCCGTAGGCCACGTCTACAGGGTTGCCGGCACCCAGGCTGGGAGCGCCTGATCCAGCAAGGAGGGGGGTGTTAGACGGCACGGGACAAACGCCGGGCAGGTCTGGTGCACCGATGCCCGGCACGTCGGGGCAGAGCAGTTCCGCAGGTCGGTTGTAAAACACCGGGCCAGCAAACACACCGTAGTGTGTTTGCTTGGCAACGGCGAAGTCTCTCGCTGAGACCCCGTCGACTGTGCCGGTGAAGTTGTCGTGAAGCAGGACCGCGTGTGTCTTGCAATCGTTAGTGAACACCCGCTTCATGTTCGCGTTGCTCGACTTTATCGTCTCGAGCATCTGGTCTGGCGTATACCAAGCACTACTTTCAAGCCATTTGGTCACCTTCCCACCCGAACACTGGAGGCCTGCGGTTTGGTAGAGATACTGGCCGGCGCCGTCCGGGCCCAGAGATGCGTACACCTCCATGCCGAAGTAGCTAACGCCACCTGTTGTGCAGTTCGCGGCGGCGTGCGCAGATTGTTCTAGAAGTGCGGTGCTGAGAAGGGCGAGAGCGAGCGTGCTAGAGAAACGATCCATGTTCCAATCCTGCATCAGTGGAGGTGCAGGTAGGCTAGGTGGGGGCTCTCAAGCTGTCAGCTGCAGCTTTGTGGGCGAGTCGGCAAAAAAGGGTTACCGCCTGTCGGATGTAATCTGAGGGCGCTCTGACTCGCCCGGCATAAGGTCTTACGGGCGTCTAGCGAGCCACCTGAGGGCCTCGGAGTTTCTCAAGGTGGGCATCGGTAAGGTCGCCGTAACGAACGATCTCTCCCGCGTTCCTCGTCGCAACTTTCTGTGCAGCAGGAAAGTAAAGGGCATCACGCGATTGACCGCGCGATAGAATGACGTGATCGGGTTGCACCTCGCTCAGCGTCACACCATTAACGAGCTGCTCACCTGTTGTGAAAAGGCGAGGCGGGCGGCCCGAAACGGCGATGATTGCTGAGGAGTGTTCCCCCCGCTCATGTACAAAGCTACCGACTAATGTCATCGAAGAATGCAGCACCTGTTCGGGTGACGGGTTTGTTGATTGTCGAGGTGCGCCGAAAAGCCTGTCTCGATACTTGCTGGGCGCTTTCCTTGGCTCGATGTGTGTCTGTTTACGAACAGGCTCTTGATATAGAAGTTCTTGGAATTGACGCCATTGGTTCGCAAAGCTAACGCTCATCACGACGGCGAGCACGACTGACCCCGCCCACGGCAATAAACGATGGCTGAAGATTCTCTTAATCAAGCGTTGTTCCATCCGTGGCTGCAACTATGCGACCGTACGCTTTATTGTTCACGGTCCTGCGCAAAGGTCGAGCGGTTTGCGGCAGATCGTTGATGCAATGGGCAAAAGATTTGCGTAGGCCAGTGGGTTCGCTTGTTTTGACCGATCAAGCGCGACCGGCGAACATGACTGGTCACCGACGTGGCGCCCTGGCATCAGCCGACCGCAAGAAGGCACGATGGAAGCCCAAAGAGGCCCAAAGGGGCGAGACGGTTTCCGGCTCGGTTCACGACAGCGCGGCCCGGCAGCGCGTGACGGTGCCAAGGCCTCACACGGCCCTAAACATTCGAACCTCAAGATCCTAAATTGCATCGAACGCAACATAAGTACGACGATTTCGGTCGAAAAAATAAGGAGCGCCCGGTTCAATGAGCACTCGTAAGATCAACCAAAAGCAAATTGAAGCAGTTTTGGCACTTCCCGCGGCAAAGCGCTACGATCATTTCATTAAGCTCGTGGCAGACTGGCAGGAGCTTTGGGGTCTTTATAACGATGGTTGGGCTATGGCTGCGCCTGAGTCTGGTGAACCTGTATTCCCGATGTGGCCGGCGGAAGAATATGCGGCCCGTTGTATTGCGGAACAATGGATAGGGTATTTGCCTGAAAAATTCTCGCTTGATGAGCTGCAAACCGAGCTCTTGCCCAAGTTGAAAAAGGATGGAATCCTCCCAGGAGTTTTTTTCCTTCCGTCGGATAAGGGGATAACGCCTACGGTGGACGAGTTGCAAAACGATCTAAAAGCAGAACTGGACAAGTACTCTGATTGAGACGCTTTGCTTACCGCAGGGAGGGGCACGATGGAAGCCCGAAGGCGCGAGACGGTCTCCGGCTCGCTACACGACAGCGCGGCCCGGCAGCGCCGGGCGACCCCCAGGCCTCACACCGTACCTAGGGGACCAGCCGCCAATCCGGTCCTGAAATACTCGGCCGTCTCCGCATCCGTGCAATACACATAACACCCCTTCATGCCACGGGTCATGAGCGTGCGGTAGGTGTTCTTGATGATCAGGTCCGTTTCCTGCCTCGCCAGTTCCGGATGTGTTTTCATGAGCTTCTGGTACCCGCGGATGGAACGGTCCTGCTTGTCGCGCTGGTCGGGCGAGGTCACGACACGGCCGTTACGCACGATCAGGTCCGGCCCGATGATCACGCCGATGTAGTCGACCTCCAGGCCCTGGCAGGTGTGGATGCACCCGACCTGCTCGATGGATTCCTCGGCAATGATCCAGAGGCTGCCGTCCTGGCTGAGATTCCACTGCCGGCGGTAGTCACCGATCACGATGTCATCGGCCAGTGGATCCTTCTTGCTGCGCCAAGGCCAGCAATAGCCGGCCACGACGCGCGCCTTGTTCTGGTGGTTGCGTGCCTCGATCGCCGCATGCAGCGCCTCGGGCGTATCGAATACCTGGAAGTCATACTCGCCGGCATCGAGCCGGTCATTGGCGGTCGGCCGGATGTCGAGCACGTTGTCGAGCCACGCGAGATAGCCATCCGAGCCGCTGCAACGGAACTGGGAGGCCAGGTCGTATTCCTCGACGAGGGCGCCCTTGGCCTCGGCGAACTGCCGGATCGCTTGCTTGCTGCCCACGTCACTGAGGGTGACGCGCTGGTCCTCGTCGATGAAGAAGACCGTGCACTTGGCGGCCCCGATCAGCTCCTTGACCTGATTCTCGCCGAGGTTGGCATACAAGCCGCTCTTCTCGTTGAGGCGATGGGCCTCATCGACGATGAGCACGTCGAAGACGTTGGGCTCGGCATCGACGAAGGCGCCGGACCCGGTAAACATGTGCGAGAACCGCGAGCGGGTGATCGACCCGACGAGCTTGGTCTCGTAGACCTTTCGCGGGGCGGCGTTCTTCGACACGTACTTGCCCACCAACCCCTGCGAGGTGAGCTGCACCAGCAGGTTGATGGCCAGCACCGTCTTGCCGGTACCGGGGCCACCCTCGACGATGACCACCCGGGGCTGATCGGACGAAGCAGCCTTGGCCGCTGCAAGCGCGGCCTCGTAGACCTCCTTCTGGTCGTCGATCAAAACGAACTCTGGGTTGCCCTTCAGCAGGCCCGACAACGAATCGGCGAGCGCCTTGGACGGACGGATCCGGCCGTTGGCCAGCTCGTACAAGACCGCCTTGTCGTCACCGGCCTTGATGTATTTCCTGATGAAGGCGCGAAGCTGTTCGAGCTCGTCCTTGCCCTTGAGAAAGAGCGGCGCCTTCTCGATGTAGGGCTGGTAATGCGAGGCGTCGATCACGCCGTCGCGAACGTAGTTGTGAAGGTATGCGCAGGGCCGGACGGCAATGCTCTGGTCGTACACCGCCTCGTTGAAGCCTTCCAGCAGTGAAGCGTAGGACCAGGCCTGGTACGAGGGATGCACCGTCTCGCGAAGTCCTTTGCCAAGGGCGGTCACCACGATCGCATCCTTGGCCGTGGCCTTTGCCGTGCTCCACTGCTTGAGCTCGACGAGCACGGCGTTCTTGCCACCCAGCTCGTCATGGCCGGTGAGGGTGAAGTCGATGCGCTTGGACGACTGCGGGATATGGAGCTCGATGGCGAGCCCCGTGTCAGCCGGCAACGCGTCATCGCGTAGCACCTTGGCCATGTAGCCGAGCGACCCTTTCCACGACTCGATCTCCGATCGTCCGACCCGCTTGCCGGTGCGGGCGGTAAAGTGGGCGAGGATCACGTCCTCGATGTCGTCGTTGTCGGTGTCCTTGAGGAACTGCTGCTTGGTAGCTTCGTAGACGATCACACGGTCTTCCTTGGCCGGCTTTTAAAGTTGGTCGTACTTCTTGCTCGTGTTGCGCGCCTTGTCGACGGGATACTTCTGCTCATTGAGCCGAAGCTTGTGTTGCACGGCCTCGTCGAGGTCCACGCCCAGGACATCGGCCAGCCGCACCAGGTACATCATCACGTCGGCCAGCTCGTCGCGCACCGCCTGGGCTGTTTCGGGGCGCTGCGCCGCGGTGATGGATTGTTCCTCGGTCATCCATTGGAAGATCTCGAGGAGTTCGCCCGTCTCGCCCGCGAGGGCCATGGCCAGGTTCTTTGGCGAGTGGAATTGCGCCCAGTTGCGCGCCTCGGCGAACTGTTCGAGCGCTTCGGCCAGTGGCGCTACATCAACGAGCGAGGAGGGCGGCGAGGCATCGATCGGCACGAGGTTGTCCTTGGTGGCGGCAGGGTTTGCCGATCATACTTGAGCGCAAGGCCGATGTAAGTGCGGCACCGGCCCGCAACCTTCGAGCCAGGGCCTGCTAAGCGACTGATGCGCTGCGGCTTTAAGGGTCCCGGCATTACACAACATAAGGACGTGGTCGTTTATGTCCCAGCTTTCCCAGCTCCGCAGCCCCGCCGCCGTGCAGGCTGCCATCGACGAATTCGTGCAGCTCGGCCGTACGAAGTTCCTGGCGCGCTATGGCTTCGGGAAGTCGCGCGACTTTCTCGTGCGCGACCCGAAGACCGGTACCGACTGCGATTCGAAGGCCATCGCGGGCGTCGCCTATGGCAAGCAGTTCCCTAGCCAAGGCCCGCTGACGGCCGATAGCTTCTCGGGCGGCGAGGCGACCGTGGTCCCAGCACTGACGAACCTCGGGTTCACGATCATTCGCATCGGCGAGGACTGGTCGGAAGCCGAGGTCGAGGCCACGGTACGCGATTACTTCGAGATGCTGCGCGCCGAGGCGGCTGGCGCGGCCTACAACAAGTCCGAGCACAACCAGGCCCTGAGGCGCGTGCTCAATGGCCGTAGCAAGTCCTCGGTCGAGCTCAAGCACCAGAACATCAGCGCCGTGCTCGACGCGCTGGGGCTGCCCTACATCAACGGCTACAAGCCCCGGGGCAACAGCCAACTGCTGCTACGTAAATCCGTACAAGCGTATGTCCTGAAGCACCAGCAGGCGGTCGGCGCCATCGTTGATGCCCTGGAGGAAGTGAAGCTCCCCAGCGAAAAGACCTACCTGGCAGCGCTCGTCGAAGCGCCCCAGCGCGAGGCGTTTGTCCCTAGCCCCGCCAAGGTGCGAGAGCGCATGCCGCGCAAGTTCGACTTTGCCGCGCGGGACGAGGCCAACCGCAAGCTGGGCCGGGCAGGGGAGCAGTGGGTGATCGAGTTCGAGCAGCAGCGCTTGACGGCAGCGGGCCATCCGGAGCTCTTCCAACGGTTGGATTGGGTATCGGACACCCAGGGCGATGGTGCAGGCTTCGACATCCTGTCGTTCGAAGACGAGATGCAGCACCGCTTCATCGAGGTGAAGACCACCAACGGTGGCGTGGGCTCATCGTTTCTCGTCAGCCACAACGAGCTTGAGTTTTCGAAGGAGGCAGGCGAGCAGTTCTTCCTGTACCGGGTCTTCCAGTTCAGGCAGGGGCCGCGACTGTTTACCCTCACCGGCGATCTTGCCCAACATGTCCACCTCAAGCCCACCGACTATCGGGCGAGTTTCAGGGGTATGGTGGGATAGCGTTGTGGCTGCTGTCGGCCAGAAGCGGTCATTTAGAGTAGAAGATAGATCCGTCCCGTTCCCCTTTGTCTATTCAACAAACATATAAGCCCACTCTCCAGCCATCCAAAGGCCTGTCAAGCAAGACTCCATTTTTTGTTTACCTATCCCCTAGATCACGCTAATTTCAGCCGGGCTGGCACTGTGCCGCTATCGTAAATTTCTTGACTTACGTCCGTATATGCCAGCCTTAGCCCAAGTGGTCCCTACGCGGGACAGAACCATCGAATTTTCGTAGTAACCGCGCGAGGACGCTGCGGTTTCAGCTCTTGCAGGAAGTGTTATGGATGGCGTCACCTTCAAGCAGGTCGACCAGTATGCCCTGTGTTGTGTTGAGCATTTTTCTGATGAGCTCAAGCTCGCCCTGAGGGAGAACCTCACACGTATCTGCCATGGCGCTGATCAGGCCAGCAAGGACAGGGCGATCTACAAATATCCTGCGACGATCAAGCACTTCTGGAACGAGCGCTATTCTAGGAAACCCTGGGAAACCCGGATCGGCATGCTGGGAGAGCTTCTGTCTCACGTCATCATTCTGAAGCTCTTCCCTAACTTCGACGTCGTTTCGCCATTCTTTAACATGGAAGAGAAGAGCATTCGAAAGGGGTTCGATCTCCTCCTGTACGAGGCCTCAACCAACAATATCTGGATCACCGAGGTCAAGTCAGGGGGCAGAGGGGCGGACAAGACCTCTTGCTCGGCCACCAGCGCGCTGTTGCGCCTGGCTCGGGACGATCTTAAGAAACGCTTGGCTGAGCCGGAGCTCAACCACTGGTACAACGCGATAAATGCCGCAAAGAATGCTATCCACAACAAGGCCAGTTACCGAGATTCGGTCATCGAGATTCTGGAGTTAGAAGCTGATTTAGCCGAAGAAGACGGTGGAACCGCTTCGGACAACAATGTGTTTCTGATCTCCGCCCTCTTCAGCGATGTTACCCAGGCCATCGCCGAGAATACCGTATCGAAATTCACCACCAAGCTTGTGGCTGATGCGGTGTTCAAAACGGTGTGGGTGCTATCTCTTCACAAGGGCACCATGGAAAAGCTGGAAGAGTTCTTGAGGCAGGAGGCGGGACAGTAGCATGGAAGAGCTAACTATCAGGAAGCTGGGCAACACCAAGTTCAAAGATCTGTATTTTCAACTCCTCAAGGGAGACGAACTGGGTAACACGGAGATCGTGAAGCTTCTGGCTATCGCCGTACTCCTCCTGAACCACAAGACCCCTGAAATTCGTCGCCTTGGCTACCGCATCATCCTGTTCTATGGGAATGCTTCGGGTCAGTACCAGGCGCTGTACGATGTAGCACTCAACAGCGGCCTGCATCCTGTCTCCGCAGTGATCAGCAGCTACTTTTCCGAAGACGATTACCGCAGTGAGTCGTTCATCCGGAACATCGTGGGCAGCTACGTCGATACCTTCCGTGATCAAGGAATCGTGCTGACTGAGCAACAGGACGCCCTGCGGACATTTGTTCAGTCGGAGTACCGTAAATCCTCAGTCGTGGTTGCTCCGACCAGCTACGGCAAGTCTGAACTGATCATCCAATCGGTCAAGGAAAATCCGGAGCAGCGGATACTGATCCTCGTGCCCTCGAAGGCGCTGTTGGCTCAGACGAAAAAGCGGTTGATCTACGCGGACATCGAAGGACTTGGCAAGGTGGTGACCCACCCCGAGATGTATTCGGTGGAGCGGAATAACAGGGCGTTTGTCCTGACTCAGGAGCGGCTCAATAGGCTCTTGAACGAGAACGCTGGGCTGAGCTTCGATATGGTCTTTGTCGACGAAGCCCACAATCTGCTGCAGAGCGACCGCAGAAGTGAGTTACTGGCTGCCATGCTGTGCATCCTGGGGGCTCGTAACCCAGAGACATCGTTCAAGTTCCTTACCCCTTTCCTGTGCGATGAGCTCAATGTCCGTGTGCGCTTCTTGGACATGATCCCGAGCGGGTTCAAGATCGACGAGTACATCAAGTCTGAACGTTTCTACATTAAGGATTTCAGGGCAGGTCAGGGGCCGACGAAGCTCAAACTCTATGACCATTTTCTGAATGACTGGATGGAGTTCGATAGGAAGTACACCAATTGCTTCGAACTCATAAAGGACGAAGCACTGTCCAAAAACATCGTCTACGGGAACAAGAAGAAAAGCATTGAGTCATTCGCGGTTGAGCTGGCAGCAGTACTGCCGCCCGTCGATTGCCCATTGATCCAAACCGCTTGCGAGGAGCTCGAAGAGCTTTTCGACCGGCGTTACAAGCTGATCGGCTGCTTGCGGAAAGGGGTCATGTACCATCATGGTTCGATCCCTGACACCATCCGCCTGTATCTGGAGAACCTGTTCAGCTGCTCCAAGCAGATGAAGTTTCTGGTCTGCAATGCCACGCTTCTGGAAGGAGTGAACCTGCCGATTGAACGGCTTTTCGTCTTTGATTTTTTCAAAGGGAAGAAAAAACTGACGCCATCTCAATTCAAGAATTTGGTAGGGCGCGTCAATAGGTTCAGTGAGGTATTTGCTCCTGGCGCTGAGGCTGCGCTCAGGAAGCTAGAGTCCAGTATCTATCTCTTGGGGGTGAATGGCTACACGCGCGACAATGCTGCTCTTGAAAGTTTCTACGATAAATCTGTCAACGTCTCCAAAGTAGTCAAGGACACCGTCAGTAACGTTCTGCTTGAAGCAACCAAGATCATCGATGGAAAAGTGTCGGATCTCTACGACGATGCCGTGGCTCGCCTTGAAAATCTGCATCCTGGCTTGGTTCAAGATCGGGAATGTCGGTACGTCACTACTCAGGTGGGCAAGCTTCTCATCGCGAACAGTGTCAGCGAAATTGATGTGTTCTCAGAGGAGGAGGCTATTGAGCGGAAGATCAAGCGAGGCATTGAGGCGAACGGCGTTATCAAGACCGTCGACAGATTGATGCTTGCTATTTCCAAATCGTTTATCGAACACTTCGATAAGAGCCGAGAGTACAGCGACCTGGTGCGTCTAAATCAAGAGGCTGCCCGGAACTTCTACGCCATGATCCTAGATTGGAAACTGAAGAAACACAGCGTCAAGCAGACTATCCGATTGACTCTCGCGTATTGGAAAAAGCTGGTCGAGACTAGTCATAGCGATCACGTTTTTGTGGGTAAATGGGGTGATACCAAGTATCGCGATAGCAACTACGAGAATTGGGTAAGGATCTCCCAAAAGGATGACTCAGAAAGGATCAACCTAGCGATTGTCCGTCTCAAAGACGAGGACGATTTCTTCGACAACAAGATCTTCAAATTCGTCGAGGTGCTAAATGGCGTAGGTGCCTTGGATCCTGGGTTCTACAAACTCATCAAATACGGCACTGCGGATGACACCAAGATCAAACTCATCCGCGATGGATACAGCCATGGCCTGGTGGATCTGATGCTCGAGCGGTACCCAGAAACTGTGCGGGCGACACTTGGCGGCGAAATCGAAGTGAGCCCTCGTCTCGTCAACATGATGATCAAAAATGAGGAAAGCGATCTGTTGATATTTGAGGCCAGGATGAATCTCAAGCCGAACTGATAAAAGTTTCAGGGATAAAGAAAGTGATGAGTTTATATTCAAAAGAGGACTCATTTCCCGAGCAACCGTCCGCTTTTGGCGCTTTGAGCCTGTTACCTCAGGCGGGTGTCTACGACATCAGGGGCGATTCATACCGCCACCTGGCAATCTCAACATTTCTCAACAGACAGGCCAACCAGATTCGCGCCATGGAGGTTACAAACCTCTGTGCGAACTGGCGGGGCTCATGCCATAGTGCGTACGAATCGCAGGGTTACTCACATAGGGCTGAATTTCACGCGCCATTTTCAAGGAGAGAACATATGTTCGCAGGAGCTACGGCCGGGGAAGTCTATAAGAAAACCTTTGAGCTGCTGTCTGAAGAGAATGATCGAGGTGCGGTGCTGCTCAGCGGAGTGATAACCGACGAAATTTTGGATGCGATGATCAAGCGAAGACTCATTGACTTGCCCGTAACTCGTAAGGGAAAGCTCAGATTCCAGTATGCAGCCAAGATAGACATAGCTTTCTCACTAGGCTTGATTTCGTTGGAAATGCTAACCCTGCTGCATAGCCTGCGTGACGCAAGAAATACCTTCGCCCATCAGGTAGTGAGCAGTCTCAACGACACTGCTATCTCTGAAGCTATCAAATTGGTGTTCGATGCAGTACCCAGCCTCTATGAGGGCTTCATGAGTGAATGGATTACCCATCTACAAAATACTCTACGAGGCGTGGGTGTTGTAGATGAGTCGCTGATAGCTAAGGTCTCTCCCGGCGCTAGGGCCAGGTTCAACAACTATTTGGCATTGGTCGCAGCTCGACTTCATGAAGCATCAACCAAGATCGAAAAGCTCAGTTTCTCCGATACTTAACTTAGCCTTGACCTCTTAACAGCCGGGGCAACTTACGCCATCGCAGTTGCGAACCTTTTTTGCGAGCCGGCCCATTACAAGTACCAGAATGCGTACGGACAGCTTGTACTTGGCTGCGTCTCCCTACAAGGCTGCGCACTGCGCCTGCGTGACGATCGTGAAGTAAAGAGGACAGATTTATTCGCGGTTAACCGTCTGCTTTTGGCCGAAACCCGCCATCTATACTGCTCCCCGCGTCAGCGATGAGTGCCCCTGGGTCGAGACGGCTCCGCCGGCTCGATGCGTAGCACGCCAGCGCGACCTGGCCCAGCCGGGGGCGCCCAAAGCACCAGTCAGCACTAACCAATAGGCGGCCTATGCCGGCGCGCATTGCCCGCGATATTAAACGTTACCAAACCTCAATCGGTTGATTTTGCCCAGAAACATAGTGCATGGCTTCAATGATCTCTTGGTCTTCACTGGATAATGGTATTGCAAGAGCTTCGCCACCTGAAAAATACAGCTCAACCCTCGCACTGCCAAGAATATTAATTGAAACAACAGTTCTACCTATAAGTGAGCGCAGCGCGTCACGCGAGCCTACTTGTGGATACTATGTTCGTCTTCTGTGTTTTTAAGGAAGGGAGCTGTAAATACACGGATAATTCTTTCATAAAAAACAAGTTCAATATAGTCGTGAGCAAAAGAGACAGCTGATAGTTGTTCGTTAATAACTTCAAATTGCTTGGTATATTTGGCTATTCTTCAATTCAGATAATGATGTGCACTGAGGTCTGCATTTGTTCCGTTTTGCCTGTTGCTGGGTTAACCGTTTGGCCAGATTGGTTCATGTATACCGCTCTTGCTCCTTGGTTACTATCGGCGTCCATAATTCGTACGCCAGTAACTTTATTATCAAGGCCGTTGCCACCTGAACCGCCCGTATATTGAAATCCAGGCGCGCGAGTAGAACTCGGGCCACTAGCCCCTGCAGGCACTGGAACGGCTGTACCCTTAGTCGTTACCACGAAGTCAGGTGCAGGCCGAGGAATTGGGCAATGAGCGAGCTCACCTTGAGGATTTAGTCCACCCTTGAGACCGCGCATAGGTCCTAGCCCACTTTCCGCTAGGACTACAGATCATTGCCTCAAATGGAAGCCCGAACGACGACACGTTCTGCTGCTCGCTTCACGACAGCGCGGCCCTGCAGCGCGGGACGATGCCCCGCCTCACTATCACTTCCACCAAGAGCCGTGCGCGATTCGATGAAACCGCCGCGTTCTTCCCGCCGTTGGTTGGTGATGACGACTGATCGACCCCCGATAAAGGTACGAGCTTTTCTCGCGCCACGGGGCCAGCCGCAACGAATCGCATACGAAATACAGCGATCCTAATACGAATGGGAATGCGAGTTATTGATATTGTTGGCTGCGTATCTCCCAAGGAGAGGCCGTCAAGCCTATGGAGCACATGGTTCAAGTGGCCTGGGCTTCTCCCAAGCAACGAGAGCGGCTTGCGAAGACTACCGATTGGGCAGGGGCGATCGTGACATTTCGCATGAAGCTTCATGCCAGACGACTTTGACTTCACGCGCTGCTGCCGAGCGTCGGCGCGTTGACACATGCGTAGTTCGAAACCTTCGACAACGGCGGCCCCGGATACGCCGCCATCAACTGATGGCGGATTGCACCTCCGGACACACGAGTCGTCCGTTTATTTCCATAACCCTGGGTATCGGAACCACGGGCATTGATGGCGCGGCCATGAACAACAGCCTGCTGAGTGAAGCAGGTCCTGCGGGGGACGTAGCGCTTATGAGGTCCAAGATGAAATTTCAACACTCCCATCCATTGCAATCCTGCTGGGATCTCGCGCTGGCGTCCGTGCAGGCTGATGCGCTGGCGGCCGCGCTGGATATCGGCCTTTTCGATGTGCTGACCGAACAGGCAGGGGCCGGGAAGATTGCAGAGCAGCTCGAACTTGATTCGAACAAGCTCGAGCCCGTTCTTGAGTTGTTATGGAGCATGGATCTGTTGGAGCGGTTTCAGCTCCATGACAGCGCTGGGTCGACGCCACACTATCGTTCCAGTGACAAAGCAAAGCGTTTTTTCGTCAGAGGGTCGTCCGATTACTGCGGTGATGCTTGGGCCTTTCGTCTTCGGTCGTTACGCGACTTTGGCACCCGGCTGCCGGACTATCTGCAGGTGCGTGCCATCGAGGAGGCGCCGGTACCGACCGACCAATGCTGGGCCACGCTTGCTCGGACAAAAATCGTGCAGGAGCAATCGGCTGTTACGGTCGAAGCGGCACTTGCGATCGTTGCTCGTCTGCCGGAGCTAAAGGGCATCCAGCGCTTCCTGGACCTCGGTTGCGGTCCCGGCATGGTCGCCATTGCGTTGGCGCGCGCCCTTCCCGGATGCCATGGCACTGCGTTCGAGTTGCCTCCAACCGCAGCAGTGGCACGGCAAAACGTCGAGATAGCGCATCTCGGGACGCGCCTGTCGGTGGTGGGGGGGGACCTAACCCGTGATGATATTGGCGGCGGTTATGACCTCATCTGGTGCGCTTCGGTTCTGCACTTCGTGCCGGATCTTGCGCAGACGCTAAGTAAGATTCGAGAAGCGCTAGCGCCGGGCGGGGTTTTCATTAGCATTCATGCCGAGATTCCGCTCACGGCGGCGCAGACAGCCACGGTGCTGGCGTACTACCTGCCGTTGCTGATGCGCGGCCACCATGTCTGGCACCAGGGAGACCTCGCCGAGGCGTTATTCGCCGCGGGATTCGCTAGTGTCGCCACCTTCGAGAGCGACTTGTTTCCATTGGCGCCAGTGCAAGTGCTGGTGTGCCGATGATGCCTTTGGCCCTCGGGCTAGCCGATGGAGCCGATCCGGAAATGCAGGCCGACTTCCCGTTCGTTTCCATCTTCCGCAGCGAGCACCTTGTGCGCGACGAAGCCGTAGACCGGTTCGTATGTGGGGTCTACGGCGTTTGCTATACCACCCGCCGGAAGCCAGCAACATGATCGATTTTTCTCTTCCGAATGAAGTGCAGATGCTGGTTTCCACGGTGAAGCGGTTTGTCGAAAAAGAACTCAACCCGCTCGAGGACGAGATCGAGCGAACGAACGCGCTCGATCCCAGGGTGGCCGATGGCCTTAAG
>FMSI01087593.1_pt1 | contig 13450 bp, 14 predicted proteins | sample 1504471 | NCBI WGS metagenome assembly FMSI01 (sample SAMEA4475357, study PRJEB15587) | soil metagenome | biome: Soil; feature: Field | place: India | collected 2015-03-11 | depth 0 m
TACCTTTGTTATAAAGCTGTTCTAATTGTGAAACGAAATATTCAGGAGAATGAAATCTAACCCTGCGACCCCAGAATCGTGGAGAACCACAGAATGTACAATTAGCAGGACAACCTCGTGAAGAAGAAAGATGCTGAAATTTGAAATATCTTGAGGGCATTGGTAATTCATCAAGATTATGTATAATTTCTGGATTATCCGTTTTTACAATTTTATTTCCTTCACGAAAGGCGATACCTTTAATCTCGCTTATACTTTTATAATCCCTCCTCTCGATACATTGTATCAGCCTTAAAAAGGTATATTCTCCTTCACCTAGAACTATATAGTCTATTTCTTTGAAATGGGTTAAAAGATGTTCCCATAGAAAGGTAGACCCAATACCCCCAAAAACAATCTTTACATCAGGAAAAATCCTTTTCGCAATTCTGGCGATATCTATACCACCCCAGCGATTTGCATGAACAATAGAAAATCCTATTACATCAGGCCTATATTCTTTAATCGCCTCTTCAATCCTCTGAGGTGTCTTGTTAATTTCATGCCAATTCCATATTTCAACATCATATTTATTCTCTTTAAGAAGTGCACCAATGTAATACAAACCAATCGGAACGGCGCTTACATCTTCTGTTTTAACCCTTTCGTCAAGAAAGTAAGGATATATAAGGATTATCTTCAAAAAATACTCCTTGATTAAAATTCCTTATAAAATTCCTTAAACCAAGGTTTAAAAATAATTAATTTTTATTTGAAAAAATGCTGAGATTAGTTACACTAAATTATTATTATAAATTTTACAATACTTGCTTATGTTAATTTAAATGTTTTAGATAAAGAGGTATTAGAAATTGAAGATTATAAAAATAATCTCGATCTTGATAATCACTTTTTATTTCATATTTTATATGGTTCTCCCAAAGGGTGATGCAAAAAAAGGTAAAATACTTTTTAACGATCCGAGTTTCAGTGGTGGAATAACAGGCAATTCCTGTGCATCATGTCATCCTGATGGTAAAGGGTTAGAAGGTGATGCTCTGAAGAAAAAGAAAATACTTGAAAAAGCTATAAATAAATGCATCGTGAACGAATTAAAGGGACACGCTATTGATCCTAAATCGGAAGAGATGAAAGACCTTATTGCCTATATAAAGTCTTTGAGAAAGAAAACTTCACAATAGATTAAAAAATTTTTTTGTAAGAGATAAGTAATGTATAGACCTTATCCATTTATTTATTTCATTTGTCGAATCATTGACCTACAGTTATCCAGTTGGGTTTATCTTATAGCTCTATGGACAATCGTCATATCTTTGTATGGTTGTGCTGGAATGAAAAGAGTCGCTGTAGAACCCCTACCCTCTCAAGTCCATATGGAAGAAGAAATCGAGCGAAATGACTTTATGATTACAAAAGAAGATGATGTCATTGGTCGGTTAGCGGTCATCAGGCTTGAAGAGGAAGATACACTACCCGATATATCAAGACACTTTAGTTTGGGAATTAATGCAATTAGTGAGGCGAACCCAGATATAGATATATGGGTGCCTAAGGCCGGAGAATATATCTTGTTGCCTCTGAGTTTTATACTACCGGATGTCCCGAGGAAAGGCATTGTAATCAACTTAGCCACAATGAGGCTCTTTCAATTTAAAGACTATGATGATAAGTCACAGATGGTCTCGACCTACCCTATTGGTATTGGTACTGCGGAGAAACCCACGCCCATAGGTCAAATGCATGTAGAGCGCAAGGTAATACGGCCAACCTGGTATGTACCTGCCTCGATCGCTGAAGACCATCGGAAAAAAGGAAATCCTCTGCCACCTAAAGTTCCACCTGGACCCCTTAATCCATTGGGAGAATATGCCCTATATTTAAGTAAGTCAGGTTATCTAATACATGGTACAAATAAGCCGTCCAGCATTGGTCTCAGGGCAACCAATGGCTGCATAAGACTCTATCCCGAAGATATAAAAAGGCTCTTCGAAAGCACTCCTGTTAAAATACCTGTATGCATTGTTAACCAGCCTTATCTTGTAGGTCAGCGCGATGGTGTAGTTTATATGGAGGTTCATAAGCCTTTTGAGGATTTGGGAACCGTTGAGATTGAAAAGATATATGCAAAATTGAGAAATATTGAAAAAAAATCGGGACGCACACTTGACTGGGAAAAAATTAAGAGGGTAGTAGCCGAAGCGCGGGGGATTCCTGTGCCTATACTCCAAATCAATGAGAAAAGTGAGAAAAATATTCCGAAAATCATAGAAGTCAAGCACCCAGATAAATTGTATGGCAAACCTGAGGTACCTGAACTGAAAGCAGATGCATGGTATGTTTTAGCAGCCACTATGAGTGACAGGATTGATGCTCTGAGGCTTGCCGCCATCATCAACCACCAGGGTCCCCAAATCCCGGCAAGGGTATTATCAAATAGTACAAGCTATAGGGTAATTGCTGGCCCTTTCAATGATATCAACAAGGCCAAAGATGCAGCAAAACGCTTGAAAATTGATTTAGAAATAGATGGTATATTAGTCGAACCTCTCAAAGGAGATATAGCTGATTGAGTCTTTTTGCACTTTCAAGTCACCCAATCAACCACATAGGTGCATGGAATATCATACACTATTTTAAATATACAAATTCTTCGGATTTTGTATCATTCTTTAATTTTCATGAAATATCATAGAGTTACCCAAAATACTCCTTTCTGGTATGTTGCTTGCTAATATCAGTCCGAATGAAAACATTAACCCAAATATCTAAAAATAAATTTTTCACAACATCTGCATTATTTAATTGTATCTTTTGTTTTTAACTTTAGGGTCGGAGAAAACCATCGGGAAGATTGGTAAACCGAGTTGAAAGGAGGTGTTTAAATATGAAGAAAGGTCTTTTTGTATTCTCAATGATGCTTGTTCTCGTTATTGCTGTGATGGGCTGTGCAACAAAAGGTGATCTCGCGCGAGTGGAGACGCAAGAAAAACTAATTGGCGCAAAAGCCGATCAAGCAGCTAAGGATGCGCAGGCTGCTAAGGCGGCAGCCGATGCTGCTACTTTAAAGGCAAATGAAGCTGCAGCCCGCGTTGAAGAAGCTATAAGAAGAGCAGAAGAGGGAGAGCGAATCGCTGAGGAAAAGGCAAGGATTGCAGATGAAAAGGCAAGGCTCGCTGAGGAAAAGGCAAAACAGGCTGAAGCCGTTTTCCAGAGATCAATGAAGAAATAAATCAAAGTTATGAGTGCTGTTAACCTTAATGAGTAAGGAAGTGAAAGGATCTTAAGACCCTTTCACTTCCTTATTGGTTGATATAATACACCCTTTTGATATATCATGAAGACGACATTAGTCTTTCGGTCAGTAAAACCTTTATTAAAAGGTGAAAGCGTTTAGGAATAAAAAACAAGGCAGATTTAGTAATCATCTTTACTTTCTCCTTACCTGCATCATAATAATACCAATTCTCGTGTGTGGATGCACTCATTCCAGGAAATTCTTCAAAGAAGCAAACGATTTTTTCAATCAAGGTAACTATAACGCATCTCTGAGCAAATATGAGCAGATTATCAGAAAATATCCATCAGAAAGGGATAGAGCTCTTTTTGAGATGGGTATGATCTATGCATATCCACATAATGAGCAAAAAGATTATGAGAAATCTTTGGAATGCTTTCAAAAACTTGTAACGGATTACCCAGAAAGCGAGTATAGGCATAACAGTGAAATGATGATATTCCAAATCAATAATGTCATTATCAAGGATAAGACGATTGCTACACAGCAAACACAGATTGAGGCTTTACAGCAACAGATTAATAGCAAAGAGGATGAGATTATGAAGTTGCAAAAAAAGATCGAAGCACTTGAGCAAGAGATTAATAGCAAAGAGGATGAGATTATAAAATTGCAAAAAAAGATTCTTTTAATGCAAAAGGGGATAGTAGATAAGATTCTGATAGAAAAGAGGGAACGACGTTTGACATTGTTCTCAAAGGGCGAGGTACTCAAGACTTACAAAATAGCCCTTGGTAAAAACCCCGAGGGACCAAAAGAAAGGCAAGGCGACAACAAGACTCCAGAGGGAATCTACATTATAGATTCGAGAAAGAGGGACAGCCGTTATCACATATCTCTTCATATTTCCTATCCAAACGAAAAAGATAAAAAAAGAGCAAAAAAACTTGGTGTTTCCCCCGGTGGAGACATCATGATTCATGGCTTGAAGAATAGTTTCTCGTGGGCAGGTGATTTTCACACAAGTGTTGACTGGACCAACGGGTGTATTGCAGTTACAAACGAAGAAATAGAGGAAATTGACAGGTTAGTGCCAGATGGCACAATTGTTGAGATAAGGCCATAGAAAGCCATCCAAATAAATTTTTCACAACATCTACATTATTATAACTGCATTTTTGGCTTAACTAAAATTAAAATATTGTATGCGGAATGTATTGATGACTTCCTTCTACAACTTCTACCCCGGCTTTTTCTATGATAGCTCCTACATTATTTATCAGTGTATGGAAGCATCTAAAATTTAGCCTTACTGTGGTTTTTTGGGGAGATGTCCTTTCACTCCTTGAACGAAAATTTTGGATGCTTACTCAGTGTATAAAAATCTTGACAAAAGCGGATAAGATAATTTAATAATGATAATCATTATCAATAAGGAGGATTATATGGAGAAGAAAAGGATTGCTATAATTGCTTGTAAAAATATTAAAGGAACGAGTTGCGTTGGTGGATGTCTTAAGTGTTTTAAAGGTATAGCAGAGAGGGCTGGAGAATATGAGAGGTGGAAAGATTATGAGGTAGAAGTGATTGGTATGGATGACTGCGGAGGATGCCCAGGATTGGTAATTCCTAAATTAGCTCTCATGATAGATATGGGTAAATTATATAACAGGGATTTCGATGCTGTTCACCTCGGGACTTGCATAATGAAAGCTACGCAAATAGCTAAATGCCCTATTGATGTTGAGGAGCTGAAAAAGAAAATCGAAACTAAGTTTAATAAAGAGGTAATATTAGGGACGCATCCTTATTAAAAATTAGAGGAGAATGTTGATGCCTTGGAGAGATGGGACGGGGCCACCATGGTTGCATGGAAAATTTAAAGGATGTGGATACAGGTTAACTATTCCACGTCAAGCGATTATGGATGTTTTGAGTCAGACCTCAGAACATCTGAGTGCTGAAGATATATATCTTGCAGTACATAAAATCTACCCAGCAATCGGATTAACTACTGTGTATCGCACATTGGAATTACTTGTTCAAATGGGTTTAGTGTTTAAGTTTGATTTCGGTGACGGAAGATCTAGATATGAACTGTCTCAAGGTCCAAAGAGTATTGGACATCATCACCATTTAATTTGTACCGGTTGCGGAAGAATTATAGACTATACAGATTTTATTAATGAAGAAATAGAGTTACTTAAGAGAACGGAGAGGGGGCTATCAAAAAAATATAATTTCAAAATAACAAACCATTTGATTCAATTTTATGGTTTGTGTGATAAGTGTCATACAAAATGAATTATATATTTTTTCTTTTATATTGAAAATGATTGTCATTAACATATAGAAAGGAGGTGAATTTACATGCCATTTGGAGATAGGACAGGTCCCTTTGGTTTAGGATCAAGGACAGGAAGGGCAATGGGTTACTGTGCTGGGTTTGGTATGCCTGGGTATGCTAATCCGATTTATGGGAGAGGTTACTTTGGATTTGGTCGTAGCTGGAGTAGAGGCTGGTTTGGCGGAGGTCGTGGCTGGAGGCACTGTTACTGGGCAACAGGTCTACCCGGCTGGGCAAGAAAGAGATATGGTTATCACCCTTTTTGGGGTTATTCTTATGCTTCTACTGCTAAGGAAGAGATTGATTTTTTAAAAGAAGAAGCAGAATTTCTCAAAAAAGAACTCGAGGAAGTTCAAAACCGCATAAACACATTAGAAAAGGATCAATCCCAAAAAGGTGAATAAAATCATATTTTTGTTATTGCGAGCTTGAAAGACATGCTCAACCCCCCTTCTTTTGAGATGTACTTTCAAAAAGCTCGCAATAACAATTTTTATAAATAATTTTAGAATTGAAAGAGGAGGTTCAAAATATGAGAATAGCTACTGCCCAACAGGTGCGATTACACTCGAAGAAAATGTTTCAGGAGAGTGGTTTATTTCTGATACAAAGTATGGTCCACTTATACATGCAAAATTGGGCATAGCTGAAAAGAATTCAGGGAAACTGGTTTCGCAAGTGAGGCAGACAGCAAAGGAGATTGCCGAGAAGAAAGAAATGGATTATGTGATAATTGATGGTCCTCCGGGCATTGGCTGTCCGGTCATTGCTTCCATAACCGGTGTCGACTTGGCTGTAATCGTTACTGAACCTACCCTTTCAGGTATTCATGATATGGAAAGAGTTGCTCGAGTATCAAAACATTTTAATGTGCCTACTAAAATAGTCATAAATAAATTTGATATTAACCCAGCTAATAGCGAGAAAATTGAGAAACTTTGTGAGAAACAAGAAATTGAATTGATTGCCAAAATACCATTTTCCAGAAAAGTGAGCGAATCGATTGTGCAGGGGATGCCGCTCGTTGAATATTGCACGAACAGATTAGTGCATACTATATTTTCATTATGGGAAAGGATTAAGTAAATAGATAATAGCTTTTATAATAAGTGAGAGAAAAATTGAAAATAAGAATAACAGTATTGTGTGACAACTTAGTATGTAATTTATTTGGGACTGGGGAACACGGTTTTTCTGTTTATATAGAAAAAGAAAAAGGAAATTACCTGTTTGACACAGGTGGAGGAAATTCTATTGTTGGAAATTCTCTCGTCCTCGGTAAAGATCTTCGAACTGTAAGAAAGATTTTTCTTAGCCATGGACATTATGACCATACAGGGGGTCTCCCATATGTGCTTAGGTTGACTGGAAAAATTGATGTTTACGCCCATCCTCAAATTTTTTTAGACAGAATAGCAGTTGTTAAAGAAAAGAATAGAGAAACAAAACGTTTTATTGGAATCCCCTTTAAGAGAGGTTATCTCGAATCCTTAGGAGCAAATTTTATATTGAATAAAAAGTTTATTGAAGTGGAGAAAGGGATATTTTTAACAAGCGAGGTACCAAGAAAAACCTCTTTTGAGAAACCAGATCCACGACTATTCGCCGAAGTAAATGGAAAGATAACTCAGGATATTTTGCTAGACGATCAATCTCTTATACTTAACAGTAAAAAAGGACTTATTCTAATTCTTGGATGTGCTCACTCTGGAATGATTAATATCATTAACCAAGCCATCAATAAGATGAAGATGGAGAAATTCTTTGCCGTCTTGGGAGGAACTCATTTAGATTTTTTAACAGAGGAACAATTAGAAGAATCGATTAAGTATCTTAAGAAATTTAAAGTCAAAAAAATTGGCGTTTCACATTGCACAGGTATGAAAGCGGCATTCAGACTTCAACAGGAATTTGGAGATAAATTTTTCTATGCAGGTGTTGGAAGTGTATTAGAAGTTTGAGTATATAACTTTGGTATTTAAAATTATAATTAAATAATTCAAAATTCAATATTTCTTTTCAATCCAGTCAAAGGCTTGATGTCTAAAATCGGTGTTCCATCAATCATATCCAATCCTTTCACCTGTATAACATTTTTCTTAATACCTATCACTTTCAACACTGACATGCCTATCGGATTTGGTCTGATAGGTGAACAGGTACTAAAGACTCCGAGTCTTTCGTCTCTATGCGGAGGTTTTTGTATAAGGTGAGATTCCAAAAAACTTGGACTCTTGTGAAAATAGAAGATCACAATAATATCATCATTTACTTTAATATCTCTAAGACCCTGTGCGTAAACTTCATCAATTATTATTTCTCCTTCCACATCGGAAACCGTCCAATGGCGAGGAACTGTTTGGATATCAGTCTTTACAAACCCTATTGGTTTAAATTCTATCTTTGACATTTGTAAATCTCCTTTACCATGCACGAAATAGCCATATAATATTTCTTATTTCATCATTTAGCGAGTTTACGCTGAGAAGTTTGAAATCCTTAAACGTTTTTATTTTAAGTGAAGAATTAGTTTCTATTATCTTTATTGCTCCGTCGATGTCGGTACTGTATATTTGGGCACTTCTTAATGCTTCTATTGTTTCTTGATGGGGATGACCAAATGTGTTATCACGACCTACACTTATTACGGCAACATCGGGTAGCACGGTCTTAATAAAAGGTCCATATGCAGATGATCTTGAACCATGATGCGGAATTTTCATGACATCGCTCTTTAACCACTGACCAAGATGCGAAACATCTTCTTCTGCCTCCTCTTCGATATCACCAGTAAAAAGGAATGATTTCTTGTGACCAACAATTTTAAAAACAAGAGATTCATTGTTTGCTTCATCATATTCATCTCCATACATTGTATAAAATTCAGGATACGGATGAAAAACATAAATAGAATATCCGTTCCCATCAATCATATCGCCTCTTTCTAATGGACGATGTCTTATTTTATCTGAAATATCGGGCAGTATAAGTCGCCCATTATCCCAAATTTCTCTTACTTCAAACCTGTTTAACAGATAATCTAATCCGCCTATGTGATCAGGATGGATATGTGAAAGCACAAGGGCATCTATAGCTTTCTTGCCCCTGTATTTTAGGAAGGAGGCAGTCTCTCTCCCTGTTTTCCCTGTATCAATAACTAAAACTTTTCCATCGGGTAATTCAATAACAGATGAATCACCTTGTCCAACATCCAAAAAGGTTATAATTAATTCTTTATTTTTAAAGGTAAGCAGTAAGAGATAAACGATTATAGGAAGAAATGGGATCATCAGAGTACATCTCTTTTTTAACCAAAAATATAGATAAAGATTCTGAAACAAGTTCAAAATGACAATCTTTAAATTCCCAATAATACTCTCATGCCGAATTATGAATGTGTCATGCTGAACTTGTTTCAGCGAATCATTGAAATTATTTTCTTTTTTAATGCTATTGGTATATTGAGGCATTACGATAAGAAAATAGAATAAAAATCCTATATAGAACAGTATGACAATAATCGGCGGATAAGCAGGTATTTTTATGTCAGCAAATGGAATACTTGCAAAAAAACTTACTGCCGAGATGCTTAAATCAGATACAACTTTTATCAAAGGACTAAATATAAAAATGCCAGTCACTAAATATATAAATGACGATAAAACAGAGAGGGGTATGAGAACAAACCCTATAAGTGGAGCAATTAGCAGATTGGATAGAGGTGAAATTAGAGAGAAATAATGAAAATAATACGCTATAAGAGGTGCGGTGCCTATTGATGCAGCAAATGTGATCAATAAAATATCTTTAAGATATTTAAGAATCTTTCTTCTTTTATATAGATTTTCGTTTTTTTCATAATGGACCGAATATCCAATAAACAAAACAGCGATAAAAGAAAGCTGGAAAGATAAGCTGAAAATACTTTTTGGTTCCCACATGACTATAATAAACGCTGCAAGAACTATTGAATTAAGCCAGAACCCTTTTCGTCCGATCAGAAGCCCAAACAGGAAAAGACTTATCATAATAAACGAACGTATAGCTGGGATACTTGCACCTGACAAACATAGATATGCGAGCATCAAGGGTAGACAGAGTATAGCAGCAGCTTGCGATGGTGTTAAAAAAATAGTTATTCGTTGTAAGATTTTATAAGGGAGGAATTTTATTATTAATTTTAATATCCCAAATATTAGAACAGAAAAAAGACCGAAATGAGTCCCTGAAATACTAAGGATATGGGCTAAGCCAGCCTTGTTAAATGCATCGCGCAATTCTTCACTTATATCATCTCTGTAACCCGTTGTAATAGATGAGATGAGAGAAGCCGATTTAGGATTAAAATTTTGTCTTATAAATTTAATAACCTTATATCTGAAATCTTGTATTTTAGATTTTAATGAAAAATTTTTATTTTCTAATTTGTATATTTCTAAAACTTGTGCTTGAAGGTTTTCTTTAAATATTTGCCCAGGATTTAATCGCGTATTTTTTTTATTAATTTTTATAGATAGCTCACATATTGTTCCGGGATCAAACGAATTATTATAAAATAAAGTAATCTCTTGTCCTTTCAGATATTCAAGATATTCACCTTCATCTATATCAAATGCAGAATTTATTATGAAGTCTTGTTTGTAAATATTATCTTTTATGTTTATGGGAAAAGATACAAAGTATCCTTTTACAAGAACCCTATCTTCAACGAATGGTATTTCTTTGATTGGCTCGTATCTTACATTGGCATAAGCCACGCCCAAAAACATTCCTAAAAGAAATATGATGGCATAAAAAGTTCTTTTTTTAAGAAGAAGATAAAAGAAGGACAGTAAAGTAAGTAAAATGATAGAGAAAGGAAAATATTCAAAAGAATAAAAAACTATTATGCCAGCAAAAAAAGAGATGAAGAAAGGCATCAAGTCATCTTTTCTTTAATAATCTTAGCAATGTCCTTACTTAATTTTGTTATAAGTTTGAGGTTAATTCCTTCTACCATGATTCTTATTTTAGGCTCTGTACCAGATGCCCTTACGAGAATTCTTCCTGTCCCCTCAAGTTTTTTCTCTGCAGACTTTATAGCTCCCATGATTTCAGGTATCGAGTTTATGTCCCGTTTGTGTTTAACCTCAACGTTTGTTAAAATCTGTGGGAAGAGTTTTATTCCTGACGACAATTTAGAAAGAGACGAATTTCTTTTTTTCATTAGATATAAAACTTGCACTGCTGTAAGGGGACCGTCACCAGTTGTATTATAATCAAGAAAGATTACATGTCCTGATTGTTCCCCTCCAAGATTGTATCCTCCCTCGAGCATCTTTTCTACAACAAATCTATCACCAACCTTTGTCCTTATTAACTTGATGTCATTTTTTTCAAGATATCTTTCGAACCCCAAATTACTCATAACAGTTGAAACCACTGTATTTTTCTTCAGAGTCTTGTTATTTTTCATTTCAACAGCCCACATGCCCATTATTTGGTCTCCATCCACGATTCTTCCTTTCTCGTCGCAGAATATACTTCTATCTGCATCACCATCATGTGCGATGCCAACATCAGCCTTATGAAGCTTAACAAATTTTTGTAACTCTTTAATATATAAAGAACCACAATTAGCATTGATATTTAAGCCATCTGGCCTGTCATTAATAGCTATTACTTCAGCACCAAGCTCACGTAATAGCCAGGGAGTTATTTTGTAAGCTGCACCATTTGCACAGTCAACTACTATCTTCATGCCTTCGAATGTTATTCCTTTGGGAAGTGTAGATTTTATATATTCGATGTATCTTCCTGTTGCATCATCCAAGCGGTATGCCTTACCTATTTCTGAACCTTTAGCTCTAAATTCAGAGAGTCTTTCATCTTTTACAAGCATCTCGATTTTTTTCTCGAGTTCGTCAGGAAGTTTAAATCCTTTTGAAGAAAAAAACTTAATGCCATTATCCATAAAGGGATTATGCGAAGCAGATATTACTATACCAGCATCTAACCTTAAAGTCCTGGTAAGAAATGCAATACCCGGCGTTGGCATAGGACCAACCAGTGTAACATTCATCCCCATGGAACAGATGCCCGAAGTAAGCGCACTTTCTATCATATATCCCGATAGTCTTGTATCCTTTCCAATCAAAATCATATTTCTACCGCCTTTTTCCCTGAGCAGATACCCAGCTGCCATTCCAATTTTTAAAACTGTTTCAGGGGTCATGGGATGTTCATTCACTGCAGACCTTATTCCATCGGTTCCAAAAAGTTTCATTTTTTCCTCTCATCTATTTCCACTTTAACCTTAACATCAGTAACATTTGCTCTTATATTCTTTCCGGCAAAGTCTATTTTTAAAGTCTGAGTTAAGGTTTCATTTATGCCTGTTATATCAAGCGGCTCTGTTTTTACATAACGTATTTTATTTATTTCTGTTTTTCTTCCCTCAATTTCTATAGTATCTGGTGAAACATTTATAGATTTTACATAAAAACCTCTCAGGATTTCACCAGTTATGACAGGAATAACTTTAACGGTTTTTCTTTTCGTTTCCTCCATCACAACCTCAACACTTGAAGGATTAATGCTCGATACCCTCATACCACCTGGGGTTCTTATATTGTCCCTTGTAATATAAAGAATATTTTTACCCTTTTTTGATTTACTCAGGTCGATATATACTTTTATGTCTGTTGGTTTTAGGTTGTTTATGAGTCTTTCATGTCCCTTGATGTTCAGAGTAACTTTTTTAATACTATGATTAACAATCTCGAAACCAGAAGGGATATTTTTGAATTCTACCGGTGCATCTATAGATATTTCAGACTGCCCCCTTGATGTTACAAAAATCCAAATTACGATAGATAATAAAAAAGCAACTATTTTAAGACTTAAATTTTCAAGTAATAGTTCTTTCATTTCTTTCTCTTTGTCTTTGTTGTAAATAATTCTGTAAGAGTGTCTCGTAATGAGCCCATGTCAATATGGGTCTCGAGTTTGCCATTAATGGCCATTGATATTGAACCTGTTTCTTCTGATACGATAATTACCACCGCATCTGTTTCCTCAGATAAGCCAACTCCAGCCCTGTGTCTTGTACCCAGTGCTTTACTGATTTCCGGGCTTGTTGTTATAGGTAAAAAACATCCAGCAGCAATAATCCTGTTTCCTTTTATAACCACAGCACCATCATGAATCGGAGAGGTTGGATGAAATATACTTATCAGAATTTCTTTAGAGATTTTAGCATCCAGAGGAGTACCGATCTCTATGAAATCTTTAAGACTTGTCTCCCTTTCTATGGCTATAAGTGCGCCTATTCTCCTATTCGAAAGGGCGACAGTCGCTCTTACAATCTCTTCAAGTGATTTAAGCTCTTCTGCAGTCGTAAGTGAAGGGAGAAAAGGCGTTGTCTCGCCCATTTGTGCAAGCGCCCTCCTTATCTCAGGTTGAAAAAGGACAATCAGCGCGATAACTATATGTGTCCAGAAGCTTTGAATAACCCAATCTAAAGCATAAAATTCAAAATGTCTTGAAAATATAGAAGCCAATAGTAAAACACCTAAGCCAATAAGCATTTGGGCAGCTTTTGTACCCTTTATCATAAGAAGGAGACGGTAAAGTATTATTGAAATTAGGACGATATCAACTATGTCCTGCCATCTTATTTGTCTTAAGAAATCCATTTAAGGTTTACTCCTGTCAATATCATAACACATATAAGCATGTTGTCTGAGGCTCAAATGATACATCTCCTTTGTCTTTATTTAAATTTTTATTCTTAATTCTACCGATCGAATATATGATACTAAAATATTAAATGAAAAATTAAATCCTCAGGAATTTAGGTAAGTAGCAAAACGTTAGGGGGTATGTCT
>FMSI01010039.1_pt1 | contig 13424 bp, 8 predicted proteins | sample 1504471 | NCBI WGS metagenome assembly FMSI01 (sample SAMEA4475357, study PRJEB15587) | soil metagenome | biome: Soil; feature: Field | place: India | collected 2015-03-11 | depth 0 m
TGGAGCTGCCCTTGGTAGTAGTTTACCGAAAGATTCCACTATACTCTTGAGCAGAGATTATCACAGTGCCTCTCGAATGCTAAAAAGAGCTTTCTTAGGGGGTATTTTATCAGCTGGTGTAAATGCGGTGGATTTGAGGATGACGGCAACCCCTGTGACAAAATATATACAAAAGATATCTAAAAACGCCATGAGCGTTCACTTTAGACAATCTCTCACAAGCTCTTTGTACACGGAGATACAGTTCTCCGATATAAACGGTCTGCCCATAGATTCCAATTTTGAAAAGAATATCGAGAGAACTTTTTTTAGGGAGAATTTTAGAAGAGCCTCTTACGATGATATAGGAAAGATCATAGAGGTTCATGATATAGAATCATCGTATATAAAGCATTTTCTGCATAATATCGATGTCGATACTTTTAAGAGAAATAAGTTTAAAGTTGTAGTGGACCTAATGAACGGTACCACTACTCATATCTTCCCAAATATCCTCATGGAGTTGGGTGTTGAGGCGGTTGTTTTAAATGCCTATCAAAATGAAAAACAACTGTCCAAAAATTTCAATGTCATACAAGAAAAATTGGATGAGGTTAGAAAGATCTTGCAAACATTGAAGGCAAACATAGGTTTTGCAATATTCCAAAATGGTGAGAGATTACAGGTGGTAAGTGATGATGGTGAGATTGTTCCCCCAGAGAAATTAACTCTCATAATAATATCCCTCCTTGACATGGTGGCTACGGAGAAGATGAAGGTATATCTTCCGATAATGGTTCCTACCATTTTGGATGGGAAAACAAAGAATGTTGATATAATAAGAGGTAGGTCTACGGGACTTAAGGCGGAATTCTTAAAAGAGTTTGACTTTATTGGTTCGATCTCGATGATGCTCACATTCCCACAGTATATGTTGTGTCCCGATGCGATGTTTAACTCTATAAAACTGTTGGAACTGCTTGCTAAAACTGGTAAAAAACTATCAGAGGTATCTAAAAATATTCCAGAGTATCATTTTGCTCATCTCATCATAAACTGCCCATTTAGCAAAAAAGGTTATATCATGAGGAAGATGAGTGAAGATGCCATGGATAAGGAAGCATCCTATGTCGATGGCGTTAAGATCATCTTCAAGAATAAAGGGTATGTTCTCATGATACCTGATCAGTATTCTGCAAATGTTCATCTTTATGTCGAGGCAATCGATGAAAATTCTAAGAATGAACTTTTAGAGGAATATAAAAGTAAGATCACAGAATGGATTGAAGAGTAGATGAAAAAACTCTATCTGACATTTCTATGGCATATGCACCAGCCTTATTATAAAGATGATGAGGCTGGTGTTTATCATTTACCGTGGGTATTTTTACATGGTATTAAAGACTATTTGGAAATGGCAAAGTATTATGAAATATATAACATTAAGGCGGTTTTTAATTTAGTACCCTCTCTTATTGAGCAGATAATAGATCTCTCTGAGAATTTTGAGCAGGATACATTGATAAAAAAGATATCAACCCCGTTATCATCTCTCTCAGATGCAGATAAGGTTTTTCTAAAAAAAGCCCTTTTCTGGGCAAATGAAAAAAATATGATCTCTGTATCATCAAGATACAGAGAGCTTTATTCGATTTACGGAAATAGAGATTCAGAACTGTTACCAACAGATAACGATCTTTTAGACATGCAGGTTCAGTTTTTACTTGCTTGGACAGGGACTTTCATTAGAGATGAATCGACTTTCGTAAAAGGGCTTATTAAAAAGGATAGATTCTTCTCTGAAGATGAAAAGGTTCAACTATTAGACATATTAAAAGAGAAATTTAGATATATCTTAGAATATTACAGAATTTTAAGGGATAAACTTAAAATAGAGATCTCCACAACCCCCTATTACCACCCTATCCTACCCTTATTGATCGATCCAACATCTTTTTATGAAGCTCTTCCCGATATCAGTATTCCCAATAATTCTAAGAGCCTAATCGAAGATGCAGAATGGCATGTGAAAGAGGCAAAGTATCTTTACAGAAAGATCTTTCTGGAGGATCCAAGAGGGTTTTGGCCAGCGGAAGGTTCTGTGAGCAGTAAAACAACAGAGCTTTTAGCACACAACGGGATCCTCTGGATGGCAAGTGATGAGGATATTTTATCGAGAAGCTTATCGTTGGATCTGAAAAATAGTCACAACAGGTATCAACTATATAAAAAATATCTCTATACAACTGGAGATAAAAATATCTTTATCTTCTTTAGAGACAAGGAATTGAGTGATCTGATCGGTTTTGTTTACAGTGGGATGGATGCTGAAAAGGCTGCCAACGACTTTATTGAAAGACTCAGGGAGATATACTTAAACTGCAATTTTTCACCGCATGTTTCGATAATCCTCGATGGTGAGAATGCTTGGGAGTTTTATCCTAACAACGCCAAAGATTTTTTTGAACAGTTGTATACAAAGATCACTCAGTCTGAATGGATAGAAACGATCACCTACTCTGAGGCTATTTATCAACCAGAGGTTGTTACTCAGGGGATCGAAAAGATTGCGAGTGGTTCATGGATATATGGAAATTTTTCTACATGGATGGGTCATCACGAAAAGAATAAAGCATGGGAACTTCTATATGATACAATAGAGAATTTTGAAAGTAATAAGAAAGAGTTAAAAGATGAAACCATCGATGAGATCAGAAGGGAGATTCACATTGCAGAAGGTAGCGACTGGTTTTGGTGGTATGGCGATGATCACTATACAGAACAAGCAGATACGCTGGATTATCTCTTTAGAAAACACTTGATAAATGTTTATAAAAAACTTGGGGTGTCCCCAAAAAACGAATTACTCCAACCTATCAAAAAGTTTCATAAAAAGCTACAGATAAAAACACCATTGAGTGAGATATATTCCAATTTTGATGGAAAACTTTCCTCGGTCTTCGATTACTTAGGGGCTGGAGATGTGGATATAAAGTATGATCTATCATCGATGCACTCAGACTCAAACCATCTTCAGAGGATGAGATGGGGTTTCATTGGCGATAACTATCTGCTCATCATTCTTATCGGTAATTTTAAGGCTTTGACTATCTCAAAAGAGGAAGTTATATTAAAAATCAATATTGATAATAGTGTTATAAGACTTTCCTTTAGCAAAGGATTGCTCGAAGGTAATTCTTCGCTTTTAGAATTAAAGGATTACAGAATAGATGAAGCAGTAGAATTGTTATTTTTTATCAATAAAAATGCGTTGAATTCGACCATTTATTTTTCATTTGAACTTTATAGAGGTGATAAAATAATCGATAAAGCACCAGTTTATAACCAGATACAACTTACCCTTACTCCCAAAAATCTCAATGAATGGATAGTCTAATCGAGCACCTGGAGGATTTTATCGTGCTAACAAAATTTTTAGTATTCTGGCACAATGTAATATTTTATCCAAGAAACCAGGTGCTTGACAAGCCTTTAACTTTGAACCTTGAACCTTGAACTTAATTATATCTTCCTACTCCCCGGCTTTACTACCGGTATCCCCTGCTTGCATAGCGGGCAATCAGATGGGTCGTATGTACCCACTTTTATCCTTACAAGTGGGAAGAATGGGTATGGGAACTTAGCTTCACCACCACTACGATCGATCATGCAAACGATCCCCACTACCTCAGCACCATTATCTTCGGCTAACTTTACGCACTCCATTGTGGATTTTCCTGTAGTAACTACATCCTCAGCAATCATTACCTTTTCACCGGGTTTTATAGAAAAACCTCTTCTAAGTGTCATCACATCGTTTTCCCTTTCAGCGTAAATTGCCCTTTTTCTCAATAATCTTGCAAATTCGTAGCCGAATCTTATGCCACCAATGGCAGGGCTTACTACAGTATCGAAATTGATATCGTAAACCTTTTTTACAAGTTCACCTATGATAGATTCAGCAATTACAGGGTACTGCATTACAAGAGCAGTTTGAAGATATGTATCGCTGTGTAATCCTGATGAAAGTAGAAAGTGCCCTTGTAGGTATGCACCATGTCTTTTATAAACTTCAAGAATTTGCTCTTCAGTCATTTAATTCCTCCAAAATTTTTATTACAGCCCCTTTGGGGTCATTAGCTTTCGTAATTGGTCTACCTATCACCATAAAGTCTGTACCAACCATTTTGGCTTCTCTTGGAGTCATTACCCTTTTCTGATCCCCAAGCTGTTCGTAGGCTGGTCTTATGCCTGGTGTGATAGTTATAAACTCTTTGCCTAATTCTTTTTTTATCAAAACAGTTTCTTTGGGTGATGAGACAACGCCATCGAGTCCGGCAGATCTGGTTTTCTTGGCAAGTTCAACAACATATTCATCTGTGGAATCAAATCCTATCTTATAGCTTTTTAAGTAATCGTTATCAAGAGAGGTAAGAAGTGTCACTGCAATTAAAAGAGGCTTTTTTACCCCATACTTACTACAGTATTCAGATACGGCATCCACAGTACTTTTCATCATCTCGACGCCACCTTGAGCATGCATGTTGAGAATATCTACCCCATACTTAAGAGATGCCACAGCAGCAGAGGAAACTGTGTTGGGTATATCGTGGAATTTGAGATCCAAAAATATTTTTTTATCATTCTCTTTCAGATAATTAATCAATTTTTCTCCACAAGAGATATAGCTTTCAAGCCCAACTTTGTAATACTCAAGTACATCTTTTGTACTGTCTATTATCTTTTTTGCATCGTCAAAGTTGTTGAAATCTAAAGCCACTATTATCTTACTCATCTTATCTCCAAAAAAATGGGGGCTAATGCCCCCTATTCTACTATAATCCTAATTTCTTGAAGAAATCGTTACCTTTGTCATCCACGAGGATGAATGCTGGGAAGTCTACGACCTCGATCTTCCAAACAGCCTCCATACCCAACTCTGGGAAGTCTATGCATTCTACCTTTTTGATATTCTCCTCTGCTAAGATTGCTGCAGGACCACCTATAGAGCCTAAGTAGAATCCGCCGTACTTTTTGCAAGCATCTGTAACCTGCTGGCTTCTATTACCTTTTGCAATCATAATCATAGAAGCACCGTGGGATTGTAAAAGATCTACATAAGAATCCATCCTGCCAGCGGTGGTTGGTCCGAATGAGCCTGATGGTTTACCTACAGGGGTTTTGGCTGGGCCAGCGTAGTATACAGGATGATCCTTTAAGTATTGAGGTACACCTTTACCGGCATCGATCAGTTCTTTAAATTTTGCGTGGGCGATATCCCTTGCCACAACAAGAGTACCTGTGAGAAGTAGTGGTGTGGCAACTTCATATTTTGAAAGCTCAGCCAAGATCTCTTTCATAGGTCTATTTAGATCGATCTTAACCCCATGGCTATGCTTACCTCTGTATTGAGGTGGTATGAGTCTGCCTGGATCTCTATCAAGCTCTTCAAGCCAGATACCATCTTTGTTAATCTTCGCCTTGATATTCCTATCCGCAGAGCATGATACCCCCATACCAACAGGGCAAGAAGCACCATGTCTTGGAAGCCTAATTACTCTGATATCATGGCAGAAGTATTTCCCACCAAACTGAGCTCCAATACCCAACTGCTGAGCAGCTTTTAAGAGTTTTTCTTCAAGTTCGATATCTCTGAATGCCTGTCCATGCTCATTACCTTTTGTGGGTAGTCCATCTAAATATTTTGTTGAAGCCAATTTTACAGTTTTCAAGCAAGCTTCAGCACTTGTTCCACCAATTACAAAGGCAAGGTGATATGGTGGGCAAGCGGCTGTACCGATGGTTTTCATCTTTTCTATTAAAAATTTCTCCAATTTTTCTGGTGTGAGAAGTGCTTTAGTTTCCTGATAGAGGTAAGTTTTGTTGGCACTACCCCCACCTTTTGCCACAAATAAGAACTTATACTCCATCCCTTCAGTAGCATAGATATCGATCTGGGCTGGCAAGTTTGTGCCGGTATTTTTCTCGTTATACATATCAAGAGCTACAGTTTGAGAATATCTCAAGTTTTCCTCTGTATAAGTTTTATATACACCTTTACTTATATATTCTGCATCATTTGCACCTGTCCACACCTGCTGACCTTTTTTGGCAACAACTGTAGCTGTACCTGTATCCTGGCATAAAGGTAGTTCAAATTTTGCAGATACTTCAGCGTTTCTTAAAAATGCAAGGGCAACACCCTTATCGTTAGGTGAAGCTTCTGGATCAGACAATATCTTTGCCACCATTTCGTTGTGTTCTTTTCTTAAAAGAAAAGATACATCTCTAAAAGCTTGATTGGTAAGATATGTAAGTACCTCTGGGTCGATTTTTAGGATAGGTTTCCCCTCAAATTCAGTGACTGTTATACCCTCTTTTGATAAAAGACGGTACTCTGTTTTATCTGGCCCCAAAGGGAAAGGATCTTGATAGAAAAATTCTGGTGTAGCCATAGCACACTCCTTAGAATATTTTATTCCAAATTTTGATAACAGCGTTATTTTATTACAAAATTAAAATTTTGTCGAGAGAAAAAATTCACGAAAAGTTATTTTTTATCATAGATTATATCGATTATTTATATTGATTTCTACAATAAAAGAATATATTTTTCAAAATATCATTTATTATCAAAGATTGTTTTAATTTTTAAAAATTCTTTTTGACAAATTGTAATTTAAGTTGTATAAAATTGTATACAGAATACAAAAAAGAGAGGTAGAATATGAGTGAACTGTTTCAACAATATTTAAAGCATGTAGAAGAAAGAAAAGCTATGGGGATACCACCTCTACCACTTTCCCCAGAGATGACTGCTGAGGTTTGTAAGGCCCTTGAGAACCCAGAAAAAGGTCAGGAAGAGTTTTTGCTTTCACTTCTAAGAGATAGAGTATCACCTGGTGTGGACCCTGCTGCAGAGGTTAAAGCAAACTGGCTTGCTAAAATTATAAAAGGTGAAGCAAAGTCTCCTGTCGTTTCAAAAGAGGATGCAATTTTCATGCTTGGAACTATGATCGGTGGATACAATGTGGCTCCCCTTGTGGAAGCTCTCAAAGATCCATCTTTAGGAAAAGCTGCTGCAAATGCTCTTAAAAATGTTATTCTTGTTTATGGTGCCTTCGATGAGGTAGCGGAGCTTTCTAAAACCAATCAGTATGCTAAGGAAGTAATCGAATCATGGGCAAATGGTGAGTGGTTTACCTCCAAGCCAGATCTACCAAAAGAGATTAAAGTAAAGGTTTATAAAGTTGACGGTGAGATCAACACCGACGATTTCTCGCCAGCTAAGCATGCTTTCAGCAGGCCAGATATCCCATTACACTCATTGGCTATGGGTGAGACAAGATTCCCCGGTGGAAATGAAATAATGGCAAAATTTAGAGCAGAAGGGTATCAGGTGGCTTTTGTGGGTGATGTTGTGGGTACAGGTTCCTCAAGAAAATCTGCCTGCAACTCTGTAATGTGGCATATCGGTGAAGATATCCCCTATGTGCCAAACAAGAGAAGAGGCGGTATCATCTTAGGTGGACTTATTGCACCTATATTCTTTAACACCACTCAGGACTCCGGTGGATTGCCAATTATGTGTGATGTCACTGGCATGAAGACAGGTGATGTAATAATCATAGATACAGAAAAATTAGAGATTAGAAGAGAAAATGGCGAAGTGCTTTCAAAATTTGAACTTAAACCAGCAACTTTAAGGGATGAATTTAGAGCAGGTGGAAGACTTAACCTCATCATAGGTAGAGCACTTACAAACAGAGCAAGGGCATTTTTGGGATTAGGAGAATCTGATCTCTTCGTGAAAGCTCAAAACCCTGTGCCAAAACCAGGACAAGGCTATACCCTTGCGCAGAAAATGGTTGGTAGAGCATGCGGATTACCCGGTGTATTACCCGGTACTGCGTGTGAACCAAAAATGACTACAGTAGGTTCTCAGGATACCACAGGACCTATGACTGCCGATGAACTCAAAGAGCTTGCTTGTCTTAGATTCCAGGCTGATCTTTTCATGCAGTCATTCTGCCATACTGCGGCTTATCCAAAGCCAGCCGATGTAAAGATGCACAAGACGCTTCCATCTTTCGTAATTGCAAGAGGTGGTGTATCACTGAAGCCAGGAGATGGTGTAATCCATTCATGGTTAAATAGATTACTATTACCTGATACAGTTGGTACAGGTGGCGATTCCCATACAAGATTCCCAATAGGTATCTCTTTCCCTGCTGGTTCTGGTCTTGTTGCTTTTGCTGGTGCGTTGGGATTCATGCCCCTTGATATGCCAGAGTCTGTGCTTGTAAAGTTTAAGGGTCAGCTCAATCCTGGAATTACACTCAGAGATGTTGTAAATGCTATCCCTTATGTTGCTATCAAGCAGGGGCTTCTCACTGTTGCTAAAAAGGGTAAGAAAAATATCTTCAACGGAAGAATCCTTGAAATGGAAGGATTGCCAGATCTCACTGTGGAGCAGGCATTTGAGCTTACCGATGCTGCAGCGGAAAGATCAGCGGCAGCTGCTACAATCAAGCTTTCTGAGAAATCTGTTGCCGATTTCCTCAAAAGCAATATAGCCCTCATGAAGCAGATGATCGAAGAGGGTTATCAGGATGCAGAAACACTCAAGAAGAGAATTGCTGCCTGCGAAGCATGGCTCGCAAAGCCTGAGCTTCTTAGCAGAGATGAGAATGCCGAGTATGCAGCAGTTATAGAGATAGATTTAGCAGAGATCAAAGAACCTATCCTCGCATGTCCAAACGATCCAGACGATGTAAAACTTCTTTCCGAAGTAGCTGGAGATAAGATCGATGAAGTATTTATCGGTTCTTGTATGACTAATATCGGTCATTTCAGAGCTGCTGGTAAGGTTTGGGAGAAAGAGAAAGAAGCACCCACGAGAATCTGGCTCACACCACCTACAAAGATGGATGCCGCTCAGCTTATGAGAGAGGGTTACTATTCAATCTATTCAAACATCGGAGCAAGAACTGAGATCCCAGGATGTTCATTGTGTATGGGTAATCAGGCAAGGGTTAGGTCAAACACAACTGTAATCTCTACCTCAACGAGAAACTTCGATGACAGAATGGGTGATGGTGCAAGGGTTTACTTAGGTTCCGCTGAACTTGCGGCAGTGGCTGGATTGTTGGGTAAACTTCCAACTCCTGAGGAGTACTTCAAGTATTACAACGAGAGGATAGAACCTAAAAAGGCTGAAATCTACAAGTACTTAGAATTCGATAAAATGGGTAAATTTAGACTCTCCTATGTTGACTAAAACTGGGGGCGAAAGCCCCCTTAATTTTGACTACAAACTTATCGATATCGGTGATGGAAGAAGATTAGAACAATTCGGGTCTTATATCATCGATCGCCCCTGCCCTGTTGCCGAAAAGATCAAGAAATCTGATATAGAACTGTGGAGCAACAGAACAGCTTTTTTTGATGATGAAACAGGTTGGCAGATCGCAGAAAACCTTTTCAAAGAATGGACGATAAATGTATTGGATTTTACAGTTAGACTCAAGCTTTCACCATCAGGCCAAGTGGGGATCTTTCCCGAGCAGTATCCAAATTGGTCATTTTTAAGAGATATTGCTGATACCTTTACATCAAAATTAACGATACTAAACGGTTTTGCCTACACAGGGGTATCCACTCTTTGCACGGTAAATGGAATAAATGAAACAATCCATGTAGATGGTTCCTCTTCGGCGATAAATTGGGCAAAAGAGAACTTTAAGATGAATTTCAATAGTAGCGGAGCAAAATTCATCAACGAAGATATGATGACATTTATCTACAGAGAGGTAAAAAGAAGGAAAAGATACAATGGTTTTATCTTCGACCCACCCGAATTTGGAAGGGGTCCTAAGGGTGAGTGGTCGTTAAAGAAGGATTTACCAAAATTGATAGACTCAATAAATCTTTTGGCAGATGACCCACAGTTTCTCATTTTTACCACCCATTCCCAATGGCTCACCAAAAAGGAGCTTGCAAACCTGATGAGCAAGGTAAAATTCATTGATAAGAATTACGATATATTCGACCTAAATATCACCTCTGAAACCAACAAAACGCTGAATTTAGGATTCTGTTTTAGGTGGCATAAAAAATAAAGGTGGGTCTAAAACCCACCAAATTTATATCTTATTTTGGTATAACTCCTCTCTTATCCTTAAAATTTCACCCAGAGCATCATCCTTTTTGCAGGTGATCTTTTCGCCTGTTTTCCTTATTACGATCTCCACCTCTCCTCTTTCTAAGGTTTTCTTTCCGATATTTACCCTAATTGGATAGCCGATGAGGTCGGCATCGTTGAATTTTACCCCTGCCCTCTCATTTCTATCGTCTAAGATTACCTCTACATCCTTTTTGCTCAATTTAATGTATAGTGTTTCCGCTAAGTTTATCACATCCTCATCATCGGTATTAAGGGGAAGGATAATTACCTCAAATGGAGCTATCTGAATTGGCCAGATGATCCCTTTTTCATCGTGATTTTGCTCTATTGCTGCTGCGGCTGTTCTTCCGACACCTATTCCATAGCAACCCATTACAATATACTGCTGTTTGCCATCTTTATCCAAGTACATTGCGTTCATGCTTTTTGAGTATTTTATACCCAGCTTGAATATATGCCCTACTTCTATCCCTTTTGTAATCACATAAGTTCCACCGCATTTTGGGCATTTATCTCCAGGTTTGGCATTTATAAAGTCTGAATATGCCTCCACCTTGAAATCTCTATCATGATTTACATTTATAAGATGTATATCCTTTTCATTTCCACCAACAACATAGTTTTTAAGTTTTCTAACTGCATTATCTGCATAGATCTTTACATTTATACCGATAGGGCCAGAGAATCCAAGCGGTCCGTTTGTGGCTTTTACAATCTCATCGGGTGATGCAAACTCCACAAATGGAGCGTTGAGGAAATTCTTTATCTTAGCCAAATTGAGTTCATGATCACCCCTTATCATAACGGCAATCACTTCATCCCCAGCCTTTAAAATCATCGTTTTTACTACTTTTTTGGTGGCTACACCTAAGAATTTTGCAACCTCTTCCACCGTTTTCTGATTTTTGGTTTCGACTTTTTCCACAGGTTTTTCTTCTTCTATCTCCTGCTCAAAATTATCTATTACGGGGGCTTTTTCTACATTCGCCGCATAATCACATCTATCACAACTAATTACAAAATCTTCCCCTGTGTCCGCTGTCACCATAAACTCGTGGGAGAAATTACCCCCAATGGCACCCGAATCAGCCTCCACTACTTTATATTTCAATCCGCACGCCTCAAATATCTTGCAATAGGCATCTCTCATCAAAGCATAACTTCTTTCTGCACCTTCATCGTTTATATCAAAGGAGTAGGCATCTTTCATTATAAATTCCCTACCCCTCATCAATCCAAATCTCGGTCTTACCTCATCTCTAAATTTTGTCTGTATCTGATAGAGGTTTACGGGAAGGTCTTTGTAGGATTTTATCTCGTTTCTAACTATATCGGTGACAACCTCTTCGTGTGTGGGCCCCATACAGAAGTCCCTTTCATGCCTATCTTTGAAGCGGAGAAGCTCCTTACCATAAACATTCCACCTACCGCTCTCTTTCCATAGTTCTGCGGGTACAACTGCTGGCATGAGGATCTCGATGGCACCAGCCTCGTTCATATATTTCCTGATGATATTTTCCACTTTTCTTATGACCCTAAGACCCATCGGAAGATAGTTGTATATTCCAGCGGCAACTTTTCTGATCATACCTGCCCGCATCATCAATTTATGGCTGATCACTTCAGCATCGGCAGGGTTTTCTCTCAGAGTGGGAACAAAATATTTAGAAAGACGCATACTCACCTCAAATTTTGATGTTTTTCAGATTTTATAGCAATATATCACAAATTTAGCAACAAAAAATCGAGCATCTGAATTAAAAAAAACGATTGTTTCAAATTTCTTTCCGAAATTCAAACTATTTCAATTTGTCAAACGATCAGGTACTTGACCTTCACTCCATCATTCCATCATAACATCATAACATCATATCGTCATAACTTCATTCCCTCATTCCCTACCCATACACCTCATCCACATACCTTTTAAACTCTTCAAAATCCTCCTGCCTTTTTACGATCTCAGTACCTATCACAAAGCCGTCGGCAAATGAGAGGATATTCTCCACATCATTCCTTGTCTTAACTCCAAACCCAACGATAACTTTCTTTCTAGTATGACTTTTTATTTCAAAAAATTTGTTCCGTAAGTCAGCACTATTAAAATCCACATCACCCCCTGTAATCCCTCTGATTCCGATGAAATACACGAAATCCCCCGAATATCTATCCAGCTTTTCGAGATCCGTTTTTCTTGATTCTGGTGTGGCAAAGGAGATTAAAGGGAGGCTAAATCCATGTTTTATAAAAAAATCATGTCCACAATTGGGAAGGTCTGCAACTATCACACCATTTATCAGTGATTCGAACCTTTCTGAAAATTCTTTAAATCCATATCTGTAAATGATATTTGAATAGGTCATGAAATAGATCTTTTTATCGGTTTTAGGTATCAATTGTGAAATTTCATCGATGTTATACCCTTTCTCTGCTATTTCATTTGATGCCTTTGCAATCACGGGGCCATCTGCCACAGGGTCATTGAAAGGTAATCCGATCTCTACAAAGTCTACTTTCGTGGATAAAAGATAATCAAGCTCTTTTTTAAAAAGTTCTCTATTGGGATAATTTGCCAATATGTAAGCACCTTTCATTTTATCCCCCTACTCTTTTCGTATTCTGCAACGATCCCCATATCTTTATCACCTCTACCTGAAAGTAGAATTACCACTTTTTTACCCTTAAAAGTTTCACTATTCTTAATAAAATACCCAACTGCATGACTGGATTCGAGGGCTGGTAAGATACCTTCGGTTTTGGTCAAGGTATAAAAACCGTTCATTGCCTCGTCGTCATTAACAGAATCGTATTTTACTCTTCCTATCGAATGAAGGTAGGCATGCTCCGGTCCGATGCCAGCATAGTCAAGCCCTGCCGATATCGAATGTACGGGTGCAATCTGCCCCTGATCATTTTGAACCACATAACTTAAGCTACCCTGAAAGATCCCTTTTTCCCCATGGTTTATAGACATGGCATGTTCACCCAATTTTGAGGATATACCACCCGCTTCCACACCGATCAGCTTGACATTTTCCACATCTAAAAAGCCTTTAAAGATACCTATAGAATTGCTGCCTCCACCTACACAAGCAATGACATAGTCGGGATAGCATTTTAGTTCATTTTCAAAAAAAGATCTCGTTTCTTTGCCTATCACAGATTGAAAATAGGCCACAATTGTGGGGAAAGGGTGTGGTCCCAAAGCAGATCCGATAACATAGTGGGTATGTTCTACATTCTTTATCCAATCCCTAAG
>FMSI01010316.1_pt1 | contig 13410 bp, 13 predicted proteins | sample 1504471 | NCBI WGS metagenome assembly FMSI01 (sample SAMEA4475357, study PRJEB15587) | soil metagenome | biome: Soil; feature: Field | place: India | collected 2015-03-11 | depth 0 m
AGATAACTGATCATAAAAGGAATTCAACTTTTTCAACGGCGGAATTAATTACAAAAATGCGCCTATTGTTACTTCCTTAATCAGCAGGTATCATGAAAAATCCTATAGGGTTTGGTGAATATCCAAGAATATATTTAATTTTTGAGTCATGCTGATATAATATAAAATATATTGATATGAAAACAGCATTAACAATTGCAGGATCAGACCCTACTAGCGGGGCAGGTCTTCAATTAGACCTGAAGGTATTTAAACATTTTGGTGTCTATGGCCTTTCTGTTATCTCTGCCCTGACAGCCCAAAATACATATGAGGTAAATAAAGTATCAAAGGTGGAAGGAAGTTTTTTAGAGGAACAACTAAATACTATCATAAGCGATATTAGACCTGATGCGATAAAAACAGGCATGTTATTTTCAATTGACGGTATAAAAGTAGTTGCAAGGATCATAAAAGGATTTGACCTCCAAAATCTTGTAATTGATCCCGTAACCATATCATCAACTGGCACAAGACTTATAGAAGAAGGTGCCCTTGATGCAATGAAGGGTTATCTTTTTCCTCTCGCAAAGGTTATTACACCAAATATCTACGAGGCAACAGCATTATCTGGTGTAAATATAATAAGCGAAAAGGATATTAAAGAAGCAGCTATTGAACTAAAAAAACTTGGACCAGAAATGGTGATAATAACAGGAGGGCATTTTAACAAAATCAGTAAAAAAGAAGAAACAATAGATTTACTGTATGATGGAAAAACCTTTAACTATATATCAGGAAGAAAAATAAAAGGGGAGTATCACGGTACTGGATGCGCCTTTTCTGCAGGGATCACTGCATGTCTTGCCAAAGGTCTCACTGTATTAGAAGCTATTAAAAAAACAAAGGAGTTTATGGAATACGCAATAAAAAATGCCTATACAATAGGGAAAGGCATGAGGCTTTTAAATGTCTAAGATAAAAACCCTTTTTCAGTGTCAGGCATGTGGATATGCCAGTCCTAAATGGCTTGGAAAATGTCCAGACTGCGGTGCTTGGAACAGCTTTTCCGAAGAAAAACAGATTCCAAAGTCTCTAAAATCTTTATCCCTATCAGAACCTCTACCTCTCAGCAATATTATGGGAGGAAGGGAAAAGAGAATTCTAACAGGTATAAAGGAATTTGATAGGGTACTTGGAGGGGGAATAGTAAATGGTGCTGTAATCCTTATAGGTGGTGATCCAGGCATTGGAAAATCTACCCTTATACTTCAAGCAATGTCAAGATTAATAAATAGGGAATCAGAGGGAAGGACCCGTGATTTAAAATCTAACACTATACTTTATGTATCAGGCGAGGAATCCCCTGAGCAGATTAAATTAAGGGCTGAGCGTCTTTGTATAACATCCGACAATATCCTTCTCCTTCCAGAGACATTGGTTGAAAACATTATAAATACCTCGGAAAGGCTTAAACCCTCAGCAATTGTTATTGATTCCATACAAACAGTCTATACAGAAGAACTTACATCAGCACCAGGGTCTGTTGGGCAGATAAGGGAGTCAACTGCTAAATTGATGTTTTTTGCTAAAAGGTCTAATATCCCTGTTTTTCTTATAGGCCATGTTACAAAGGAAGGGGCCATTGCTGGTCCAAGGGTTCTTGAACATCTGGTAGATACAGTTCTTTATTTTGAGGGGGATAGGGGTCATCCCTATCGTATCTTAAGGACAGTGAAAAATAGATTTGGTTCAACAAATGAGATAGGTGTCTTTGAGATGAGCGACAAAGGGCTTTTTGAAATAGATAATCCCTCTGAATTATTCCTTTCTAAAAGGCCCTTAAATGTCCCAGGCTCTGCAGTCATAGCAAGCATTGAGGGCACAAGACCTCTCTTAGTTGAATTACAAGCACTTGTATCACCCACAACCTTTGGAATGCCAAGGAGAACAAGCATGGGGATTGACTTTAATAGGGTCAATCTTTTGATAGCTGTCATAGAAAAAAGGGCAGGTATTCAATTGGGTGGAATGGATGTGTTTATAAATGTTGTGGGAGGTTTAAAAATATTTGAACCAGCTGCAGACACAGGCGCTATTTCGGCAATAATATCTTCATTATGGGAAAAACCAATAGACCCAAAAACCTTCTTTTTTGGAGAGATTGGACTCTCCGGAGAGGTAAGGGCAGTTGCACAGGCTGAGATTAGAATAAAAGAGGCTGCCAAGATAGGATTTAAAAAGGCTATAATACCAAAAAGCAATGAAGAGAGATTAAATAATAATTTCGGTATGAATATTATAGGGATTAAAGACATTGAAGAACTCGTTGAGAATATTAACTAGCATAGAAGGCAAAGTATCACTTAGAGGATTTTTTTATTTAATTTTTCATCTTTGTTTTACTCTATCTCTTCTTTTATCCCTCTCCTGTGCTAAAAAACAGGTAGATATTACTATTTATAACGATTTTAGATTAGAAGATGTCATCTCAGAACATAAAAAAATCAATTCTATAGAGGCTTTGCTTTCTATTGAATTTGATAGGGGTGACAATATTATGAGCGGAGATGCCTTTATAAACATTGGGCAAGATACACTTGATATGAGGCTTTATTACCTTGGTTTTTTAGCAGGTGAGGTGAAAGAAGAAAACAGCATAATAAAAAGCAATCCAAAATTAGATCCATACAGGCTTACGATCCTTGTTGATGGCTTAAAGAATAGCTTTATGTGGTGGAAATCAAATGATTTCATCATAGAGGAAAGGGAGGATTTTTATGTATTAAAAGATATTAATAAGATTATATTCATAAACAAGCAAACACTTTTACCCATAAAGCAAACTATTTCAATCATAAATGGAGAGGAGTTAAATATCTTGTATGATGAACCTGTTAGATATGTTCCAGAAGATGAAGAAAAAAATAAAGTCACCCTTGGGGAGCCCAATTCCCTTTTTCCCTTCTGGTATAACTCAAGATTAACAATAACGTACAAAAATTATCTTGTAAAGATCAGAATAAAATCTTATTCTATATTTTAGATTCATGCCTAAAAAACACCTTGGACAGAATTTTTTATTTGACCCATCTATATTGCATAGAATAATAGAGGCTGCAAATATTACCCCTTATGATGTAATAGTTGAGATAGGACCAGGATATGGAAGGCTTACAAAAATGCTTGCAGAGGTCTCAAAAAAGGTTATAGCAATAGAGCTTGATGCTGACTTATACAAAAAATTAAAGGAGATACTTGCTGAATATAATAATATAGAGCTTATACATGGGGATGCCCTCAAATACCCCTATGAGACATTAAAACCATTTAAGGTTGTTGCAAATATCCCTTATTATATAACAACTCCAATAATATTCAGGCTCTTAGAGGCAAGAAAATTCCTAAGGTCTATGACCCTTACTGTTCAAAAGGAAGTAGCACAAAGGATTGTGGCAAAGCCTAACACAAAAGAGTATGGGATTCTTTCAATTGTTATTCAATATTATGGAGATCCTACAATTAAATTCATTATCCCCCGAGGCGCGTTTAGACCTATACCAAAGGTTGATTCTGCATTAATACATGTTGATATATTGAAAAAAACGAGGGTCAAGGTTAAGGATGAAAAATTGTTTTTTAGTATTATAAAAACTGCCTTTTCACAGCGAAGGAAAATGCTCCAGAATTCATTGAAGACATTATCAAGCGATATAAAAGAGATCCTTTTATCTGCTGATATCAAACCTGAAAGCAGGCCAGAGAATCTCAGCATAGAAGAGTTTGCAAGGCTTGCAGATAAGATTGCTGATAAAAAAATTTTATAAAAGGCCGAAGATAATCTCCCTTTCCTCTAAATCCACTCTATCAATCCTGACATTTAATAAAGAACCAATAGAATATCTCTTTTTTTTATGTCTTCCAACAAGGCTCATAGTTTTTTCGTCATAAAGATAAAAATCATCTATCATATAAGAAACATGAAGAAAGCCCTCTACATAGTAATCATTTAACCTAATCTTCAATCCATAGGGTGCAACAGATACTACCTTTCCTTCAAAATTATCTCCGACCTTATCCTTCATAAACCATACCCTCATCGCATTTAAAACAGCCCTTTCTGCATCATCAGCCTGTCTTTCCATTCTTGATGAATGAAATGCTATATCAGGTAATATAGAATTTAGGTCTTTTATCCTTTTATCGTTCTGACGCCCTTTATTTAGGGAATTCTTAAGAATCCTATGGACAACAAGGTCTGGGTAACGTCTTATGGGTGAAGTAAAATGGGTATAGCTCTCTGATGCCAATCCAAAATGTCCTATATTCTCAGTAGAATATTTAGCCTGTTTCAGGCTTCTCAATATTATATAATTTATTATCTCTTTTTCTTGGATTCCCTGTATCTGTCTTAAAAGATGAGAAAAATCCTTCGGTCTGATAGTCTTTCCTTTAAAAACCCCGAGTGAACTAATCATCCCCATTATTTCCTCAAGCTTTGATGGGTCAGGTTTCTCATGAATCCTGTATATACTGGGTATATTAAGGGATTCTAAATAGGTTGCAACAGCCTCATTAGCAGCTATCATAAACTCCTCAATGATCATATGTGAAAAGTATCTCTCTGCCTTTATTATTGCCTCAGGATTTCCTCTAATATCAAGAATCACCTCTGGCTCTGGGAGGTCAAAATCAAGGCTTCCCCTTTTTAATCTATTTTCCCTTAAGATACTGCAAAGCTCTCCCATTAATTCAAGACTATATAGCAGGTGATTATATTTCTTTCTTTCATTGGGGTCTAAATCAATGAGTATTTTTTTAACAGATGTATAGGTCATCCTCTCATTGCTATTGATAATGCTTGGATAAAATTTTGATCCAATCCTCCTGCCTTTTCTATCAAAATCTATCTCCACGGTAAATGCAAGCCTATCAACCTTTGGCTTTAAACTGCAAAGGTCTTCTGACAACTCCTTTGGAAGCATAGGGATAACCCTATCTGGAAAATAGACACTTGTACCCCTCTTTCTTGCTTCTTTATCAATATAGGAATCAAATTCAACATAATGACTAACATCTGCTATATGTACCCATAATGTATAACAATCTTCTGTCTTTCTGATTGATATGGCATCATCAAAATCTCGCGCATTCTCACCATCAATTGTCACGGTAATTAGGTCCCTTAAATCCTTTCTGAAATTTATCTTATCCTCTATCTGCGGAGATTTATGATACAGGTATTTTGCCTCTTCAACAACATTATGGGGAAATTTTCGTGGCAGATTGAATTCATCAATAATCAGTTCTACCTCATCAAGGGGATTTTCTGGTTTTTTAAGTACCTTTGTTATTCTTGCAGCAGGTGGTCTCTTGTCAACAGGATAATCTATAATCTCTGCAATAACAATATCTCCATCCTTTGCCATACCTTTTTCACTTGGGGCTATATAAAGGTCAAAGGGTATAGACTTGTTCTTAGGTTTTACAAAACACCCTGTCCTTAACTCCTCAAATGTACCAAGAATCTTCGTATGTACCCTTTCAAGTATCCTTACAATACTGCCTTCCCTTTTATGTCTATTCTCTATCCTCGCTATGACCCTGTCATTATCCATAGCTCCCAGTGTAGCCCTTGCTGGTATAAATATATCCCTCTCACCAGGTTTCTCAGATATAACAAAACCATAACCATCTCGGTGGGCTTCAAAATAACCTGTAACAAAACTAATCTCATCAGAAGGGATGTACAATCCCTTTCTTGTCCTTAGGATGATTCCATCTCTGACTAATTCCCTCAGAAATCTCTTTAACTTGCGCCTTTCTGGAGGTGTTAGATTAAGTTGAAGGGATATATCACGAAAACTTACAGGGCCTTTAATCTTCTTTTTAAAAAATATTTTTATAATGTCTTTTGTTATCATTATGGATTATACTACAAGATAAATATATAAACAAATATAGCCTTAATCAATAAAAAAACATTTGCAAAAACAAAGCAGGTATGCCAAAGGGCCTTTAGACAGAGCACTTTAAATACAATTATAATGTACAATATTATACTTTCTTTCGGCATTATTATAATTGCAGGGATTATCTTCAGGCGATTAAGGATCGGAGAAATTGATGCTGACACCATGAGGGCAGCTATCAATGTATCTGTTATTAATATCTTTTTACCCGCCTTATGTATAAAAACCATTTACATTTCAGAATTTGATACAGAAACCTTTCTTATTCCTGTTGCTGCATGGATCACCACAGTCTCTACCCTTTTGATAGCAATTTTCATATATTCACTTTTAGACAGATGGAGGAGACTACCCAGTCAAACAAAGGGTGTACTTATTATATCTGCCACTTTTGGTAATGTAACATATCTTGGTCTTCCTGTAATTACAGGTCTTTTTGGTTCAGAGGCAGCTAAATATGCCCTATTTTATGATCTGTTAGCAACAACACCTATTTTATGGCTTATAGGGGCACCTCTTGCATCAAAATATGGTAAAGGAGAAAATCTCAAACTTAGAGAGTCTCTAAAGGGAATCCTAAATCTGCCCCCAATATGGGGTATTATCTTTGGCTTTGGCTTAAAATATATGGATATACAGCTACCTTTTTTTATATTAAAGACGCTGGAAATGTTGGGTGATATTGTAATCCCTCTAATGGTCTTCAGCATAGGTCTTGCCCTTACAATACCAAAGGTTCAAGGCATTTATACCATTATCCCTGCCATAATTATTAAATTTTTCATATCACCTTTTATTGCCTATTTTACAGCCTATTACCTTGGCATTAGAGGAAATGCCCTTGCCTCATGCGCTATAGAGGGTGCTATGCCCACCATGATATTATCAATCCTAATTGCATCAAGATTCGGCCTTCATGTCTCCTTATCAGCCTTTATAATTGTAATAACAACCATTCTCTCTTTTATTATCTTACCAGTTATTGTTTATACAACAAAATTATTAATTAATTAAGTTTTTATTTTCTTATCAAATCCTTCATCTCCCTTACAGCCCTCTCAATCCCAACAAGCACTGCCCTTGATATGATGCTATGTCCAATATATAGCCCCCTAATTCCATCAATAGATGATATTTCTCTTACATTAAAGTAATTGAGTCCATGACCTGCATTAACAAGGAGACCTAATCTTTTTGCTACCTTCACCGACTCAATAATTCTATGCAATTCGTTTTCCTTTTTTTTACCACTTGCATTTGCAAAAAAACCAGTATGAATTTCTACCATATCTGCATCTATCTCCTTTGCAATATCTATATCTATTATATGAGGATTGACAAAAAGGCTCACTGTAATATTAGCATCATGAAGCTTTTTTATGACTGTTTTAATATGCTCCTTCTGACCTATCATATCAAGCCCACCCTCTGTTGTTAATTCAAGCCTTTTTTCTGGGACAAGTGTCACCATGTCAGGCTTTATATCTGTAGCTATCCTTATCATTTCCTCTGTAGCTGCCATCTCAAGATTTAATTCATTAGGAACAACCTCTCTTAAAAGTCTCAGATCCCTATCATTGATATGTCTTCTGTCTTCCCTTAAATGAACAGTTATTCCATCGGCACCACCTAATATGGCAAGTGTTGCAGCCATTATGGGATCAGGCTCATATGTCTTGCGAGCCTCTCTTAAAGTAGCAACATGATCAACATTCACTCCGAGTATCATCTTAAACCTCCCTTACAAAGGAATTTTGCATAATTTGTTTATAACAAGGCTAATTTATGAGCAAACAACCCGAGATATTCATGCATTGCAATATAGGTACGCCTAAGTTCTGAGGCATCTGGCATAAAATTACTCCAGGTATATCTTTTATTTAACCCTGTCATAAATTTAGAAGGAAAAGGCAATACATCTAACCCAGATTTTTCAAAACCCAAAAGTGACCTCTTCATATGATAAGCTGATGTTACCAAAATTGGTCTTTTAAAACCCATTTTTTTACAGAGCAATGCTGAAAATTTTACATTTTCAGTGGTATCCCTACTTTTATCCTCTAATATTATCTTATTTGAGGGAACTCCAAAATCAATAAGATATCGCTTGATAATAGGTGCCTCTGCTTCACTGTATTTATAAATCCTTCCACCAGAGACAATAATTGGTAGTTTTAATTGTTTTTGCAAACTAACCGCTGTGATAATCCTATGCATTGTATCCTCTTTTGGAATTCCTTTACCAGAAAAGTCCAAGGCTTTATCGTAAACACCCCCGCTAAGAAGAATAATTACATCCCCCTTAGGGGTTTTTGGAATATTAAGGTCAGATTCAAGCCAGGTATAAAGAAAATCAGAAAATGGCTTAATAGAAAAAAGCCACAGAGATGAAGCAATTAAAAAAACTATTAAGGCATTTTTCCACATTTTTTTAAACAAAAGTGACATACCTAAGAAAAACAATATTAGAATAAATATCCCCGGAGGTAATATAAAGTGAGATAATATCTTTTTAAAAATGAACATGTAAGATTATCAGTAGGAATCACTAAACTTTACAAGGGTTCCTTTTCTTGCCCCATACCTAAAAACGGTTATGCCCTTTGCACCTTTTTCGTAAGCAAGCAAATATGCCCTCGCAACATCTTCCTTCTTTGCCCTATTTGGAAGATTGATAGTTTTTGATACAGCATTATCAGTATATTCCTGAAAAGCTATCTGCATCTCTATATGATCCTCAGGCGGAATCTCTAATGCTGTTTTAAAAATCCTCTTAACATCATTAGGTATACCTTTTATTGACCTTAGATTACCTTTTTTAAAGACCTCATTCATCAATTCCTCAGAATAAAAACCCCTTTCTTTTGCAATGTTAACAAAGTATTTATTTATCTCTACTAACTCAGTATCCAATATAAATCTCTTATAAGCAATAGCGAATAATGGCTCAATACCGCTTGAACAATCAGCAATTAATGAAAGGGTGCCGGTGGGTGCTATGGTAGTCGTTGTAGCATTTCTTATTGGGGGCATGCCTTTTATATCATAAATTGAACCTGTAAAATTTGGGAACGCCCCTCTTTTCATTGCGAGCTCCATAGATGCCTTTTTTGATTGTTCATTAATAAATTTCATTATTTTTCTTGCAATCTCATATGCCCTTTTATCGTTATAAGGTATTCCGAGCAAAATAAGCATATCAGCCCAGCCCATCACTCCAAGGCCAATCTTTCTGTTGCCTTTATGCATCTTTTCAATCTCAGGTATGGGATATACATTAGCGTCAATTGCATCATCAAGAAATCTCACAGCAGTATTTATATCTTCACTCAGTTTGTCCCATTCAATCTTTTCTTCAAAATCCTTATAGTTAACTGATAATTTATTATCTACCTTTACATATAATGAAAGATTTAGAGAACCGAGCACACAGGCCTCGTAAGGCAGAAGAGGTTGTTCTCCGCATGGATTTGTACTTTCGATATTTCCTATATGGGGTGTGGGATTTTTTTCATTAATCCTATCTAAAAATACAAGACCTGGATCTCCGCCCTCCCATGCACTCTGTACTATTTCATCAAATACATCCCTTGCCTTAAGACTACCTGTTTTTCTGCCCGTTCTTGGATTTATAAGATCATATTCCCTATCATTCTTTAGGGCATCCATAAATTCATCTGTCACTGCAACAGATATGTTAAAGTTTGAAAGCTCCCCTTCCTTTCTTTTTATCCTTATAAATTCCAGTATGTCAGGGTGGTCTATCCTCAGAATGCCCATATTTGCACCTCTCCTCGCACCACCCTGTTTTATCACATCAGTAGCAGTATTGTATATCCTCATGAAAGATACAGGTCCGCTCGCTATTCCACCTGTTGATCTAACAACATCTGACCTTGGCCTGAGATTTGAAAAGGAAAAACCTGTTCCACCACCACTTTGCAATATCAAGGCAGCATTCTTTAAGGTATCAAATATGCTTTCCATCGAATCCTCAACAGGTAGGACGAAACACGCAGCGAGTTGTCCATTTGGTTTGCCTGCATTCATAAGGGTAGGAGAGTTCGGAAGGAATTTTAGTGAACTCATTAAACTATAGAACCTTTCTTCCCATAAAGAAACATCTTCATTATAAATTTTTTCGCTTAAGGCAATATTCCTGGCTACCCTTAAAAAGAGATCTTCAGGGGTCTCTATTATCTTTCCTGTCTCATCCTTTAAGAGGTATCTTGCCCTTAATACCTTAATGGCATTCTCGGTGAGTTCCATATGAAGTCCTCATCTCAATGATTTATTTTTTTTAATCTCTCTAAAGCCTCTCTTGCAGCTGCCATTTGAGAATCTTTTTTGCTTTTCCCTACCCCTCTACCATAAAATACCCCATTTATATAAACCTCAGTAGTAAATATCTTTTTATGCTCCTCTCCTTCCTGTTTTACAATCCTATATTCTGGTAAGACACCAAAATTGCTCTGACATATCTCCTGAAGTTCACTTTTAAAGTCATGACCTTCACTTTTTGAAACTATAGATGAGATCTTATCCTTGAAAAGCCTGAATATAACCCATTTTGCTGTCTCATAATCGCTGTCAAGAAAAATTGCTCCGAAAATAGCCTCAGATGCATCTGAAAGGATTGATTTTTTATACCGACCTCCAGTTGTCTCTTCCCCCCTACCAAGTCTTATGTATTTGCCAAGGGATAATCTCGAGGCAATTTCAAAAAGGACAGATTCCTTTACAAGATATGATTTCATCTTTGACATGTCTGACTCTGATAAACAAGGTCTTTCATTAAATAATTTCTCAGCAATGACAAGACCTAAAACAGAATCTCCAAGAAATTCAAGTCTTTCATTATAATTTATACCTTCATCAGGATTTTCGTGATAGTATGATTTGTGGGTAAGAGCCTCTAAGAGTAATTTTTTATCCTTAAATTGATAATCTAAAAGAGCTTCAATCTCCTCTATATTTTTTGAAAATAAGACTGGCATTTGTCCCACCAAAACCAAAGGAATTTGACATTGCATATTCTATATTCATTTGTCTTGCCACATTAGGAACATAATCAAGATCGCACTCGGGATCAGGATTTTCTAAATTTATAGTTGGAGGTACTATGTTATTATGTATGCTTAATATACTAAATATAGCCTCTACCCCCCCTGCTGCACCTAATAAATGTCCTGTCATGGACTTTGTAGAACTAACACACAGCTTATAAGAATGCTCTTTAAATACACTTTTAATTGCAGCTGTTTCCAGTTCATCACCATATTTAGTCGATGTACCATGGGCATTTATATAATCAATTTTCTCAGGTTCTATCCCCGCATCCCTTAAAGCAGCCTTCATGCATCTTGCAGCACCTTCTCCTTCCGGCGCAGGTGTTGTTATATGATAGGCATCACTTGACATACCATAACCAACTATCTCAGCGTATATATTTGCACCTCTCTTTACAGCACTTTCCAAAGATTCCAGTATTATTATTCCAGCACCTTCTCCCATTACAAAACCATCCCTGTTAGCATCAAAAGGGCGACTTGCCTTTTCAGGCTCGTCATTCCTTGTAGAGAGGGCCTTCATAGCTGCAAACCCCCCTATACCAAGAGGAGTTATAACTGACTCTGTACCCCCTGTAATCATTACATCTGCATCACCCCTTTGAATAATTTTAAAGGCATCACCTATTGAATGGCTTCCACTTGCACAAGCAGTAACAGCAGAAGAGTTTGGGCCTTTTGCGCCAAACTTTATTGAAACATTACCTGAAGCAAGGTTTATTATAAGAATAGGTATAAAAAAGGGGGATATCCTCCTCCATCCCTTCTCAAGAAAAACCTTGTGATAATATTCAATAGCAGGAAGTCCTCCCATGCCAGCTCCTATAATCACCCCTACCCTTTCAGCATTGGAATCATTAATTTTCAAACCTGAATCATCAATTGCCATACTTGCTGCAGCTATGGCAAAGTGAATGAACCTGTCCATTTTTTTTATCTCTTTAGCGTCAATATATTGGAGAGGGTCAAAACCCTTAACCTCTCCCGCTATACGAACAGGAAGTGTTGAGGCATCAAAATGGGTAATATTTGCTATACCTGATTTTCCAGCGATAGCAGCAGACCATGATGCCTCTACACCTATACCAAGAGGTGTAATAAGTCCAAGTCCTGTTACTACTACCCTTCTTTTAGGAATCTGCCCTGTTGTATATAACATCTGAATATAAATTATCCTTTATTTTTATAGGCCTTTGTTTTGTCTTTGGTATTATGAATGAATAAAGCCCTTTGTTAAAGTTTATGCCTTTTTTTTGTTTATATAATCAATAGCATCTTTTACCTTGATTATCTTTTCAGCATCCTCATCAGGTATTTCAATATTAAATGCCTCTTCAAAGGCCATTACAAGCTCAACAGTATCCAGTGAGTCTGCCCCAAGGTCTTCAACAAAAGATGCATCAGGGGTTATTTGAGACTGATCAACTCCAAGCTGTTTTGAAATAATCTCTTTTACCTTCTCTTCTACCATTACTTACCTCCATTTTTTAATTTAATGTGTGACAATATATTTAGGCAATTAATTTTACATTTTACATGTACATCCCACCATTAACATGTATAACCTGACCTGTTATATATCCTGCTTCTGGTGATGATAAGAAAGCCACTGCATTGGCAACATCCTGAACTGTTCCAAATCTATTCATAGGAATTGCCTTAAGCATCTCCTGTTTAACATTTTCAGAAAGGCCATCGGTCATAGCTGTACTGATAAAACCTGGTGCGACAGCATTTACAGTTATGCCTCTGCTCGCATATTCCTTAGCTATGGTCTTTGTTAAACCTATCATACCTGCCTTTGAGGCACTGTAGTTTGCTTGTCCTGGATTTCCCATAAAGGCCACAACAGATGATATATTTACAATCCTTCCGTAACGGTTTTTTGACATAATCTTTACAGCCTCTTTTGTACAGAGAAAAGTTCCCTTAAGATTAATATTAATTACTGCATCCCAATCTTCATCCTTCATTCTTAAAAGAAGACCATCTTTTGTTATACCTGCATTATTTATTAAAATTTCTATTTTACCATATTGCTTAATAGCTTCTTCAAAAATATTAGTTACATCTGCTGAATTAGAGACATCAGCCTTTAGGGCAATACTTTTTACCCCTAATTTTTCAATCTCCGATGCAGCCTCTCTGGCAATATCCAGATTCACATCAACAATAATTATATTTACCCCCTTTTGGGCAAGGTTATCAGCTATTGCCCTGCCGATACCGCGTGCGCCGCCTGTAATTAATGCTGTATGCCCTTTCATTGATTTCCTCCAATGTCTGGTATTAAAGTAATTAAACAAATAATACTCAATTACTAAATCAAAAAGTCGGCATTCATTTTAACAAAGAATCATACTCATTTTCCACTAATTTTTTTCAATAAT
>FMSI01069387.1_pt1 | contig 13394 bp, 11 predicted proteins | sample 1504471 | NCBI WGS metagenome assembly FMSI01 (sample SAMEA4475357, study PRJEB15587) | soil metagenome | biome: Soil; feature: Field | place: India | collected 2015-03-11 | depth 0 m
CCATTCAAGCGCTCTCCCAACTGAGCTACGCCCCCCTATAGTGCTTATAGATGGAATATTTGTGTTTGTAGTAATCAATCACAAAATTTTGTCAATATTTTTTGCTGATATATCTAATAAATTTTATTATTACTTTGGATTTATTCTTGCAAAAATGATTATTATTATGCTACTATAATACTATATTTTATTTTGAAGAATTTTTTCATTTTGAGGTTATAACATGCCATCTGAAATTGAAAAACTTAAAGAAGAAAATGCAGGCCTTTCTAACGAAATAGATGAGCTGCGGAAAATCATTCAGACATACGAAAATGTCCTGAAGCTTAATGAGCAGGAGCTATCGAACGCATACCAGATTATAGCAATGTATGAAAATATTGTGGAATATCCCAGATCTGAATTGAGGCTTGCTACAGAAACTGCACAGGCACGTGAAAATGCCTCGCAGCTGTCAAGGCTGGAATTGATGCAGGCGTTTGAAAAGATAAAGCAGCTTGAGGAAGAAAATAAAAGGCTCAGAGCTCAAAAATGTAACTCTTGAGATAAATGGTAAATAGAAATAAGGCAACAGGTTTGTAAAATATGCTGCTAACATATGCAATAATATTTTTGTTTGTAATAATTCTTGTCATCTTCATTCTTTATCTGGCTAATATTTATATTTTCCCCCGCAAGTTAGAAGAAATTCAACAATTAATAGAATCAGGTCAAACTAAAATTGCAATACGCAAGCTTAATGATATTATCGAAAAAGACGACCGTAACCACTATGCACACTATCTTTTAGCGCTGGCCTATGAAAAAGAAAATAATATACAGTATGCAATTCTGGAGTACAGGCAGGTATTGAGAATATCAAAATTTGATGATAAAGTTAATGAAATAGATATTCGCAAACGCCTTGCAAGCATATATAAAGCCAGGAATGCAGTTGAGGAAGCCAAAAAAGAATATCTGTTGTTGACAAAATTGGATTCCGCAAACTATGAACCATTTTATGAGTTAGGAATTATATTTTTTAATGCTGGTCAATTAGAGAAAGCTGCTCCTTATTTAAAAAAGAGCATAGCAAATAATAGTAAGCATGGACCATCGTATTACTATCTAGGTCAAATTTACTATAGGATGCAAAATTATGCAGATGCAAAACAGGCATTCATTGAAGCAATAAAGATTGAGCCTAACGATTATAAATCACATTATTTTTTAGGCCTGGTGTTGCGGCAATTGGGTGATTATGAATGGGCTATTAAGGAATTTGAGACAGCTCAGAAAAGTGATGATATAAAAGTAAAATGTTTTCTGGCAAAAGGCACCTGTTTTTTAGAGCGTGAGCAACTTCCCAAAGCTGTGGTTGAATTTGAGCGGGGTTTAAAATTTGTCAAACGAGGTAGTGATACAGAATTAAATTTACGATATTTCTTAGCTGAGGCCCAGGAAAAAATGCGTGACCTGCATCCTGCTATTTCTAACTGGGAGAAGATTGCTGCCATTAATCCCAATTTTAGAGATGTGCAGGAGAAACTTAAAGCATATGCAGAGTTCAGGCAGGATGACCGCATCAAGGATTTCATGATAGCTGGTCTTGCACAATTTGAACATACGTGCCGTAAGATAGTGGAAACAATGGGTTTGACTGTTATGGATGTTGACATTATAAGTGATACAGAAATAGAGATTATTGCAACTGATACTGAAGGTAAATGGCGAAATACCCGCAGGACTAATAAAATTGTTCGAATCCTGCGTACAACTGATGTAGTAAATGATAAATTGTTACGAAAGCTCCATGAAAAACTAAAAGAAAAAAATGCAACACGTGTGATTATCATAACTGTCGGTGAGTTTACACAGAGTGCAGTTGATTTTTCAAATACACGGCCAATAGAGTTATACGGCAAAAGTGATCTTTTACGTTTACTAAAACAAACATAATAATATGGTACAAAAAGATATTCTTATACTCAGGCAGATTCCATTTTTCAAACATTTAATGGAAGCAGAATTGTCTTCATTGCTTAAAATAGCAAAACCTCTTTCTATTCCTAAGGGCGGCATTCTTAATTGTGATTCCCATTCTCTTTATATTGTTAAAAAAGGACTTTTTGAAATTCTAAAATATGGTTCTGTGTATTTGGCGCAATCGTCCTTTTTTGGTGAATTGCCTTTTTGTGAAAAAGGGTCTGGCGTTGTCAGAGCGTTGAGTGATTCAATTGTGTATGAACTAAAAGATACCGATCTGTATCAGTTCATGGGGAATAATTTTAAAGTTTTGCGTGGATATTTACGAGTGGCTGATTTTTATCGTTTCCCATTATCTGAAGCAGGAAAAAATGTAAAAAGAAATAAGACTCAAATTATCACGGTTTTCAGTACTGAAAAACATTGTGGGAAGACAACATTATCCGTTGCAACAGCAGCTGCATCCTCTTTTAACAGAAAAACGATTCTTCTTGATGCATCCTATGATGGCATATCAGTTTTTGACATGTGTGGTAAACAGTTGGTACCTCCTCTTTCTCAGAAAAACCCTGATGAGGTAACCGGACAAAAATTTATTGAGCAAAGAATTGAGAAGGTGTCAGAAACATTAGACATTCTTAATGTAGCGTATGGCTCAAAGGTGAGAATAAATCCGGATATTGTCAACCCTCTTTTATTCTATCTATCGTTTGAATATTCTTATATTATTATTGATTGTTCAAATATTGATATACCGCTGCGCGATACGATATTTTACAATACTGATATTGTAATTGAGATAATTAATAATAAATCCATATCCAAACTACAGGCAATAAATGATTCATTATTAACTCAGGGACAACAGGTATTACCTATCGTTAACAGACATTTTGAAAAAACATCTAAGATTGAAGGTTCATATAAAGAGTTTGATACCATCCCTGTTCAATCTAATGAAACTACATTTCAGGCAATTCTGAGGAATAAAGTACAGGATAATACCATTTTCCGTGAAATATTGGCTGACAAGGTAGCAATGGTTTTAAAATCAGGAATGTATGAGACACTTTACTATGCAGGGATATATGAGGCGCTGAGAGATTCTGAAAAAGCTCCTGATATAATTTATACAACTGGTATCCCTTATGCATTATTAATCGCTTTCTTCCATTCAAAATCCTTAAAAGAATATAAAAAATTACTGTTAAATTATTTTTCAGACAGCAAGTTGCATTCCATGCTTGATGTTTCATTTCCGGATAAATATCTTTTTAAAAATGATCCTTTGAAATCATTTGCATATTCAATATGTGATTCACAACGGCTTGAAAATTACGGTATTATCCCTTATACTATGCTTTTATTAAATAATTCAGCCAGAATGTTTTCTACTGGAAATATATGCGATATTGTTGCTGCATCTATTGCCTTTCAGCCAATGTTTGAAGGAGTTGACATACACAAAGCAGAATGTTATTCTTCTTTTCCGTTATATCCCACCATGCCTGAAACTTTATTACGCACGCACATACAACAAATATCATATGTTTATATTAATACATTGTTAAATCCGATTTCATCTAAAAGTAAGATTTTTGGTATTTATAGAAAATTTGTTGATTTTCTTCCATATTATTATTTACATGCTAGCGATTATGGGACAGTGTGTGATAAAGAGTTTTCGTTACAGATCCCTGAAGCAGCATCAATTGACGAACTTATTGAAAGGTCATTTGATGATAAAGAAAATTTTGACAATATCATGATAAAAGTAACAGGGGGCTAAATGAGGTCAAAAGCAACAAATATATTGCAATGTGGAGTTTTGTTAACAGGGATTGTTTATATTCTTATTGGTATATTATATGGATCCAGCCCGATATCATTTGCAAATTTTTTCGGAATTGAAGTTAATCCTGATTGGTATAATTTAATCAAATATGATACGTTTAACTCACCATTGTACCATTTTTCACGGGCATTTGCCTTTATTCTGGCAGTTGCTGGATTTAGTATGATTTTACCTTTATTTGATCCTTTAAAATACCGTGGGTTGATATATTATAATGGCATTTTATTTCCTTTGGTATCCTCACCGGTTCTTATTATCAATGGCATCACATATGAGCATCGTATAATGACAGTATGTGGCATAGTATTCCTGGCATTGTTTTTATTTGTTGGTTTTGGCTTACTAATAACTAAAAAACAAGCTAATAGGGGGGAGGAATAGTTTTTATTATTAATTGCTTGCTTTTTTATTATCTATATCTATATTAAAAGATATTATAGGGTATCATTCATTGCATTACAAATTTTATATTATATAATATGTGGTCTAGGATCAAAGTAAAAGTACTATCATGTAGTTGGATTTTATAATAAATATCAGAATTATTTAAATGTTAAATTATTACGCTAGTGTTTAATTTTATTTTGAGGAGGATATAATGAATCTACAAACGAAGAAAGTTGGTAATGTTATTGTAGTCTACTTGCAGGGACGTTTAGATGTGCACCTCTCCGCTGATATTGAGAAAGAAATAAATAAGTTAATTAAAGATGAGCCAAATGCTCATTTATTGTTAAACTTGGCAGGTGTTGAATATATGAGTAGCAGTGGTTTGCGAATATTTGTTTCCACGATGCGGATTTTAAAAGAATCAAATAGAAAATTGAAGCTTTGTAATATGAACAGCGCGGTTAAAAAAATATTTGAAGTTGTTGAACTCATGGATATGTTTGAAATCTATGAAATTGAAGATGAAGCTATTGCTTCCTTTAAATAATGATTATGTTTTTACCTTTGACTAAGTCTGGAGATCATAGTAGAAATTTTCTTATTACTACATCATCTGGAAATACGCAATCCAATTCACCATACCTACCTTCCGAATTATCCGAAGGTATAAGGAATTTTGCAATTTATCAAAAATATAATTATTTTGTATGGCCTTATTGGATTGCTCGATATGTACATACAGGGAATGAAAGAATACAATCACTTCCCTTTTTCCTTTATAATAATCATTGCAGGACATGGTATACAATTAATAGCTTCTTAAGCAGTGGATCCATTAGGATTGATCCATCCGGTATGGTGCATCCCACATGGTCGTCATGGTCATTAGAATTCTGGATGTATATAGACGGTTCTTTAATACAATTTCATAATGATAATTATATTCATCAGGAAGTTGATAATGGCGTGGTAATGACGACCTATACGCATCCGCATTTCACTTACAAACAATCTCTTTATATTACTCATACAAATATCGATGAAGCAGTTGTGGTTAATAATGTGCATTCTAAAAAGAAAAGTAAAACTTTTTTTATCATAGCTATACGGCCATATACAACTGAAAGGTTATCGGGTTTAGACTCAATTGAACTTGGCAAGAACAATTTTATACGGATAAATAATGAATACCATTGTGCTTTGTTGGTTAAACCTGATTTTGTCCTTGCAGGAAATGAAATTGCAGGGGATATTGATTTTGGGCGCAAAGAAGGTAAAAATAAGATTACCAGCAATGCAGGAATGGCAACTATGGCATTTGTGTATGATGCGAGCAATAAAGATGTAGAATTACCCATACGTGTTGCTGTTAATGAAAACTCTAAAATTACAGTTTCTAAATTCATTATTAAATCAGCAAAAAATGAATATACCAATTATATTGATCTGAGGATGAAAGAAGGGGTTGGCATAGCAATTGGAAAGAATGTAATAAATGATTGGGTAAATTTTTGCAAATTTTCAGCACTAATAGAAGCTGCCAATTTTGAATTGAGCTATAAAAATCAGGAACAGGATTTTGCACGTTATTATTTTACAATTATGGCATTGAACAGAATGGGCCACTTTCAACAGGCACTATCGATCATACATCATATTCTAAAAAATATTAAATTGAAAGATGATTTTGGAAGTGCTGTATCTGCTGCATACGTATGCAATATGGTGGGTGATTATTATAGAATAGTTAAAGACTCTTCTTTTTTGCAAAATAACTATTCTGTATGCAAACAGTTCGGACAGAATATGATACAATATTGTAAAGAATTAAAGAATAGCAGGAAATATGTTCTGGCCGATAGTTCTGATGAAAAGAAGAGCACTGATATACTGCATATCCCGGTAATTATTGCTGGCCTTGATAATGTAGCGTTTATTTCCCGATCATTAGGGCTTTTTGGTGATGAAAATAAATTTTTAGCTGAAGCTGATGCACTTGAGGATTCAGTTGTGAATGCTTTGTTTCATAAATCACAGGAAACAGGTAAAGAAGAAGAAAAGCTTATAGAATGGCAACCTAAACATGGTAAGCCACTACGAAAGCAAAAGATATCGTTTAAAGAAAGCTTAGAGTTTACACATGCCATCAATACTTCCAATAACAGGATTTTGCAGTATACCTTATTTTTATATCCATATATGGTTCATCTAATAAGGAAATACACAACGCAGAAAATAATAGATGCTATTATTAATGCTGGTAGAGGTTTGCCTTTATATAATACTGTTATAAGTGGCATAGATGTTATAAGTTCTCTAAGCCTTGCAAATAGCATGCTATACGCTCATGATGCAAGAGCAGTTGATATAATATATGCTATTATTACGCTATGTAAAAAACGCAAATTTATGCCTGACTTTCTTGATCCTTTTTCTGGTCATGCAGTTGTAAAAGAACCCATTTCAATAGTAGCAGTGTCATTGTTATTTCAGGCTATTCGTAATATATGTTTTATTGACCATCCCGAACGATTGGAATTATTTCCTGTTCCAATTAAGGAGTGGTTTGCTGACTCTCAAATTGTGATAACAAATGCACCTTCACGGTTTGGTAATATTAGTTTTACTGCAACTTCAACATCTGATGAGTTTGTCATCCAGTTTACTGATATTCCCCGCTTTATCCCTCATGATATACTGATCAATCTTCCATTTAAAGCAAAAATAAAAGAAGCTGATGATTTCATTGTTAAATATGAGACAGAAAAATCGTGGTGTATAAATGGATGGCCTTCAGAACTTAGATTTAAACGATAGCTCCGATTATATCGATAATCAAATAAATATTTGTTTTCATAAATTTTAATGTGGAAAGAATAAGATGGTTACATATATCCTTATATCATTGTTCATCATAAGCGCTTTCCTTTATTACCTTGTCTATATACGGCCAAAATTAAGTCCCCTGTATAAGGCCCAGCAGCTGGTTGAGCAAAATCAGCTTCTTGATGCAATACTTGAATATAAAAAAGCTATTGATGAATGTCCGGATGATTTTGTTGTCCACTACCGGTTAGCTGATCTGTATTTAGCTATTGGGGAAATTGATCAGGCTGCTATACATTTTGAAAAGGTACTGGAAATTGGAAAATTCAATTATGAAGTTGACCAGCTTTCGGTACAGAAAAAATTAGCTAAATCATATTATATGCGCGATGAAGTTGAAAAAGCTTTCCAGACATATATGGATATTCTTAAAAATTATCCTGCAGATATTGAGTCTCTGTACCATATAGCATTTATTTCTCTTGGACAGGAAGAATTTGATATAGCTCAACGCTATTTTGATAGATTGCTGAAGTTGAAAAATGACAATTATGAAATCCTTTTTGGTGCAGGTATTTGTTATTATCAAAATATGCGAATACAGGATGCTATTGATAACTTTAAATCAGCACTGCAAATAAAACCACAATCAGAAATTGCGCAGTTCGCAGCAGCATTTGCATGTAATCGAAAACGGGATTACCGCCAGGCGTTGGGATATATTTCCAAAATTGCGGATACAGCACAGGATCCCGATGTATTGTATCTTGCAAAAAGATTTCAGGCATTCATGTTGATGCGTCTTAAACGGCATGAAGATGGGATTAAACTATTTCAGGATTTGCTTGAAATTGCGCGGAAAAATGCAAATGATGATGCGGAACTTTTAGCATTATATGATATTGGGTATGCATATTTAAAAAATGAGCAATCTTCACTTGCATATGAAGCATGGAATGAGCTTTACCGCAAAGATCGAAACTACCGTAATATACAGTTTCTGGTGACACAGTTACGAAAGGAAATGGAGGTTGATAAATTTAGTAAAGAAGAATCAGCATCAGTTATGGAAACCATAAATGCATGGATGGAAGACGCTTTCCCACAAAGTTTATTATGGGAAATGTGCGGTTTAAAAAGTACAAAAAAATATAATTTGAAGGATATCGTTGTTACCACCAGAATAAGTTATGATGACGGAAAAACAATAATCGGTTCTGATGATATATTAGATAAATATGTTTCATTGGATACTGAGAATTTCAGGATTATTTCTAACAGACTGCTAGCAAAAATGGGTTTTAAGGTTGATCAGATATTGCAAACATATCGTGAAGCAGATGGTGTTGACTTTTTAGCAATTAATCCTGAAACAAAGGACAAGGTTTTGGTGTGGGTCAGGCGATGGGCAAAAACAAATGTTGGGGAAATTACATTGCGAAATTTTGCACAGGCGGTTAATGATATGAAAGCGCAACAAGGGATCTTTATTACAACTGCAGAGCTTACTCAAGCCGCTAAAGAAAGTTTAAAAAAACTATCGAAAGTTACAGTCATTTATCCAGAAGAAATAACTAAGATGCTGCGAGGGCTTATATAATGATTTGTCCTGATAGCTGTGTAGCATTAATTCCAATTAATGAAATTGAAACCGATAATGATTATTTTAAAATTTCAAAGCCTTTGCCACAGGAATTGATCAGGTCTGTTGTGCAATTCGGGGTAATTGAGCCTGTACTTCTTTTAAATCAAAATGAGCGATATATACCGGTATATGGCCATAACAGGACTGCAGCAGCACTGGAAGCGGGAATAAAAGAGATACCTGCAAGGGTTATTACCAAAATAACATTGAGTGATTTTTTACAAATAGTCAGGGTAAAACTATACCATAATTTGTTGGGGACTTTAGGCAAAATTAGATGTTTGCATTTACTATATGAGCACTTCAATGCTGATAAAAAATTAATAACAGCAATAGCCCGGGAACTATCGCTTCCTGTTTCTTTAACCGAATTAAAAAATATAGAGTCAATAATTAATTTGCCACTTATTATTAAAAATTATATTGATACAAGAGCTATCGCTCCAAAATTTGTAATGCCGTTTTTAAGGTTATCTGAATCATCGATTGATATGCTTAAAAAAATCATTACTGCATTTCAGATGCGGGTAAATTATTTTAACACCATTGTTGTTATGATAGAGGATATCTCTAGAACGGGGAAAGAAAAGATTCTGAGCGATAATCTTGAATTATTGCTAATGAAAAATAATGTAATCGATGAGGATGTGTATAATTGTATATATGCAATTCGTTATCCTCAGTATACAGAATATATGAGACGGGTTGAAAATATTAAGAATAAACTGAATGCGGTTGGAATAAAAGTTGAAATACCAGCGTATTTAGAGGGGGATAGCATTAACGTTGTCGTTGAGGTAAGAAAAAATAAACCATTACATCCTTTGCTAGAAAAAGATAATACTATATCAGGATTGATTAAGTCGATCATTGAGTTGATATAAATGCTTATATCTTAAGTATACACATTTAATAAATAGCATGTATCATTTATTTGAAAAAGCGTGACATCTCATCTAATACTTTCAGCCGTGTGGTTTCAAAGTCATAGAGCGATTTATACCCTGCAGCATTTTTATGTCCACCACCTCCATTAGCAATCGCAATCTCTGCAACATCTAAATCACCTTTTGTTCGCATACTTACTTTCACCGGTCCTCCACCATCCTGCTTCACCAGTACACTGGCAACTACTCCTTCAATGGTTAGGGGTAGATTTATATTTACTTCACCTTCAGAAAATGGCGCATTGCTTTCTTTTATCATATTCGGGGTTAGCTTCATAAGTATGAGTTTTCCACCAAAATGGACTTCCATTGTGGAAAGCATCAGCGCTCGTAATCTGAATACTTCCAGAGAATTGTTTTCATAAATACGCTGATATACTTCATATGGTTTTACTCCCAATGCAACTAATTGTGCCGCTAAAACAAATGTGACAGATGAAGTTTTTGGATATTTGAAACAACCTGTATCAAAAACTATCCCTGCATAAAGAGCCTGAGCAGATTTAAAAGATGGAATTACTCCAAAATGTTGAAGAGTATTTCCAATAATCTCAGAAGTTGATGAAGCTTCAACTTTTATAAAATTTGATTTTATTTTATCATGTCCACCTTCATGATGGTCAATAATAAATACGTCTTTTATTGAATCTTTAATATAATGATACGCCTTGCCAATATTATTAAAATCGTTAGTATCCAGAACAAAAACTGCAAAATTATGTAAATTATCAATTTTGACATTTTCATTAAATATGGTTATTTCGTTTTCTGGATCAATGAAACCGAACTTTGATGGTGTAGGGTCAGAATTAATAATTATTGCTTGCTTTCCTAATTTTATTAGAAGTTCTTTAAATGCTATTTCAGCGCCCAGTCCGTCAGGGTCCGGGCTTTCGTGAGTTGAAATTATAAATTGGTCATAGGCATTTAAGTATTTATTCAGATTAGCAAAGTAATCCATTAAATTGTCTCAGATTGAGCATATTTACAAAGTGGGAAACCCATTGATTCGCGTATTGCAATATACCGCTCAGCACAACGTCGTGCTAAATTTCTGACTCGTGCAATATATCCAACGCGCTCAGTAACTGAAATGGCCCCACGTGCATCAAGAATATTAAAAACATGCGAACATTTCAATACATAATCATATGCAGGCAGTACAACCTGAACCGGTTCATAATCCAGTATTTTCAGGCATTCTTTTTCATACAGATCAAATAGTGTAAAATGTAAATCGATATCAGCTATATTGAAATTATAATGTGAAAATTCAAACTCACTACGGTGATGCACGTCCCGATACCTCAATGATTCATTCCATTGTATATCAAAAACACTTTCTACACCCTGGATATACATGCATATACGTTCAAGGCCATAGGTTATTTCCACAGGTATTGGGTCAAGTTCAATGCTGCCACACTGCTGAAAATAGGTAAACTGTGTTATTTCCATGCCATCAAGCCATACTTCCCATCCTAGCCCTGAAGCTCCAAGAGTGGGGGACTCCCAATCATCTTCAACAAAACGCACATCATGTTCTTCCAGTTTAATCCCCAAATTGCGCAATGAATCCAGATAAAGTTCCTGTATGTTAAGTGGTGATGGCTTCATAATTACCTGATACTGGTAATAGTGTTGCAATCTGTTAGGGTTGTCGCCATAACGGCCATCAGTTGGCCGGCGTGATGGTTCTACGTATGCTACATTCCATGGTTCTGGCCCTAAAACACGTAGAAAAGTTGCCGGATTAAAAGTACCAGCACCCACTTCTAGATCATACCCTTGAGCAATTATACATCCCTGATTAGCCCAATAGCTATTAAGATTAGCAATAAGATCCTGAAAATACATGATATATGCTCCTTGATTAAATACGTTATTTGGCTATCTGTTGATTTGTTTTGATATACTCGTCATACTTAGCTTTTGTCAATTCGTGTAGCTCTACAAAGTCATTTTTATTATTGAGCTTAAAATAGTCAAGACAGTCTTCATCAGCAATTTCAAATCTGAAATTTTTTGTCTCAATACTGCTGAATACATACGCCAGATAAACGATATATATTAAATCACGATACTGTGGAGGGGCTAAATGAGGTCTGTGGTGGAACTCTATTGCTTTGACTAGCGCTTCATTAAACTTCCATTTCTGGCAAATCATGCTTCCCAATGTGCTATGGCTTACTCCCAAAGATATTTCTTCAAGTAAGGAAATATTTTCCAGTTGTTTTAGCCCAATTATATCTCGTATCTTCTGTATATCATCAGGTTTAATAGAAAGAAGTACCATAAGGCCTATGTCAGCTAGCAGCGAAGCCAGATAGGCAAACTCAGATAGCTTTTCCTTATGATATTTCATCGCTACAAATTGTGCGTAAAAAGCGGTTTTATAGGAATTGATCCATATCGTTTCAAATTTCTTGTAACGGGAATCAAGTATCTTCTGTACACCACTGGCAACAAGTAATGTATTTATACCTTTAGTTCCAATGATTTTTACTGCTTCCTCTATGGTTTCAACCCGTTTTGAAGTTATATAACCTGCTGAATTGGCTAATTTTAATATTGCAGTCACAAGCCCCGGGTCACGCTTAATGCTATCTGCTATCGCTTTTATAGTTGATTCGGGATTTGCACATAACCTTTGTATTTCAAGTATATTTTGCGGAAACGATGGCAGCGATTCAACTTCATTGATGATTTCCTGTGCCATCTTAACTTTTAGGTCCATATTTCTGAAGCTTTCATCAATATTTATGGAAGCGCTGGTAACTTTTCCATTTGTGGATATTGAAAAAGATTCAGGGGGGAATCCTGCATTCTTCATAAGCATGAGAGCAATGATTAGTCCAAGGCCGGCACCTTCTGAATCATCAAGAATGTCATCAAATGCATCTGAAATGTCAGAGTAGGTATACGCTTTTTTTACACGGGCATTTATTTTGTTCATTTCTTCAGTGATTATGGGAACATTATTTATTACATGTATTTTGTGTGTATCACCGGTGATGGAGAAAAAGACTCTTACAATGAAATTTGACTGCCCAAGCTGCTCAAGAAATTCAGGGTTTTCAACAAAGACATCCTCTTTGAAAGTTTCCATGCCTGTTCTATAGTCTTCCTTTTTGTTAATATCAAGATTTTTTTGTTTAAAATAAAGCCTTTTTGCATTTGCTTTGATTGCGTTATTAACTAATTCCTTGATTATATTAATGAACATATCTTTTAAATACAGGAGATCAAGCTGGGCTAGATATACACTGAGCATTCGTATGATAATGGATTCGACTTCAGGAGTCATTAGTGAAAATTGAATATATACATCCTGGCCCATTTTAAGGGCTTCTTTGTAATTAGCTGGTTTGCAGAAATATTGGGTTTTTTGTTGTATTCCTTCCAATGCTTTTCCCCTCAACACACAGTATGGTAAAACTATACATATCGACAATAATATTGCAAGAAAATTAATACATTATATCAAGATTTTATTATATAGATATTATCGGACGATTTATTCTTTTGAGAAATCTATTTAAAGAGCTATTAATCTGTAATGCAAAACTATTATTGACAAATTATCTTGAAGTAGAAATAATAACTGAAACATAAATAGAGGTTGGTATGGCAAAAGTATATTTTATCAACATGCATATGAGTAGCCGTGAAAATATAATCAGCAAAATTAAAAAATTATTTTTTAAATTGGAAGTAAATTCCATAATCAATGAAAAAGATTTTGTAGCAATAAAAACACATTTTG
>FMSI01027417.1_pt1 | contig 13381 bp, 13 predicted proteins | sample 1504471 | NCBI WGS metagenome assembly FMSI01 (sample SAMEA4475357, study PRJEB15587) | soil metagenome | biome: Soil; feature: Field | place: India | collected 2015-03-11 | depth 0 m
CAACGCGGCGCTGGTCAATGCCCAACGGCCTGACGAGGCCTTGCGGGCCTTTGCCCGCCGCGCGCCGCTAGGCCGGCTCGGCACTCCCGAAGAGGTGGCCGGGGTCATTTTGTGCCTGCTCAGCTCGGCCGCCGGCTATCTGACCGGGGCGGTGATTACTGCCGATGGCGGCATGGAAGCGCAGTTGTAGCGAGGAGGTGGACGATGATCACCGTCACCGTGCGGTTTTTTGCCGGGCATCGCGATATTGTCGGGAAGGCGACCGCGCAATATACCTTGGCTGAGGGCACAACGCTCGGCCAGTTGTGGGAGCAGTTGGTGACCGAGTATCCGCGGCTGGCCGGGTATACCGGACGGCTGCTGTTTGCCGTTAATCAGCAGTTTGGCCAGCCAGCCACGGTGCTGGCCGATGGCGATGAAGTCGCCTTCATCCCGCCGGTCAGCGGCGGGTGAGGTTTACCGCGGAAGCAACGACGTGCGCATCAATCCGTGTGCTGCGTCTCTGCGGTAACACAGGAGGTCTCAGGATGGTCGAACCATTTGTCATCACCACTGAACCGCTCGATCCGGCGCCGCTGGTTGCGGCGGTGCAAACGCCAGATGACGGCGCGGTGGTGACGTTTAGCGGCGTTGTGCGCAATCACTTCGGCGGGCGTCCGACAGCGTTTTTGGTCTACGAAGCCTACACCGAGATGGCAGTGCCGGTGTTGCGCCAGATCGCCGATGAGGCGCGGGCGCGCTGGCCGATCGGGAGGGTGTGCGTCCATCACCGGGTGGGCCGGCTAGAGATTGGCGAGACGGCGGTGCTGGTGGTGGTGGCGGCGCCGCACCGCGATGCAGCCTTTGCCGCCGCCGCCTACATCATGGATCGAATCAAAGAGATTGCGCCGATTTGGAAGCAGGAGCATTGGGCCGACGGTGCGGCTGAATGGCGCGAATAGGCGAGACGGCGATGCCAGAGTTACCTGAAGTCGAGACGGTGGCCCGTTCGCTGGAAGCGCAGTTGCTGGGCCGCACCATTATCGGGTTGGCGAAGCTGGATTGGCCGCGGATGCTGACCCCGCCGGCGCCGGATTTTGCCGCCTTGGTGTCAGGTCGCAGGATCGAAGCGATCGGGAGGCGGGCCAAGTGGCTGTTGCTGACGCTCGATGGCGGGTGGACGCTGGCAATCCATCTGCGCATGTCGGGCCATTTGCTGGTAGCTGAACCGGCAGCCGCTGATGCGCCGCATGTCCATTTTGCCCTCGATCTCGACAATGGCCGGCACTTGATCTTTGACGACCAGCGCAAGTTTGGCCGGGTGCATCTGCTCGATCCGCAGGGGTTGGCGATGCTTGACGCGGCCCATGGCCCTGAACCGCTGGCAGATGGCTTTACGCCAGCGGTGCTAGCCGAGCGGCTGCGCGACCGGCGCGCGCCGATCAAGGCGCTCTTGCTCGATCAGCGCCTAATTGCCGGCATTGGCAACATCTACGCCAACGAAGCGCTCTGGCTAGCCCGCATCCATCCGCTCACGCCGGGAGGGGCGTTGGCGGCGGAACAGATTGCGGCCTTGCACCACGCGATTCGGGTGGTGTTGGCCGCAGCGATTGACAATCAAGGCAGCTCATTGCGCAACTATCGGGATGGTTATGGTCGTCGCGGCAGCCAGCAAGAGCATTTTAACGTCTATGATCGCGAGGGCGAACCGTGCCCGCGTTGCCAGACGCCGGTTGAGCGGATGGTTGTCGCGCAGCGCAGTACCTATGTTTGTCCGCAATGCCAAGTGAGAGTAGGAAATTAATGCTCTTTCTTTAGAATGAGCTTGGCTGTTGTGCCGTTCAAGCGTTGTTAGAGAGGAACATCCGGTGCAAGAACCAATTTTGCTCGTCGAAGACGACCACATTCTGCAACTATCGCTCACTACGATGTTGCGGCGTGACGGCTATGCAGTTGATACTGCGCGCAATGTGACCGAGGCGCGACTAGCAATTTTGGCCCGCCGCCCGCGGATTATTTTGCTCGATCTCGGTTTGCCTGACGGCAGCGGCTTCGATATTTTAAATTGGATGTCGATGGAGCCAGATCGACCGTTGATTATTGTCACTACCGCCAATGATTCGCCCAAGGCTACCCTTGAGGCGTTATCGCTGGGAGCATTTGATTATCTCACGAAACCAATCAATCACGATACCTTGCGCCACACCTTACGGCGGGCCGTGAGCTATGACCAGCTCCGGTTGCAGGTGCGCGAATATGAACGGCTCAAAACTGAAGTAGACGAGGCGCGGATCACGGTGCGCGCAGTGGCTCATCATATCAGTCAGGCGTTGACCGTCATGATGGGGGAGGCGCAACTCGCGCGCGAAGAGGTGAATGACATGTCGTTGCGCGCCAGTCTTGATCGGATTGTGCGGATGACGGAAGAGGCGGCGCAGATGATTGCTACCTTACGCGCCGTGCGTCTCTTTGCGCCGCGTGAGAGCGGCATCGAGCCGCCGGCAGAGACGGCGCATGAGTAACGCGCAGTTGCGGCGCTGCGTTAGCGGTTTGTGGTCTGACACCTGAAGGGAGGAGCATGGATCAGCCCGATCTGAGCGCCTTGATTCCGCGTCTGCTATCGTTGAAGCTCTTGCCGCGCACTGGTTGGCTGCAACACGGCGTGCGCAATGTCGAGAGCGTTGCCGAGCATTCGTATGGCGTGGCGGTGCTTTGCCTGCTGATCGGCGATCAGATAGCGGGTATTGATCGGGGGAAGGTTTTAGCCATCGCGCTGTTGCATGATCTGGCCGAATCGCTGCTCGGCGATCTCCCTGCTTCGGCGACCCGCTTGTTGGGGAAAGAGGCGAAGCGCCGGGCCGAGCGGGATGGGCTAGAGAGCCTGATCGAGCATTTGCCCCGCGCTGCCGAATATCTCGCTCTGTGGGATGAATACGCTAATGGCGCCTCGCGCGAGGCGCGGCTGGTCAAAGCGCTTGATCTCCTTGAGCTGATGGCGCAGGCGCTCGCCTACGAGCGGGCCGGCGCGCGGGGTCTCGATTCGTTCTGGCCGGCCAACGATGATTGGGCAGCCGAGTTTCCGCCGGTTGAAGCGCTGGCTGCCCACCTGCGAGCCGAACGAGCGCGGCTGGGCTAATTCGCCCCTCGTATAGCGCTGTCTAGGTCTGCCCACAAATCATCAACATCCTCAATTCCCACGCTCAAGCGTAATAAGGTCGGCGGCAGGTGTTCTTGACCAGCAATGGCCGCTCTGCGCTCCATCGTTGACTCGACTGCGCCGAGGCTAGTGGCATGCCGGATGAGGCGGACGTTGCGGCAGACCGCATCAGCCACAGCAGCGTCGCCACGAACATCGAATGAGATAATCGTGCCGAAGCCTTTGAGCACGCGCTTGGCAACCTCGTGGGTCGAGTGCGAGGGCAGGCCGGGGTAGCGCACGCGGGTCACGAGCGGGTGCTTTTCCAGCCGTTGGGCCAATTCCAGCGCATTGCGCTGCGCTCGTTCGAGCCGGATGGCCAGTGTGCGCGCGCCGCGCACCGCCAAAAAAGCCTCTAGCGTACCGGGAGTAGCGCCGGCTAATGCCCGGGTATGGAGCAGTTGCCGCCAGAGCGTCTCGTCGCAGGTGGTGACGACTCCCGCCAGCAGATCAGAGTGGCCGCCAATAAACTTGGTGGCCGACTGCACCGACACCGTGGCGCCAAAGGCGAGCGGTTGCTGATTGAGCGGGGTTGCAAACGTGTTGTCAACCGCCACAATCGCGCCGGGTTTGCGCGGCGCAGCGCAGATCGCCGCTAGATCGGCGACCGTCAGCAGCGGATTTGACGGCGACTCCAGCCAGATCAGATCGGCTTCGGCGCACGCCTGCTGCCACGCGGCAGTGTCGGTCAGCGCAATGCGCCGTACCGACCAGCGTCCGCGGGCAGCGCCGGCCATGGCTAAACCGGCTACGCCTTGGTAGCAATCATCAGGGATGGCGACCAGCGCGCCGGCGGCAAGCTGGTCGAAGATCGCGGCTACGGCAGCCATCCCGGAAGCGAAGGCGACCGCGCGCCCGTCTTCAAGCCCACCCACGATCTCTTCGAGCGCTTCCCACGTTGGCGTCGAATCGGTGCGTGAATACGAACGTCCTTGCCCAAGAATGAAATTGGAGGCCGGGATTGGCGGCACATTGAGCGGCGCGCCAGGTTCGGCGGAACGTCCGGCAGCGACGAGCCACGATTCGAGTTTGAGGCTGGAAGGATATTTCTGCATGGTATATCTGCCTTTCTGCCAGCGAGTGCTTTGGCGTGCCGGCTATTATCACACCGGTGATCGGCTGTGTCAAACGTTGTGCGTGGAGCAGTTGCTCCAACTCCGGCAAAATCGGCTATTATTACAGAAAGACACCGCCATCACTATCACCCCGTCCTCGCGTATGGTTGAGGAGTCCGGCGTGCAGATCGTCATTAATGGCAGCTTTTGGCCCCAGCCGTCAGTAGGCATTGGCCAATACCTGCATAATTTGTTGCCATGGTTGCCCCGCCTTGCCCCGCAGCACCGCTACGCCATGCTGCTGCCGGCTGGCGCAGCGGTGCCGGCGGCGCCGGTTGGGATCGAGACCATCACGGTCAAGATTGGCGGCCCCCGCCAAATCGCGAAAGTGATCTTCGAGCAGATTGCCGTGCCGGCCATTGCCGCGCGGCTGGCGTGCAACGGCGAGCCAACCGTGATCTTTGTGCCGTACTTTGCGCCGCCGTTGCGGTCGCGGTTGCCGGTGGTGACAACGATTGGCGATCTGATCCCGCTCCTGTTACCGGCCTATCGTGGCAGTTGGCTGGTGCGCGCCTATATGGCGCTAGCCCGCCGCGCGGCGCTGCGCAGTACGCATGTCATGACCTTCTCGAACTTTAGCCGCAGCGCCATTCTCAACTATCTGGGCTTGCCGCCGGAACGAGTCACCGTTGCGTATCTCGCTGCCGGCGAGCAGTACCATCCGGCGGCGGATCGGGCGGCAGCGCAGGCGTTAGTAGCTGCCCGGTATGGCGTCCACCCGCCCTTTATCTACTACGTCGGCGGGCTTGATGAGCGTAAAAATCTGCCCACCCTGCTGCGGGCATTCGCGCTGGTGCGGAATCGGCATCAGCGAGTTACGTTAGCGATCGCTGGCCGGGCGCTAGGGCGTGATCCGCGCCTCTTCCCCGACATTGACGCGCTGATTGCCGATCTCGATCTGGGTGCGGCAGTGCGCCGGATCGACGTACCGGTGGCAGATGGGCCACTGCTGTATCAGGCCTGCACCATCTTTGCCTATCCGTCGCGCTATGAGGGGTTTGGCTTGCCGCCGCTGGAAGCGATGGCGTGCGGTGCGCCGGTGATCGTTAGCGATGCGAGTTCGCTGCCGGAAGTCACCGGGGCAGCGGCGATCCGGATCGCGCCAGACGACATTGCCGGTTGGGCGACGGCGATCAACCGGTTGCTGGAAGATGAAGCGTTACGAGACGATCTCAGCGCACGCGGGTTGGCGCGGGCAGCCAGTTTTTCGTACCGGCGCACGGCGGAGACCACATTGGCAGTGCTTGAACAAGTAGCAGGCGAGCGTGCGCATTTACGGAAGGCAGTGCGATAACCAGCATGCCAGCCGCTCGCGCGGTTCGGGTAGAGACGGCCCGGCGGGCCGTCTCTATGAATAAACAGGCTATTTCTATGGTTACATCATCATTACCAATTGATCAAATCCTCTTGGGTGATTGCCTAACTATGTTGGCGCAACTTCCCGCGCAATCAGTCGATCTGATTTTTGCCGATCCACCCTACAACTTGCAATTGCGCAACGAGTTACGCCGGCCTAATCAGACGATTGTTGATGGGGTGGATGATGCATGGGATAAGTTTAGCGATTTCCAAGCCTACGATGCGTTTACGCGGGCATGGCTCAGCGAGTGCCGGCGGGTCTTAAAAGCGAGCGGCACGATCTGGGTGATCGGCTCGTACCACAACATCTTTCGGGTTGGGGCAATAATGATGGATCTCGGCTTTTGGATTTTGAATGACGTGATCTGGCACAAGACCAACCCGATGCCCAACTTTCGCGGCGCCCGCTTTCAGAACGCCACCGAGACGCTCATCTGGGCCAAAACCTCAGCCGATCAGAAGACCTACACCTTCAACTATCACGCCATGAAGCATCTGAACGATGACAAACAGATGCAAAACGTCTGGCGCATTCCGATCTGCACTGGCGCAGAACGAATCAAGCTGAACGGCCAGAAAGCGCATTCAACCCAAAAACCGGAAGCGTTGCTCTACCGGGTGATCTTGGCTTCATCGCAGCCGGGTGACGTGGTGCTCGATCCATTTTTCGGCTCCGGCACGACCGGGGCAGTGGCGAAAAAGCTGGGCCGGCACTTTATCGGCATTGAGCAAGACCCGGCGTATGTTGCGATTGCGCGCGAGCGGATCAATGCCATTCCCGCACCAGCGAGCGCGGCGCTGCTGATGACACCCTCGCGCCGGGAGGCGCCGCGGGTAGCGTTTGGCGAGCTGGTGGCCGCCGGTTATGTGCAGGTTGGTGAGCAGCTTTATTCGCGGGATCGGGCAGTGGTAGCGGTTGTCAAAGCTGATGGCCATGTGGTGTGGAACGGGGTCAGCGGGTCGATCCATGCCATCGCGGCCAGAGCGCAGGGGAAACCGGCGTATAACGGGTGGGAATATTGGTATGTTGAAGACGATGCTGGCCGGTTGGCCAGCATCGACGAATTGCGGGAACGGTACCGGGCGGAACGGTTGGGGTAATTCATCATGTAGCGACGCACGGCCGTGCGTCGCTACAATAATAACGATAATGAAAATGAATTACACATCACCGCGCGGTGGCCGGCGCGATCGGCGTATTCGGTTCGATCCCGCGCAACGCCGCCCCGATCAAATCACGGTTGAGCTGGGCAATCATTTCGAGGCTGATCTCCTTGGGGCAGACAGCGGCACATTCACCGATATTGGTGCAGTTGCCGAAACCCTCGAAATCGGCTTGCGCCACCATATTGACCACGCGCTGGTAGCGTTCGGGTTGGCCCTGCGGCAAGAGAGCAAGGTGCGTCACCTTCGCGGCGGTGAAGAGCATTGCCGAGCCATTGGGGCAGGCAGCCACGCACGCGCCGCACCCAATGCAGGCCGCTGCGTCCATCGCCCGATCGGCAGCGGTCTTTGACACCGGAATGGTATTGGCGTCAGGTGCCGAGCCGGTGCTGACGCTGATGTAACCGCCGGCTTGAATGATGCGATCGAAGGCGCTGCGATCAACCACCAAATCCTTGAGGATCGGGAACGCCGCTGCGCGCCACGGCTCAACCGTAATCGTATCGCCGTCGTTGAAGCTGCGCATGTGCAACTGGCAGGTGGTAATGGCATTCTTGGGGCCGTGGGCAATGCCATTAATCATCAGCGAGCACATACCGCAGATGCCTTCGCGGCAATCGTGATCAAACGCCACCGGCTCTTCACCCCGCGACATCAGCTCCTCGTTCAGCACGTCAAGCATCTCGAGGAACGACATATCAGGGTTGACCTTATCCATCACATACGTCTTGAACTCACCGGGGGTCGAGCGGTTCTTCTGCCGCCAGATCTTGAGCGTGATCTTCATCGTCTTCATAGCGTATCTCCAGCCGCCGGCTGGCTTCCCAACCGGCGGCAGATAGGCTTACTTATAGCTGCGCTGGCTCGGCTTGACGTACTCAAAGACCAACGGCTCTTTGTGCAAGCGCGGCTTAGCCAAATCGCCGGTGAACTCCCACGCCGCCACATACGCGAACTGCTCGTCGTTGCGCAGCGCCTCGCCATCGGGCGTCTGGTACTCCTCGCGGAAGTGGCCGCCGCACGACTCCTCGCGGTGGAGGGCATCGAGGCACATCAGCTCGGCCAATTCGAGGAAATCGGCCACGCGGCCAGCCTTCTCGAGCGCCTGATTGAGATCGCCGGCCTCGCCGGGCACATTGACATTTTCCCAGAACTCGGCGCGGATCTCAGGGATGCGGCGCAAGGCTTCGCGCAGACCGGCAGCGTTGCGCGCCATCCCGCACTTATCCCACATCAGCTTGCCCAATTCGCGGTGGAACGAATCGACCGTACGCTTGCCGCGAATGCTGAGCAGGCGATTGATGCGCTGGTTAATCTCGACTTCAGCGGCGGCGAACTCAGGCCGTTCAATGCTCAGGCCGCCGGGTTTGACTTGGGCGAGGAAGTTGGCAATGGTGTAGGGCAAGATGAAATAGCCATCGGCCAGCCCTTGCATCAAAGCCGATGCACCGAGACGGTTGGCGCCGTGATCCGAGAAATTGGCCTCGCCGATCACAAACAAGCCGGGGATGGTGCTCTGCAAGTTGTAGTCAACCCACAACCCACCCATCGTATAGTGAACGGCGGGATAGATGCGCATCGGCGTTTCATACGGATCTTCGCCGGTAATCTGCTTGTACATATCAAACAGATTGCCGTAGCGCTCGGCGATCTTCTGGCGGCCAAGGCGCTTAATCGCGTCGGAAAAGTCGAGGTAGACCCCCAACCCGCCGGGGCCGACGCCACGGCCCTCATCGCAGACCTGCTTGGCTGCGCGGGAGGCGATGTCGCGCGGCACCAGATTACCGAAGCTGGGGTAACGCTCTTCGAGATAATAATCGCGCTCAGATTCGGGAATATCTTGCGGGCGGCGCGGATCGCCCTTCTTCTTGGGCACCCAAATCCGGCCATCATTGCGCAACGACTCCGACATCAGGGTCAGCTTGCTCTGATAATCGCCGCTGACCGGGATGCAGGTCGGGTGGATCTGGGTATAGCAGGGGTTGCCGAAGAACGCGCCGCGGCGATGGGCGCGCCAGATCGCAGTGGCGTTGCAGCCCTTGGCGTTGGTGCTGAGGTAGAAGACGTTGCCGTAACCGCCGGTGGCCAGCACCACCGCATCGGCGACATAGCGCGACACCTTGCCAGTCACCATATCGCGGGTGATAATCCCGCGGGCGCGGCCATCAACCACGACGAGATCGAGCATCTCGGTGCGCGGGAACATCTTGACCGTGCCGGCGGCAATCTGGCGGCTGAGGGCCTGATAGGCGCCGAGCAGCAATTGCTGGCCGGTCTGGCCGCGAGCGTAGAAGGTGCGGGCCACTTGCGCGCCGCCGAACGAACGGTTATCAAGCAGACCGCCGTACTCGCGGGCGAAGGGCACGCCTTGAGCAACGCACTGGTCGATAATATTGACCGAGACCTGTGCAAGGCGATAGACATTGCTCTCGCGGGCGCGGAAGTCGCCTCCCTTGACCGTATCGAAGAAGAGGCGATAGATGCTATCGCCGTCGTTGCGATAATTCTTGGCCGCGTTGATGCCGCCTTGCGCTGCGATGCTGTGGGCGCGACGCGGGCTGTCTTGGTAGCAGAAGCAGAGCACGTTATAGCCAGCTTCACCGAGGGTTGCGGCGGCTGACGCGCCGGCAAGGCCGGAACCGACGACAATAATCGTGTACTTGCGGCGATTGGCTGGGTTGACCAACTTCATCTCGAAGCGATGCTTATCCCAGCGCTGCTCGATCGGCCCGCTTGGCGTTTTGGCGTCGAGCGCGCTCACGAACTCGACCTGCCGCGTCCCAGTGCGAACCGTCGTCTCATTCTTGATCTCGCTCATGCGGAATTCCTCGCTCTTCTAGCGTTGGGGCGGCCCGTTAGGCGACAAGGCCGAAATAGACCGCCAACGGGAAGGAGACGTTACCGATAAAGACGGCTGCCGCCACTAAAAGGGCCAAGCCGCGCAACAGCCGGTCGTAAGTGCGGTTATTCCAACCCAGCGTTTGGAACATGCTCCAGACGCCGTGGTAGAGGTGCAAGCCAAGGAAGACCATCGTCAGCAAGTAGAACCCGACGACAAAGGGGTTCTGGAACCCGTACACCACATTGCTGTAGGTCTCGTAAGTGTCGCCGTGGGGATGGATAAATTGACCCGGCTCGTAGCCAACGACGCCAAAGGTCAGGTGCAAAATGTGGTACACGATGAAGAGGAAGATCAACACGCCGCCAAAGCGCATCGTATAATCGGCATAGCCAGATTGGCGCTTGTGCTGGCCATAGCGGCGCACGGTGGAAATGCTGCTGGCGCGCAGGCTGCGTTGGCTTTGCAAGGTCAGGCTGGTGGCTGCCCAAATGTGCAGAAAGACTGACGCGATCAAGACAAAGCGCGCGACCCAGAGCAGGTGTTCATGGCCGAAGATGGGGTAGCCGAGTTCGCGCAAGCCAGCGGCATACGCATTGTAAACCTCAGGCCCTTGATACATCTTGAGATTGCCGTACATGTGAAACACGACGAAGCCGACCAAAACAAAGCCGGTCAGCGCCATAATCACCTTCTTGCCGACCGACGTGCGGGTGAGGGTGAGCACTCCTGTCATCGTTCCATCCTTCCCCAAACCAACATCTGCGCAACAAAAGATATGACAACCAACTGCCGGCGCATGCCGGCAGCAGTGAAATATCCGTGACTTGCCCCACAAAGTATTGTACCGCATCAGAATTATAACGGAATTACAATCAATTGTCTACCGAATTGCAACTGTGCGCTTATTCTTTGTGAATAAAGGCGCGAGGCATTAGGAAGCCATCCGGCTTGATTAGGCCATGGGTGTTCCTTCGCGAAGAGAACCTATTGATCTTGAATCAATAGCAAAAAGGTCTGTTACCGGCGGCGCGTTATGGCGCAATGGCAGGTAGGTGGCTAGAGGTGTTGGGCAGAGGGCGGGGTGATTGGCGGTCTATCAAAACCAAGAGCGGCGCACGGCCGTGCGCCGCTGCCGTGCCATTGGGTTGGCGCAAGCGGGTTATAAATCCAGCCGCACCTTGGCGCCGAAGTTCTTCTTTTCTTTGCTGGGGAAATACGACAGGCACGCCGCATCGAGCAGGTCGGGGCTAAGGGTCGGCGTTTCCATATTGTAGCGAGCGATCGCGATGAGCTGATCAAGAATATCGCGCGGCTGGCACATGCGGAATGGGCGTTGATCGGGCTTGAACCACTTCGCGATCAGATAATCGATACTGCGATCATCGTACGGCACCTTCCGCACCTTGCACATAATCTTCCAAATCTCGCGCCACTGCTCTTCGGTGGGGTCAATCACCTCAATCTTAAACTTAATCCGGCGCAAGAGGGCATCATCACCCAAATCCTTGGGGTCAAGGTTAGTGCTGAACATAATCAACTGGTCAAACGGAATCTGGATCTTTTGCCCAGAGACCGTATTGAGAAAGTCATACCGCTTTTCAAGCGGCACGATCCAGCGGTTGAGCAGGTCGAACACGCGCACCTGCTGGCGGCCAAAGTCGTCGATCAGGAAGATGCCGCAATTGGCCTTCATCTGGAACGGCGCTTCATAGACCTTTGAGGTCGGGTTGTAGACCAGATTAAGCTGTTCGAGCGTCAACTCACCGCCAACGATGACCACCGGGCGGCTAATCCGGATCCAGCGCCGGTCGTACTCGGTCTCTTCGGGCAGCGGGCGGCGGGGTGGTTCGTGAATAACCGAGTCATACATTTTTATCACCGCGCCATCGGCGTAGACGGCGTAGGGAATGAAAATGTCATCACCCATCAGATAGGTAATCCGCTCGGCGATGGTAGTCTTGCCATTACCGGGATAGCCAAAGAGCATCACCGACGAACCGGAATTGACGGCAGGGCCGACCATATTCAAGATCGACTCGTCCATGATCAGCCCTTCAAAGGCATCACGGATATTGCGACGGGTAACTTTGACATTCTTCACCGTCTGCGCCTTGACAGATTCAATCCATTTGTCGAGCGGCACTGGGCAGACGCCGACATATTGCACTTTTCCCATCGCCGCTTGGGCGGCGGTCTGGCCGCGCGGCGTCAAAACATATTCGTAGTTAATATCGCCAAACCCGCGCTGGCCGACAATATCGATCTGTTCGACATTGCGCAGATCGATGATAATCTGCTCGATCACGCGGTAAAACAGCCCCATCGACTCGGCCAATTCCATGCCGGTAGCACGGCCCTTGTTATAGAGAATGCGCAAAAATTGCTCGGTAAGAAACGTGCGGTTAAGGCCGGTCTCCTCAATCGTAGCTGGCTGCGGCGGCAAGAACGAATTGTTTGATTGGGGTCGGGCTTCATCATCGGAAGGCGGCGGGTCGCCGAGCATACGCAGTGTGGCCACATTCTCGCCGTTAGCGCGCGCCTCGCTAATCAAACGTTCGAGATCGGTCACGTGCATTTGCAAGTGCAGCAGCGCATCAATGTCATTTTTGGCTTGCGCCTCTTTCAGGCAGGCATAGACCGCGCGAGCGACCGTGTATTTGACGCCATCGATGTACAGATGGTGGCAATACTCTTGATTGCGCACGTAACAATCGCGGGGATGGCTCTTGCGGGCCAACATTTCTTCATACGAGCGTTGATCAAGTAAATATCGCATAGGTTTCCTTATCAATGGCGGCTATGAGGCGAGAGACTGTCATTGCGTAGGGAGAACGCAGTGCCGGCGCAACAGCGCATCGCTACCAAATATTGTACGTACCTAGCGAACCATTGTACTACCAGCGATCAATTTCTGGAGCGGATTTGCCCGATCACAACGCAAAAAACCGCTTGACGAGCAGCATGTTTCTTGCTACAATTAGAACACTTGTTCGACCTGTTCGAGAAAAAAGAGTTCATAAGACCGGTCATCACCGATCGGCGCCACGGGAAGAGCAGCGCGGCAGGGCAGGTCGCAACGTGACTATCACGAAAGGAGGGCTGGATGGCGACCACCAGTCGGGAATTGCAACCGGCGCGGCGCGTAGATGCGGCTGGTCGTATCGTCAAGGGGATAGTGACGGTGTTGGCGGTGGCGGCGCTAGTTGTCATTGTGGAAACTGTCGCCGAGTTTGGCCGTATCATGATCGATGATTGGCGGTATGGGCGGCCGCGCACTACCCATCTCACCGGCTATGCGGGCCTGCCGGCAGAGCGGGCCGGCCAGCCATCGCGCTTCATTGCGATGAATCTCGACCGGCAGGTGGTGATCGTTGCTTTGCCCGGCGGTGATCCGGCCCAAGCGCAGACGTGGCAAGGCCCCTATCTGTTTGGGTTACACGAAGATCTGACGCCTGTGGTATTATCATTAGAGGATACCGATGGTGACGGTCTTGCCGATCTGTTAGTCACCATCCACCACGAGCAACTGATCTATCTCAACCGTGATGGCACGTTTCGGCTGCCCACCCCGGAAGAGTGGCACCGGCTGGCGCAGGAGCGGAGCAAGTGAGCGCCTTTCCTCACCGTAAGCGGCCCCGGCAATTGGGTCAACCGCTCTTCCCAATCGAAGACCCAGTCACCGAGCGCGTACCGTCGCAGCCGCTGGCCGATCTGACCGCCGATCTC
>FMSI01020752.1_pt1 | contig 13366 bp, 9 predicted proteins | sample 1504471 | NCBI WGS metagenome assembly FMSI01 (sample SAMEA4475357, study PRJEB15587) | soil metagenome | biome: Soil; feature: Field | place: India | collected 2015-03-11 | depth 0 m
AAAGACCAGGTTGTTGGGGTTTTTCAAAAGGCAGATGAAAAGATTGCCGAAAAGGCAATGGATGCTGCACTTGAAACATTCAAGACCTGGCAATATACCCCTGCAAAGGTCAGGGCAAATTATCTATTTAAAATGGCATCTATTATGCGCAAAAGGCGCCTTGAGCTTGATTCCTGGCTTGTTTTTGAAGCAGGTAAAAACTGGAATGAAGCAGATGCAGATATTGCCGAAGCGATTGATTTCTGTGAATATTATGGAAGAGAAGCCCTACGCTATGATAAAGGTCCGAAGCTCCTTCAGTATCCAGGTGAGAAGGATGTGCAGGTATATATTCCATTGGGTGTTGGTATTGTCATTCCACCCTGGAATTTTCCAATGGCGATTTTGACCGGAATGACCACTGCTGCATTTGTGAGCGGAAATACAGTTATTTTGAAACCATCAAGTGATACCCCAACAATTGCCTATAAATTTATGGAAGTTGTTGAGGAAGCAGGCGTTCCACCTGGAGTTGTCAATTTTATGACTGGTCCAGGTGCACTTGCGGGTGATTATCTTGTGCGCCATCCCAAAACAAGATTTATTGCATTTACAGGTTCAAAAGAAGTTGGTTTGCGCATTGTTGAGCAGGCAGCAAAGACCCAGCCTGGACAGATATGGATAAAAAGGGTTGTTGCTGAAATGGGCGGCAAAGATGCTATCGTAGTTGATTCAGAGGCAGATATTGATAGTGCGGTAACTGGTGTTCTTGTTTCTGCATTTGGTTATCAGGGGCAGAAATGCTCTGCTTGTTCAAGGCTGATTCTGGATGACAAAATTTATGAAAAATTTATGGAGAAGTTTATCCCGAGGGTTGAGGCGATAAAAGTTGGACCAGTAAAATACTTTGAGAATTATATGGGACCTGTGGTAAGCCAGAGTGCATACGATTCAATCATGGAATATATAAAGATTGGTAAATCCGAAGGTAGACTTGTTTGTGGCGGCGAACCAGCGGGCGACGACGGATGGTTTATACGACCGACAGTCATTGAGATTGATAGTCCGAAGGCAAGGATATTTCAGGAAGAGATATTCGGACCTGTACTTGCAGTGATAAGGGCAAAGGATTATGACCATGCAATAGAACTTGCCAATGATTCTGAATATGGTTTGACTGGAGCTGTCTATACTAAAAATCGCAAGAAGATTGAAAAGGCAAAGAGAGAGTTCTTTGTTGGCAACCTTTATATCAATCGTAAGTGCACTGGTGCCTTGGTTGGAGTCCATCCGTTTGGTGGATTTAATATGTCAGGAACAGATTCTAAGGCAGGTGGTCCTGATTACTTGTTGCTGTTCACCCAGGCAAAGGCAATTGCTGAATATTTGGGCACCAAAAAGAAGAAGAAATGACAAATAAAGAGATAACTAGAGAGATAAAAAAGAATGATATAAGATTCATTGACCTCTGGTTTTCAGATATCCTGGGGTCAATCAAAAATGTTACGATTACAATAAACGAACTTGATAAGGCACTCACCGATGGGATATGGTTTGATGGGTCATCAGTAGAAGGATTTGGAAGAATCTGCGAGAGTGATATGTTCTTAAGACCTGACCTGAATACCTTTAGGATAATGCCCTGGAGTGAAGAAAAGACTGCGCGATTTATCTGTGATGTTTATGGTCCTGACCATAGGCCTTCTGCTGTTGACCCGCGCGGACTATTAAAAAAGGTGCTTGTGGGAATTGAGAAAAACGGAATGGAGTTTAATGCAGGTGCTGAACTTGAATTCTATCTATTCCAACGCGATGGTTCAAAGATAACACCTTTATTACATGACCAGGTTGGATATTTTGACCTTGGAGGCGACCTCGCATTGCGTGTTCGCAAACAAATGTGCGAAAAACTTGCTGAATTTGGTATTGTTGTTGAGGCTGGGCACCATGAAGTTGGAAAAAGCCAACATGAGATTGATTTGCGATATACCGATGCGCTTCAACTGGCTGATAATATCCTGACTGCAAAGATGGTGATAAAAAGGATTGCCGAAGAGCATAATCTCTATGCTACATTTATGCCCAAGCCTATTTTTGGAATGGCGGGTTGTGGAATGCATACGCACCAGAGCATATTTAAAAATGGGAAGAATATCTTTGCTAACCCCAAGGACGATTATGGGTTGTCAGAGATTGCCTACCATTATCTTGCAGGGCTTCTAACCCATATAAAAGAAATTTCTGCAGTAATATCACCGATTGTGAATTCTTACAAGAGGCTTGTATCGGGTTTTGAGGCACCGGTCTATATCTGTTGGGGACGAATGAACCGTTCAGCATTAGTACGTGTTCCCCAGATTACAAGGAATAGATTGAGTAGCACCCGTCTTGAGCTTCGTTCTGTTGACCCCTGCACGAACCCTTATTTAGCATTCAGTGTTATCCTTGAGTCAGGCATGGATGGTGTGAAAAGAAAACTGAAACCACCAAAATCCGTTGAAGAAGATGTATATCATCTTGAGAGTATAGATCTGCAATCAAAGGGGATAGATGTTCTTCCGAGGTCGTTATGGGAGGCATTGCAGTACTATCATACGAGCAGTCTTGTTAAGAAGGTATTTGGTGACTTGCTATTTGAAAAATACTACGAGATAAAATTGCGAGAATGGAACGAATACTCAATCCAGGTCTCAAAATGGGAGATTGATAAATATTTAGAGATATATTAAAAAATTAACAACAACGCTTCGGTTCTACCTGTAAAAAGGGGGGATTTTATATCCCCCTTTTCACTAATTGTTTTTTCGGAAGGAGTGTTTTCCTAACCGTGACTATTTGGTTTATCTGGTTTATTTTCTCTTTCTGGTCTTTTTGGTTTATTGCGCTTTTCCGTTTTTGCGGTAAATGGTACAGGTAAAAGCGCAATTACTTAGAATTTTGGTGGCCCCTACTAAAAGATTCTTTGTATCTTGAATTTTTTAAAAATCTGTATAGACTACTATATGATTGCGGTCATTGACTTCGGCTCCCAATATACCCAGTTGATTGCCCGCAGGGTAAGGGAATGCGGGGTATATTCTGAGATATTCAGTTGTTTTATAGATAAATTAAATACTGATAATCTTGAGGGAATTATCCTTTCCGGAGGTCCAGGGAGTGTTTACGAAACGAATATCAAATCATTCAAACATTTTTTTGAATATAATGTGCCTGTTTTAGGGATATGTTATGGTATGCAATTGACTGCCCAGATGTTTGGTGGTAAGGTGGAACATACAAGATGTCGTGAATATGGTCCTGCTGAGATTAAGATTAGAGAAAACTTTCTTTTTGAAGACCTACCCGTTAGATTCAAGGTCTGGATGAGCCATGGTGATTCAGTGATTAAATTGCCTGCTGATGCCAAAATAATTGCATCAACAGATACTACGCCCATTGCTGGCTTCCAGTTGAAAAATTTTTATGGTGTTCAATTCCATCCTGAAGTTAGACATACACAATTTGGGACGAAGATAATAAACAATTATTTATATAAGGTCTGCAAGGCGGAAAAGACCTGGTCAATGGGGAGGTTTATAACCGAAAAGATAAGGGAAATAAGAGATACCCTCGGTGGTAAAAGGGCAATCTGTGCAATAAGTGGTGGAATTGATTCTACTGTAGCTGGTGTGCTGACATCCAAGGCAATCGGCAACAAATTTGTTGGCATATTTGTTGACAATGGTTTGTTAAGACATAATGAACGCGAAGAGGTTAAAAAAAATTTGAAAAATAGAATGAATTTGATAGTTGTTGATGCAAGGAAGAGATTTTTGAATAAATTGAATGGAATTAAAGAGCCTGAACAAAAACGTAAAATTATCGGTAATGAGTTCGTAAGAATATTTGAAGAAGAAGCGAGAAAAATAAAAGGTGTTGAATATTTAGTTCAAGGCACATTATATCCTGATGTGATAGAATCCGGTAGGGGAATTGGACCATCCGCAGTCATAAAAAGCCATCATAATGTGGGTGGGCTCCCTGAAAAGATGCATTTGAAGATTATTGAACCATTAAGGAATCTATTTAAAGACGAGGTGCGTGAAATAGCAAGAAGATTGAGGATGCCAAAAACATTTATCCAAAGAAAGCCATTTCCAGGTCCTGGTCTTGCGGTTAGGATTGTGGGTGATATTACAGAAAAAAGGCTTGAGATTTTACGACAGGCAGATAAAATATTGCAGGAAGAAGCAGAAAAATTAAAGAATTATAATGATATATGGCAGATATTTGCAGTGCTTTTACCCTTGGGAAGTGTGGGTGTAATGGGTGACAAAAGGACTTATGAGAATGTCTGTGCAATTAGGGCAGTCTATAGTGAAGATGGTATGACTGCGGACTGGGTGCAATTACCGGATGAATTTTTAAGAAAGGTTTCGCGCAGGATAACAAATGAAGTAAAAGGTGTGAATAGAGTGGTTTATGATATAACATCAAAACCGCCCGCAACAATAGAATGGGAGTAATATGTGTGGTATAATCGGGATAATTGGTAAGGGAAGGGCAATTGACTATATCTATTCCGGGTTGATTGCATTGCAACATAGGGGACAGGATGCGGCGGGCGCGGTAACATACGAGCAAACTTTCCATTTGAAAAAAGGACAGGGACTCGTCACCAATGTTTTCAATCCCAAAAACATTGCCCGTCTTGATGGGAATATCGGTATCGGCCATGTGCGTTATCCCACAGTTGGACCGGGTGGTATTGAAGATGCCCAGCCGTTTGTATTAACAGTTCCTTATGGTATTGCACTGGCACATAATGGGAATCTGGTCAACTATTTTGATTTAAGGAAAGAAATAATTGAAAATGATTTGCGTTATTTGAATTCAAACTGTGATGCTGAAATCATATTAAATATTCTTTCAATAGAACTTTCAAAAATGGATTTAAGAGAGTTCAGTCCAGAGTTGTTGTTTGGTGCACTTAAAAGAGTTTATGAAAAATTAATTGGTAGTTTTGCTGTGGTATGTATCATAGCGGGTAAAGGGCTTCTTGCATTCCGGGATAAAAATGGAATAAAACCCCTGGTTTTTGCTCCGAATGCTAATGGATATACATTTGCCTCAGAAAGTGTTGCACTTGATATGCTTGGATATTCAGAATTTAAAGATGTAGCACCTGGTGAAGCGCTATTTATCGATGCAAATAAAAATTTATTTTCAAAAAAGATTTGTGAAGGGAAGAAGGCAACCTGTATATTTGAATATGTATACTTTTCACGGCCGGATTCAGTGATTGACGGACTCGGTGTTTATGAGGCAAGATTAAGGCTTGGAGAAGAACTTGGAAAAGAATGTTTGAAATTCAATATTAAGCCTGATGTCGTGGTTCCTGTTCCTGATACGGCAAGGGGCTCAGCCCAGATGGTTGCAGAAGTTTTGAGAGTAAAACATCGTGAAGGTTTGATAAAAAATCGTTATATACATAGAACATTCATTATGCCCACCCAAGAGAAAAGGATTGAATCGGTACGGATGAAATTGAATGTAATAAAATCAGAGATTAAGAATAAAAAAGTTTTACTCATAGATGATTCAATCGTTCGAGGCAATACATCCAGAGAGATAATTGAATTAATTCGCGGTGCCGGCGCAAAAGAAGTTTATTACGGTGTATATTCACCGCCTTTAAAATATCCCTGTGTCTATGGTATAGATATGCAGACCAAGGGTGAATTTATTGCTCGGAATAAATCAGTTGAAGAAATAAAAAAGGCAATAGGTGCGGACGCTTTAATATATCAATCCCTGGAAGGATTAATAAAAGGTGTGGGGATGGGTGATACAGGCTTTTGCACCGCCTGTTTCACCGGAAATTATCCTACTGCGATATCAGAAAAATTTTTGGAAAAGATTGAGAAAGATAGAATAAAAAAGGCAAATTAGGATAATTTAGGGCAGAGAAAAGGGTTGTAAATGTAAACCTAAAGGATAACTATATATTGAATAGATTAGACTTAACTGTGCAATACCTTGCGTCACAGCCGAAGATAACTTATAAATTACTTTTTTGATTTTTCCGGGAGCGTATTTATTATATAAAGCAGATTTTATATACCTTCTCGCATTTTTTATGCTTTTTACTCTTTTTTATTTAATTGTCTTTAAAACGAATACCACTTGAAATTTTTCTTTATTTGAGTATTATCTTTCATGGCGAGCTTATACTTTCTTGATTTTCGTAAAAAACAGAAAGAAGATTTCTTAAAGATGCTGGAAAAACTGATAGAATATGCCGGAGGGCTCAAGATAATAGAAAAAGATAAGATTGTAGCGGTGAAAACACATTTTGGTGAAGATGGGAATATAAATTTTGTCAGTCCTTTATATGTACGCCGGATTGTCGAGTTGATTAAAAAATCTGGTGGAAGAGCTTTTCTGATTGATACCACAACCCTTTATTCAGGAAGAAGATTTAAAGGTGACACTCATATTGAACTTGCCAAAGAACATGGTTTTGATTTTGCACCGATTATAATAGGTGACGGAATATATGGCGATGAATACTATGAGATAAATGGCTCAAAGATTGCACGGGCTTTTAAGAATATTGATACGATATTTTGCATCAGCCATTTCAAGGGACATTTAGTCACAGGTTTTGGCGGAGCATTGAAAAACTTAGGAATGGGTTTTGCCTCAAAAGGCGGCAAACTTCAATTACATTCTCGTTCTCGCCCCTATGTGGAAAGGGAAAAATGCAATTTTTGTTTAAAGTGTTATGAATACTGTGCTTATAACGCAATCGAGAAAAACAAGAAGACGGTTCAAATAAACCAGAACAAATGTAGTGGCTGTGCGGGATGTATGTCTATCTGTTCTCAAAGGGCAATTAGGTTTTCCTGGAGCGCTGTATCAGATGAAGTCCAAAAAGGAATTGCCCAGTATTCAGCAAATTGTGTAAGAGGCACAAAGATTTTTTATCTTAATTTTATCATAAACATCACACCTGATTGTGATTGCCTCCATACATCTGAGCCACCAATCTGTCCGGATGTAGGTATCCTTGCCGGGTTTGACCCGGTTGCCATTGACCGTGCTTCATATGATATGGTGAAAAATGAAATTGATAAATTGCGTCCAGATATAGATGCTCAGGTTCAATTATTTTATGGGGAGAAATTTGGTGCAGGGGAGCGTAATTATGAAATCAAAACTATATCAATTTAAGAAGAAGATAAAAGACCTTGAAACCTTGATTGATACATCGCTTGTATTTTCTTCAACCCTAAATATTGACGCCTTATTGAATATCATTTTGCAAAAGGCAGAAGAACTTATGGACGCTGAGGCGTCAAGTGTATTCCGTGTTGATGAAGAAAAGAATGAATTATATTTTATCACTGCCCGCGGTGAAAAAGGTAAAGAAGTAAAAGAGATTCGAATTCCAATGGGAAAGGGTATTGTTGGTTGGGTTGCCCAGCACAAAAAACCACTACTTGTTTCCGATGTCACAAAAGACCCACGATGGTTCAGCGGTGTTGATAAGAAGACGAAATTTGTGACCCGTTCAATTCTGGCTGTTCCACTTATGGTTAAAGGTAAGATTATAGGTGTTGCTGAAGTTTTAAATAAAAGAGGTAATAAGCAATTTAATGAAGATGATTTAGAAATGTACAAGGCGCTTGCAAACCAGATGGCTATTGCTATTGAGAATGCATCTCTGTATAAAGAACTCGATGAGCTATTTTTATCTTCTATTAGAGCAATTGTTGAGGCGATAGATGCTAAAGACCCGTATACGAAAGGACATTCGGCTCGTGTTGTTGAATATGCATTGTTGATTGGTGAAGGGCTTGAACTTGACAAAGAAGCGTTGAAAGATCTTGAATTGTCAGCAGTGCTGCATGATGTAGGGAAGATTGGTATACCGGATCGAATACTTTCTAAACCAGGACTTTTGAATGAAGAGGAATATTCATATATGAAACGCCACCCTGAATTTGGTGCTGAAATCATTGAACCCATAAAAAAACTTAAAATTCTTGTCCCTAATATTCTCCATCACCATGAAAAATACGACGGCACAGGTTATCCAATGGGATTGAGGGGAGACAAGATTCCACTAAGTGCAAGGATTATTGCGATTGCGGATTCATTTGATGCTATGACATCAAACCGTCCTTATCGTCCCAGAATGGAATTAAATGTTGCGCTGGGTGAAATAAAGAAGAATCGAAAAACCCAGTTCGACCCTAAAATTGCGGATGTTTTTATCAGAACAATCGAGCAACAATTTAAATGAACAGAATTTTGACAAGTATTTTGACCTCTATCGCTGTTATCGTTGCGGTAAATGTTATCTGCCTTTATAAACCTTTTTATCAGCCTTTTGACCAGAAGATTTATGATTTTAAATACCGTATTACGATTTCTGAAAGGCCCATAGAAGATATTGTGGTTATTGATATTGATGAGGTTAGTTTAGAAAAATTAGGTCGTTATCAGAATTGGCCCAGAGCGTATTTTGCAGAGGTTATTGAATATTTGCATTCAGCAAAATTAGTCGGGATTGATATATTTTTTGGTGAACCCGACACGCTACCTGTATATGCAAGAAAATATTATCAAAAACCAGATTTTGATTCCATCCTTAGAAATGTAATATTAAATAATAGAAATGTTATTCTTGTTTCTTCATTAAACAGAGAACCCATCTTTGGTTCTATATGTCCAAGCGGTGTTGGTGAAATAATTGCTGATGAAGATGGTGTTGTGCGTAATGGTTATAAAGAATTAAATGGAAAACCAACATTTGCATATACAATTGCGCATCAAATAGGCAAAAATGTTTTTGATAACAAATTTTTAGTTCATTATTTTGATTTAAAATCGTTCCGTAGAATATCATTTAGTGATGTGTATTTGCACCGAGTTCCTAAGGAATACTTTACTGATAAAATAGTGCTCATTGGTGGAACTGCACCCGGTTTATTTGATTATCATACGGTTCCGTTCCGAAGACATTTCCCGGGCATATTGATACAGGCTAATTTAGTTAATGGTTTTATCAAAGGGTCGAAAATAACTCAATTTCCCTATTTGTTTATTTTAATTATAACACTATTTTTTTCTTTACTAATCGCTTTTTTTACAAATTTTTATCAGACAAGAGCATATGTGATTGCATATCTAATAATTTTTCTGGCAATTCCTATTCTTTCTCTTGTTCTTTTTTATAACAATATAGAATTTCCGACCATGCGTATTTATTATTCACTAATTTTGACCATAATAATTTCGTTAATATATCGCTACCGTTTCGCAGAGAAAGAAAAACGCCGAATAAAATCTATTTTTTCAAGATATTATTCTAAGGAACTTTTAGAGAAAATTATCAAAGAACCCCCCAGACTTGGTGGAGAGAGAGTTTTCTGCACAATTATTTTTGCTGATATCAGAAATTTTACACCCTATTCAGAAAAGTCAACGCCCGAAGAAGTGGCGAATTTGCTAAATAGATTTCTGACTGAAATGGTAATGATTGTATTCAAATATCAGGGTAGAATTGATAAATTCATTGGGGATTGTGTAATGGCAGTTTTCGGACATCCAGTCAAATTGAGAAATTCCGCATTAAATGCCTGTCTTTGTGCGAAAGAGATGGTTAAAAGGGCTGAACAACTTGGACTTAAAATCGGAGTAGGGATAAATTCGGGTGAAGTTGTAAGTGGAAATTTTGGTTCGCCGATGAGGATGGAATACACAGTCATTGGTGACGCAGTTAATCTTGCTTCAAGGCTTGAGGGTTTGACCAAAGAATTTGGTGTGGATGTAATTATCGGTGATGAAACTTATAAAATGGTTTCATCACATCCTACAATTGAACTCCACCTTAAAGAACTGGGTAAGGTGAAAGTGAAGGGCAAAGAAGAAGAAATTATGGTTTATGAGCTGGTCTTTTGAGAGTATAGTAATGGATTTTTAAATCAATGGAGAGCGGATTAACTTCTGGTAAACGGATTTCTATTATAGAAGGTGTTTTTGCCCAAATCCATATCACCTTGACCGGTGGTATTTTTTTAACCTCATTTGCCCTGTTTTTAAATGCCAGTTCATTTCACCTGGGTATTTTGACAGCAATACCATCCTTACTTGCTGGCATGGGTTTTTTTGCTGCCTATATTGCGAATATAATTGGAGAGAGAAAATTACTCTGCCTTTTTACCGCGTTGATTGGCAGGGGACTTTTTATAGTTTTTGTAATTGGACTTATTTTTGATATCCGAATTAGTATCAATACCTTTTTTGTTATAATATTTTTGTTTAATCTCCTTCTGAATTTCTCGGGTACTCTCTGGCTTTCCTGGATGAGCGATTTAATTCCCAAAGAATTAAGAGGCAGATATTTCGGGATAAGGACGACGATAATAAGTGCGGTGGGAATGGTTGTAAATTATGCAGGTGGTATGGTGCTTGATTTTTTTACCTCCAACCAGGCATTTATAATAATCTTTTCCACAGCTGTATTTTTTTCTACCCTTGCGGGTATTACACTTTCATTCCAGCCTGAGCCGCGATTTGAAAAGAAGGTTATACACTTTAAAGATGTATTTTTGAAACCGATGAAAGACAGAAATTTTGTTTCTCTTTTAAAATTTGTATCATTCTGGTATTTATTTGCAGGTATTGCGGCACCATTCTATGTAGTCCATATGATAAGAAACCTAAAAATGGCATATTCAACCATTGCTATTTATGGAATCATCGCCGGTATTGCAAGTTTAGTCTTCCAGATATTCTGGGGAAAAATGATCGATCGGGTTGGGTCAAAACCTATATTGGTGATAAACTTTGTAGGTACTATATTTTTACCGATAATATGGCTTTTTGCCCGGCAGGATTTTATTTTACCGATTTGGATTGATGCATTTTTTAGCGGTCTGTTCTGGTGTGGTATAAACCTGAGTCTTTTCAATATTCTGTTGAGTCTGGCGGAAGAGAAAGAATTGAAAGAATCTTATTTTGCGGTTTTTTCTACAATAACGGGGATATGTGGCTTTTTATCTTCTCTTTTGGGCGGTTTAATAGCACAGTTGCTTGAAAATTTTAGATTTGAATTCTGGGGACAGACATTGGTTAATTTCCATATCCTCTTTATAGGAGCCTCGTTTTTTAGATTTTTAAGCGTATTTCTTCTGAAAAGGGTCCGCGAGAAAGAATCTTATCCTGTTTTTCAGACTTTGCAATTGATTGGAGATTATGCAATAAGAAGATTGAACGAACACAAAGATTTGCTTTTGAATATACTAAGATTCACAAAATAAAATTTCTTTTCTTGACATTTCAATCTTGATGGTTAAACTTAAGGCGTGAAGATTGATATCGGAATTTATTATGGACCTATCGACCTACTTGTATATCTTGTTCGAAAAAAAGAGGTTGATATATTTGATATCCCAATAGGACAGGTTGCTGAAGAATATCTTGATTACATAAGGAAGATTGAACGAGAAGACCTTGAAGATGCGGCAGATTTTCTTTTAATGGCAGCGATATTGATAAGGTTAAAGGTTCGTTCGCTTTTGCCCCGAACACCCGAGGATGAAGAAGAAGCAAAACCTATCACATTGATGCAAATTATTGAAGAATACAAAAAATATAAGGAGATAGCGCGGTATTTTGGAGAAATGGAAACACAAACGAGCAAACAATTTCCCCGCTTTGCAAAGGTGGAACCGACAACCGTGCTTGAAAGAGAAGACCTGACGAGTCTTATTCTTGCATTCAAGAGTTTCAAACCCACTGAGAAAGAAGCAGTTATGATAAAAAGGCAATTAATACCAATTGAGAAGGTTATTGAAGATTTGACGCAGATTCTTGAAAAAAATGAGAAAATCAATTTTTTAAAATTTCTTCAGGAAAAAAAGAATACATCTATAGCAGTCTCATATTTTTTTGGTATGCTTCAAATTGTCAAAGAAGGGCTGGTTAGTGTAGAACAGAAAGAGAGATTCGGGGATATATATCTTTATAAGAAGATAACATGAAAGGGTAAGGATTGGAGATAGAGGAAAGAGATGCGGATTAGAAGTTCGGTATGTAAAAGTTCCCACTTTGAAGACACATGGCAAAAAAACTTTAGCTATAGGAATTGCATTATTGTCTGGTCCACCATGCTGTATGGCGGATTGGTATCTGGGATTTGTGGGTTTGCTTTTGCATATGTACCTGAAGATTCAAATTATCAGTATATTCTTGATAAACAACTTGCCCATTATTTTCAATCCTGGGAAATTGTCTTTGATTCAACAAAAAATGGTATGCGGACAAGTCAGGGTTGTCTTGATTTACTTAACTGGTATATCAATCTTGAACTACGGTATGAGGCGTATCTATCAAAAATTCTTGGTATTCGTTATCAAAATCGTTATATAGGTGACTATGGAATTCATATATCCAATCACTATTTTCAGCCGTTTTTTCAATTAAAAGAAGATACACGATTATTTTTAACAATAACAACCCATTATTACAAAGGGGAAGATGAAATTGGAATTGGGTATTTTGCGGGTAATAATTATCTGAATTTTCTCGAAATTTTTTTTCTGGTGGAAAATTTTGATAGGAATTTTTCTCTACAGGATATGAAGGATGGGCCGGATAAAATTATCTACAAGGGATTAAATTATCCGATCAAAATGAAAACTACTTTTAACAAAAATTGGTCAACCGGCAGGTTCAGAGCGGAAATTGAATTGGGCAGAAGATATCATCTTGAATCAACTGATAAACCCGCGACATTCAGCGAAGAAGGACATCGACATACAGCGTTTATTCGTTGCTGGCAGGACATAGGAACTTTCAGATTCAGTCTTCTAAACGAATACAAAACATATTTTAAAAAGCAAAGAAACGCAGGGTTTGAGCTTTCCGAGAAGATTTTTGATGTGATGCCCGAACTGCAGATCACATATTTTAAGAATCAAAAATGGATTCCCAATCTTTATCTAACCTATAATTACAAGAACAAAATAGATTCCCTTCATTATGAACGAAAAGTATTTGCCTATCTTTCGGACCTTGAATATCATCCGGGTGGAAATTTTGTCTGGCATTTTGGCACCCAGAGAAATTTTTATCAAAACAATCAGGGTGTTGAAATAAAAGAAAGGCGAATCAATGTAGGGTTGGAATATCGTTTCAGAAATTTATGGTTTTATCTGGTAGAGGCGATGGAGGGCGATTTCCCAACGCCTAAATATATGCACAATCATACTTATCTGCAGCTGATGTTACGTTTTTAAATAATATGGGGATTATAATTTGTTATAGCATTTAATTTGATTCCTCCTCACTTTTCGCTTGTTAGAATTAGGAAATGGGGTTATACCCCTTTTAT
>FMSI01009402.1_pt1 | contig 13340 bp, 15 predicted proteins | sample 1504471 | NCBI WGS metagenome assembly FMSI01 (sample SAMEA4475357, study PRJEB15587) | soil metagenome | biome: Soil; feature: Field | place: India | collected 2015-03-11 | depth 0 m
TTTTTTTATATTTATTTCTTTTTTGCCTATTGTTCTGTTCCGATTAGCAGTTTTTAGTTGCAAGTATATAAAGCTTTTGCCGGGCTAAGTGAAGCATGGCTTCGTTCTTGCCTCTGGTGTTTAAAAGGCTGGTCGCACACCTTGCCTTCCAACTTTTAAACGCGACGTGCCTCTGAACAAGAGTGGGAAAACATTGGGAGCTTTTGGATCTGTTGCAATGCCAATTCAATTCTAATCGAGCCGGTATTCGCTTGTAGCCCTTCGCTTCTCTACGTATACTAGATATGGTCCACTGACATTTCTGCCTGTTTTGGCTATTTTTAATGGTTTGATTCGGCTTCAGAAAAGTTTAAAAACTACGTTTACGTCAACGTAGTAGTAAACGTTGAAGGGGATTAGGGTGGTCTATAGGAAGGGTTCAAGCGAGGTTGAGATAACTGGAGACAATGTTAACGATGTTAAGGAGATGATTAAGTATATTCCAGAGATCTACTTGGAGCTTGAAAAGACTGAGGATAGGCTGGCCGAGTTGAAATCTACGCTGAGCCTTATACCGGGCTTCGTTAAGTATGATGAGGATGGTAAGCCAATACTCTCCGTCAGGGAAGAGTTCTTAACTAGCAGAGAAGCAATAATTCTAATCCTGAAGTTTGCTGAGAACGGTCTTAAATCGAGCGAGATAGGGGAGCAGCTGAGTAAGAGCGGCATCGTGTCAGTAGGCTACCCATCTAGGCTCTCCGAGATGCTTAGGGAGGGGATCGTAACTAGGAATGAGCTTGGCAATTATGTTCTAACCGAGAAGGGTAAGATAATCGCCGACGAGATAACGACGAGGCTTGAGGAGGTGTCTTTAAGATGAATAGGGCTTCAATAAGACTGGAAATACCTGACAAGAATATTAAGGTGGAGTTTACAGGCGACGAGAACACGGTAATAAGAGAAATGCTCAGGTTTCTTTCAAACGTTTATCCCCGGTTAACCATCGTCGACAAGATAGTTTACACACCTGATCTTGAGGCTCTTCTTTCAGCAATATCTCCACATGTCAGGATAAGCAGCGGCGAGATAATCCTGCTTGAGGAAGAGGCGAAGACTACTGAGAGCAAAATCCTCTACCTGCTTGCAGGCTGCTACATTGCTTCAAGATTCGGATTGCGTGAAAAGAGCAGTATAAGTGTTGAAGAGATGGTTAGGATGGTTGCAAACATTTCCAAGAAGACTATTCAAAACACTCTGGTCGACCTTGTTAAGAAGGGGCTTGTATTGAGGCAGGCTAGGGGGATGTTCGAAATATCGGTTAAAAGCATTATGCTACTTTCAGGAGGTGTTGAAGATGAAAAAACCGTCGACAAGCCTAATCCCGCTGTCTGATCTAAAGCAGCGTCAAGACACGCATGTTTTAGAGGAAACGGAGATAAGGCTTAAGATATGTCGAGCTAACAGGTTTAAACTAGGCGGAACTCTAAGCATAGAACCCGAGGAATCCTCTCAATTTAGAAGCATTATTGCAGTAGACGTTTCAACTGTTAAGATAGGTGTAAGCAGGCTGGGTGAGGTTTATGCCATCCGGGGTTCAACCGTTTTAAAAGAGCGGGGAATGGTTAAGATAAATAGAACGAGGCCGATGATAGTTTTCGGCGGAATATCCGACAGTCAGGTTTCTTTTGAACTGGAGGAGCAGCTGAAGCGCATTAGTTCGGTCAGGGGGTCGTTAATGCTGCTCGATGGGGATTTGAAAGAAATGGTGAGCGCTAGCAAGTCGCTCGGACTCGCGGGGCTCCTCGCATCCACTTGCAATACTTTAATATCGATTTCCAAGGGCTTCGTCGACCCGTTTATACGTTTACCTGAGGATGTTGATAGTTCTTCATTCGTATGTGAGATTCTTAACGGGAGTAGTCCAAGGGAATACTTGGTTAGGCTTAAACTTGGAAGCCCCTTGTTGAAGGTTGAAGTGTACCCGGAGGTAGAGCTGAAGGAGGTCAGAAGCTTACTGGCTTCTCTCATCCTTATTGACGGTGTTGACTACGGTTATCCTGAAGCATTGAGAATCGCCCACATATATTCTAAGATTCTTCCTGTAGAAGTGTTGACACTGAAATGCATATTGCAGAAGAAGTTTGGAATAGAGGTTTTAAGGGAGATAGACAATAGGAAGATACTTCTAGGAGGATTCTGGAGTTGATAACGATTCTGCGAAAGAACAGGGTGACTTACGAGCTTCTGGAAACTCCTGGTAGGGATAGGATTGTTGGAAGCTACTTAATACTCTTGGACAACGTTACTCGGAGGAAGCTTCTCCTCCAGATAATGGATGTCAACTATCTTAGTATTCCCGGTGAGATAGAGGAGATAATACGGATAAGCAAGAGGGAGGAATCCTATCAGGTTTTCGAAGAGGATGAAAATCTTAAGAAGATACTTGACGAGCTGATGGATTCCAGAATATTAATATGCAAGGTTCGTGCAGCCTTCTCGCTGGATGATGTAGCTATAGATTTTCAATGGGCTCCCTCAAGGCTGAAATCAAGAATCTATGAGCCAAGCGCAGAGGAGTTGAACGAGCTGATTACAAGCAAGTACGCGATACCGGTTAAGATCAGCGACGACGTGGAGATGGATCTGAACGCTTTAGACGGAGGTTTAACCCTGATAATCGGTAAGAAGGGCTCGGGCAAGTCTAATCTTTCTAAAACATTGATAGCGAGAATTCTGGAGCACGGAGGGCGCTGTGTAGTCTTCGACATAAACGGAGAGTATGAGCCGGTTGCAATGAGAGACAGGTTTCTAGTCTTAAAATCTGGTGAAAACATGTTTCTCAGCATACCCGGGCTCGGGAAAGAGCTTTTCATAAATCTCATGGAAACCATTATGGGGCTACCTTCCTCCTCAGTCTGGGAGCTGAGACGAATACTAGACAGTCTTGAGAACAGGAATATGCTGAGCCTTAAGAATCTTTTGAACGAAATAGTTTGCGGAAGAATTAATGATCTTGTTAAGGAAGCGCTTCTCAGGAGGATAACGGTGTTGAGGGAAAGCGGATTATTCAGAGATTCCGACGCGACGGACCTGGATAGGGTTTTTAAAGAGGCGTCGAACAAGGCTCTTGTAATAAACCTGAAGGGTCTGCCGAAATCCTTTAGGCAATTGATAGTTGAAACGGTGCTCAATAAGACGGTTAGGATGCTGGATAACGGTGAGATAAAGCCGCTCTTCCTGTTCGCAGAGGAGGCGCAGTCATATTTGGATGAAAAAGCATGGGAGGACTATATAACGCGGATGAGGCACATCGGGTTATCTGTTGTTTTCATAACTAATGAGCCGGATAGCCTCATGAACTTCGTTTACAGGCAGGCTGACAACTGTTTCATATTCAACTTGGTGAACGAGAACGATTTAAACTATATTTCGAAAATGTCTAAAATAGATGCCGAATCGCTAATCAGCCTTGTACCCACTCTGCCCATCGGCAAGTGTCTAGCGTTTGGAAACGTTACTGGTAATATTCCAGTCGTGTTGAATATACGTAGAGAAAACGTGTTTGGAACCGGGGAGACTAGGAAAGTGCTTCTAGCGGTTCCTAGAAGCTAAAAACCTCTGGTCCCCCATACTTTGCTTTAGACCCTAGTTTTTCACATATCCTGAGCAGCCTATTGTACTTAGCAGTTCTCTCCCCTCTGCAGGGAGCTCCTGTTTTTATCTGTCCAGCGTTGAAAGCAACAGCAACATCGGAAATATAAGTGTCCTCGGTTTCTCCAGACCTGTGGCTTACAATAACTCTGTAATTGTTTTCAACAGCCGTGTTGAAAGTCTCTAGGGATTCGGTTAAGGATCCACATTGATTAAGCTTGAAAAGAAGCGCGTTCGCAGCACTCCTCCTTATACCTTGGAGAAGCCTCTCCTTGTTTGTAACGAAAATGTCGTCTCCAACTATCTGTACTCGAGAACCCATTCTCCTAGTGATCTCTGCGAAGGATTCGAAATCGTTTTCTTCAAACGGATCTTCTATAGATTTCAGTCTGAAAGTTGAAACCAGTCTAGCATAGTTTTCTAGAAGCTCGCCGCTCGCATGCTCCCTGCCGTCTATCCTATACTTGTTTGAAGAAGGATCGTAGAACGAGGATGACGCCGCATCTATTCCGAGCAATACTTGCGAAGAAGTGTAGCCTGTTTCCTCGATTGCAGTCAATAACAGTTCCAGAGCTTGGTCGCTGCGGTTAAGAGGCGGCGCAAAGCCTCCTTCATCCCCTACGTTTATCGAAGACTTTCCGTATTTCTTTACTATCACACTTCTAAGCGTGTGGTAAACCTCGACACCAGCTCTTAAAGCACTAGGGAAATCGTTAAACCCTGCAGGTATTATCATGAACTCCTGTATGGAAAGATTGTTTCCCGCGTGTTTCCCCCCATTTATAACGTTCATAAGGGGGACGGGAAGCGTGACGCCTTTTCCTCCTCCTAAATACTCGTAAAGCTCCATCCCACTGGCGTTGGAAGCAGCTATGGCGTTGGCAAGAGAGACAGCTAGGATCGAGTTCGCCCCAAGCCTAGACTTGTTCGAAGTACCATCTAACTCGAGCATCCTCTTGTCAACTTCGCTTTGACGCCTAGCGTCTAAACCGGTTAATGCTGGGCTGATCATCTCGTTAATGTTCCTAACCACCTTTAAAACACCTAAACCATGGAATCTTTTTTCATCCCTATCCCTCAGTTCAACCGCCTCATACTTCCCAGTGGAGGCGCCTGAGGGAACGCTTGATCGACCCGCGGTTCCTCCCTGCAGCTCGACGACTGCTTCAACAGTAGGGTTCCCCCGGGAGTCTATTATCTCTCTGCCTTGAACCCTTTTTATTTTAAACACGTCTTCAACCATTTTCCTCCAAGAAATGTTTTAAAGCATGATTTAAGGTTTTGCTAGAGGAGTACTGGAAGCACAAATTCGCTGAAGAAGGCGAGTAGTAGTGCTCCAAATATCAAGTCTCTTCCAAGATACTTGTTCACCTTGGTTGCATAGAGTATGACCCCGATTACAGCCATTGGAGCATAAATCATAGACAGGATACGAAGAGATGTTTGCAGCACCATTTGCGAGAACGCTGAAACTGTTTTCTCCACTGCGTTCACAATGCTTTCAAGCAATTTTGTAAACCACTCGGAGCTCGCAGCTTGTTCTCCCTCTTCCCCTAAGAGCGGGATGGTCAGCATTTCCGCAAGCCTTAATATTCTCATGCCCCGTCCCAATTATAGAAAGGCTAAAACCCTATTTAACTACCAATAAGCAGGATGCTGACAGCTGTCTTTTTAGGATGCCTCTTCATGAAGAACCTGATACTTATCCATTATGCTTAAAAGCACTTTAACACTCGACTCCCTTACCTTTACTCTTCCGCCCGCAGCCTCCTCTGCAAACCTGATTATCATAGGCAAATACTTACGGTAGACATCAAGCCTTCTTTTCTCCCTCTCCATACTTTTCTTTCTCGAAAGGTAGAACGAGATCTCTCTGCTGACGTTCCTAAGCCCGTTTAAAATTTCCCTCTCTATTTCAGGTCTATCTGCCACATACTCTTTCCCAACCGTTTTATAAGGTATTTTCGTCGAACAGATATGCACGATGATTCTAACGGGGTCTGTCCGAGGGTCTATCCTGTAACGTTTCCAGTTCATCAGCTTGTTCACAACCTTATAAGAAACATCATTAGCCTCATCGTACAGAAGGGGGATCCTGTTAGCATACCTATAGATTATCGCATTACCGTCTTCAGGCGGAGTTATCTTCCCACCGTAAGCTATTCCAACCTCCACTATAAAAGGGTGTCCAGAATATGCTTGAGGCCTCCTGCTTTCAACCGCGAGCACCTCGGGTTCAAGCTCCTTCTTAATCCCTTCCTTCAAAAGCGTCTCGCCTATTGGGGAGAGAATGCTCGCGTCCGGCGGGAGAAAACCATCGTAATTCTTAAAAGCCTGTGTAAGCCTTACAATCTCGTCTAAACTCAGCTCTCCAACAACCGTGTTAGGCGAGAGTCTCAGCTGCTCCAGTATCCTGCTGGCCGTCTCCTTCCCAACTCTGTGAAAGCTTCTAGTGAGAAACGAGATGAGCGTCCTCTTACGGTTCTCCTCGACAAGCCTCTTAACCATTTCAACGTCAACACCATGAGGATGCGGCAATGTTTCCTTAGGAGGATTAGGCATTTGAACAGTGCTCCTGGAAAACCTGATTAGTCTCCCATAAGCATCGACTAGCATGACGTTCGCATATGGTGCGACAAGCGCGCTGAGCTTAATATACTCAAGTATCTTCGGAAAGGCTCTGAAGTAGTCTCCCTCGAGAGTGAAGCTTACAATAGTGCCGCTCCACTTCTTAGGATTACTCTTCTCCTCCCTCTCTAAAACTATGGGCGCGTTCTTCTTAATGTCTATCATTATCTTGAAGAAGTAGATTTTTTTACGATAGCCCACAGTGATTTCAAGGGGGTTGTTTGTCGTTATCTGGCCATATAGGTATGCCATTTTTCCACCTAGCCCAAACGTGCCTCTTGATTGTATCAAGGTATACTTTGAACCGAAAAGTATTTTTCCAAAAGCGTTTGGAATGTGTTCAGGCGGTATGCCTCCGCCGTTGTCGACAATCCTTATCCTTACAATGTTTCTCTCACTATCCGCCTGGCCTTCAATAGTTAGAAAAAGTATTATGTCCGGCAGTATGCCTCTTGCTTCACAAGCGTCTAGAGAGTTTTCGACAAGCTCTCTGACAGCCGTGTACAGTGCTCTAACAGGGTTTGAAAAACCCGCGATATCCCTGTTTCTGTAGAAGAAGTCTGCGGGGCTGATCTCTTTAAATTTCTCCTCAGAACTCATCTACAGCCTTCTCCTCTCTACTCATCCAAATCCCTTTTTCCAACGACTTTCTTTGACGCTCCAAATATTTAAACGCGGTGCTGAATTGAGCTCCCTTCAATATCTTTAGAATCGTCTTGAAAGCTATTTCACAGCTCTCCTCCTCTCCCATTACTCCAAGAGTATAATTATGAAGGGCAAGTTTAGCACCAGAAAGCTTCTCAATCTTCTTCCAAACTTTCCCGTCCTTCCCTATTATTCTTCCTTTTATTATTTTTATCCGGGAGGACGACTCGCCAGCGAAATCCCTTAAGTCGATTATCTTTAGTACAAGATTGTCATCCAGAAGCATTAAAGCATCTTCACCTGAGAACCCGCTTGCTATCGCATCCGCAATCCTCCTCACTTTAAAATATGCTTCAGGGTCTTCGGCATTATACTCGACTCTGATAGTTCCATCCTGGTGAACTTGAATCTTAACCCCGGTTTCCTCCTCTATTTTCCTCTTTACTTCACCGTTCTTCCCGATTAAAACCCCTACTCTTTCCTGCGGAATGTTTAGGAAGAGTACGTTAGCCAATTCTGCCGACAACCTCCTCAACGGGTATTGCTTCGTCAATCCATCTTCTTTTCATGAAGAACCTGTTTATGTTCTCAACATCTCTTCTTAAAAATTCCCCTGCCAAGGGGTGCGTAATGGGGACAGCTTGAGACAAATCTATGATGAAAGGCTTCTCGTTCCAAATCATAACGTTATACTCGCTCAAGTCCGCATGGATCAGACCGGCTTTATCACGGCTCTTAACTATGAAGTTGATTATCTCCATGTAGGTTTCACGAGGGTTCTTAAGCTCATGGAGCTCCTTTAAAAGAGGAGCCCTCTGGCCATTCTCTCCTATGAAGCTCATCACTAAAATGTTTTTCTGAACAAGCAGTGGTTTCGGCACGGGAAGCCCAGCCTCATGCATGGTGCTTAAATTAGCATATTCCTTTCTCGCCCAAGTATAAACGAGTGACCGGCTGTCGCTCTTCACTTTTTCAAACCGTTTGTCGCCAATAATATACTTCAGCATCATACGCCTTATCTCCGTGTTGACAGTTAAATAGATCTTAACTGCAACCTCCACGTTTCCCTTCGCAACAGCATGGAATACCTTCGACTCTTTACCTGAAGATATCTCGCCGTTAAACTCTTTCAAAATCCCTTTCCTCAACAGGTCGTAAAGCTGCATTAAAACCTCCACATTGAAAACCTCGCTGAAAACCTCGAAGTCCTCGCTTCTCTTAACTTTCATCCTCTGAAGCTTCTCTATGAGCTTCTCCCTAAGCTCTAATGTGTTGAAGACTTTTTCATGCGTCATGTTCGTGCAACTGCCTGAAACACGTGGAGCCCCACATTCTTTTTAAGATTAACTACCGGCCCCACTAGCCTGCTCCTGCGTTTCCTTAACAAGCTCCTTGTTGAGAAGCCCGTTTTTAACAAGGTAGTCTATTTGACCAATAGTATACCTGTGTAAAATTTCCCCTCGATCAGGCTGAAAAGGCCACGGCTCAACTAGAACAATATCATTCAGCTTAATCCATATTTTTCTCCTAAGCTTCCCCCTGAGCCTGCACTGCCGAGTTCTACCGTCAGAGCAGAGGACCACCGCCCAGTTGGAGCCTGAAAGGCCATCTACTCTTCCGAATAGTTGCCCCTCTCCCGGTGTCACTAAGGTTTCGGAAATATCTCTCTCACTGTAAACTTTTCTCTTTCCCAAGCTCTACTAAGCCCCCAACCTCCTCCTAATAAACTATATGCTTGAGAAAGCTAGATGCGAATTATCATCATGAACATTACTCCACCTATTTCCCTAGCGTTATCCGCTCTGCCTAAACCGCTTTCTAAAACCGTGTTTACAACCATGTTTCCAACAAGGTTCACAGAGGAAGCGTCCCGAATGCTTCTTAAAAGCTCCTCCTCGTCTACAAGCCTGCCGCCGTAAAACTTTTCAGCCACCTTCACTTCCAACCCTGTTTCATCCTTAATTGTTTTCCCGAGAAGCTCCCTGTCGCACGCCCCTATTATCTTTGTTGAGCCAACCGAATGCTCCTTCATGTAGAATTCCCTGCTCATTTTTCAAAGGTTTTTAACTGGCGAAACAGCGCCGCAGCTTAAGCATACGAGTTGAACAATACCCCTCTTCTCCCTGCTCAGCTTTGTATCTGGCCTTTTGCAAACAGGGCATTCTACATAAGCCTTTATGTAGTCAGCTATCACCGTGTCCAGCTGCTTAGGAAGAATCCTACCCTTGAAAACATAGCGTCCCTCGCCGATTTCCGAGTAGGGGGCTGCGAGTCTTAAAGTCATATATTTTAAAAGGTGTTTCACATCCCTGTTAAGCAGGTCCACTATCTGATTAAGGTTTTGAACTATGGTCTTATTCTTCTCGCCTACGCATTCAACACTGGGAACGTTCAGCCTGTCCCGGCTGACCGTTTTAGGCACCCTACTCAGCCCCCTATCCAGCCATTCTAAGTATTTATCCTCGCTACCTGTTTCCTTCACTTTTCTAAGAAGGATGAGATAGAAACTCTTTAATAATGCTTTCTATTGTCTCGATCCTGTATGAGTAACATAATTGTTGTAGGGAGCTCTGGAAAGGATGAGCACTTTAAAATACGCTCCTTCTATAATCTGCCCAGGGTTTTCCACCCTTTTCTGAAAAAGACTATTCCCATCTCTGGAATAAGCGAGCTCTTAGGGCCAGAATGGGATAGTAACAAGGTTTACGGTTTGCTGGAGGCTAACAGCCTGACTCCCGTAAAGTATAGCTACGGGGGGAGAGCTCCCCACGTGGCCTATGGTGTTGCACGTCTAGGTGGCAGAGTAAGGCTGATCACAACCTTCGGCAGAGACTATGATCATCCTTATCCTGGGTTTTTCAACGGAGGATATTACAGTCATTTGGTGAATAACAATGTTGAAATGAGAACAGCTGTTGTTGAAGACAGCAGTAAAACCCGCTTCCTAAGCAAGGATGTTCTGGACGCGGGCGTATGGATCGTCATGGATAAGACAACCTCAACCATTACTTGCGTGAAAGACGTTGAGAACAACGAATTCTTCATAATAGATGATGTTAAAGGTGCAAGTGGTGTTGAAAAATTCCGTCCGGTGCCTGAATCAGAGTTTGAATCAGCAAGCGTTCTTTTCGTCACATCGTCTGAAACCCTGTTCATGAAAAGCTCTATTCTGGCAGCTAGGAGAAGAGGCATAGACGTGGTTGTGGACATCGCGTCCTACGGTGTTACTGAGGATTATGTTGAAACCATGGTTCCAAACTCAAAGATAATTCTTGGGAACTATAACGAGATTAAGCAGGCGGCTGATCTTCTTGGGCTTAAGAACATAGGGGAGTTCTTCACACCCGGGTCCGAATACCCTGAAGCAATAGTCTTGGAAGATAAGATGACGGGGCTAATCGAGATCCACCATAGAGATGGCGAGTTCTCCAGAGTGGGCCCTGTGCCGCCTGAGAAAACAGGCAGCTCCATCGGCTGTTGCGATGGCATTGCCGCAGGCATCTTGTTTGGTCTGCAAAAAGGGTTGACGCTGGAAGAATCCTGCAGAATAGGGCTTTTGGAAGCGTTCTCAATATGGAGGGTTGAGGGTGTGCAGGAGGGAATGTTGAACATCAACGAGCTTGCGGGTCTCTATCGCAGGTTCTTCGACAGAGAACTGTTCACCTAAGGGAAACTTTTTAAAAGACGCGGGGGGGTTTAAAGGGTTGGCTGGAAACATCGAGCTCGGAATTAAGAAGATAGATTGGGCTAGGAGGCTCATGCCAGTTCTGGGCAAGGTTAGAGAACGGTTCGCTAGGGAACGGCCGTTTGAAAGCATCGTCTTCTCAGTAACGCTACACGTCACCAAGGAGACGGCGAACCTGGTTGAAACTCTAAGAGACGGCGGTGCGAAAGTCTACCTTACACCTGCAAACCCCCTCTCAACAGACGACGATGTGGCTGAAGCCTTAAAGTCTAAGGATATTGAAGTCAGAGCCTGGAGAGGTATGAGCATCGACGAGTATTTCGAGGCGATCGATTGGGCTCACTCTCATTCCCCCTCCATACTCATAGATGACGGAGCCGACTCGATAATCAGGGTGCATGAGAAGAACATCGTGTCGAAAAACAGGATTTACGGGGCTCTCGAGGAGACAACTACTGGGGTAATAAGGATTAGAGCGCTTGAGAAAGCCGGCAGGCTGATGATTCCAGTCTTCTTCGTTAACGAGGCTCAGTCTAAGAAGCTTTTCGACAACCGCTATGGGACAGGTCAGTCCAGCGTGGATGGGATTATAAGAGCAACATCAATACTTTTCGCAGGTAAGAGAGTTGTCGTGTGCGGTTATGGGCTGGTTGGAAAAGGTGTGGCGAACAGAGCTAGAGGCCTAGGGGCCTCCGTGATAGTGACGGAAGTGTCTCCAATAAGAGCTCTTGAAGCTGTTATGGACGGGTTCACGGTGATGCCTAGTAGGGAAGCCGCTAAAGTTGGAGACATCTTCATAACCGCCACGGGCAACGTGAAAGCAATACCGTACGAGGCAGTAACTTTGATGAAAAACGGTGTAATACTGGCGAACGTCGGGCATTTCGATGTTGAAATAGATGTTGCAACCATCTACAGGGAGGCGAAAAGCATCAACGAGGTGAAACCCTTCGTAGAGGAAATCGTTCTCCCAAACGGAAAAAGAGTCTACCTACTTGCCAAGGGGAGGGTTGTCAACCTGGTTCTGGCTGAGGGTCATCCTCCTGATGTTATGGACATGAGCTTCTCCAACCAGGCGCTTGTCTCAGAATACTTAGCGAAGCATAAGGGGCTTACCCCCGGCGTTTACCCTGTTCCAGAAGATATAGATATGTTGGTTGCTTCGACTAAGCTCAGAACAATGGATGTGGAGATAGACGAGTTGACGGACGAGCAGAAGGAATACCTGTCATCTTGGAAAACATAGCCTAGGCAAGGCTTGTTGATACACGGTTCTCCTTTTCGAGAAGCCTAATGGCCTCCGCCTCGTCAAGGTTATCAACCACTTCCCCCATTAGGAAATTCGGCTTATGGGAGTTTACGCGCACACGTATGAAGCTCCCTATTTTAACATTCTGCGTAAGAACTATCGGCTTGTAAAACATGTTTCTAGCTATGAAGCTCCCAGGGATTACTCCCTTCTCATCGACCAGAGCCAAACCCTCCCAACCAACCCAGGAGGCGGAACGCCTCTCCTTAACCTCAAGCGCAAGCCTAGAGAGCATCCTACTCCTCTCTGCAACAATATTCGTTGGCAGCTGCGGCAGCCTTGACGCCGGGGTTCCGGGCCTAGTATAAAACTTTGAAATGTTAAGAAAATCAGGCTCCACAGTTCTTACGGCTTCAAGGGTTCTCGCAAAATCCTCCCGACTTTCAGTCGGATAACCGACTATCACATCCGTCTCGACAGATATCCTGGGTATCTCCCTCCTGAGCCTCAGGATAATCCCGGTGACTTCTTCAACAGAATAGCCACGATTCATGTCTTCCAGAACCCTGTTGCTACCGCTTTGCAAAGGTATGTGAATAAACTTGAAGAACCTCTTATTCCTGAGGGCTTCAACAATGCCGTCGAGATGCTTCAAAACGCCTCTCGGATTCATCATGCCTATCCTTACGAGGAACAAGCCTTCAACGCTAGCTATTTTTTCAAGAAGCTCGACAATGCTGCTTCCATTATCCATACCGTAAACAGAATTGTCCTGCGAAGAAAGCCACACTTCTCTAATGCCCTCTTCAACGCTTCTCCCTATTGTCGTAACGATTTCTTCAATGCTATAGCTGCGAAGCCTCCCTCTTGCAAACCTTGTCGCACAATAGCTGCATGCCCCCACGCATCCTTGGGAAATCACAATCTTCCTAATAACAGGATTCTCCCTCAGGCAGGGGAGAAGATTGTTGAAGCCTTCCCCATCAAGCCTAATATACCTGCCACCGTTTAAAACTGTTTGAACAGCCCTAAGAACCTCCTCTCCTGCAGCCGGCCCAATAACCCCCTTCACGTCCCCGGCTTCAAGAATCCTGTTTACTCCAATAATCTTAGGCAGGCAACCGGCAACCACGATCTTCTTGTCTCCACCTATGGTTTTCAACCTGTGGAGAATCTTGTTCTCCGTAGGAGTCTTAACCCCGCAAGTGTTGACTAAAACCAAGTCAGCCTCATCCTCACTATCCACTAGGGTGAAGCCCCAGCTGGCGAGCACACCAGCCATAGCCTCACCCTCCACCCTGTTCACAGCGCAACCGTAGTTCAGCAAGAATATTCTGCCACTCATCCCTCGGCTCCTTTCCAGCTTAATATCGCATTAAAGTAAAAACAGTCTTTCTGATAAACGTTTTTCGAGCTTTAAAAGCAGGTGGAAAAACTTAAAGTATAAAAAGGCGGGCACTTTTAACCTGCTTAGGGCCGGTAGTTCAGTGGTAGAATGTCCGA
>FMSI01029109.1_pt1 | contig 13330 bp, 12 predicted proteins | sample 1504471 | NCBI WGS metagenome assembly FMSI01 (sample SAMEA4475357, study PRJEB15587) | soil metagenome | biome: Soil; feature: Field | place: India | collected 2015-03-11 | depth 0 m
TCAGAACCGCAAACTGCACATTTTACGCTTGTTGAATAGGTTTTACACATTGGGCATTTGCGCTTAACAACCTCGAGAAAGATGTTCCCGCGTCTCGCCGCCTCAACAAGGTCTCTGTGAGGGCCTCCAGCTAAACCCACTGGAAATAGAACATGCACCAGCGGCGCCATTTCCCGCCTTTTGGCCTTTTCAGGGCGTCCCATCCTTGCGCCTACAAAGGTTGGAGCTTTTTCCCTAACAGTTATACCAGAAATCATCCTAAGAGTTTCTAAAACAGTTTCTGCAGGGGAAAAGTTTACTTGTTGAGTTTTGTAGCCTAGGCAAAACGCAAAGACGCAAGCCTCAGGGTATTCAACAACAATTTTGTCATCTACGACTTTATGGGGAAGGCAAATTTTTTCTAGGGCTTTTTTGACCTTATCTTCCACTTTACCAACAATTTTGCAGACGAAATTTCCTTTAAACTCTAATTCAGCGTTGAAAAGCCATTTCCTTAAAAGCTCAAGTTCTCCGACATTTTCTAGGCTCGTCCAGAAAAATGTAAAGGCTGGATGGAGGGCCACATGCGCGTTTAAGGATAGGGCTATTGCCTCCTCACAGTTCGGTTTGTTTATGAAGGGGTCTTCCAAAAATCCTTTAATCCTTTCCGTGGAAACTCCGGTGGCAGCCTCTACTTTTTGGAGGTCCCCATCGAGCTCGTTCAAAATTGTTTTACGAAAATCTTCAGCCCACCACTCTTCAACGTATCCGGAAGGACTCAAACTTTTGCCTTGGTAAAGGAAATCGCCAAAGCTTACTAAAATGTCTCCTAGAAAAAGAATTTTGTCAATTCTGTCTTTAATAGCGTCAAAATTGTTGATGGAAACTTGAATTACAGAGCCATCCTTCAACTTTACTATTGGAGGTTCTAAAGAATCAACAGGAACAGCGATACCGCCTTTCCCAGGAAGTTCTAGGCGTAGTTGAGTGCCCGCTGCTATAAAGCCTTGAAGCACAAGCATTGTTGCTGGATGAATGCCCACCGCAGTTAGCCCAGTGTTCCTAGCCCTTCCATATCTTAGGCGGAATCCACCACACCTAGATGGAAAGGAGAATATGGGGCGGCCTGCGACAATGTCATCCATAAAACCGGCGGATTTCTTTTCAGACATTTTCCGTATTTCCTTGAGCCAGTCCCACCCTTGAATCCCAAGCTTTTCTATGATGGCCCAAACCTTTGAAGCCCGTCCAACAATTCCATCGTTTACAACACGAAGTGCGCCACCTCGAACTCTATTTGTTTCAACACGGGGAAGGTTGCGATAAGAAGAAACTTCAATAGGATCCGACTCTGTCCCTGTAACTTCCACGGGCAGCCAATGGAGCGCCCTTTGTAACTCTCCATCGGACACATGGTATTGGAAACGGCTCACAGAGCGTTCGTAAAGCCTAATCTCCTCAATGAAGCGGGCGACCTCTTCCTCTGTGGGCTTATAACGGTCAAGCCCTAGAAGTCTACGAATAAAATCTCCAATAACAAGGGTTAACGCTTGATCTGTGCCACCGGCGGAACGTATTGGACCAGCGAAATAAATTGCAAGATATTTTGTTCGATCATTATTGGTTTTGATTTTAACTTTCGCTACTCCTTGCAAAGGTGCCGCTGTAAGCCCCTCTGTCAAAATTGCAAGGGCGGTACGCACGGCTTGTTCCGCTGCAGCCTCCGGTTCCATGTGCCCAAATTTTCCATAAATTATTTCTTCAGCAATCTTAAAGGCCAATTCTTCCCGTGGAAGCTTGTAGCTTAATTCTCTTATTCTTTCAGCGACGCCTTTCGGGCCCACAAGCCCCTCTACAAGATCTGCTAAGTCTCTTGCAACCTCACATTCCGGCTTAAGGGCAGGATCAAAACCTTTCCCTCGAGCCTTTCGGCATAAATCATATAGCTGGTCTAGCTGATTTTCTAGAGTTTCCAAGTATTTTTCGTAATCCTTGCTCATTTGAATATTCAAGTGGCTCCCCTACTTTCTACAAGGAATTATCTATTTTGGCTTTCTAACATGAAAAAGAAAAACTTGTTGCCTACAAAATTGCCTTCACCGTAGATGCTATACAAGATTTTGCAAAAGCGAAATTTCACGTCTTGCTGCTTCTCATGCCCTCAACAATTTTTGAAACCTTATCCCTGACCTGTCCGTTCTCCACGACGTTCCCAGTAACGATTATGTTTGCCCCAGCTGACACTATCTTTAACGCTTGCGCTCTAGATCTTATGCCTCCGCCAACGATTAAGGGCACATCTATGTAATGCCTAACAGCCCGAACCATCTCTTGAGGCACGGGCTTTTTAGCACCAGAACCAGCTTCTAAGTATATGAAGCGCATACCCAAATACTGCCCAGCCAAGGCGTGAGCCACAGCTAATTCAGGCTTATCGTATGGAATTGGAACAGCTTTCCCAACGATGCCCGCGGTTCCACCCTCACCGACAATTATGTACCCCATGGGTATGGGTTCTAAGCCGTATCTCTTAATTAAAGGGGCGCCCAAGATTTGAGCACCCATTAGAAAATAGGGATCAACTGAGTTGATAAGGGACATAAACCATATGGCGTCAGCGTAGCGGCTTATACTTGTAACGTTGTTAGGGAAAAGTATAACGGGAATTTTTATGGCCCGCTTGACAGCCTTTACTACATAATCCAAGTGTTTTGCTGAAACAAAAGTTGATCCCCCAATCATAATTGCTGATGTCCCACTTAGGTTTGCTTTTTGGGCTATTGTGGAAGCTTGAGGGGGGGTTACCTTTTCAGGGTCAATGAGCGTTATGTGAATTGCACCCTCGGACTTTATTCTATCGAGTAAGTATCTTTCAACAGCACCGATCATACTCATCACTTAGCTGTATCCTTAACCTCTGGTGCAGATAGACCTTTCATTCCACCATAAATTTTGTCGGTAAACATGCAGTATGCGTCAATTTCTCCCAGTGCACGTTTAATTGGAAACTCTTCCCTTGCGCTACAACTGCCGCAGCTTACTACAGCGCGGCCTTCATCGTGGAACAGTTCCACACGGACGGCTTCTTTACCACAAATGGGACAGGAGAAGAATTTTGGCAACCGTTTCTTTGGGATGCGGACGACTTTTCTCCTTCTTCGCCCCATACTCTAATCCTTCATATCTGCTTAGACACATCTTATCAGTATTCTATCTTCGTCCTTAAATACTTGCCTAATTTCTTAAACAATGGAGATGAGACCTTTGAATTTAACACCATCTGTTTTAGACTTGGACTGGGCGGAAGTGGAAGCAAAAATAAAAGGCTTCATAAAAGACTACGTGGGAAAAGTAGAGGCAAAAGGCATAGTTGTGGGGATGTCAGGAGGAATCGACAGCAGCACCGCAGCTACGCTCTCGGCCCTAGCCATTGGTGGAGATAAAGTCCTCGGGCTCTTGCTGCCTGAAAAGGAAACATACAGTCAAAGAGACATAGAAGACGCCAAGCTTGTGGCAGAAAAATTTGGGGTGAAAACGGAAATAATTAATATTACAGCGGCTCTGGAAGCAATTCAAAATACAATACCAATCTTTACCCCGAAAGACAAATTATGCAAGGGTAATTTAAAGGCACGAACACGAATGATATACCTTTACTATTACGCCAACAAACTCAACCTAATCGTATGCGGAAGCTCCGACAAATCTGAAACAATGATAGGCTACTTTACCAAATGGGGAGACTTTGCAGCAGACATAGCCCCCTTAATGGACTTATATAAGACCCAGGTGCGGAAACTTGCAAAGCACATAGGCTTGCCCGAAGGAATAATAGACAAACCCGCATCACCAACACTTTGGCCTGGACAAATGGCGGAAGAGGAAATAGGCTTAAAGTATGAAATCCTTGACCTTATCCTTTATGGATTAGAACATTTCATGAAAACAGAAGAAATAGCGCACCAGCTAGGCTTAGAAAAGGTCATAGTAGACAAGGTAAAAAACATATGGAAAAACATGGAACACAAGAGGAGAATGCCACTAACAACAAAAATTCAATTTAGAACCGCTGGGTTTGATTTCAGACTCCCATACGCTCCATGAAAAGCTGGGAGAAAAAATGAAGGAAAAATTCAAAATAGCTCTGGCCCAGATAAGCTGCAGTAGAGGGGACAAAACAGCAAACCTTCAGAAAATGGAAGAGTACACAAGAAAGGCAAAAGAGCAAAATGCGGAACTGGTAATTTTTCCAGAGCTTTCGTTAACAGGCTACGTGGTAAGAGACGAAGTCTATGAACTAGCAGAAAAAATACCGGGACCATCGACAAAAACTATGGAAAAATTGGCCAAAGAAATTGGGATGCACATCATTTTCGGAATGCCGGAACTCAGTGGAAAAACAGAGGCAACGGTTTACAACTCCGCTGTCCTCATAGGCCCTCAAGGTTTTATTGGAAAATACCGCAAAATACACCTTCCAACCCATAGCGTTTTCGAAGAGAAGAGATATTTTAGGCCTGGATACAATGTTGATGCCTTTGAGACTAAGCTTGGGAAAATAGGCTTGATCATATGCTACGATATTTTCTTCCCAGAGATAAGCCGACTGGTGCGCCTAAAAGGGGCAAAGCTAATAGTATGCATTTCTGCTTCACCCGCTGTCCGCCGGACTTTCTTTGAAACATTAACTGTTGCCAGGGCCTTAGAAAACGCATCCTTTTTAGCCTATGTAAACCTTATGGGCATAGAGGATGGACTGCAGTTTTGGGGAGGAAGTAGACTCATCGGCCCGAACGGGAATCTAATTGCGAAGCTAGCGTATGGCGAAGAAAACATATTGGTGAATGAAGTCAACTACGCTGACATAAGGCATGTGGAAATTTTTATCCCCACTCTCAAAGATTTGCGTCCAGAAATTTTTGACAAATTAAAAAATGAGGTTGAAAATCTTTAGCCCCTTCATATAAAATCGGCATCACAATTAAATCACAAAAAGCCAAAGCACATCAAGAAAACCTAAACATCACGGAAATGCGTGAATAGCTAGGGAATCATCACGCGTGATTTTACCGTGATTAGTGACATCACACCACCAGAAACCTTCAAGTTATCCTTCATCAGAGCTCAACTCCCATTCATCACTTAAATTCTCTAACGTTAAAAGGTTAAAAGCCCAATGTGATGCTAACAGTCTATGTGACTTAGGGGTTAGCCACCATGTATTTTTAAAGTATTAAGATTTTCTTAAACGCTTAAACCAGCAAATATTTAAATTTTTAAGCCTAATTTATAAAATACGCCATTTTATAAGCCATTTTCCGTTTAGACCCATCTAAAATCTTTTTAAAAGGACGTTCCGATAGCTTTAAGTCCTTTTGTATACAAAAATGTATCCATCAAAAAGAACGAAGAAGGCAAAAGAATGAAATTGAAAGATGATGTCCAATTATGGCTAAAAAAGTCCTTAGAAGACCCCCTTGTAAAAATTTTGGCTAAAAATAGTCATTTAACAAAAACTCAGCTTGAAACATTACTCATTAACGTTTTAGCAGAAAATATTGCGGGTAAATCGCTTAAATACGAAGAAAAAGCCAGATTAAGACTAACTAAGGCAAAAATAACCCGCGGAGCTTTTAATAGAACTTTAAGACAGGCTGAAGAGAATGTCATAAAATCAATTTATACAGTAATACTTTTGGGGTATTTAGGAGTTTTTGAAAGCACAACTTTAGACCCTTATATTGAAGCAGCAAACAAACTTCAGGAATATTTGGAGGCCCATAGAAATATACCGATGAACACTAAAGAGTTGGAGGAACAGTTAAAATTCCTAAAAATGCTCAGAGAAGAGCTTGAAACATGCTTTAAACGGCTGGCAAATCCTTCTGAAGGATTGTCGTGACATCACAAATCACGAGCTAGGAAAATGTTCCGTTGAAGAGGGAGAAGCTAAGGCTAAAAAGCCAAAAGAAAAGGCTAAAAGACTAAAAACGCCAGAAACAGGGCATTTCGGCACCTCATATTCAATTATAAATCTAATTTGTAATTTTTGTGATGTGTGACGTCATCAATTTTGCAAATAAAGTCACCATAACCTTTAAATCTCATCCATGAGAAACTGTGATGTGTGATGTAACGTGATGAAATCACGCATGTTTACGCAAGAGTCACAGGGGAACTTCACATGAGTGAAGCGTTATTGTTCCTTGCATGGGCTTTCTTCGCCGTAGCGGTCGTTGCTGCTATTGAGTATTATAGGCATCTTGTCAAGATTAGGGAGGAGTATGAAAAAGCGAGGGAGGCTTTTGACGATGTTATTTTGAGCTTCAGTAGAGAGTTTAAGCGTACAGCTGAAAATATGGAATCCATCGCCTACAAAGTTGAGGCAGTTTCTTCAAGAAGTAGCGAAGCCCTTAAGAGAGTGGAAACTCTTGAGGGTAAAATAAGTGTCTTAGAGACGAAAGTGAGCATAACGCCAAAGGAATGGGAAAAAGTGCAAGTGCGACTGGATGAAATTGAAAAGAAGACGCGTGATGTCGCTGCATCACAGGAAGGGTTAACAGCGAAAATTTCTTCCTTAGAGGAGCAAGCTCAAAAGTTCTTGATGGCTCCGGAGCCTAGGGTTGAGGCAGCCATCCCCATAAAGAGGGAGAAGGCATTAGCGCCCTTGACTGAAACGGAATTGGCGGTGTTGGAAATGCTGGCTGCAGAGGGCCCTAAAACTGCGCCGGAAATTAAGGATAAAATTAAGCTGAGCAGGGAGCACACTTCTAGGCTTATGAAGAAGCTTTATGAAGAGGGTTATTTGGAAAGGGATTCAAGCAAGATTCCCTTCAAGTACGGTGTTAAAAAAGAGATGGAAAAACTTTTGAAGAAAACCGAGGTAGATGCAGCGTAGCCCTCTACAGTTGAAGGAGTTTTGTTGTCTTAGATTCTTGAGGCGGTTTTCCATTTCAGAAATGCTGGCGGATTTGGGAATATTATAGTCCATCATTTTTCTGTTCAAATATTCTGGGTAGTGGGTGACTTTTATGGGTACGGCAAACCTTATTTTTGGTTCAGATATTAGTAAGGCTTCCCCAACATCTAGCATTTTAATTTCCGTGTCGCTATACTCCAAATAGGGAGTGCTCTCAGTTAGATAAGCACGGTCCCTTCGCAGTTCTGTTTTCATGATAATTTTTGTCCATAGCTCAGCAAAAACGTCAAAGTTTATTCTTGAAGGCCTTGGGGTTACAGCGTTAAGGCCTACACGGTATTTTCTGTACGTTAAAGCAATGTCTGAAAATATTGTCCTCGGCTTGTTTGGATCCAAGAATTCATGGGCCTCTTCAAGAGTTATTAAGAGTGTGGGAAGCTTCTGCCACTCTTCGTAGTTTTCCTCCCACAAGCGCTTGTAATGGCTTGCAACAGCAGAAGCCGTGAGACACGTAATTCGATTTTGTTCCTCCGTGCCTATTCCGGAAATATCCACAAGGCAACTTATACCTTTGGATATGTTCTGAACGATGTTCTCGATAAAACTGTAGTCGGACGCTGGAAAAAGCTCCCCTGACAATGATGAAAGTTTCAATATTAAAGCCTCAATAACATGTTTCATTTTATACTCTGCCAAGCGTCCAACTCCAGCATATCCCTCGGCGCTGTAAGCCTCCCTAGCTTTTTCAATCCAAACTTTACCTAGCTTTGCGTAAAGTTTTCTGGCAAGTCTTATGCACGCGCGCTTAATGGATCTGGCTTAATAGCAATCAGCGGTTCGCCTTTCAACTCCATAGAACCTACAACTCTCCCTTTATCAACATATGTTTTAAGTTTCTCTCTAATATCTACTAAGTCTTTTATGAGTTTAACGTTCATTTAATAACCCCAAAACAGCAGTTATCGCAGTGTAATTTACAAAATGAAGAAGGACATTTATCAAGGTATTTGTTGCCTTAAAGCTGCGCGGGGAAGACTTGGCGTAACCCTATACCTTAGGCGGTTAGAAGCCCCAGCTTTAATGAGCATACCTTTGTTTGCCATTCTGGAGAGGTATGTTGCCACAGTGCTTAGACTTATCGGTTCTTTAAACTCCTGCTCATAAGCCCCTTGGACTTCCTTTGAAGAAAACCAAGCTACTTGAAAATGTTTTTGAATCAACATCACTATCTTGTCGTATTTTGAGTTTTCAACGGGTAAAAGGTTAACACCGGGATTAACTTCGCCGCTGGAGATCCCACCTAACAATTCAACTAAATCAAGTATGCGGAGTGCTTTATCTCTGGTGACATGGCCTTCAAAGGCGATAATATACTTATTGCCTTCACTGTCGAATATTTCGATGCGCATTTTCTTCGCTGGCATTAACGCTGGACACCCTTAAACTCTTCACAAGTTTACATTTCACAAGTTATAGCTATTGCGGTGAAGAGGATAAAATTGAAAACGTTAAATTAAGCATTTTTAGAGGAAAAGAGTAAAAATTTACAGTATTTTTAATTGCAGACTTCACACTTTTTCCTAAAAATAGTGGAGAAAAAAGAACAAGCATTGTCTGTTTGTTTCCAATAGAAAACGAGGGGTGGCTTATTCGCATTGAAGAAGCATTAAAAAGTCAATAATTGTGGAAAAGTCATTGAAAAAGAAACAAAGATAAAGCAATTTCACATGATGTTCACAAATTGTGAAAGAAAAATATAAAACCACCCAATTGGGGTTGCTTGAACCATAAGAAAATAGCAAAAATGGTATTCAAGTAGTGAAAAGATAAAGAAAGGAACCATAAAGAGACACCCCACCTTTTCCTTTGGAAAATAAAGAATCACTGCAAACTTCCTTTTCAAAATTACAACAAATTTCTTTGCTTATTTAAAATCTTTTACAACAAGTGTTTTATTTTGTGTCAAAGTTCTTACCTTTCAGAGTATATTTCTTTTTAGAAAGAAATCAAGTTACTGATTCAATTTCAGAGATTTCCAGTCGAAACTTAGGGGCGCCTCCCTTTTCTTTTTTCAACCAATCACTTTCCTATATTTTTTAGATTTTTTAGGTTGATTGTCCACTTTTCTGTATGGTATACCTTATTTTACCACCATTAAGAGTAAGGCATTACGCTTAACTCAAGTGAAAAAGGAGAAAAATTATGGACAACACAAACATACTTGATGAAGTATTCAATAAATTTTTCAATAATGCATCTGTTTTTAGAGATAGGAATGTCCTTCGTCACGATTACTTGCCTGAAAGGCTGCCTCATCGTGAAGAACAAATTAGCCGCCTCGGAGAAACCATGGCTCCAGTTTTAAAAGGTGCACGATGTTCTAACATTTTTGTCTATGGAAAAACTGGCACTGGAAAGACTGCTGTTACAAAATATGTGCTGAACCGTTTGGAGGCTAAAGCTAGGAAAATTAACGCGCCTGTTGGTTTTTGTTATGTTAATTGTCGTTTAGCTGGTACTGAATATCGCGTTTTTTATAGCTTGTGCCAAAGTGTTCAGCTTCATGTTCCCTTTACTGGCTTATCTCTGGGGGAAGTATTTGACAGGTTCAGGAAAGGATTAGACAAACTTAAGACAATTTTTATAATAGCCTTAGATGAAGTAGATGCATTGGTAAAAACCCGAAGCGACATTCTTCTCTACGAGCTTACAAGAATTAACGAAACATTGTTCCATAGCAAAGTTTCAATTATCGGTATTTCCAACGACTTAAAGCTTAAGGAATTTCTCGATCCTCGAGTTTTAAGCTCACTTAGCGAGGAGGAAATTGTTTTTAGGCCTTATAATGCGCATGAGTTAAAGAACATTCTATCTGAGCGGGCGCAAATGGCCTTTCACGAGGGTGTATTAAGCGAAGGGGCCCTCAGTCTTTGTGCGGCGTTGGCGGCTGCCGAGCATGGGGATGCGCGCCGAGCCTTAGATCTGCTTCGAGTCGCGGGTGAGGTTGCAGAACGGACGGGTGTAAATGTTGTCAAAGAAAACCATGTAAGGGAGGCAGAGAAACTCATTGAACATAACCGTGTTGTTGAAGCTTTAGCGAACTTGACCTTACATTCAAAACTTGTTATCCTAAGCGTTTTACAGTTGGTGAGAGCTAATGGTTACCGCGCCGTAACAGGCGAAATATACGAAGTATACAATGAGCTCTGCGGAGAATTGGCTATAACCCCATTAACGCAGCGGCGTTTAAGCACCCTTGTTAATGAGCTTGACGCTTTGGGCTTGTTGAATGTTCAAGTTGTAAGTATGGGGAGATATGGGCGGACAAAGAAGATTCGGCTAGAAGTTACGCGTACACTTATTAGAGAAGCTTTCTCTAATGACGATAGGCTCGGACGCTTGATTGATTATGAACCAAAATGCCTTTCAAAAAATGCTAGTTATAGGAATTGAAGATGGAAGCTTCAAAAAAGGAGTTACGAAAAAGGCTCTACTCGCGGCGGTGCTTTTTAAAGGATTAACAATCGAAGACGTCCAGGTTACAAAGATAGAAGTTGACGGACTCGATGCAACAGAAAAAGTTGTTAAAATTCTAGACAAATGGAAATTTGACGCTGTTATGCTCGCCGGTGTTTCCTTTGCAGGATTTAACGTCATTGATCCCGAAGCTCTCTTCAATAAATTCGGAAAGCCCCTAATAATTGTTTCACGGACAAAGCCAGATAACAAAGCTGTGAAGCTTGCTCTTTTAAGACATTTTAAAGATTGGCAAATCCGCTGGGAAGTATTCAAGAAGCTAGAGCCCATCAAAAGGGTAAGTATTTCAGCAGAGGAACCTCCACTTTACATCGAAATTATAGGCGCAGAAACTCATTGGGCTGAGAACCTTATAAAGGCACTAGCAGCTTGTGGCAGGATGCCGGAGCCAATTCGAGTTGCACGATTAATTGCCCGCGGATTATCTTAAGCGAAGGGGACAACCATAACCTCTAATGTTTGAAGGTTTACTACAGGGACTAAGCCATGTGTTGGAACAACCCCGAGCCTCCACATGTACTCTGTTTGCGATTGCCAGCATCCTGAATTAACCACCAATACCCCTCGATAATTAGCATGCCCTAAAGTATGTATATGCCCCGAATGGAAAATGTCTGGGGGGCGCTCAATTACCAAGAAATCTCTGCTTTCAGGCGACAAGGGAGTCTTTCCCCCATAAAAAGGGGCTAAATGACGACTTTGTAGAAGCAAAGTCATAGCCTTTTCCGGGCGAGTATAATCCATTCCAGGAACTGTGGATATAACATCGTCGAGGCTGCGCCCATGATAAATCAACACTTCCACTTTGTGAAGACTTAGAAAGCTTGGGTTTCCTAACGAGTAGACCTTTTTTAACTCTTGCAGTGGTTCTAAAAAAGCTTCTGAGATCGGCGGCTGGGGTAGAGCTTTTCTTTGGGCATCGTGGTTTCCTGGTATAATTATCACCTCTATATAGTCCGGAATTTGTTCCATGAATTTTGCAGCCAACCTATACTGTTCATAAACATCTTTTACCATCAATTCTTTGACCTGGTTTGGATAAACCCCTATCCCGTCAACAATGTCCCCCGCTATCAACACATATTTCACATGGCTTGCTATTTCCCTCATTTCTTCATTTCCATACTTGCCGTTAAGCCATAAAATGAAGCGGTTAAATGCTTCCTTTTGAAACATTATGCTGCCCACATGCAAATCTGAGGTGAGTACTGCGTAAACTGGAACTGAAGCCTTGTTCTGAGGCTTTTGGGCTACGTCAGGCAATATTATATCTTCAGCAATTAACAAGTTGCCCCTCGTTTTTGTGACACTTATGCAAACAACTTGATCCAACAGGAGCATCCTTGCTTTGTTTAAAAGTTCCACGGAGGCGTTTCGGGGCACAAGCACCGTCATGTTTGCAGACAAGTCTTCGATGGTTAGAAATACCCTTTGTTTTTGTTCTCTCTTGTCGGTGAGCATGCCAATTACTTTAAGCTTCGTGTTCGGCGGAGCCTTTAGGGCTTCAACAATGGATGTAGCACTTTTGGCATCTATCCTCTGCCTCAATAGCCTTTCAAGACGCTTGAACCTATCCCGGAAATATTTCAGGTAATCATCCATTGTCCCGCTAGAGCTCAGTTTGCTGCCAAAGTCTTCTATTATAGTGATGTCTGTTTCAATCTCCTTTGCATAGGGGCGAAAAAGTTTCTTTCCCTCCAAAATTTGCTTTTGCGGTGGCTCGGGCAATTTTTCAGCTTGCTCCGTCTTTGACTGGGGAAAAAATTCCTCCAGAGACTCCGGCCTCTTAAGAAGATCTTCTAGGAAGCTTCTTTCGATGAATAATGGTTTGTCCTTTAGGGTTTCTACTTTTTCCAATGCTTTGCTCATGATTTCAACAGGGTCTTCTATGGCAGCTATAGTGTTTAGGAATTCAAAAGCTTCTTTGCTTAGTTGATATCCTGCGGTAAGCGTTAATTCTACGGCTTTTTGGAGTTTTTCAAAAGGGCTCATAGTTTAATGTTTCTCCAGTCCTGCCTTTTAGGAAGTATGATGTATCCTTCCTCTTCGTCGCCTAATGCTTCTGTTAACCCTCTTATGTGAAAATATGCTGTTAGAGCGGCGGTCGCTGCATCGATTTCATGAGGTTTTAAAGCGCGCATTTTTAGGCTTCCTTCTAAGCCTATGTTTTCTAAGGTTTTTTGAATTTCTCTCCAGTCCTTTGGTGGCATGTTTAGAGCCCTGCGGGTTGATGTTGGGTGCACTTCTATTGTTTTTATCCCTTTTTCTGTTATTAACTTATTTAGTTTGATTGCGCGTAAGGTAAGCCTTTTCATGGCTGGCAAGCCCGGTGGGAAAACGCGGTATCCCCTTTTTATTAGCTCCTTGTCTGCTTTTCTGAGTAAGCCCTTTTTTGGAAGTTTAAGGGGGGCATCAATTGCCACGATTGTGGGCTTGGCATGCGTGATTTTTTCTAAAATTTCCTTATTCGTGTAAATTAATGCGGTTTCTGTCTTTTTATTTTCCAAGAAAGCCCACCCTGTGGGATTTTTCTGCTTACCAGCCAAATCTATACCAATTATAATTTCGTTTTTCAATATCAACACCTATGCTTAAGTTTATATATTGAGTGTCTATTTTAGATGTGCTAATATATTGGCATCCATGTATGCATTATGGTGGTAAGATGGGTGAAGTTCGTAAGGTTCAACGCACTCCAAGTGGCACTTTCTTCGTTTGTGTGCCTAAGGATTGGGCTGAACGTTATGGTTTGAAACGAGGTTCCACGGTCGCTTTAAGTGAAACCAGCGACGGTAAACTCCTTATAGACCCTGAGTATGGGGGGGTTTCTTCCCCACGGGTTGCAGTTTTAAAGCCTGTGCCCTATTTGAGTCGTGAAATCACCGGGAAGTATTT
>FMSI01001613.1_pt1 | contig 13299 bp, 12 predicted proteins | sample 1504471 | NCBI WGS metagenome assembly FMSI01 (sample SAMEA4475357, study PRJEB15587) | soil metagenome | biome: Soil; feature: Field | place: India | collected 2015-03-11 | depth 0 m
CAAAGTCGCGAACTTGTAACGGCGCACCCGCATCTCTCCTTTGGCGGCGTTGTAACCCTAAAAATCACGACGGCCCAAAGAATTTTGGAGAAAGGTTCACGCTTCCGCAACACGCTCTATAATTTTTTTGTAGATTGAAATTGACTAAGGATGAAGTTCGGAGGTGAAAAGTGATGGCTCAGGAAATTGAGGGATGTGTGAGACCTGCTGCCGGTCCTTTGATCCCCAAGACAGAAGGTGAAGTTCAGCCTACAAAGTCAGATACCCTCAACTGAAAGAAATGGGAGTTGAAGTTCTCGCAATCAGCATTGACAGCAGATTCAGCCACAAAATTTGGCACGAAGTTGAACTTTCTAAAATGGTTGAAGGCGGAAAAATTCCCTTCCCTATGCTCTCAGACCCCGGTGGAAAAATTGGAGCAGTCTACGGCGTCTACGATGAAGAGGAGGGAGTTGATATTCGCGGACGCTTCATCATTGACCCAGATGGAATCATCCAAGCGATAGAAATTTTAACTCCACCGGTGGGTCGCAACCCAGAAGAGTTAATCCGTCAACTTCAAGCATTCCAGCATGTCAGAGCAACTAAAGGAGCAGAGGTAACTCCTTCAGGTTGGCGACCAGGTAAGCCTACCCTCAAGCCAGGTCCAGACTTGGTAGGCAAGGTTTGGCAAGTGTGGAAGGTCAACAGAAATTAGCGAAAAAGGTGCCGGGCTAAAACCCGGCACCAATGTTTTTCACTCGTTTAACCCGTGACGTCCAAATCTAACTTGTAGGGCTAAGTGTTGCCAGCCATCTCAGCGTGAGAGTTTACACGCTGGCTGAGTATCTCAAACGGTCGGCGAAGCCGACCAGTTTCAACTTCGTAAATGTAGCCTGTAACCGTCACATCTTTGGGAATCAACGGGTGGTTCCTCAGAAGTTCAACTTGAGCCACTGTTATTTCGTCAACGCTTTCAAAAGTTCTGAACCATCGTTCAATCGCTTTCGGGTCTTTCAAGGCCAGTTCTGGCAGGGAGGGATCAAGGGGGATTCGGGTTAAGTCCACTCCAAGTGCTGCCTCAAGTGCCTCAACTATCTCCTCCCCGCTTTTCAGCATCATCCCGCATTCAGTGTGATTGACAACAATTATCTCCTTCGTCCCAAAGAAGTTCGTGGTCAACGCAGCAGAACGGATGACATCATCAGTGACCAGACCACCAGCATTGCGGAATATGTGGGCATCACCAGGTTGAAGTCCGAGAACTTCCTCAATGTTCACTCGCTCATCCATGCATGTTAAAACGAAAAGCCGCTTATTGTTTGGGATGCCCTTTTGCCTCCTGAGCACCCATTCTTCCCGCTTTTGTATCTGCTCATTAATTTGTTGAGCAACACCCATATCCGGCACCTCCTCAGTCAATTATGAGTTTTTGAGTTTACAAAGTCGGTTATTATTGTGGCGCAATTCAGTTCGGATATAAATACTCTCAGCAGTGGGGCGAAGTGTTGGGGTGAAGTAAAGTGTTACCGAAGCCCTCTTAAAATTGAACATGAACACACATTGCAATCCATGTCTGTTTCACTGCCTCATCAACCACTGCAGCACTGTTTTACCGACGATGGCGAGAGTTTGTGGGCTGCATTTGTCAGGTGTGTCCTGAAGGGTATGCCAGTAGGGGTAATCAAAGTCAATGATGTTAGCAGTTGGGATGCCCGCAATTTCGTTCAAGGGAACATGGTCATCAAGAATTGTCAATGTCGGCGGTTGGAAGAAGTAACGACCATATCCCAACCGTTGAGCAGCCTGAATAATTTCGGAGACAACTTGCAAAGCGTAAAGTCGTGAATACCATTCATCGTTGCTTTTGAAATTCCTATCCCCAACCATGTCCAACAAGACGCCTTTCTCGGCTTTCAAGTTAATTCCATCAACTGTCAAGTTACGAGCAAAATGCTTGCTCCCGAAAAACATGCCTCCATCTTCAATATCGCCTAAGTCTTCACCGTCAAAAAACAAAAACACGACCGTGCGCGGTGGTTGGTAGTTCTTAAGCACTTGAGTGATTTCCAAAAGCACCGCAACTCCCGAAGCACCATCGTTTGCGCCCGGAATCGGTTTGTCTCTGTTTGCCGGGTTGGGGTCTTGGTCTGCAACTGGACGGGTGTCATAGTGAGCACAAAGCAGAACTTTCCGCTCACTTTTGCCCTTGATAATTCCGATGATATTCGCCATCTGGTAAGTTTTGCCACGATATGTGACGGGGAATTTTTGCCGAAGCACTTGAGCCCCTGCCTCTCGTAACTTTTGTGCGATAAAGTCTTGGGTTTTTCGGCTTTCTTCCGTATCGGGCACTCGTGGACCAAATTCAACCTGCTTGAGGAGGAAATCAAAGGCTCGCTCGCTGTTGAAAGCAGAAACCGCTGGTGAAACTCCAGTCCCGTCGGTGCTGAAGGAGATGCTTCCAGCGCACCCTTTCCAGAAAATTACGAAAACGATTACCCCTGAAATGCCGATGAGGGAGCATAATCGTGCGGTTATAGAACTTGTTTGAGTTTTCTTCCGTCTCCTGAATTCGCCTTTTTTCATCCCTTTCACCAGCCTTGGAACAGTCGCAAAGCCAATTCCTGCGGCAAGCCTGCCCGAATTATTTTGACGGCTGCCCGTTCAATATCGTAAGGGACTCGGAAAACCCTTAGAGTCAATGTCTCGGTATCCAAGATGCCGCATGCAGCATATGGGTTGCCGTCGCGAGGTTGTCCTACGCTTCCGACATTGATTAGGTAAACACCACCTGGCTGGATTTGGAAATCGGTCGTGACGAGAAACCTTTGATGTCTCAACTTTCGGCTGCGAAGGGATGGAAGGAAATAGACTTCCGCTACATGAGAATGCCCGAAAAAGAGCAAGAGAGGGGTTGACGAGGTAGGGGGGAGTTCCTTCAGAAGCAAATCTATGTTCTTTGCCGCGATGTGGGCGTTAAGGATGTATTCTGTCAATGGTTCAAGGAGCGAGCCATGCACAAGCCAAACAATTGGCAAACCTTCGCTTCCAACCTCAACTTTCTGGCTTGCGGGCAAGTTTTCAAGGAACGAGATTTCTTGCTCGCTCAATTGGTGATGTGTCCAAAGAGTGGCTTGACGAGCCCATTCGTTAAACCATTCTAAGCCCCAAAGAGTTGCTGAGGCTTCATCGTGGTTGCCTTTGAGGATGATTGAACATCGGTTTCTCATTTCCCAAAGACATTCACTTGGGTTTGCGCCGTAACCCACGATGTCGCCCAAGCACCAAACAGTGTCAACCTTTTCGGCGTCAAATAACTGCCATACTGCCTGTAGCGCTTCCCAATTGCTGTGCACATCAGAAATGATGCCAACCCTCATCTTTCACCCTCACAATTCAACAAAGTAAGTTTCCACCGCTAAGTCTATCAACTCCCTCGTTAGTTTGTAATGCCAACCCATGTAATTGCAATAGTCACGAGCCTGCATGAGCAGGTCCCTTGGATGGACAGCCCTGAAACCTCTACCGACACGCTTGTAGTGTCGCTCAATCAAATAATCCAGCAGTTCAGGTTCATATTCAAACCCCATCGTCTCGGCGACCCTGCGAAAGATTTCCCGAAACTCTTCCTCGCTTGGGTCACCCACTTCAATTTTATAGCGGATTCGCCGCAAGAACGCTTCCTCCACAAGTTCTCTGGGGGCAATGTTGGTTGAGAAGATTATGAGCACCTTGAAAGGCACGACTATTTGCTCGCCTGTTTGCAATGTGTAAAAGTCAATACCTTTTTCAAGGGGAACAATCCACCTGTTGAGCAAATCCCTTGGGTGAATTCGTTGACGACCAAAGTCGTCAATCATAAAGACTCCACCGTTCGCTTTAAGTTGAAAGGGGGCGTTGTAATACTTCACCGTCGGGTCGTAAGAGAGTTCCAAGTGCTCCATTTGCAACTCGCCGCCAACCACAATGAACGGTCGTTTACATAAAACCCAACGCCGATCAGAAGCCTGTAACTTCTCCTCAGGCACAGGGATAATTTCGTGGTAAGCAGGGTCAAAGAAGCGAATGATTTGACCGTTAACTTCCAAAGAATAAGGCACAAGCACACCGCCTTTAAGGGCTCTTGCAAATCTTTCCGCTATTGATGTTTTTCCATTACCAGCGTTGCCGTAAAGAAACATTGACTTACCTGAGTTAAAGGCAGGACCAAGTTTGCGAATGAGGCGGTCATTTACCACTAAATCGCTTAGTACTTCCCGCAACGCTTGTTCAGTTATTCCTTCCCAAGGAACTTGATAGCGGTCAATGTAATCCGTGTAAAGGCGAATGGGAACAGGCGCAGGACCAACATACGCCGATTGTTCCATCAATTCGCGTGCTCGGACAAATCCTTTGTTTGTCAGACCGTAAATCCATTGGGTTGAAAACTGACCATAGCCTCGTCTAACCTCAACAAATTCCTCTTCTCGCAGAAACTTAAGCACATGCTCAAGGACACCGTAGTGGGGCAATTTAAGGCTTTCCGCAAGGTCGCTCCCCAACAATGTCCCACGAACATAAAGGGTTTTCAATGTCAAGTCAGCGATGAAATCTAAAGTTAATCCCGTCTCCTCGACACTTTCCGGTGCAGGTGGCAATGTCGGCAAGCCATCTTCAACATAAACGCCCCTTTTAAGTTCAGCGTTCGCTGTTGATAACACGAAGTATCACCTCCCCAAATTTGTGACATAAAAAAGTTTAATTCACAAAAACGCTGCGTTAATGACTTGGTGAAGAGGTCGGGCAGGCTGGTTTAGGGTAATTGGGCTTTCCCCTACGGCGTGGGGCCTTGAATTCCGCTTAGGCTTAGAGTGATCTCGTGCCTTACTGTTTCGTCCTTTTCTACCAAGGCTGCTTGGCGGAGTTTCTTAACAGCATCATCAGTGCCAATTCTCCCCAATGCCCACGCAGCGTGTTCTCGGATGACAGGATCTGGGTCGTTAAAGAGCAGATCCACAAGCAACGGCACCGCCCTTTCTTCTCTCAAGTTCCCTAAGGCGACACATGCATTGCGGACAAGCCCGGACCTTTTCGCTCGTTTCAGGGGGCTATGTTTGAACTGCTCGTGAAATTCCTCCTCTCTTAGTTGCAGCAACTTCAAAAGTTCAGGCGCAGCCCAAGGTCTTGGCTTGAAGGCTTCTTCATCTGTTACTTTTGCCTTCCTGTTCCAAGGGCACACATCTTGACAAATATCGCAACCGAAAACCCAAGTTCCAATTAAAGGTCGCAATTCTCTTGGGATACTTCCCTGCAATTCAATTGTCAAGTAGGAAATGCATCGTCTCGCATCAAGTTGGTAGGGAGCGACCAAAGCGCCAGTAGGACAGGCAACTATGCAACGGACACACTTGCCGCAATGGGAGCGGACAAAAGGTTCATCGGGAGCCAAGGGGACATTGACAATTAACTCGCCCAAAAAGATGTAAGAGCCAAGTTTAGGGTTGATGAGGCAAGTGTTTTTTCCAAACCAACCCAACCCTGCTTGCACGGCAAAGTCTCGCTCTAAAATTGGTCCAGTATCCACATATGCTCTCCCACGAACCCAGTCACCTAAAAGTGCCCTAAGATAGTCCAGCAACGCTTCTAACTTACCTAGCAAAACTTTGTGATAATCAATGCCCCAAGCGTAACGGGAAACCTGCCCTAAAGGCTCATTTGGGTTTATTTCGGGTTTCTCCTGCACAAAGTAACTCACAGCGCCCACAATTACACTCTTTGCATCTGGAAGCAGCAACCGAACATCGGCTCGTTCCGATTTCTTTCGCTCCATGTAACTCATCGTCCCATGATACCCAAGGGCTAACCATCGCTCGTAGTAAGGGAAAGTTGGCGGTTGTTGGACAGGGGCTATCCTAATCAAGTCAAACCCCAACTCAATCCCTCTTTGCTTGACTAAGTGAGCGACCTGTTCAGTTGCCAAAACCTTCAACTTGTCTCACCATCCAGAAATCGCCGTCAAATAAGGAACAGGTGCTGCTCGTGCCGATAAATTATTTTGCCAGTGAGGGATGAAAGTCCTGCTCTGCATCGTGATGAAAATTTTCTCTTTGGAGGTCAGCTCTCCTGAGCTTCCAAAAATCGGTGCATCAGGAAACGCTCCCTCCGAAAAACACGAAAACAAATTGTCTCTCGGAGGGCAGCTTTCCTGAGCCGCCGCCAACAATCGGCGCATAAGAAGACGAAGCTCCGAATAGCACGAAAAACAATTGCTTTTCGGATGGTGGCTTTCTGAGCCGCAGAAAAAAGTTTATGGAGGAGTTGACACTGAAGCGTTTAACATAAAAGTTTGCTACATTGTAGGTTGGTAAGGAGAAAGTCCATCTAAGGGTGAGTGGAAAGACTTCCGCTTAAGCCTTCCCTTCGTCAGTCAGGTGAACTCTCCCCAAGGCTCAAGCCAACAAACCTTTACTGTTTGTAAGGAGCATAGAATTTGCTGAGGGAGGTTTAGAAGTGCAAGTTGATGGCGAGTAGTGTAGTTTGGGGGCAAAACTACAAGGAAGCGAAGCGAGATGAAGAAGGTAGTAGCGTTGTTGGGGGCACTGCTCGTTTCCGCAGGTTGGCTTTTAGCACAGGTGGGTTTGGAAGGTAAAACACCTTTTGCGTAAAGGGAACTGAAACTTCAACCCGTAGTATCCTTTACATTGTCACCGAACCAACTTAAGTTCTCTCACAAGTTCTCTGTCTCCAAACCGGGCAATGTCACGGCAGCAATTCGTTAGTCGCCAAATGATGTTCAACTTACAGCCTCATTGATGGGACCAAAATTGTCAAATCCTCTCACCGCCACTGCTCCGAAGCCAGGTCAACCAATGTTAACGCTTCTTTCTCAGCCCCTCCCAATGTCCTTTCAGGTTGGGAATTGGCAATTACTTACACTGAGCGATCAACCAGAAAAGATGTCAAGGGAGACATTTTTGTCGCCGAAGGGATGGTGCCGGGACGGAAAAGACCGATGAGTTCCACCGAACGATTGACCCTTGCTTTGCAAAAGTTGGATAAAGAAAATCCTTTCATCCTTGCATTGGTTCACGCCATTGAGAAACACCTTCAAGGTGTGACCGACAAATCGGAAATTGACAAAGAGTTGGAAGAATTCTCGCGGCGTCACCCTGCTGTCAGCCGCAAGATGCTCCAAAGGTTCGTAAATGACTACAGGCAAGTTCCAGAACAAGTTAGGATGCTCATCACTCCAGTTCAACTTAGGAATTTGAGCGTGGTGCAGAAACTTGAAATGTCAACTTTTGCAGCGTCAGTGAAAAAGTTGAGTGTGCGAGAGCGACCAACTTTTGTGGTGCGACCATGGCTGCCAGGACAATTACGTCCCTCTCCTACGGGACCCGTCATCACTCGCATAAGCCCTTTAGAGCAATATCCGGGGAGGGCTATCACCGTTAACGGAAACAATTTCGTTCCCGGCAAAGAAACCGAGCTGGTTTGGGAGCCTTTGGACTTCCCTGCTCCATCAGGTATGGCATTGGGAGCAAGAGCAACTGTCCGAAGCACCACAGAACTTTCCGTCAACTTGCCTTTGCTTGTTTTGCCAGGAAGATATCCGATGCGAGTCCACCTCACAGGGGTCGGGGTTAGCGATTCTTACACCTACACCATCAAAGCGCCCAAATACAGGGTCATCTTCACCAGGTTCAGGTGTATTGACGAAACGAACCCAAAATCCGTTCTCTTCGTTGACGAATGGGCAAGTGATGAGATCGTGACTGTTTGGGTTGTTGCTGCCGATGAACTTTTGTGGACAAAACAAACGGATGAATATGGAGATGTGGACGACAACGATGAAAGGAACTACAACTCCAACGACCGTGTAGTTTTCATGCCAGACGGTCGCGCTGGAACGGTTAGAGCCACTTTAGCAGTTGCCACCAAACTTTACGAGTGGGATGCTAAAGATACCTGCGTCGTACATTGGTTGAAGTTCCGCAAGAGTTTTACCATGTTGGCGTTACAGGAAGGGTCAGCAAACCCTTGACACTCTATCAAACCAGGAAAGGCAAACAAGTTTTAGCAACATTGCGGGTCGGCAGCAAAGCAGAACTCATCTTGAGCGACGGCAAAAGTTGGTATCTCGTCAAGTCGGAAAACAGGTTGCTCGGTTGGGCAAAGGAAGAAAGCATATTGCAATCAATTTCGGGTTTGCCCCTTGCCGATTAATTTGCGATGCTTAACCATGCGGTTCCAAATTTTTTGGTTTCGGTAACAATCCGCTCATGCCAAAGAAAAATCGCTACCCCTCACTCGCCTCGTGGGAGTTCCGTGCCACAATTGTGCAGAGAAATTTTGAATAAGCAAGGAGTAGAGTGCTATGAATGGGGGCAAGTTAAGCATCGCCGTTGGAGCCATTGTGTTGATTTCGTTGGCAGGAATTGCCCAGTTGGGGAAAGAGGGATGGCAAAGTGAAGGCGGATTCTTCTGCATCGCAACGGGAGCGGAGACCCTTGGCTACTACCAGCAACTTTTCCCGCTTCTAAGCGAAGCGAAGGTCCGTTTCGTCCGAATCTTCCCTGAATGGGCCCATATTCAACCAGAACAAAGCAGGTGGGATTTTTCCCTTGCTGACAGCATTGTCAAGTCAGCGAAAGCGAACAACCTCCAACTCCTCGGCATCTTCCTTTACCTTGCCCCTTGGGCTTCTGCGAAGCCGCCTTCAACTCGTGCCTTCCCTATCAAAGACATTCGTTATTGGCGTGATTATGTGCGAGAAGTAGTCAATCGCTACAAAGACGAGGTCAAATATTGGGAAGTTTACAATGAGTTCGGCTCCTTCAGCGAAAATGGGACGCCGAAGGATTATGCCGAGTTGGTTCGGAGCGCTTACGAGGTCGCAAAGGAAGTTGACCCGACATGTAAAGTCGGCATCAACTGGAACGAATTTGACTTGAGTTCGCTTCAGCAAGTTATTGAACAAGGGGCAAGCGGGCATTTTGATTTCGTCTGCGTCCATCCTTACGCAATGCTGGCAAGGGTAATGAAGGGGCGAGAGGAAGCCTTTTTGGGTATGGTGAAGCAATTCCGCAGGATGTTGAAATTGACAAAGCAAAAAGAGAACATCCCACTTTGGGTCAGTGAAATCGGATACCAGGCAGTTGAAGGGCAAATTGAATCCGAAATCAAACAAGCGGAAGCGCTCGTCAAAGCATATGTCCTTTGCGCTTCACAAGGCATTGAAAAGGTCTTCTGGTTTGAGGGAAGAGGTCCTAATTACGGGTCAGAAGGCAGTTTCGGGATAATTCGTCAGGATTGGTCAAAAAAACCTTCCTTTTACGCCCTTCAAACCATCGCTCAACTTCTCGGTCATCAACCTCAATATCTTGGATGGCTTCAAATTTCACCAAACAGTCGCGGTTTCGTTTTTAGAGGGCAAAAAAGAACTGTGTTGGTGAACTGGGCAATCAGCGCAGGTGATAAGGTGAAGTTGCCATTAGGCGTTCAGGCGTTTGATGTAACAGGTAAGCCGATAGAACCCGAGAAATCAGGGAAACTTGCCGTCCCAACCCAACCGATTTTCCTCACCAACTTGCCTCAATCTTGGGTGACAAGAGCAATCAGTAACGGGAAACGGCTCTTCGGTTGGCTCAAAGATTACAGCAACGCTAAGGAAGTTTCGTGGCGGATAGGGAAAGACGGCAAGGACGCAATGAACGGGCTTTACTTGACAAATTGGCAAGGCAGTGAAGGCATCGTCGGACCGTTTGAAGACGGAAGTTATGGGCGACGAACTGACAGGAGCAAGAAAGCATTCTACTTGGAGTTTGATCTTGACGACAGTTTCATTGGAGTTGGGGACAATGAAGTGGAAATAACAGTGATTGCACGATTACTCAACTTTGAGCAGCCGGAAGGCACAGGTTTAAACCTCATCTATGAGTCCACAAGAGGTTACCGCCACATTGACGATTGGTGGACGATTCCCAAAGAACCTGGTTGGCATCAACACACATTCCGCATCAAAGATGCGAACTTTGCCAATTGTTGGGGTTGGAACTTTTGCGTCAGTGTCGTTGCTTCTCCGGGTGATGTGATTGTGAAGGAAGTAATTGTCCGTAAGCCATCAAAGGAGGCAAACACTGTGGTGCTACCAGCAACGGTTACTCCAAAAAGAGTTCCACAAGGCAGTGCCTTCAAAGTGAGGTTCAATTGGGAAGCGGAAAGTCCCCTTCAAGATGCTTACAAAATTTTCGTCCACTTCCTTGACGATAAAGACAGGATAGTTATGCAAGGAGACCACGAACCACCGCTGATACAGACGAACCTCCCGCAGTGGAAGGGCAGGATAAGTTACGAAATGAAATTCATCGTTCCTAAAGAACTTGCTGACGGCTCTTACAGAATCGTTGTTGGGCTTTACAACAAAGAGGGGAGATTGAAACTGAAGGTTGGTAAAGGTGTAACGGAGGAGGCTGGGTTTAGGTATCACGTAGGGACATTGATTGTTGACTCAAAAGCGCCAGCAGTGCCACCAGACACTCAAGGCAAGCGTACTCTTGACCTTACTGGATACGATTTGGTTTTCAACGAGGATTTTGAAGGCCCTTTGGATGTCTCGCCTTGGGGACCGGGAACGAGATGGATTGCCCACACACCTTGGTCTGGTGATTTCGGTGACGCCGCTTTTGCTGACCCTACACCTAATTTCCCATTTACTGTCAAGGACGGGATACTGCGAATTGAGGCGAGGAAAGACGAAGAGTTTGCGAAGACCGACCCATGGAAGAGACCTTGGCGGTCTGGCTTGCTATGCTCAAATGACCCAAAGGGAGACGGCTTTTCTTTGCAGTATGGTTATTTTGAGATGAGAGCGAAATTGCCAAGTGGAGTTGGTGTCTGGCCAGCATTCTGGCTCGTTTCAAGTTACGACAGGACAAATCCAAATGCAGGCAAGGATGGTTCAGTGGAGATTGATGTCATTGAATACTACGGCTTCCCGAACGCTTACAGCAGTGTGGTTCATATTTGGGAACCAAAACCTCACAGGGCTGTCGGGACGTTGATAACAACTCGGGAAAATGAGGTTTCAGAGGATTTCCACAATTATGGCTGCATGGTCACTCCTGAATGGATCGTCGTGTATTTTGACGGGGTTGAGGTTTGGAGAGTGAAAACACCCCCAGAGCACAACAAGCCGCTCATGATTCTACTCAACTTGGCTCTTGGGGGAGGTTGGCCAATTGACAAACTTCAAAGCCCAATCTACATGTATGTTGATTGGGTGCGCGCATATGCGAAGCGAAGATGAAACTTGAGGCAAATTTAGCGGAAACGAGGGGATGAAAGGTGTTCGGTTTTTGGGTTTTGCTCAGTTTGATGAGCGAAACTTTACTGAATGAGCGATGGGTTCACCCGTTAGCGCAACCTCTTGAAATTGACAGAAACGGTCCGTTCGTTGAACTTGCTGATGGAAGTTTGGCAACCGTTGACGGTCAGGGCTTTCGGGTTAGCAAGGACGACGGCAAAACTTGGTCAGAAGCAACTCCAGTCTGCAAGGGCATCAACCCTAAAGAGCCAGCATCTTACTACCTTCTGCGAACCCGCAACAATACACTCGTTCTGGTTTACCTTAACTTCAGCGATTACCGCTTTGAATGGGACGAACAAAGAAAAGAGCCGAAGGAAAATTGCAAATTGGAGGTTTGGGCTATAAGAAGCGTTGATGGCGGAAGGACTTGGATTGACAACCAACGGCTTCTTGACGGTTACAACGCAAACTTTTTCGGTTTGATTCAAACCCGGACAGGTAGGATTGTTGTGCCTCTGCAGCATCTTGCAAGCGACCCTGGCAGGCTCATCTCCTGCTCCTTTTATTCCGACGATGAAGGCAAAACTTGGAAACGAAGCAACTGGATTGATTTGGGTGGGCACGGTCACCATGACGGCGCCTTTGAGCCAACAGTAGCGGAGTTAAGCGATGGAAGGCTTCTAATGCTGATTCGGACGAGTCTTGACAGATTTTGGCAAGCGATTTCCGAGGATGGAGGGCGTTATTGGAGAATCATCCAACCAAGCCAAATTGATTCAAGTAACTCGCCAGGTTACCTCTTGCGCCTTCACAGCGGAAGGCTTGTTTTGGTTTGGAACAGGCTTAATCCAGAAGGGCGAATTTGGCAGAAAAGCGTTCTACCTCAACACACTGAATTCCCCTCATCTTGGCATCGTGAGGAACTTTCAATAGCCTTCTCGGAAGACGACGGCAAAACTTGGACGAGGCCGATAGTATTGGCACGCCAGCAAGGTGGTCAGTTGAGTTACCCTTACTTGTTTGAGCGCCGTCCCGGCGAAATTTGGGTGATTGCCGGTTTCGCTTTTCGCAAAATTTGGCAAGACCCATTGCCGTTGAGGTTGAAGGTTTACGAGGAAGAATTTTTCAGAGAGGCAACGAAAAGATGAACAACGAGTTGCTGAGAGTGGCAAATCTCGAGGAACATGAAGCGCGATCCAGGAAAATCTTGACAGGTAGTTGTCTATCTTGCAGCGAGTGATGGAAATGGGATGAAATTTAAGTCCACTTCATGGTTGGTTTTGTTCATGCTGGTTTTTGTGAGCATTCTCGCTTTTCCAAAATTTTTGAAACGCCCTACCCGAGTAGACTTGGCTAACGCTGAAAGAAAAATGAAACGCTTGTGTCAGAGAGAGGGATTGCCTTTTCCCCCGCTCAATCGTAAAGTCATTGTGATAAAAAGCCAACGGCAGTTGCTCTTGCTAAGCGGCAAACGAATTCTAAAGCGATACAAAGTCGCTCTCAGTTACAACCCAATTGGCGATAAGGAGCGGGAAAGTGACGGCAAAGTCCCAGAAGGAGAATTCTTCGTTCGTGAAAAGCCTCCAAGCCGCAATTTCCACACTTTTCATCGGCATCAGTTACCCATCCATTGAAGATGCTGAAAGGGGTTTAAAACAGGTTTTGATTAACCGACGCCAATATGATGCTATTGTCAAGGAAATTCGCAACAGGAAGCGGCCGCCTTGGAACACGCCCCTTGGCGGGGAGATAGGACTGCACGGTGGAGGGACCCATTCCGATTGAACTATCGGATGCATTGCCCTTGAAAACAGCGACGTTGAAGAACTTTATGTGGTTTTGCAACATGGTGACCCTGTCCTAATCAAACCCTAAACTTCTTGCGTGATTGCCCTTAACAAAGTTCGGCAGGAGCCTCGCTCTCTCACAGATAGGTTTTGCCTTTAGGAGAGCTAACCTTCTGGTGAGCCCATGATAGAACTTAAAGCCATGGAAAAATTAATGGAGCGGGCGACGGGATTTGAACCCGC
>FMSI01047137.1_pt1 | contig 13290 bp, 12 predicted proteins | sample 1504471 | NCBI WGS metagenome assembly FMSI01 (sample SAMEA4475357, study PRJEB15587) | soil metagenome | biome: Soil; feature: Field | place: India | collected 2015-03-11 | depth 0 m
CTTTCGTATAACCACTACCAGGTCTTGAGCCAGTTTGAAAGCTCACCCAGCCCCCTTTCAACTAGATAATGTTCCCCATCATTGTGATGTGATACTGCCAGTTTAAGATGTTCTCGGGCTACTTCGGGCTGAAGTTCTTTATCCACATGGTTTCCTGAATGTTTAAATCTGTCTTTTCTTCTCTCTGCTATTATCAATGGCATTAGACACGAGTGCTTGTGCTGTATGAAGCGAGGGCATTGCGTGCCGAAAGACGCGGTCTACGCTGAGTAAAGGATGGCATGGACTCTTAGTCACGAAGTAAATAAAAAGCTGGAAATGGTCTTTCAATTCGTTTCCTCCTCGCTGCCTTGGACCCTTGCTTGGATTTTTGCTGGCAGCCCCCAGATGTGGATGAAACCCGTGGAGGCGCTCTGCTCGAACATATCACCTTTGTCGTAAGTGGCCAGACTGTGGTCATAGAGAGATGCTGGAGATTTTCTACCGACTACTAGACAATTTCCCTTGAAAAGCTTCACTCTAACTGTTCCAGTGACATTTCTTTGGGAGCGGTCTATGTATGCAGTCAAATCTCGGCGCAGGGCAGTAAACCAAAGCCCGTTGTATATGATTTCAGCATATTCGCTGGATACCTTCTCGTTGAAACGGAGTTGCTGTCTGGTAAGTGTCATGGCTTCCAGTGCCTGATGTGCCTTTATTAAGACCGTTGCTGCCGGGGCTTCATAGACTTCCCTGGATTTAATTCCCACTAACCTGCTCTCCACATGGTCAATTCTACCCACGCCGTGTAATCCAGCTATATCATTAAGCCGTTGTATGAGGCTGACACCGTCGAGCCTCTCACCGTTAAGGCTCACTGGGATTCCTTTTTCGAAAGCGATCTCTACATAGCCGGGCGTATCAGGACTTACCGTTGGTGATTTAGTCCAGGCGAAAACCTCATCTGGCGGCTCGACCCAGGGGTCTTCCAATACGCCGCACTCTATGCTCCTGCCCCAAAGGTTTTCATCTATAGAGTAAGGGCTTGTGGCCTTGACGGGTATGGGAATGCCATGCTTTTCAGCGTAGACTATCGTTTGTTCTCTCGTCATATTCCATTCCCGTGCTGGAGCTATAATCTTAAGCTCTGGAGCCAAAGCAGCAATGCTTACATCGAAACGAACTTGGTCATTGCCTTTACCGGTGGAGCCATGGGCTACAGCAACAGCCTTTTCCTTCCTGGCTGTATCCACCAGCAATTTAGCTATCAGGGGCCGCCCCAATGCTGTAGCTAACGGGTATTGGCCTTCATAAAGGGCGTTAGCCTTTAAGGCTGGAAAAACGTAGGAGTCAACAAACATTTTTTTTGCATCCAGGGTCAGCGCTTTAATTGCTCCTATCTTTAGTGCTTTTTGCTGAATCGCTAGGAGGTCGCCGACACCTCCAATATCTGCGGTTAGAGCAATAACATCCATCTTATATTTGTCCGCTATCCACTTTATAGCTACTGAGGTATCCAGGCCTCCGCTGTAGGCAAGTACTACTTTTTCTGCCATTGCTATGTCCTCCGGCTGAAGACTGTTTCCAAAATACTTAATGCCTCATCAACATCTTGCTTGGTGATAATAAGTGGTGGCATGAAACGAAGGGCGTTGGACTTGACCTGGTTGACCAGCAAGCCACTATGCAAACAGGCCAATACCACCTCTTCAGCTATGTTGTCTGTGAAGACCAGGGCCAGTAACAGTCCCCTTCCTCTTACTTCAGCGATGAAGCTGAACTTTTGTTTTAATTTTTCCAGGCCATTTATGAAATACTGGCCTATCTGTCTTACCTTACCTGGTATGTCATTATCTATTATGAATTTCAATGTAGCCAAGCCGGCGGCACAGACTAAAGGATTCCCGCCAAAGGTGGAGCCATGCTCACCGGGAGCGAAAACCGAAGCCCGCTCCTTGGCCAAAAAAGCCCCAATTGGCACCCCACTGCCCAGCCCTTTGGCTAATGTCATTATGTCTGGTTCAACCCCATACTGTTCGTAAGCGAAGAGGCTTCCTGTTCGGCCAATGCCGGTCTGAATCTCGTCAAGGATCAACAGAATGCCTTTCTCGTCACACCAGTCTCGTATCTTCTTAAGGTAGTCGTCGTCTGGTATGTTCACTCCACCTTCGCCTTGAATTGGCTCTACCATCACAGCACAAGTTCGGCTGGTGGTTGCTGCTTTAATTGCCTCGATGTTATTGTAGTCAACGTTGATGAAGCCATCGGGCAATGGTACGTATGGCTGCTGAAACCTATCTTGGCCGGTAGCAGCCACGGTAGCCAGGGTTCGACCGTGGAAAGACCCATATGTGGTAATAATCTCATAGGCTCCGTTCAGGTGTAGTTTACCGTAGCGGCGAGCTAACTTTATTGCCCCCTCGTTGGCCTCGGCTCCGCTGTTGCAGAAGAAGACACGGTCAAGGCAGCTATTATCGACTAACAACTGGCCCAGCTGTATTTGCGGAATGGTATAGAACTGGTTGGATGCCTGGATTAAAGTTTGAGCCTGCAGAGTTAGTGCTTCAACTACTGCGGAATGACAATGTCCTAAGCTGTTAACTGCCCAGCCGCCAACGAAATCGAGGTATTCTTTGCCATCGATATCCCAAACTCGAGCCCCCTTGCCACTCACCAGAGTTACTGGCAACCTCTTGAATGTTCTCATGTATAGTTTCTTTTCCAGTTCCTGCCAAGTGTCCATCTAACTAACAAATTGTTGTTCCGTCACATTTGCCTTCAACCTCGTTGAGTAAGGCGTGAGGAACCGTCCCGTCGATAATTCGTGTTACTGGTACTTTGGTCAAGGCTATTAGACAGGCCTCAATCTTAGTTGCCATACCGCCTGTAGCTATTCCAGAGGTAATCATGGCTCTGGCATCGCTAGGGCTCAGTTTACGAATCAGCCTTTTGGAGTTGTCGTAGAGACCTGACACGTCGGTCAAAAAAATGAGCCTTTGTGCATTCAATGCTGCTGCGATTTCACCGGCAACAGTGTCACCGTTAACATTCAACAAATTCGTGTCTTTGTCCATGCTGTCTAGCGAGCCAAGGCTTACTGGGGCTATTATGGGCATATAACCTGACTTTAGTAATATCTCGAGTAAATCAATATCAACTTTCAGTTCCTCTCCAGTGTATCCCAGTTCCGGATTTTTGTTTTTTGCCAGTATTAAACCGCCATCAGCACCGCTAATCCCTACAGCTCTGCCTCCTAGCCTCCAGACAGCCGATACCAATTCCTTGTTGACCAGACCGGCCAGCACTGCTGCTACCACCTTCAGTGAATCTAAGTCCGTTACCCTCAAGCCGTTGATAAAGCGCGTAGGGATACGCAAGCGGCTAAGCCAGTCAGTCACTGTCTGAGCGCCGCCGTGTACTATCACCAGTGACATACCTTTTTTCTGGAGTGTCACCAAGTCCTCTATCGTGGTATCCTTATGTCCTAGAGTGCTACCGCCGATCTTAATAACCAGAGGTTTCATTGAGTTTGTTTCTCTCATTTATGCTAACTTGTATAGGCACTATTTATGGTAACATATTCCTCGGAAAGGTCGCATCCCCAGGCTGTAGCCTTACCCATCCCTAGGTTAAGCTCCAGTTTAACAAAAACCTCTTTTCTGCCCAGGCTTTTACTTACTTCTTGCTTATTAAATAGCGCGGGTCTTCCGTATCTCATCACGCAAATGTCATTCAAGTATACAGCCAGTTTTGTTTCATCGAGCGTTGCTCCGCTGCGGCCGAGTGCCGCTACAATACGCCCCCAGTTAGGGTCGTTGCCGTGAATTGCTGACTTAACCAATGGTGAGCTGGCGATGGTGCGAGCGGCTACTCTTGCTTCAAATTCGTTAATTGCCCCTTCTACATTGACTTCAATAATCTTGGTAGCGCCTTCACCATCTCCAACGATGCACTTAGCTAGATAAAGGCAAACTTCATTCAAAACCTGCTGGAACATGTCGCCGTTTTGGCTGGTTATGGTCTTGTTGCCAGCCAGGCCGTTGGCTAGAATAACCACTGTGTCGCTGGGGCTGGTATCGCCATCAATTGTAATCATATTGAAAGAGGTGTCTACTGCCCTTTGGAGCGCCAGTTTAAGGAAATCAGGCTGCACCATAGCATCTGTGGTCAGGAAACAGAGCATGGTAGCCAGATTCGGATGTATCATTCCAGCCCCTTTGGCTACCCCACCGAGGGTAATTCTAGCCCCGGTGGCTTCGATACAAAGAGCTATCTCTTTAGCGAAAGTATCCGTGGTCATCATTGCCCTGGCTAGCTCGTGGCCTCCTTCCTTGGTAACCTTGATCTCTTTTATGCCGGTACGGACTTGTTGCATAGGCAGTGGCACCCCAATAACTCCTGTACTGGCGACTAGAACGTCGGTCAATGATAGCCCAAATTTTTGGGCTACTAATCTCGCCATTTCTGTGGCATCAGCTATGCCTGTATTCCCGGTACAGGCGTTGGCACAGCCGCTGTTAACTACAATCGCCTGTGCGCATTTATCCTGCAAATGTTTTTGAGAGACGATTACTGGGGCTGCCTTAATTGCATTTGCGGTAAATACACCCGCGGCTACACAAGGTACTTCGGAATAGAGTATGCCTAAGTCGAGCCCTTTGTTACTTTTGATACCCGCTTCAACTGCCCCGGCAAGGAAGCCCTGCGGTGATGTTACAGTGCCTGAAACAATGGTTTTTGGCCCAGTTCCCATAAAGACAATTATGATAGCATTTTCTGAAGCACATAGCCAGTTCAGTCGTTCTGTAGTAGATATTCCATAAGCTCGGCAAAAGGCGGTGGAAACTGTGCCTGGTACATCAAGAAGGAAGGCGTTGGATACCTCATACCAGCCTTGTGGGTTGCTTCCAGTCCCTCGATGATGGCCTCTATTTTGCTTGTCGGTGCAGCAAAAGCTACTTCGTGATCGTCTGTCTGGGCGATTGCTCGGTCGCCACCGCCAGCTATAATTACTTGACATTTATCTGTCAGTATTGGCACGGTAATTTCGCTACCACAGGCAAACCCGCCTGCGTTGCTAGAGACGATAGGCTCAGCGGTAGCATAAACAGCGCTTTGGACTAGCCTCGATATTTGGGCTGGGTTACCGTATATTATTATTACGTGAGGTTCGAAATCGGTCCTGTGAAGCGGTGCCATTACCACGTGACTGTATTTTCCATACTCAAGCCGAGGCAGATTCCGGTTCATTTTTGCCCGCATCTCCTGATTTTTTAACCAGAAGGGTACATTGAAACTACCATCTAGAAACTTCTGTTTGGCTGGAAGAAGTCCCAGTCCAATGGCACCAGGTGGGCAAAGCATATCTTCCTTCCCCATGGCCATTAGCCAGCCAAGGCGTCTGGAGATGGATATCCCTTGGCATATTGCCATGGTTATTCCCAAGTCTCGCTTTGGCATCCTGGCCTTTTCTGGAACTTCGGCGGCTGATTTTGCCATTCTAACTGCTACAGGAAAAGTCCCAGGGCGAACGTATGTGCTCAGAGCTTCGTTGATTTTTTGTAGTTGCACCATTAGCCTCCTTTTGTTTGCATATAGTAGTGTCCCAGATGGTCTAAATTTGTCTGACCTTTCTTCTGGCCTCAATTGTCTCAAGTAGAGCCTGTAACCTGGTGTCTACCTGAGCATCGCTGTAGAACCTTACATCGCATGAGTCCCCGCCGATAGTTACTGCTGGGATGCCAAGCCTTCTGGACAATCCGTCCATAATCATGAACGCGTGGGAATTAAATGCCCGGCAAGTTTGTGTTTCGCTGATAACCAGACCGTCTATGGAATATTCCTGGCAGAAATCGGCAAGCACCTTTATTCTATGCTCGTAGCTGCGCAAAAGCACAATGTCACAGCAATTGTAGGCGATGCTTTCTAAGGGTTTTTCCAGGTCGATCATTTCTGGCCGTGGCCACCATACCAGATGTGTGTAGGCGCCGGCAACAACACAGGCATCTAGTGCTGCGAATTTATTGGCAAGTACCCCTATTTTCCCCCAGGTCAGAATACCATCCCAATAGAGACGGTATCTTTCGTTAGGCACGGCGCTAATTCCTTTAGCAATACGTTGTTCCACCTCTCCCTTGGTCCTTTGTAGCATATCTGAGGTTCCCGGCAAACCGATGAGATGAGCCACAGCAGCTATGTTTGTGGCCCAGTCGAAAAAACTGGCAGGTGATGGAATGTGCCGGCATAGCTTCATGGCCTCGTTCCGCAGTGTAACTGCCCTCTTTACTTCAGCCAGTATTTCTTTTAGACGATCCCAATCGTAGGGCTTCCCCGTTATTTTTTCTAGCAGTGTGATAAATTCCCGCTCCTGGCGGACAAAGTCTGCCACGCTTTTTTCCAAATCAGATTCGTCCCACAGGAAACGCGGCTCAAAGTGGTACACAGGGATATTGAAAAGCGCAGCCATAGCTTCACCCCAGGGACGTCCAGTACCGCAACCGCCGGCTGAGTTAACATACAAAGCGGGCTTCGGCATTAGCAACAAGTCCTGGTTTGTTGAGGGGTCGAGGCGATAATTGCCTAGGGTAATACGGGCAGCGCCGATAAAGCTCCGGGCATAAGAGCAGACATCAGGTAAAAGCCCGAAAGCTTCAGCGGCATCTTGAAGCGGTTTTTCCATTCTCTTTGCTGCCAGCCCCGCTACAAGACCTTCACAGTGAAGCACAGGCATATCAGCAGCCCTGGCCAGAACGTAGACCGGGAGGCCATTGGCCCAGACAATCGGTTTACCTTCTGCTGCTTGCCGCTTAATATCAGCAAAAGAAGCTGTCATCATCTTTCCTATTAATGAAGTGCTTTCCAACTTGTTTGCCTTTTTAACCTGCGTTACCATTTTTTATTCCCTCCCTTGAACTCACTTTTTCTGGTGTCCGGTTTACTTTAGCATTTCCATAAATGCTTGTAGTCTGGTTTTGATTCCCTCCAGAGAAACAACCTCGTGTTCCGTCTCTATCATAATATGTGGTATGTTAACTTTGGTTAGTGCCTCTTTTATAAATGGATAGTAGAAAAGATGTGGTTCACAGAACTTAACTACTAGGACAACAACTCCCTGCGCCTTACTCTCTTTAACCCTGTCAACAAGGTATTTCTCCCATCGTAACGGTAAGCCTGTTCGGGTAGGGACTGGCGGGGATTTTTCCAAATGTCGTTTGGCTAGAGCTTCAATGGGATTGCCATTCATCTTAACATCTGTTGCATAGTAGCGGTATCCGGTGTACAGGTCGTCATCGACAATTATTCCGCCTACTTTTTCGATGAGATCCAATATATCGGATTTGGGTCTCTGGCAGAGGTGTCCGGAGAGAAATAGTCTGATTCCCTTCACCGAAGCGGGCTTTGTGTCCTCTATCTCAGACAGTAACTTTTCCAAAAGTTGCGTATGTTCTTCTTTGGGCATCATCATGCTTGACTGAACTATGACCTGCATGTTCCCATAAGCCAGTAAGCCTGGGTTTCCTTTATGCAAATCGTGGAGCCGTCTGAGCAGGGAGCGGTTCTTATTGTAAACCGCAATGCTTTGCTTCAGAGACATGTCGTCAATTTTGCGGCCAGCTAAATTTTCTATGCCTGCCCTGATTCTATTAAGCTCTTTGACGGTATTTTCTAGCACATTTTCCCTTGTGAACGATGAAGGCAGTTGGGCAAAATCCACGTAGGTTGACGGTAAAGTCTGTCTTAGGATGCTGGCTGCTGTCCGGTTTTGAATGCAAAGGTCGGTATAAATTAGCCCGTCTAAAAAATTGAGCTGGCCTTTCACGCCAATATCTATTATGTTTCTGGTGATGCCACAGAAAAAGGGATAGATATATGAGAATCCGGTGGTGATTGGTTCATTGGTTTCCTGGATTACCACAGGTAACATGCCGGCAGCGTGTATTAGCTCTTCGGGGAAATGCATGGGACTGCAGCCGATTATTTTTCTTTTGTTAGCTTCCTTCCACTGTTTCAGTTCTTCATAAGGTCTATCTACAACCGCCTTAAACTTGTCTATAATCTCACTGGTTTTACCTTTAGGCATTTGATATCCTCCTCTTTATAACAGTTAAAACCCGTGAACGTGCAGTTTTTATCTCGTGCCCTGTGCCTTTAGCTCATCGACAGCAAATAAGGCTGCTCCCAGTGCTCCTACAATCTGCGGCTCAGGTGGCACAATTATCCGAACTCCAAGCAACTTCTCCAGAGAGCTAACCACACCAATATTTTTGGCCACTCCACCGCTCATTACCACGGGAGGAATGGCACCTACATGACTTACCAGACTATGCATACGTCTAGCTACGGCCTCATGAATGCCGGCGATTATGTCCAGTCTTGTACTTCCCTGCGCTCTCAATGAGATTACTTCAGATTCGGCGAAGACGGTGCAGATGCTGCTAATGCTAGCGGGGCTTTTTGACTGGAGAGAAAGTCTCCCCATATCTTCGATTGGCACCTCTAGGGCGTGTGCCATTACCTCTAGAAATCGCCCCGTTCCTGCAGCACATTTGTCATTCATTGCGAAGTTTACCACGCTGCCGTCACCATTTAGTGATATTACCTTGCTGTCCTGCCCTCCGATGTCAATCACTGTTTTCACTCCCGGGAAAAGAAAGTGTGCTCCCCGGGCATGGCAGCTTATCTCAGTGATACTTTTATGACCAAAACTCACCATATTTCGGCCATAGCCGGTAGTGATGAGAAGGCCTATTTCAGCCTGGGTTAAGCGCGCATCTGCTAAAGCCTGATTCAGTGAGGCAATAGCTGCAGCTTTATCAACGATTTTGCCCTGGACCACTTTGAAAGCTAAAATGCAACTATCTGGGCTCATAACCACTGTCTTAGCAGTAAGAGACCCGATATCCACCCCTACAGCCACTTTTGTTATTCCTGCTTTTGGCACCAACTGGGAATGATAGTCCAAAATTGGGTGCTTTGCAAAACCGTACCCAAACTAGAGTGTTCGGCGCAGTGCATTGGCGGCTAGTTGCCTGTTATGTCCGGCGTTCCTCGACACGCAGTTCCATAACTATGTGTCCCCAGCCGCCGCACTCTATGCCTACGTCAGAGCAACCAACTCGCTTGAACCTCATGTCATTTGGGTCAATACCAGCATAGACAAGTTCTGTTGCAGCCTGAATTAATGCACCTACCGGTATCAGGGCTGCTATGCAGACTCTCTTCGGGCAGAGCTTGGTTAAGAGGTTACCCGAACCGTCGAAGTAGAACTTATCCCCAGGTTTGTGTTGACTGGCGCACCCGTGTGAATCCACCACCTCTACCACTATAGTCCTTTTCATCAATTCTGGTGCCTTGCAGATAACATCTGCATTTCGTGGGTTTTCCCTGAACTTTTTTATCTCGGCATCGTTGTAGCCTAATAACTTTTGGTAAAAGTCCCACGTTTCTTGATTGACCTTCATTTCTAACCTCCTCAAGAGTTATTCAGGTACACGTGACTTGTTAGTTTTTATTTTTAAGCATGGTAACTTCTAGAGGGATGGTCTTGTGAGTAGTGTAGGACCACCAAGATTATAATCATCGCCAGCCCAACAGTGAGGAATCCCAGGCCATACATCCGCAGTGGCATTACGAGGTCGCCGACTAATTGAGGCAGCCTTGTTTGAATCTCGGAAGGCACACCAGCGCCGATAGTGAGTTCGCTGAACGCCTGGCTGGCTAATATATCAAGCAGTGAGCCCAAAACACAGGCCACACCGACAAAGATAAAGGTTATGCGGGTAGACCGAATAATTGGTTTAGGTTGCCACCAATGCACCAGGGCTATCAGACATACCAATAGAACGGCAAGTCCGATAAGCCATTTATAGACTATTTGTATAAAAGCAACAGTCTGTTTGATTTTCTGAAGTTGTGCTAGAAGTTGGGGACCTATTGAGGCTTCGTTAAGCGCAAAATTGGCTGGAATTGTCCTGTCTATCTCCGCGTATACTGCTGCCACGTAAGCATCTATCTCATTTTGGGAAATGTTTTGAAGTTGTGAAGGTAATGACTTGAGCACAGCCTCTCTGGCGTACTTCTTGGCCACAGACCGTACCGGTTCAAGTGATATGGTAACACTTAGAGCTTCATCCTCTTTCAGGTAGCCCCATATGCCATTTATGACGTTGGCAGACTGTTGCTCAAACCAGGGCCTCAGCTCAGCCAGGGCTTTATCCCAAGTCTCGGAATCAATGAACTGCTGGTCTGGCAATAGTGTCTTTGCCCGCTCGGCTATCACTGAGTATACGTTTAGTTTCTTCATCTCGGATGTTACAAAATCCGGATTCAGGAGTGTCAGATTTAAGGTTGTAATGAGACCCAGGAGAACGAGGACGTCAAATAGCAGGAAACAGAAAAACCCGGAAAAAAAACTCCTGGCTGTGCCCATCGGACCGTGGCTAATTATTGACTATCTGGACGGTAAAGGTCAATCAAAGTTGCGAGACAGCTTTTAAAAAATGTGTGGCAAAGACAAGCCTTCTGTACTTATTGGTACGTTCGTCCGGACTGGTATAGGTTTTTATTTATAGCCGGTCTCTTTCGCTTTGCGCTTAAGTTCGTAGAGCTTGGTGATGGCCTCAAGCGGCGACATAGAGTCGATATCGAGCTGGCTGATTTCTTCTATCAGAGGCGATTTATCACTGAAGAGCGTAAGCTGCTGGGCTATTTCTCTTTTGGGCCGAACCGCCTTTGTCGGCTTTTGGCGAAGTTGACTACCTTCAAGTTCAGCCAGCACCTCCTGAGCCCGGCGGACTACTGGTGGTGGCAGTCCTGCCAGTTGTGCCACGTGGATGCCGTAGCTCTTGTCCGCGCCGCCCGGAACAACCTTGCGCAAAAAAATGACCTTACCTTGTTCTTCGCTAACTGCGACATTGAAATTTTTAACCCGGGGCAGGAAATTGGCCAGTTCCACCAGCTCGTGATAATGAGTAGCGAACAGTGTCTTGGCCCTGACCCTTGGGTGATTGTGGATGAATTCAGCTATTGCCCACGCTATGGAAAGTCCATCGTAGGTGCTAGTCCCGCGCCCTATTTCATCAAGTATGATTAGTGACTTTGTGGTGGCATTATTCAGTATATTCGCAGCCTCTATCATCTCCACCATGAATGTTGATTGTCCGGCAGACAAGTCCTCCTGGGCTCCAATTCTGGTGAAAATACGGTCGACTATGCCTATGCTTGCTGAATCAGCCGGCACGAAACTGCCAATTTGGGCTAGCAGGACAATCAGTGCCACCTGCTTCAGGTAGGTTGACTTTCCGGACATATTAGGGCCGGTCAGGATGACGACCTGGGTGTCCTTGTTGCATAAATAGGTATCGTTAGGTATAAAGCCATCGTTGCCCAGGCTTCGTTCTACTACCGGATGCCTTCCTGCGGTAATGTTTATAAAATCGTCTGTGGTCAGCTTTGGTCTAACATACCTGTACCTCACTGCTGCCTCAGCTAAACTGCAAAAAGCATCTATTTCAGCCAGCGCTTTGGCTGAGGATAGAATCACCTCACTGCGGCTGGCTATTTGTTGACACACCTGTCTGAAAATCGCTGCTTCAAGTTCGGCTATCCTACTCTGGGCATTGAGAATTGCCGTTTCATACTCTTTGAGTTCGGGGGTAAAGAACCTCTCTCCGCCGGTTAATGTTTGCTTACGTATATAGTTTTTCGGCACGAGGCTTAGATTTGCTCTAGACACCTCAATATAGTAGCCGAAGACACGGTTATAACCTACCTTCAACGATTTAATACCGGTGCGTTCTCTTTCCTGTTTTTCTAAGTTTGCCAGATAGCTTTTGGCCTCTGATGCTGCTAGCCGAATTGCGTCCAGCTCCTGAGAAAAACCATTGCGGATCACTCCACCCTGCTCCAGACTGGCACCGGGCTCATCTACAATTGCCTGCTCAATCAGACTCACCACGTCGGGACAGCCCTTTAATTCGGAGCCTAACCATGCCGGGAAACCTGGAACGGTTTCTATCTCTGCTTTAACTCCAGTAAGGTTTTCCAGACTAGAACGTAACCCGCATAAATCCCTGGGTGTAGCTATGCCTCCTCTGACACGATTGACTAACCGCTCCAAATCAGCGATATCTCCTAAAATGGACATAATCTTGTGACGCAGCAGAGTATGCTCGTAAAACCAGGACACAGCATCTTGCCGTCTTTGAAGCTGGTTTATATCAAGAAGTGGCTGGCCTACCCATTTCTTGAGCAACCTGCCGCCCATGGCTGTTCTGGTCAGGTCAATCACTGAAAGCAAGGAATTGGAGCTGCTTCCCCAGCGCGCACTGGCAAAAAGCTCGAGATTCCGTCTTGTCTGAGCGTCCAGTACCATGAACGATTGGGTCGAATAGGTAGTCAATTTATCCAGTTGTTTCAATGCTGCTTTTTGGTTTTCCCGAAGATAGTTGAGGATGGCACCGGCGGCCCTGATAGCCAGTGGCAGATGGGCACAACCATATCCCTCCAGCGTGGCTACTCCAAAGTGGTCAATTAAGGTTTGCTGTGCTGTGTCCAGATCAAACCAGTACTCATCCAGGCGAGTTACTGAAGCGGACAACATTAGCCCAGATGTATTCAGAGTCTCAGGCAAAAGAAGCTCAGCCGGGTGCAGACGCTCCAGCTCGTCACAAACCTGATTGGTCATAAGTTGAGTGGTGGCAAACTCACCAGTGGTTATGTCCACGTATGAGATACCTGCCTCCTCGCCTTTGATAACCAGGCTGGCGAGGTAGTTATTGCTTTTGTCCGTGAGTAGGCCGGGCTCAACGACCGTCCCTGGCGTCACCACGCGGATAACATCCCGTTCCACCAGCCCCTTGCCTGGTGGGCTTATCTGCTCACAGATAGCTACCTTATAGCCTCGGCTTATAAGTTTGGCCAGATAGTTATCCAGGGCGTGGTAGGGAATACCAGCCATTGGCACTCGCTGCCCTTTACCCATTTCTCTGGAAGTCAGGGTGATTTCCAGTTCTCTTGCGGTGACCATAGCATCATCGTCAAAAGTTTCATAAAAATCGCCCAGCCTGAAGAAGACTATGGCTTCAGGATAACGCTGCTTGATTCTAAGATATTGCCGCCTAAGAGGGGTTACGGGCATGTTCCACCATCCACTATTTTACTACTTCCCTAACGATTGGCAAATATATTGTACAAGTTCACATAGGCATAGTCGGTGCCGCTTTGGCTTGTGGCGAACGGTGAGAAGGTCTTGGTATAGTGACTTAAAACGATGAGGCGCGCCTGGGGTAAGGCCAGGCGAGCAAGCCCGAT
>FMSI01003374.1_pt1 | contig 13287 bp, 10 predicted proteins | sample 1504471 | NCBI WGS metagenome assembly FMSI01 (sample SAMEA4475357, study PRJEB15587) | soil metagenome | biome: Soil; feature: Field | place: India | collected 2015-03-11 | depth 0 m
ATTATCTTGGCCTTTGGCCATGGTGGTAAGACCTCCTTTCGTTTAATTCTGTGCTTTGCGGTTCTTACCACCATAAAGTTTTCTGGAAAATTTTTCCACGCAATCTATAATACAGCCTGCTCACCCTTGCTAAGCCGAAAACCTGCAACTAAACCTTTGCACTTATCACTCTCCATTTCCAAATACGTTGTGTAGCTTTCTTCGCGGCGCAAAATTTCAATTCGAACATTTCTTCCTACTGGTTGTTGTCTTCTTCACCAATGTTTTCCAGGATGCCTGGTATCATACTACAACATTCGTGGCTTGTTGAGCTCATTCCCGAGGAAAGACTCTGTTAACTGGCTCAAGATTGTCCTGCAGGCCCAGTAGGGTCCACACCAAAACCGCTATTGGGTTTAAATCTTCAAAAAATTAGCTCAAGTAGCTCTAGAGATTAAACATCATGCTCATTTGGGGCTTCTCACCGACTGAAATTGAGAATTTCAAAAAGCTAATCCTGTTGCCTCACAGATACAACTTTGATACTATATGGGTAATTTGAAATGAAAGACCGATCGATTGCTGCTTAGCTAATCCACATACAGCACCACAATGAGAGTTGGACTGGTTTACGACCCCGTTTATCTTGAGCACGATACAGGCAATCATGTTGAGAATGCTCAAAGATTGATAGCCACCATATCCCACCTCGAAGAAAGCCAGAAAGAGGACAAACTTATCCTGGTGCCACCACGCGAAGCCACCATCACTGAAATATCAGCCGTGCATGCACCAGAATATATTTCCCGGATCCAGAGGCAGGCGGAGCGAGGGGGTGGCTGGCTTGACTCAGACACCGTAATGTCACCGGGCTCCTACAAAGCGGCAATTTACGCCGCCGGTGGTGTTTTGACTGCAGTTGACGCAGTGATGAATAGACAGGTCAATAGTGCCTTCGCCCTAGTTAGACCTCCAGGACATCACGCCACGTGCTGGCAAGCCATGGGCTTCTGTCTTTTTAACAACATAGCCATAGCTGCCAAATACGCACTGGCTAATTTCGATATCAAACGGATACTTATCATTGATTTTGATGTCCACCATGGAAATGGCACGCAAGACACCTTTTATGCCGACCCAAATGTCCTCTATTTTTCTGTTCACCAATATCCTTTTTATCCGGGAACGGGAAGCATCAATGAGACCGGTGCCAGAGGAGGCGAAGGGTTTACCGTCAATGTACCCCTTTTAGCCGGATGGGGCGACGATGAATATCAGATAGTCTTCGAAGATATTCTGGCACCTATAGCTAAACGTTTCGAACCACAGCTTATTCTTGTCTCAGCCGGCTACGATGCTCACTGGGCCGACAGCCTAGCCCTGATGCAGGTAAGCGTCTCCGGTTTTGCTCGCCTGGTGGAAATCATAAAAACTTTGGCTGACATGTTATGTCAAAAACGTGTGGTCTTCGCTCTAGAAGGTGGCTATAATCTAGAGGCATTGCCGCTATCAATAGCCGCAACACTTGATATTCTGCGTGGACACCGTGAAATTGTTGACCCTATGGGTAAGCGCGAGGCAAAATCAAAACCAGCTCATTTCGATAACTTTATTCGGATGGTTAAAGAGGTACATAACATTCAGGGTTAGTCGCCACAAGACGATCAGGCCCCATTAGGTTCCCACGCCACTCAAACTGAAGGCCTGACCTGCTTCCGCGGAAAGGTCAGTCCTCCAAACCCTTTATCCCACACTACCAGCAGCTGCCCAGCAATGCACAAAGATGTATAAATCCCGACAGCGATACCAACTAGAAGTGCCAAAACCAAAGTATGGGTAGTTGTCCCGCCAAGCAGATAAAGTGCCACTATCACAAAAAGAGTAGCCAGCCCGGTATTGAGAGAACGACCTAGCGATTCGATTATGCCGCAATTTGCCACCTCTGCAAAATCGTTACTTACACCGCGTTTCAAGTTCTCACGAATGCGGTCAAAAACCACCACGATATTATTCACACTTATACCCACAACTGCCAGCACTCCGGTGACGAATAAAGCATCAACTTCCACACCAGCTAACCAGCCGAGAATAGAAAAAACAGCAATAACCAGCACAAGGTCATGAATCAAAGCAATTACAGCACAGGTTCCCCAGCGAAAGGGCTTTGGCATTTTGCGGAAAGCCCATGAGATGTAAAGCAATATACCTACAGAAGCAGCTATTGTAGCAATAATAGTGTTCCGTACCGTCCCCCTGGCTACAATGGGCGAAACGCTGTAAAGGCTGCTTACTGTGACTTTTGAACCCAACCCAACCTCTAAACCCTCTTTTAGTCGCACATTCTCTTCTGAAGAAATCTCAGGAAGTCGGACGAAAAATTCCCCTTTTCCAGCGGGTTGAACGATCGCTCTATCATAACCCAGCTTAGCCAGTTCCTGCCGTAGCTGGCTCAGCTCCACTATTTTGTCAAACTGTAAAGTCATAGCTGTGCCACTGCTAAAATCGACTCCTGGCTTAAGCCCAAAGATGGCCAGCGACAGTATCCCCGGAATAATTATTATAGCCGAGATAAGAAAAAACCAATTCCTCTTGCCGACCAGATCAATCATAAGTTTCACACTCCATAAGCAATCGGACTCTTTGCCACGCCAAGCCCCACAAATGTACGCATAAAAGTCCTAGTTACGACTACCTGAGTGAACATACTCAAGGCTGTCCCGATGAACAGAGTGGTGGCAAAACCCATCACCAGAAAATTGGCGAACGTATTTCCTAGCCAGTAAAGCACAACGCAGGCAATGAATACCGTTATGTTAGCATCAAAAATAGCCGTCCAGGACTGACGGAAGCTCTCCTCGACCGCTGCCCCAAGAGTACGCCCACGTCTCAACTCCTCCTTCAACCGTTCAGCTACAAGCACATTACCATCTACTCCCATCCCCACTGATACAATGAAACCGGCAATGCCAGGAAGTGTCAAAACTACTGGGATCAACTTGAAGACCGCTAGGTTCAACGCCACAAATACCAATAGTGCCAGGCAGGCCACAAAACCAGAGAAGCGATAATAACTGACCATAAATAGGATTACCAGGGCGGCTCCAATTATCCCAGCCTCCAGGCTCTTCTTCAGAGAATCCGCCCCTAGCGTAGCTCCTATATCCCTTCGCTCAACCACGGTTAGAGGTACATCCAGGGAGCCCGAGTTAAGCTGTATTGCTAACATTCTGGCCTCATTAATGTTCAACCCGGTAATAACCCCCTTCTCCTTGATCACCGCCTGCACCGTTGGTGCCGAGATAAGCTGTTCATCCAGGAATATGCCCAGTGGTTTGTGTAGATTGCGTTTGGTGATCTGTTCAAATAAGACCGCGCCTTCTGGATTCCATTCAAATGCTACCTCGGGCTTATTGGTATTGGGCTCCAGCACCACCTGGGCATTCGGCTTCAGATACTTGCCGGTGAGCTCCCTCTCTTTCCCATCACTACCAATAGCCACAGCCTTTGTCCACTGCTCTCTGCCCCCCTCATCCAGCACTGGTTTACCAGACTCATCCAGCTTTATCTCTCTAAAATCAAGCTCAGCCGTCTGCCCAATGAGCCTGATCGCCTCGTCAATGTCCCTGACCCCCGGTAGCTGAACAAGGACAAAATTACCGCGTTCGTTCCGGATTGTCTGGACTATTGGTTCAGTCACACCATAGGCATTAACTCTCCGCTCAATCTTCTGCTTCACACCCTCAATGACATCTGCATCTGTCTGCGCCGGATCCTTCTTGGTCAAATCAATGGCGTAAACCAGATGACTGCCACCCCTGAGGTCAAGTCCTAATTTAAACTCTTCCCTTCCCAGTATCTTGGTACCTGGCATTACTATCCACAGGCACAGGGCAAAAAGAAGCAGTATAAAAATCAGCAGAACTGTATTTCCTGTTTTCAATCGATTACCTTTTCCCCACGATGTAACTAAAATATCCGATTTTTAAACCGTAGCGCAATTTTTAATCCCGTCCTAGGAAGAGCCACTTATCAGCAAGCCATGCTGCACCGCCGCTTTTCCAGCTCCTTACGCACCAGCTCTATCGCCTCCTCCCTTGTGCTCAGCTCACCGGCCATCTGGGCCTCACGCACTTCAGTCAAAAGCTCACCTATTAGTGGCCCCGGCCTCAAATTGAAAATGAGCATCAAATCATGCCCATCAATCAGCTTCACGGGCAAAACCTTAGCCTCCTGTCTTAAGTGCTCCAGCAGTATATAATTAATCAATCGGTTATGCTGCTGCCATTCCTCAGCATCGAGCCGCGGTCCATTAGTAGCCAGATAATCAGCCAGAGCCAAAAAAAGTATATCGACACCGGCATCCCCGCTATCACGAAAATACCGATAGACTGCCCGACTCGTAGGCATACCCTCGTTTACCATCTGTACAGGACGGAGATGGTGATAGACCAGTTTCTCCACGAGCTTTATTTCGCGGTTACTGAAGCGCAGCCTCTCCAGAATGGCGGCCGACATAGTTGCACCCACTTTAGTATGCCCTAAAAATCGTATCCTGCCCGTATCCTCCACCGTTCTGGTCGCTGGTTTGGCAATATCATGCAGCAAACCACCCAGCTTAAGCAGCAATCTGCGGCTGCTCCCGCTGGATACTTCCTCATCAAAATGCCGGCTTATTTCTTCCGACCACGGTACTACCGCCAGTAAATCATCCCCACCATGCTCCCACTTAGATTCACGAAGCAAAAACTCTACAGCAGCAACGGTCTCCACAGAATGATCGAAGACATCCCAATAGTGATCCTTAGGCTGCTCCACCTCCTTCAGGTTCTCCAGTTCTGGAATTAACTGGGTGAGCAACCCCAACTTGTCTAAATAGTTTATTATACAAGCAGAACCGGACAAGGCTAGCATCCTAACTAATTCTTCGCGCGACCTTTCCCCCGAAACAAGCCTAACTTGCTGGCAATTCTGTCGAATCAATGCCTCAGTACTCGGCTCGATCCTGAAACCTAACTCAGCAGCAAGTCTGACACAACGCAAAAGCCTTGCTGCGTCTTCCTCGAAAACCGTCTCGCTCACCGCCCTTAACAACTTTTTTCTTAAATCCGTTTGCCCTGAGAACGGGTCAATAATCTGACCGGAGCCGGAGACAAAACTCTGAAGTTCCACCGCCATAGCATCTATGGTGAAATCGCGCCGTGCCAGATCATCCTCGATCTTTCCCGAGAACGCAGCAAAATCCAGATGCCACAATCCACCATAGGTAGCCACAACCCTGGCTATGCTATTAGTCCTGTCTAGCAAGACAAACTTGCCACCGATGGCTTTAGCTACATTCCCAGCTATAGCAAGCGCATCCCCACCAATGGCGATGTCCACGTCCCTTGTCTCTCGCTCCAGCCACCAGTCGCGGACAAAGCCACCGACCAGATAGGCTGGGACATTATGTTGGCTGGCAATAGCGGACACCTTGGTCAGGAGATAAAGCAAATCTTGCTTCATGACAGGCATTGCGTCAAATTATAGCCTGGGGCGAAGGAATTGTAAAGGCCAGCTGTAACTTGTTGGCCTCCATCTGCCACGCTATAATGAATTGCAATGTCTTACAAACGTATCATTGCCAAGTTTGGTACAAACCTGCTCACCGGCGGTACCGGCCGCCTTGACCTTGACATTATGTCAACATTGGTTAGGCAGATAGTCCAGCTTCATAGCCAGGGACATGAACTGATTATCGTCTCCTCCGGAGCAGTTGCTGCTGGAAGACAGAAGCTGGGCACAACCAGAGAACAAAGAGGTATCCCGTTCAAGCAAGTCCTTGCTTCAGTAGGACAGAGCCATCTCATGTATACCTATGAGCAACTTTTCAGCAAACACAACATCATTATTGCTCAAGCGCTCCTAACCAAATCCGACCTTCTCGACCGCGCCGGCTATTTGAACGCTCGGAATACCCTGCTGGCCCTGATTGAACTAGGGGTAATCTGTATTGTTAACGAAAATGATGTTGTAGCTACTGATGAACTCGGAGAGCTTACCTTTGGAGACAATGATAACCTGTCAGCGATGGTAGCTAATCTGGTAGATGCCGACCTTCTGGCACTGCTCACCGATATAGATGGACTATTCACTGCAGACCCACAACGTGACCCTGAAGCCAGGCTCATTCCCATGGTTGACAAGATAGACACCGAAATAGAACGGTTGGCTGGCGGTACCTTAAGTTCCTGCGGGGTTGGTGGCATGATAACCAAGCTGGAAGCTGCCAAGCTGGCAACAGCGTCCGGAGTCACCGTGGTCATCGCCAACGGACGCAAGCCTGATATCCTGCTAGAAATTGCCAGCGGGAAAAACATGGGCACCATATTCCCACCACGGACAAGCAAAATGGAAAGCAGGAAGCGGTGGATGCTTAGCGGGCTTGCCTCCAAGGGCAAACTGATAATCGATGATGGTGCCGTACTGGCTCTTAAAAAACATAACCGTAGCCTGCTCCCTGCCGGCGTTGTTAGCGTGGAGGGTGAGTTCCAGCGCGGCGATGTGGTAGACATTTTCGATTCTCACGGCAACCATATCGGCTGCGGTATGCCCAACTACAATGCCAGGGATATCAATATTATTAAAGGAGCACACTCCAGAGCAATTTCACGGCTCCTCGGCTACGAATACGGCACCGAAGTAATCCATCGGAATAATATGGTACTTATATAGGAAGGAGTAAATATGAAACTTGCGTTTAGTGAACTTGAACACAAGGGTGAGGCAGCCAAGGCAGCGTCAAGGAAGCTCGCGTTCCTGCCTACTGAAGTTAAAAATAGGGCCCTGCTTAGCATTGCCGATTTTTTAGTAGCCCGGCAAGATGAAGTCCTGTCAGCGAACAAACTTGACTATAAAGACGCTGAAGCATCAGGTATGAGCACAGCTATGCTAGACCGACTCATGCTATCACCAGGTCGCCTTGAAGCTATAGCCCATGATGTAAGAACTGTAGCTGCGTTGCCTGACCCTATTGGTGAGGTCATCGAAGAACGCGTATTACCTAACGGCCTACGACTGAGTAAAAAGCGCGTGCCGCTCGGGGTTATTGCAGCTATTTACGAGAGTCGCCCGAACGTCACCGTCGACATTTCGGTTCTGTGCCTCAAATCGGGTAATGCCGTCATACTCCGAGGCGGCAAGGAAGCACTACGCTCAAACCTGGCACTAGCCAAAATCGTCCAAGAAGCCGCTTACAAAGCTGGTGTGCCGCAAGGGGCCGTCCAAATAATAGAATCTACAGATAGAGCAATCGTCGACCGCATGCTAAAGATGAAAGACATAATTGACCTTCTCATTCCCCGAGGTGGTGCTGGCCTGATAAAGTCGGTTGCTAAAAAAGCTACAATGCCAGTGGTCACCGGTGGTATCGGCGTGTGCCATACATATGTGGACAAGTATGCTGACCTGAACAAAGCTGTAGCTATCGCCTACAATGCCAAGGTACAACGACCAACCGTATGCAACGCTCTGGACACACTGCTGGTCCATGCTGAAATCGCTCAACGATACCTGCCACTGATTGCCCAGGAATGGTCAAAGGCAGGCGTGGAAATGCATTGCGATAAGCGCGCTCTTGCCATCCTTAAGCCAATTCCCGGACTCAAACTTGTTCCGGCAAGAGCTAGGGACTGGGGCAAGGAATTCCTGGCATTGATTGCAGCAATCAAGGTGGTTGACTCACTGGATGAAGCATTAGCACATATCGAGCGCTATGGATCAGGGCATTCTGAAGCTATTGTTACCGAAGATAAGTCAGTGGCTACGCGATTCCTCGATGAGGTGGATGCCGCCTGCGTCTATGCTAACGCTAGCACTCGCTTCACTGATGGCGGTCAGTTCGGAATGGGAGCTGAGATAGGTATAAGCACACAAAAATTCCACGCCCGCGGTCCAATGGCCCTCAGAGAGCTGACCAGCTACAAATGGATTATCATAGGCGATGGGCACGTCCGTACTTAAAAAATAGCTCTGTCATTTTGCGTTGCTACACTGTGCGGATGTATTCTCCCTCTCTATAACGAACATCAAAGCTTGTGGGCCATGAGTTTGTTCGCCCATAAGTTCGTTCACCGTCAGGCCAAATCGCTAAGATTATCTACCTTAAAACTGCCAAAGCCGCCTTCTGAATTTCAAGTAGCTGCTTTATGCCTTTCTCAGCAATTGCCAACAGAATGTTAACAGTTTCCTTGGAGAAGGGCCTGCCTTCCGCTGTTCCCTGAATCTCTACAAACTCATTGCTGTCTGTCATAACCACATTGAAATCAACTGCAGCTTGAAAATCTTCCTCATAACATAGGTCAAGAAGCACCTCTCTGCCTACAATGCCAACGCTGGTAGCAGCTACAGCGCCTTTTACCGGAATCATTGGCAGTATCCCCTGCTTTTTCAGGTTATGAAATGCCTGGACCAGGGCAACATACCCACCGGTTATAGCTGCAGTCCGTGTCCCGCCATCAGCCTGCAATACATCGCAGTCAACAGTGAAAGTCCTCTCACCCAGAACAGCCAGGTCAGTCACAGCTCTCAAGCTTCGCCCAATAAGACGCTGAATTTCCTGATTCCTACCGGTTGTCCTATCGGGGAAAATATTGCGAGGAGTACGGGTGACTGTAGAACGTGGTAGCATGGCGTACTCAGCAGTCACCCATCCGGTACCCGCACCTTTAAGAAAGGTAGGTACTCTTTCTTCAACACTCACCGCACAGAGCACTCTGGTGCGCCCCAGCTCTATTAAAGCTGAGCCCTCGGCAAATTCCTGGTAGCCTAATTTTATATGCACCGGGCGAAGTTCATCATTAGTACGACCATCTACCCTTTTCATTAACACCCTTGCCTTATTGTGTTATCAAAGTATAACATTCATCTGAGTAGCAGAACAATTGCCACCCCATCATCAACTACCTGTGAGAGACAAGGGGATAAGATGGGAACTAATTGACCCAGGCGTACAACCGGTGATACCATTCCAATGATGGAACTGCCTGAAATAAACCTCTGGGCGCTGGGAGGCACAGGACTTATTGCCGGTATTCTGGGTTCATTGTTGGGAGTTGGCGGTGGTTTCTTCATTGTCCCAATACTTACTTTAGCGCTACATTTGCCAATAAAAGTAGCCATAGGCAGCAGTCTAATTACGATTGTCGCCACCTCCTGCACAGCAGCCAGCATTTACACTGGAAACCGACTGACGAATATACGATTAGGTTTACTTTTGAAAACAACAACTATTCCGGGAGCTATAATCGGTGGTCTTACTGCTGCTGTCATCGCCCCTTCAGTACTAACTATCCTTTTCGGGCTTATCCTTTTCTATACCGCCTATAGCATGATTGCAGGTCGATACATTCAATATGAAAACGTAAAATCACAGAATAATTTGTCTAAATCTGATATTACCAACAATTTATCTACTTCTTTGGCAGACTCCTATCACGACCACAACTTAGGCAGGGTTGTGACCTACAAAGTGGACCATTTACCCCATGGGCTGGGCACCAGTTTCTTCGCCGGTCTCATCTCAAGCCTACTCGGTGTGGGTGGCGGGATCGTCAATGTGCCTGTACTCAACCTCATTATGGGAGTGCCTATGAAGGCAGCAATTGCTACCAGCAGTTTTATCATAGCCGTCACAGCTACTGTTGGCGCCATTCTTTACCACTATAACGGCTATATATACCCTTTCATAGTAGCCCCGTTGATTGCTGGTGCTGTTTTTGGAGCTAGATTTGGTGCTGAATTGACACAAAGAGTCAGAGGGCTATTACTTAGACGCATATTTGGTATATTTCTTTTTGTCACAGCTCTGCTAATGTTTCTTAGAGCAGCTAATATAATTTAGAACCTGCCCAAAAATGAAATAACGATGGAATGTAAAGACCCAAAAGAAAACCAGCTAAACGATTTGATTAGCCTCTTTTTCAAGGTGGGTGTATTAATTTCCTTAATCCTAGTTGTCGCTGGCCTTATTATCCTTATAGCCATATCTGGTAATAAAAGCATCTACCCATATGTCAGATTGGAGCAAATGCCAGCGGCTATTATCATTAGCATTGGAATCTTATTTCTTTTGCTTACGCCCGCTATGCCGATCTTCCTCGCTATAGCAACTTTCTTGAGACAGAACAACAAATTTTACCTGGGCATCTCCATCATAGTCCTTTGCCTTCTCATTCTCACACTTGTCCTAGCACGGATCTAAATTGACCGGCAAGAAAGCCTATGCTATGATTGCCTTAGATGTCGGCACTAACTGACCTTTATGCTGAAATCGAACGCTGCCAAGACTGCGAATTAGGAAAACTCCGCACCAGAGCAGTACCTGGCGAAGGGCCAGAACAAACGGAAATCCTTTTCATCGGTGAAGCACCTGGATGGCATGAAGACCAGCAAGGACGCCCCTTTGTTGGTCCAGCAGGAAAATATTTAGATGAGCTACTGGCCACCATTGGGCTAAAACGCGAACAGGTCTATATTGCTAACATCATAAAATGCCGCCCCCCAGCGAACCGAGATCCATTGCCAGGAGAAATTCAGGCTTGCAGCAAATGGCTTGACCGCCAGATAGAGTTGTTACGTCCCAAAATGATTATCACTTTGGGGCGCTACTCCATGGCGAAATACTTTCCTAACCAGAGCATCAGCCAAGTTCACGGTAAGGCAAAAAAGCAAGGCAACATCATTTATTATGCCATGTACCACCCGGCAGCAGCGCTTCATCAAGGGAGCCTACGTAAGGTAATCGAAACTGATATACTCAAGATCCCCAAGATTTTGGCTCAAGCTGATAAGCTACTAGAAACTGAGGCTGAGCCTCAGCAGCTAAGTTTATTCTAGATAATTGACGTGGCTAGACAGAAACTCAGAATAATCCCCCTTGGCGGACTGGGTGAAATTGGCAAAAACATGATTGCCCTTGAATTTGCCAATGACATTATCATCATAGACGCCGGTCTCATGTTTCCCCAAGAAGATATGCTGGGGGTAGATTTAGTAATTCCTAATATCAGCTACTTGCTAGAAAGACGGCAAAAGCTGCGTGGCATAATCATTACACATGGGCACGAAGACCATGTTGGTGCTTTGCCACACATATTGCCACAACTCGATTTGCCAGTATATTGTGCGAAACTCACTAAAGGGCTTATCTCGGCGAAGCTAAAAGAATACCGCTGCTCGAAAAAAGCTAAGCTAAAGACAATTCATCCCGGGACCAAGTTCTCGCTGGGCACCTTTAAAATAGAACCTTTCTCTGTCTGCCACAGTATTCCTGACGCTTTAGGCTTTATCATCCATACACCAGTTGGCACAGTAGTTCACAGTGGCGATTTCAAAATAGACTACACACCGGTTGATGGCAAACCGACTGACCTAGCTAAGCTAGCTCAAATAGGAGATCAGGGGGTCCTGGTTCTGCTTGCTGACTCCACCTACGCTGAGCTTCCCGGATACACCCCTTCAGAAAGGGTGGTTGGGGAAACGCTAGAGCGTATTATAGCTGAGGCTCCAGGAAGAGTAATTATCACCACCTTTTCCTCGTTAGTTTCACGTATTCAGCAGGTGATTGACGCTGCTGCCAAACATCAACGGCACGTCTTCATCATTGGCCGCAGCATGAGAGATTCGGTCCGAATAGCCTCCGAACTGGGTTATTTAAACTCTCCACCAGGGGTGCTTCGCCGACTCGACGAATTGCACCGTTTCCCTCACAACAAAATTGTCCTCCTGACTACTGGAAGCCAGGGGGAGCCAACTTCAGCTCTGGTGCGAATCGCTAACCGGGACAATAGTCAGATACGTATTATCCCGGGTGATACTGTGGTAATGTCAGCCACACCAGTACCCGGCAACGAAGCACTGGTTAACCGGACAGTCGATGCTCTTTTTCGGCAAGGAGCTCAGGTAATTTATGAGAAACTGGCCCAGGTACACGTTCATGGCCATGGCAGCCAGGAGGAATTGAAACTCTTAATCAGCCTGGTTAAACCGAAATTCTTTGTACCAATTCATGGTGAATACCGTCACCTGAGTCTGCATGCCAGATTAGCCAGAACCTTAGGTATACCAGAAACAAACATCTTTGTTGTGGAAAATGGAGCAATACTTGAGCTCGACCAGGACAGAGGCAAGATAGTGAGCAGACTTCCAGCAGGCAACGTTTACGTAGATGGTCTAGTTATGGGCGACCTGGCCAGCGTCGTCCTCCGAGACCGCAAACTATTATCCAGAGACGGAATTGTAGTGGTAATTATCGCTATTGATAAAGAGAAGGGTAAAATTGTGGGGCGACCTGACATCGTATCGCGAGGTTTTGTGGATATGAAGGAAGGTGAGACCATACTGGAACAAGGACGAGACATAGTGAAAGCTGCATTAGACCGTGGCGGTGGGCATCCCGTTGAATGGAGCTACATCAACGCCAAAGTCAAAGATGCTCTTGGCAAGTTTTTTTACGAGCAAACCAGACGCCGGCCAATGATCCTCACTACAACCGTAGAGGTATAAACACCCTATGCCCCAAAAAAGAACCTCAGCTAAAAAAGCAGGTGCTGACAGAACCAGAAAGCGCAAATCTTCTGTGTTCCCGGTTGTTTTGAGGTTGTTACTTTTGATTCTCACTATAGCGTTAATCTTGTGGTTTTGGCCCCGTGTAACTAATTGGGCCATCAATACCTGGGAAACCATAGCTATCTTCCTTACTACCACGTGGGAAAACCTGCTAGGGGTTCTGGGAATCGGACTCGCCCTAATAGCCATAGCTTTATGCATAATAGTCTGGATATTCGCAAAAGGCCGTTTTTCCCTGTTTTCCAGATACTGGCAATGGTGGCTCGGCGGAATTCCACTTGCTTTCGCCATCTGGGGACTATCAGCTTTCTTCACCCCCGGAAGCGGAATTATCAGTGAGACAACCCTAGGAGGTAAAGTTGGCAAAGGTATCATCAGTGATTCTTACGTAGTGGGGGCATGGCGGCTAGCTGGTCTAGTTTTCTTAGGTGTTTTGATATTAGCCCCGAGATGGACCTGGCACTTAATAGCGAACCTATTCACAGGTATAGGCAAGCTCTTCAAATTTGTGTGGCATGGCATTGCAAAAGCCTTTCAACCCCGCCCTAAAATTAAAGTCGAACCGGTAAAGAGGGAGCTGGAAATCACCAGAAGGGAACAAGAGCCGATTGTACAAGTACCCAACTCCACATTACCTAAAACAGCTGAGATAACAACTTCCGAAGCGTGGCAGCTGGGAAAATACCAGGCAGTGTTAACTGCTGG
>FMSI01035087.1_pt1 | contig 13283 bp, 10 predicted proteins | sample 1504471 | NCBI WGS metagenome assembly FMSI01 (sample SAMEA4475357, study PRJEB15587) | soil metagenome | biome: Soil; feature: Field | place: India | collected 2015-03-11 | depth 0 m
AAGGAAAAGTTCTTGGGACGTCCCTTTCTATTTCTCAAACGTTTTCTGGAAACATTCGTGAACTGCAATAACCTTTTGCAAGTCTTCTTGCATCGCATTCCTTAAAACGAATGACCCCTGCCTCAATTTAAGGAGTTCAGTTCAACACCACCAATCGCATGGCCTCTTGAGATACCAAGAGACCTTGGGAAGGGACGAGACCAAGAAAAGAGACGTGATCGACAGAGCGAGAGCTTGCTCTTCAGAAGAGTTTTATGAACAAAGATGGAACATGATATAATCAAAAAGTGCAGGAGGAGCAAGTTAGCTTTGGAAGGTGAGACCTTTTTCTGTTGGTTTGCAGAGTTGATTCCTTCGTCTGCGCCTTTCTTCGTCGCATGAAGGTAGACACGACAAAAGTGCAAAATCTTTTATGTGAAGATACAGAGAGCCGGCCTTTTTGGTCACCATGGTAAAAGTTTAGGACCTAATGAGGATTCCGGCTATGGAGCGTCGGGGATGTCTTTCCTGTTATTTTAGGTGTACTACAGGAAGAAGGGAGGAGAGAATGAAGTATCTTTTGGTGGTTTTTCTCGTGGTGGGGGTATGTTTTCCTTTTATAGCTGGAGCACGGGAACGCTTTGTGGAATGGGAATTCCGGGAAGTCCTTGGGCTGAGGGAAGACTCTCTCCTTGAAGGGCCTTCGCCGGCGTACGTCTTCTATTTCCCTGATTTTTCGGGCGTCCGGTGGGAGCAGAGTGACCTTGTGCTTTCCTTGGATATTCCTCAAGCTCTCCACCCCCTTTCGACGATCTCGGTGTACGCCGAGAATACTCTTCTTTTTTCTGAGAACCTTGCCCGGCGAGGCGAAAGAATCCTTCACATACCGCTGGATAAGCTCTCCCAAATCCCCAAAAAGGACGCATATCGCTTTGAAATTCGCCCTAATCTTTTCATTGGGGAAAATCCCTGTGAGGACCTAGCTTCGGGTAATCTCCGGATTTTGGTACGTAAGGAAAGTAAGTTTCGGATTTTGGTGGAAGACACGGCGTGGGATCTTCAGGATTTCCTTCACTTTCCATCCCAGAACGTCACCATTTTTTTGCCCCAGGACTTTCGCTCCAAAGACGTGGAGGGTGCCTACATTAAACTCTATGCTTTCCTCCGTCGGGTGCATCGGGGGCTTCCGGTAAGGATTGTGACCCGCCTTTTTGGGGGAGAGCGCCTCTCTGAAGAAGCCCCCGGGGAAAAGCGTATTTTCCTTATGAAAGAGGGTCTGCGGGATGTACATCTTTTTGGGCGCACTCTCTACCTCACTCCCAAAGGAGTAGAGGCTATAGTGGGTGGGAAAACCCTTGTGAGTGCTTCCTCTCGGGTTCTTGAGGGTGTTTTTCTTCCTCTCTCCTCAAGGAAAAGAACTTTTGCTGATTTTGGATTAAAAGACACAACTGTAAGGGGTATCGGCAATATGGGCGCACAGGTGCATTTTGCTCTTTCTGATCTCGGTGGAGCCTGGGAGCATTTGTCCCTGGTTCTTTTTTGGACAAGTACCCCCTTACCTCGGTTCCCTCGGGGAGAAGCGTTTCTCAGGGTCTTTTTGAATGGGAATCCCATCTTTTCCAAGCGAGTTTTAGAAGAGGAGTCTCCCCTCCAAAGGAGCGTCATCCCCCTTCCCTCTGCAAGCCTTGCTCGAGAAAACACCTTAGAGATAGTCTTTTCCTATTTCCCAGAAGTCGAGAATTGTCGTCGAGGGACAACGCCCTTTGAGGCCACAATTTTTGGAAATTCTTACTTTGTAGCTTACATTAAGGAGGATATTCCCTCTCTTATTACCTTCGGTGACGTTCCGACGCTTTTTTGGGGCAAAGGATGGGTGGTTTTACCGGAAGACCCTGCCTTTGAAGAACTCGAGGCCGCCGCCCGTCTTTACGGCGCCCTTCGGGAGATGGATAACACCCCGCTTTTTGTGGAGGTTGTAAGAGAGAAAGAATTACTTGAGCTTCTCGGAGGAAAGAGGAGAGAACGACTTCTTGCCTTTCCTCAAAATTTTCGAGACTTCCTTCGTCTCTTTTCCGAGGTTCTTTTGCTTTTCCGCCAAGGGGCAATGCTTCTCTTTTCTCCCCCAAACATTCCTGAGTACCTTCTCCTTGTCTCACCTTCTCAGACTCTTCTCCGGTACTTTCCGGTTTCCGTTTCACAAGGAGCTCTTTCTCTTACATCAGTGCCTCTTCCTCTGACAACCCTTAAGGTCCTCCCCGATGAGCCCTTAGGAGTTCTGACTTTGGGGAGGGCATACCATCGTCCGGCCTTGGCCCTTTTTCCCTGTGGAACCGGAGGTGTGGCCTTTGCCTACTTCCTTCGAGGTTTTGAGGGAGCTGAGACCCTGCGGCGCCTTAAAGGGAATGTGGTGGTTTTTGGAAGACAGGGATGGAGTGAGGACACGGTGGGTTGGCGGGCCGAAAATACCCTCTTTGAATTTTTACGTCTATACCGCTTCCTCTTTCTTGCTATTGCCTTGGGGGTTATCCTTATCTTTAGCATTCTCTGGTATGCCCGAATGGTTCGCTCGTCGGGGCGATGAGGCATAGCTCGTCGGGGGTCCCTTTTGGAGAAGGAATTCCCTCCCGATCAAGGGAGAATTTCGAAAAGAATTCCCTTGTGTTCATCGCTTTCGTTCCTGGAGATCTTCGAATCTTGAGGCTTCAGGGATAGTTGAACTCCGTTCTTCACTGGAAGGACACCTCTTGGGCGGCCGTGCTCCTTGTCTTTGAGAAATATTTTGGAAACGGCTTCTGGGTAGCAAAAGCCTTTCTCTTGTCCCTGTCTGGGGAGGGAAAAGAACGAGGGCCTTGGAGGGAAAAGAGGAAATAACGCGAATGTTTGCAGGAGGGTAAGGTTCTTAGCTATAGACCGACCTTGCGACCCGGTCGATATGGTCTCTCAGAATCTCTTTTGCTCGCTCTTTGTCTCCCTCAAGAATTGCTTCAAGGAGGGTGATGTGTTCTTCGTTGGCTTTATGAGTCTGACCATGGATGAGATGCCGTATGAGGACGATGAGGTCCTTAATGTTATTGTAACTTCTAATGAGAAAAACGTTTTCGGAAGCCTGGACAATCAAGCTGTGGATATTGTCATCAAGGCGCTCAAATTCCTCGCCTTCGGTGAGCGTGTTTCTTTTTCGACAGCGCTCCAGGCATGCGAGGAGCTTCTCGCGATCGATTTTGTCGAAGTACTCCTCCAGGCAATAGAGTTCATATAATTTGTGCACTTCCATGATTTCCTGGACTTCTTGATTGCTGAAAGAGCGCACAAAGAAACCCACCCGTGGCTTGCGAACCACAAGCCCCTCACCAACCAGCTGCTTTAAAGCGTCACGGATAGGCATGACACTCAACCCGAGTTCTCCAGCCAGCTCGCGGGGATTAATCTGTTCCCCAGGCTTTCGTCTGGTACAGAGTATCTCCTCCTTAATGATGGCATAGACCTGTTCGGCAATGCTTTCGCGAACTAACTTTGTTGCAGTCACTTTCTCACCAGCCATTTGGGCAAGCCCACATGTATTACATGCATTTCCTTTTTATTCCCCAATTATCGGCCATCACGCGCCTGGAGTCTGGAGACCCCTGGTACGCCTATGGGCGCGTTTGGGAAAGGATTTCCTCAAGATCAAAAAGGTACACATTGTTGTAGTACATTAGGGCTTCCACCATTCTTGTCGCACCCTGGCGGGAAATCTGGCCCTCGGAGAGAAGCTTGCCTACTACTCGGCAGATCATCCGGTCAAAGACCTCAAACCTACTCCCTTCAGAGAGAATTTTTCTTCCATCGGCCACCGGTCCACCTATAGAGGTGAAAAGGGAGGAGTTTGCTACCTCAAGGAGAACCCGTTCAGTGAGGTGAGGAGCATCGTTGAACCACCAAGGAAAGCCGCTGTGCACCCGGGGGAATGCCCGCTCAAGGGCAATATGAATGGAGGTGAACTTAGGATTCATTGCGTAGAGCACAAGGTGTGATTCCTCTTTGCTTTTGCCGCTGAAAAAGCGTACAAGAAGGGGTCTCAAATATTCCACTACCCGGACATCATCAAGAGTTACATCTCCTCCCACGTCACTCCCCCAGTTCTCATAAAGATAGTCATTCGCATTCCGAAGAACACCATAGTGGATTTGGGTCACCATGTGGTGATCTCTATTCATCTTGCAAAAGTGATGCATCATGTAGGAGATGAAATCCCGTGTTTCCGGAGAGCGAGGTGCGAAGCGTTCGCCTTTTTCGTATGTCCGAATGAAAATTTCCTCGGCCCGGCTCTCCGAAACCTCAAGACCCCAGGGCTCCAAAAGTCCATGGTCACTTGCCCGGGTTCCCATAGCGGCGAAGTAGGCATGTCGCTTACGCAGGGCTTCCACAAGGCCTTGCAGGGTGGTATCCTCTCCGGTGAAGGCGCAAAGCCGTTCCACGTTTTCCTTCCACCTTGCATCGAAGATGTTTACGTAAGCATCGGGGCGAAAAGTGGGGAGGAAAACGATGTCGGAGATGGTTTCTTTCGCCATCTTGTGATAGGAAAGGTCATCGAGAGGGTCATCGGTCGTACAGAAGAGTTTTCCACCCATTCGGCGAAGAAGGGCCTGAGGGAGCATGTCCTCCCTTGTCAGGGCTTTTTCGGTGAGCTCCCAGATTCTTTCCCCAGTTTCCGGACCAAGGAGTTCGTAAATACCGAAGACTCTCCGGAGGTCAAGGTGCAGCCACTGGTGCACGTGGTTTCCCTCAAGCTGAGGGAAGACCTGACTCAGAACCATCCACTTTTCACGGTCTGGGCGGGAAGCGTCGTACGCTAAGGCGTGAGAAAAGGACGGAAACTTGGCGGCAAGCTGTACCAGATAGTGGTCACGGTTGCCGTATCGTTCATCCACTACCTCTGCCTTCCAGATGTTGCCAAATGGCTGATTCTCGCAGATCTGTTGGAGGCTCAAGTGAGTATGAACGTCAACAAGGCCACAGGTTTTCCGCAGAGGCAGGGCGACCTCATGGTACAGCCATACTGCCTCTTTGGTGGTAAGGAGCCAGTTAGGACCCAAGAAATTACCGTCGACGAGCATTAAACTCTCCTCCTTTTCAGGCTTACACTCCGCAGAACGCGTTGAAGTCTTTATCAGCCGGCATAACTGCTCCGGTGACGAATTGCAAAGTGAGCAAGACGAACCAGACGACTGCTCCGAATAGGTCTTCTGGATTCCCAAACCTTCCTTGAGGAGTACAAGCAAGCACGCTCTTACCCCGAGGAGTCAAGCTCCCGTCTTCTTTTGGAAGAGAGTACCTGTTTTGTTTAACCAGAAAAAAACTCGGCGCCAGGAGGCTCACCCGAATTTTGGGGGCATGTTCCCAAGCGAGGTACACTGCAAGCCATCGAGTGAAGGTACTCGTTGCTTGATTCGCTGTCGAGTATCCTGTGACCCTCCTACATTCTCCCTGCAATGCTGGCCTTATGCAAAACTTGCTCAGGGTGCTGCCAGAGGTGCAATGTAAGTGAGAACAATGGTTGCTCCTACCTTGCCAAGACCTTTGGCAATAGCCAACGAAGGGGGTCCTGCTCCACCGTGAGCATGATTACCTTCCCTCTCCCTGAAAACAACCCTTCCGTGTACGACATCGAAAAATCCCCTTTTGAACTTTGTTTCTATCCGTGTCAGGCAGAGGAACTCGTTTGTCTCTGCTCCGGTTTAGAGAGAGCCTTATGCACCATTATAACTGTACTCCGGCTACAGAGAGCAAACGTGGGTGAAAACTTTTTTAAGGGGCAGAACCCTCCTGCGGAGAGAAAACTTGAAGGGTTACCTCCGGATGCGAGTCTATATCCTCTCAGAAAAGCAACTCTCTAGAACCTCTCCCAGCGAAGAACTTCGCTCAAGGCCTTTTTGGGGCGGGTGGGATGCTCTGCCGGATACCCCACGGCAAGAAGGGTCGCAAGCTCCATATCTTGAGGACACCCAAGAAGAGCCTCTACTGCCTTAGAGTGGGCTTTCCGGTAAGAATTCACCCAGCAGGTTCCAAGGCCGTAGGCACAGGCAGCGATGATGATGTTTTCTGTGGCAGCACAGGCATCCTCAAGGGGCGTTATGGCGTCTTTTCGGCAGAAGACGGCAATACACGCTCCTGCCTCTTTGATAAACCGCCCGTAGGTGGCAAGTTGAGCGATTTGCGCCTTGAGTTCCTTATCGGTGACTACTACGAAAACCCACGGCTGAGCATTGTAGCCTGTTGGTGCAAGGCGTCCGCAATCGACAAGGTCTTCCAAAATTTCTTTCGGTATTTCCCGGTCCTCGTATTTGCGGATACTTCGCCGCTTTTTAATAACCTGGAGAAGTTCTTGAGGGCTCATGTTTACACCTCCCTGCTGTATAGCCCAGGGGCTCTATTTGGGGTAAAAGGTTGGGGACCGGCTGAGAAGCCGGTCCCCGGCAGGGCTTTCTTATTCCAGCCACACCCTTTCGAAGGATTTTCGATCAAGGGGGTGTAAAACAAATCCTTTCACGTTTTTACGGAAAACCATCTGGAGCTTGGCATGGGCCAGAGGCACCCAGGGAGCATCGTTGTGAATGATCTCCTGGGCTTTCCTGTAAAGGGCTTCACGCTCTTCCTGGTCGTAAGTTCTCTGGGCTTTGATGAGGATCTCGTGGAGTTCATCGTTTCGGTAGAAAGCTACGTTTCCGGCACTTCCCACGACGGCAGTATCCTTGTCAAGGAGGACATAGAGGAAGTTATCAGGGTCACCGTTGTCCCCAATCCATCCCAAAAGGCACATGGGGTGCTTACCTGCTTCAGTCTCCTGGAGATATGTTCCCCACTCTACGGTATAAATCTTAGCCTTAATGCCCACCTCTTCAAGGTCTGCCTGGATGGCCTCGGCAATCTTCGGCGGATCGAACATGTAGGGACGGGAAACAGGCATGACATAGAGGGTGGTCTCAAAGCCGCTGGGATATCCTGCCTCGGCAAGGAGGGCTTTGGCCTTCTCGGGATCGTACTCGTAGTCCTCGATCTCGTCGTTGTACCCCCACATGGTGGGTGGGATGGGGTTTTTGGCCGGGACAGCTGTCCCTTTGTAGAGATGCTCCACGATGGCTTTCTTATTGATGGCATGGTTTATGGCCCTACGGACTCGCACGTCTTGGAAGGGTTTCTCAAATCCAGGGGTATCCTCCCCCATATTCATGGCCAAGTACCCTACGTTGATTCCCGGAGCTTCCAAGAGCGCAAGGTCGGGATTTTTGGCTATACGTTCAAGGTCGTCAGGATTGGGGTATTCCATGCAGTGAATGGAGCCTTTCTCAAGCTCAAGGAGCCGCACCGAGGGATCAGGGATGACCCGGAAAATGATACGATCGAGGTACGGTCGTCCACCCCAGTAATCGTTGAAGGCCTCAACGGTGATGTGATCGTCCTTGACCCACTCAACGAACTTGAAGGGGCCAGTCCCTACTGGATTTTTGAAGAAATCAGCTTTGTATTTTTCACAGGCCGTGGGACTTACGATAGCCACGGTGAACATGGCAAGGCTGGTCATGAAAGAGGCGTTCGGCTGAGAAAGGGTGATTTTTACCGTGTAGTCATCGATCTTTTCCACATCCTTCACATAACTAAACATCCACTGCCAATATGCCCATTCTCCGTACTGGTAGAAGGGATGGTTGGGGTCAAATTGTCGTTTGAAGGAGTAGACCACAGCATCGGCGTTGAAATCCGTTCCATCATGGAACTTCACGCCCTTTCGAAGGTGGAAGATGAAAGTAAGTCCGTCTTCGGAAATTTCCCAGGACTCGGCAAGACAGGGCTCGATCTCTGTGCTTCCATACTTGTACCGCACGAGACCCTCAAACATCGCATCAGTGCGGGTTATGGAGATGCCGTCGGTGACATCGGCTGGGTCAAGACGTGCGGCGTCGCCGGCACTCCCGTAAATGAGCGTTCCTCCTCTTTTGGGCTCTTCAGCAAGAGCTAAGCTCCCTACCACAAGAATCGCCAAAAAAACACCTACAAGAAGAGCTTTTTTCATGTTAACACCTCCTTTTCAGGAATTTTTGAAGGGGAACAAGGAAAGCAAACTCGGACTCTCTATCTCCTCCTTTCCCAGTGGTTTGTCTCATTATATCACTCTCACCGGTAAAGATGGCAGAATATGATGTGTTCCCGATTTGCAGTGCTTCCCACAGGAGGGGAAAGGGAACAAACGTCCATGCGGTGTGGACAACGAGTGTGGAAGCGACAACCCGAGGGTGGATTAATAGGGCTTGGGGGATCTCCCTCGAGAAGAAAGCGTTCTTTCTTCTTAGAAGGGTCGGGCAGAGGAATAGAGGATAGAAGGGCTTGAGTGTAAGGATGGAGAGGGTTGGCAAAGAGCTCCTCGGTTGGCGCAACCTCAACAATTTTCCCCAGATACATGACAGCTACCTGATGGGAGACGTGCCGTACCACACTAAGGTCGTGGCTTATGAAAAGGTACGTAAGATGTAGAGTTTTCTGGAGGTCCTCAAAGAGGTTGAGGATCTGTGCCTGTATGGAGACATCAAGTGCCGAGACTGGCTCATCACACACAAGAAAATCCGGCTCAAGGACTAAAGCCCTGGCAATGGCGATGCGCTGCCTCTGCCCTCCGGAGAACTCGTGAGGGTAGTTGTGCAGAGAGGCAAGCTCAAGACCCACGTGTTCGGCAATCTCTTCCACCTTCCGTCTTCGCACTCTTTGATCTTTCTCTCCATGAATGATGAGAGGTTCCTCAATGCTCCAATAGGCACTCTTGCGAGGGTCAAGGGAAGCAAAGGGATCCTGGAAGACGATCTGCATTCTCCGACGAAAGGGTTTAAATTCCTTCAGGGAGAGGGTAAGAATATCCTGTTCATCAAAAAAGACCTTTCCTTCGGTAGGTTCAAGAAGGCGTAAGATACACCGCGCTAAGGTACTCTTTCCACAACCCGTCTCTCCCACAAGCCCCAGAGTTTCCCCCCGGAAAATTGTCAGGGAGACGTCATTCAAGGCATCCACGACGGCACCCTTGCCCCATCCGGCACCGCTCACCACAAAGCGCTTGTGGAGACTCCGTACTTCTACAAGAGGTGGCATGCCACTTCGTGCTCCTTGTCTACCCTTTTGAGGGCCGGCTCCTCCTGGTTACAAATTAGCAGACGTTCCCGGCAGCGGGGATGAAAACGGCACCCCGAAGGAGGATCAACAAGGTCAGGAACCGAGCCAGGGATGGCTTCAAGACGCCCCTTTTTCCCATCAGCGCGGGGAATGGAGGAGAGAAGAGCCCGGGTGTAGGGATGAAGAGGATGAGCGAAAAGCTCTCTCACCTCTGCTTTTTCCACAATTTTTCCGGCGTACATCACCGCTACCGCCTGACAACTTTCGGCTACGACTCCAAGGTCGTGGGTGATGAGGAGAACGGAAGTCTGCATTTCCTCTTTGAGGTCGTTGATGAGTTTTAGAATTTGTGCCTGTACGGTTACATCAAGCGCTGTGGTCGGCTCATCGGCCACAAGAAGCCTCGGTCGGCAGGCCAGGGCCTGGGCGATCATGGCCCTCTGGCGCATTCCGCCTGAGAGCTGGTGGGGGTACTGGCGCATTCGTCGCTCAGGGTCAGGAATGGCAACCCGGCGGAGAAGTTCTATCGCTTCTTTTTCAGCCGTTTTTCTTGACATGTCCTGGTGAATCATAAGCACTTCTATGATACCTTCCCCCACTGGGAAGACCGGATCGAGAGAGGTCATGGGCTCCTGAAAGACCATGGAAATCTTCTTTCCCCTAATTTTCCGCATCTCTTCCTCTCCCTTGGGGACAAGGTCCTCCCCATCGAGGTATATCGCTCCCTCGATAATCCTTCCCTGAGGTTTGGGGTAGAGCTTGAGAATAGAGAGGGCGGTCATGCTCTTTCCGCACCCTGATTCTCCTACAAGCCCTAGGGTTTCTCCTTCGTGAATCTCGAGGGTCACTCCATCCACGGCCCTGACAAGACCTCGGTACGTGGCAATATAGGTTTTGAGGCTTTCAACAGAAAGAACCGGATTCTTCATCTCACATCCGCAGACGGGGATCGAGAAGGTCCCGCATGCCGTCGCCCAGAAGGTTGAAGCCCAGAACTGTCACCATAATGGCCACTCCAGGAAAGGCTACCGCCCACCAGGCCCCTGAAACGAGGGCTTTGTGGCTTCCAGAAAGCATTGCTCCCCACTCGGGGGTTGGTGGCATGGCCCCAAGCCCCAAAAATCCTAAGGCTGCTGCATCAAGAATAGCCCCAGCAATGTTGAGGGTGGCATATACCACAATGGGAGCCAGAGCGTTGGGGAGAATGTGGTACCACAGAATGCGGGCATGGCTTGCTCCCAAAGCCTTTTCTGCTTCGATATACTCCATCTCTCGCAGAACGAGGGTGACGCTGCGCACGATGCGGGCCATTTGAGGAGTGTAGACTATGCCGATAGCAATCATAGCTTTTTCGAGTCCCGGACCCAAGGCAGCCATGATGGTAATGGCAAGGAGAATACTCGGAAAGGCAAAGAGTACGTCTACAACCCTCATGAGGACAATATCGAGCCAACCCCCGAAGTACCCGGAGAAGAGTCCAAGAAGTACTCCCAGGACTGTAGAGATAAAGACTGCTATGCACCCTACAAGGAGCGAGGTTCTTGTTCCCCAGAGGATCCGGGAGAGCACACATCGGCCAAGGTAATCCGTTCCCAGAGGAAAACGAGCAAACTCTTGACCTGCCCAGAAACCCGGCTGATACCGGAGGGAGAGGTCTCGCTTAAGAGGCTCATTAGGAGCCAGAAGCCAGGGAAAGCAGGCCACGAAAATGACGATACAAAGAACACAGAGCCCCAAGAGAGCCGTTTTGTTTTTAAAGAAAACATGAAGCGTTTCTTGAGTTTTTTCACTGAGCCTCATGACTCTACCCGTAGCGAATCCTGGGGTTAATGAAAGCATAAAGTATATCGGTTACGAGGTTCACGACGACAAAGATGAAAGCGATGAAGAGCACCGATCCCTGTATTGCTGGGTAATCTCGGGCGTACACTGCGTCCACCGTGTAGCGTCCCAATCCAGGCCAGGCAAAGATGGTCTCGGTGAGAATTGCTCCGCCAAGGAGAAGTCCAAACTCCATGCCGATGACCGTAATGATGGGAATGAGGGCGTTGCGTAGAGCATGACGGTAAATCACCCGTCGTTCGGGAAGCCCCTTGGCTCGCTCAGTACGAATGAAGTCTTGGCGGATGACTTCAAGCATTGAAGAACGAGTCATTCGGGCAATGAGGGCCATGGGTATGGTTCCCAAGGCTACGCCCGGAAGTACAAGATGTGAGAGAGCGTTCCAGAAAGCCCGACCGTTTCGAGTTACGAGAGCATCGATGAGGTAAAGACCGGTTATGGTGCGAAGGGAAATCTCGGGGTCCAATCGCCCCGATATGGGAAGAAGATCAAGATAGAGTCCGAAAAAGAACATCAACATGAGTCCCAGCCAGAATATGGGCATGGAAACTCCGATTAAAGCTCCGGTCATGGCGAGGTAGTCGAAAATCGAGTGCTGTCGCACTGCCGAGATTATTCCTGCTGTCATCCCCACAAGAACGGCAAAGATCATGGCGAACAGTGAGAGTTCTAGGGTTGCCGGGAAACGCTGCAACAGCTCCTCAAGGACTGGGGTGTGTGTGGCAATGGAAGTACCGAAATCTCCCTGCAAGACACTGCGGAACCAGATGAAATACTGGGCATAGAGAGGACGGTCAAGCCCCCACTTCACCCGCACAGCCTCGATGAATTCGGGAGAAGCATGCTCCCCCGCCATCACCTTTGCCGGGTCTCCAGGTGTAAGCCGTACGACAAGAAAGACGACGACAGAAACCCCCAGAAGAACTGGAAGAATGAGAACAAGCCTTTTGAGAACATATCGTCCCACGGTGATTGTATTATATCCCGTTTCTTGGCGCTGTGCAAAGGGCCTGCAGCGACAGAAAGGTTTTAGCTCTCAAGAATTAGGGACTCTTGTGGGAATGTCTTCCTGCTTCCACGGTTACAGAAAGTGTATGGCAAAAGACCTTAAAGGACTTCCTCAGGCCTTGCTTTTCTGGTTTGAAGACCATGCTCGGGATCTGCCCTGGAGGAGAGAGTACTCGGCCTATTCAGTATGGGTTGCCGAGACCATGCTCTGCCAGACGCAGGTTGAAAGGGTAGTGCCGTATTATCTTCGGTGGATGGAGCGCTTTCCCGAACTCTCCTGTGTAGCTGCAGCACCCCTTGAGGGGGTGCTTCTTTTGTGGGAGGGCCTGGGATACTACGGTCGGGCCATAAAGCTCCATGAGGCATCACAACGCATCCTTCAAGAGTTTAAGGGAGAAATTCCCAGGGATTACCGTGCCCTTTGTGCCCTTCCAGGCATAGGTCCCTACATCGCCGGAGCCATCTTGAGTATTGCCTACGACGAACCCTATCCGGCGGTGGATGCCAATGTGCGGAGAGTTGTGGAACGGCTCCTTGGTCCTGGAGAGGCCTCATGGAGCCGAAGGACCATAGAAAGTTTCCTTGCACCCTTTCTCTTTAGGGTAAGTCCCCGAGCCTTCAATCAGGCCCTCATGGATTTGGGAGCATTGGTGTGCGTTCCCCGGAAGCCCCAATGCGTGTGTTGTCCCCTGGTGTCCTTTTGCAAAGTGGGTAGAGGAGAGGCTACAGAGATTCTCAGAAAGAATCCCCAAAGGATACCTCTTCGCATCGTGGTTGCAGCTTTCATGAGGGGGAAGGAAGTTCTCGTTCAAAAGCGCCAGAATACGCGCCTTTTTACAGGGCTTTTTGAGCTCCCCTGGAAAGAGAGTGATGCACCATCAGAGGATCTTGTTGTCTCTTTAGCTCGTGCGTTCTCTCTTACAGCCAAAAGCGTGGAGAATCTTGGAAGTTTTCGCCATGCTTATTCCCGCTACGCGGTTTGGGCCACCCTTTTCCTTGCCCGTGTGGAAGGAGTACCTTCAGGAGGCGCCCTTTTTCTTGACTGCGATAGGCTTTCCTATTATCCTTTCCCTTCCTTGCATCGAAAGGCGATCGCTCTTTTGGCTTCTTTCATGGAGAGGGAGCCCCTGGCTCCCTGAGGGATTAGCTTCATGTGCTGCGCAGGTAGGAAGGCGTTTTGAATAGGGAATAATGCCTATAAGGACTGCTTCTCTTCAACAAACGAACAAAGGAGAATGATAGCTCATGAAGCACAAAGTTGCGGCTACCTCTATGGTCCTTGCTCTTGTTTTCTGAGCCCTGGTTGTGGCCCTCAGCCT
>FMSI01018425.1_pt1 | contig 13277 bp, 10 predicted proteins | sample 1504471 | NCBI WGS metagenome assembly FMSI01 (sample SAMEA4475357, study PRJEB15587) | soil metagenome | biome: Soil; feature: Field | place: India | collected 2015-03-11 | depth 0 m
TTCGTCACCTTGACCATCCCCGACCGGATCGCCGCCCTCCCCGCGCCGCCGTCAGCGCCACTCGGCCCGTTGCGCCATCTTACCATCAGCGCCAAGCAGCAACTCAGCGTGCTTGATCTGAATGCCCCCAACGGCTGGCGTAGCTTGCTGGTCAGCCCCAATGGTGCGCTCGAATTGCCGGAAGGTCAGATCGTGCGTCGGCGTCACGGACGCGGGCCGGCTGACTATCTGCGCATCACGGCCACCGGCTGGCAAGCGCTGCCGGTTGACGAGGCGATCTTGGCTGCTTATGGCCAATTGCCCGATCCGCCAATCCTGCGCCTTGCCCCCACCGCTGAAGGCTGGATGATGCCTGAAATTCCACTGCCAGAGGCGTACCGCAACGTGCTCGGCATAATCGCTCAACCCCACCCCGCCGGCTGGCTGCTGGCCGGCGATTTGGAGCGCGAATGGGGTGAAATGATAGTAGCCAAATTAGGGGTGAAGGTAGGGGCGGTGCTGTGAACCGCCCCTAACCCAGCGAGCGACACCGTGCCGGGGCGGTGCTGTGAACCGCCCCTCCCGCATCACGGCGCGACAAACCGTCCCTGCCACGTCTTGATCAGGGCAATCGTATCTTGCGCGCGCAGATACGACAACCGCGGGCTCCAATCGGGGTTGAGGATGCCGAAGGCAGCCTGCTCGTGGTTCGGATTGCCTTGTTCGCCCCAGAGCACGGCAAAATTGATGTTCCAGAGGAACATGTTACCCACAAACGGATAGTTATCGTACACCCGCAGCATCGCCGCGCGGATATATTCTGCCTGTTGCTCTGGCGTCACGTAGTTGCCGAACTCATAGCCCGGCGTGTTATTCGGCGTCGCCCAGCCGTACTCGGTAATCCAGATCTCTTTATCGCCCATCCCGTACTGTTCCATCCACTTGCGCACATTCTCGACGTGGCGGAAATAGTGCGTCTCGTGGTCATTCCAGCAGCGATCAGGCGCCGGCTTGCAACCGGGAATATAGCTGGGATTGTCAGGCCAGAGCGTATCGGGCGGATTCGCCGCGCCGCCCGGATGCACCGCTTGCACGTCAAAGTAGTTGCGCACTTCACCATTGTTGTAGGTGTACATCAGGCGGTAGAACTCTTGATCCGAGAGCGCGATGGCCGGATTCGTCACACCGCTCGACGATGACGCTGCCGCCAGCACGATCGCATCCGGCTTCAGCGACTTAATCCGGGTGTACGCCGCCTTCAGAATCTCCACGTAGTGCCCGACATCTTCCGGCACAATTTCGCCGCCGTTCTCGACCGCCAGATTCGGCTCATTCCAAATCTCATACGCCTGAATCTTATCGCCATAGCGGCGCACCATCTGCTCAAGGAAATTGGCCAGCGTCTCAGGGTCGTCGGGCAAGCCATTAGTCGCGTTGTAGGCCGTTGGCGACCGCACCACATTCACCAACAACTTAATCCCAAACCGGTTGGCGGCGTCCACAATTCGATCCAGCTCATCCCAGCCATAGATGCCCTTGACCGGATCCTCAATATCCATCCAGACCACCTGCTGGCGGAACCAGTCAAAACCGGCATTTTTCGTCAACTGCAATACTCGATCGCGGTCGGTGTAATAGAGGTGACCGACGATGCCAAACTCAAGGTAATCAGGATTGACCGGTACTGGCGTCGGTTCCGCCGGGGTCGCCGTCGGTTCGACCGGCGCTGCGGTCGGCGCCGCCGTGGGTACAGCAGTTGGCGCTACGGTCGGCGCCGTCGCGGTATCAGGAGTCGCTACGACAGCCGCAGTCGGCACGTCACTAACGGGCGGATTGGCCGTTGCGCCGCCACATGCCGCCAATAAGGCAGCCAAGATCATCACGATTAGCGCCAGCGCTGGCCAGCGCCGGGAATGAAACCTGTTCATACACACCTCAATCAATCTGTTGTTGTCGAATTCGTGTTGGTAGAGCAAAACGCAGTCTTACCCCTCCTAATCCTTCGGCATCGCCTGAATAGCAAACCACGCTGGACGCGGGCTCCAATCGCCGTTAATCACGCCAAACGAGGCCTGCTCGTGCAACTCGTTGCCCTGCGCCCGCCACGGTACGGCAAAGTTCAGGTTCCACAGAAACATTGCCCCCACCCACGGCGCATACTCGCGGCGACCGATCTGGAAGGCGCGCACGATCCATTCAGCTTGCCGCTCGAACGAGGTCGAGTTGCCGTACTCGTAACCCGGCGTATTATTGCGCGTTGCCCATCCAAACTCGGTAATCCAGATCTGTTTGTCGGCCAAGCCGTTCTGTACCAACACATTGCGAATATCTTCAACGCGACGGAAGTAGAATTCGCGGCTCGTGCGCCATTCGGGGCCGGGGCCGGGCCGATCGGGCCAGAGCGTATCAGGCGGATTGTAATGGCCGCCGGGATGCACAGCAATGGCGTCAACATTGGCGCGGAACTTGGGGTTGGAAGCCATCGAGCGCATATACGAGGTATCGCTCAACGCGATATTCGGATTGTTGGTCTCGGTGCTGGTTGGCGCGCCGCTGACCACAATCGCCATAGGGTCATTGGCTTTAATCGCCTTGTAAGCGACTTCGAGCAGATCAACGTAGTAGCTTGCGTCGGCCACCCGCCCGCCAACGCCGCCATCGCGGGCGCAGTCGCCGCCGTTCTCACAAGCGCGGTTCTGCTCATTCCAAATTTGGTATGCCTGCACCCGCCCCTTATAGCGTTTCGCCATCTCACCCATAAAATAGGCGAAATCCTTAAAGTTTTCGCGCCGCGGCATACCATTGCTGCCGTTCGCAGTCGCCCAACTCGGCGCAGCGACCACGCTGAGCAACAGGCTCACGCCTTGCCGGTTGGCGTCGGCCACAATGTCATCGAGTTCGGCCCAATAGATCGCGCCCGATCGATCGTGTAAGTCCATCCAGCGCACCTGCTGGCGAATCCAGTAGATACCGGCATCACGGCTCATCTGCAAGACGCGGTTGCGATCTTGCCATGCCGTGCCCTGCCCATAGAGATGGGCGTTGAAGCCATAGATAAATTGGCGCGGCAATGACTGGTCAGGCGGGCGATAGTTAAACGCCGGATTGGTGCGGTGGCGCAGATCGCGATACTCATTCCCCAACAAGCCCAGCAGAATCCGGTAGCGGGGGTCAGGCTCATCAGGGTGCCACTCCATGCGCTGGCGCTCGAAGTATTGCACCCAGTAGATCTCGCCGGTGGCCTGATTGCGCTCTTGGAACTGCTCGGAGAGCGGATAGCCAAACACCTCAAGGCCGCCGTTGTTAAGCCAGAAGGTGCGGAACGGCGCCGGACTGTTGCGCAGCGTATGGCCAGTCTGCGCAAACCACGTGCCGTCACCGGGATCAGGCACGCGCTGGAAGGGCGGCTCATTCTCGCGCCCTTGCACGAGCCGGCTGCCCAACAACCGGCCCAAAATGTAGTAGCGATTGTTCTGGACGCCGAAGTTTTCAGGGTGTTCTTCGAGGATGGCGCGCTCGAAATACTGAACGCGATAAAACTTGCCCGGCTCGGTAAAGCTCTCTTCGATAAACGGCTCTGAAATTGGGTAGCCGAGCACAAAGAGCGCATTGGGCGTGTTCTTCCACGCCTCTAGAAACCAATTGACCGCGCTATGCCCAGTTTCGGGAAAATAGCGGGCCTGATACGGCGGATAGGTATCGGGCACGCCGCCCTGCGCTGCACCGGGCTGAGGCCACGCCAGCAATGAAACCGCCAGTATCAACAACCCCAGCGCAGCAAAGATCCGTCGTGTCATGCAGAATCTCCCTTACTTCATCACTCCGCGCCATTGCGGCATGATCGCGGCGATCAGCCCGCATCGTTCATGGTAGCAAATCCTCACCGAAACCGAATTGAGCTTTGCCTGATACGTGACTGGCAAATCACAGGCAAGCTGAGACGATAGCCGGTGAAGAACCACGGCGATTATACCCGCCTGTCTGATTCAACGTCAAGCGCACAACATCGGTTCCCGGCGCCAGTGCAGCCGGCTCAGCGATTCCTCAGCCACAGCCCTTTCCGATCGCACAAACGCAGATTCCGCCGTCCCAGTGCAACAAAACCCCTGCCCCCAACGTACAATGTTCAGCAACGCTTTCCATCTGCCACGCGCAGCCTCCACCGCAGTGAAATGGTGATTGTATGAGTACCGTATTGCAGGCGCTTAGAATCATGGCCGCGTATTTCATTTCAGTCACCATTTGGAGCCTGTTCAACATCCACGGCTTCGCGCTCAACCTCCGGCAAGCTGGCGGGCAAACGGCAGCGCAATGGCGCGGACTCCGGCGCGGCGTCGCCTACGACGAGAGCTTTGCCGTCCAATTACCGTTTCACGGACGCTGGAAGGTAGTCAACGGCGGGGTTGATCAGCAAACCTCGCACTCATGGGGTCTGATCAGCCAGCGATATGCGTATGATTTTGTGATCGTTGATGAAGCGACCCCGGTCTGACCTACCGCGGCGATCCGCGCCAACCGGCCAACTACCTCGCGTTCGGGCAACCAGTGCTGGCCACCGCCGATGGCATCGTCGTCGCCGCGCGCAACGACATTCGCGACGATCCCCGCGCCGGCACGGGCTGGATCGATATCACCACGCCTGATCTGCGCGGGAATTACGTCATCATCAATCATCACGAGCACGCCTACACCCTCTATGCCCACTTGCAGCAGGGCAGTGTGTGCGTTGCTCCCGGCGCAACCGTGCGTGCCGGCCAACTGATCGGCGCGTGCGGTAACTCTGGCCATTCCAGCGAACCGCACCTGCACTTTCAATTGCAAGATCGAGCCGACTTCTTTACCGCCATCGGGCTGCCGATCGCCTTTCGCCATGTGCTGCGCAGTGACCGCAACGGCACAGCATGCCTTGCCCACGGCTTCATCCAGCGTGATCAGACCGTCGAGCCTGCGCCAGCCGGCTGCCCAGCGCAGGCCGTCGAAACGGTCACAGTAGCAAAACCGACGGTAGGCGAATTCATTGGCGGAATCGTGACGTTCGGGTTGGTAGTACTTGGCTTCTTCGCGATCATCGCGCGCATCATCGAGGCCGTAATCTGACGCGCCGCCTACGGCTTAAGGGGCATCTGCACGCGCGCTATTTGGCGCAAGCGGGGCGACTGTTCCCACAACCGTTCGCGCCGCATCATCGCCACGAAGACATCAACAATCTGCGCATCCCAATGGCTGCCCCGCCCGCGTTGAATGACTTGGAGCGCCTGTTCGGGATCAAGCGCCGCGCGATAGGCGCGATCGGCAGTCAGCGCCTCGAAGGCATCGGCAACTGCCAAAATCCGCGCGCCGAGCGGAATTTCATCACCCCGCAGGCCCAATGGATAGCCATTGCCATCGACTCGCTCGTGGTGGGCGGCAATCAGCGGCAATATATCGCGCAACCCGCGAATCTGTTCGAGGATACGCACGCCGATTTGGGGATGGCGGCGCATTTGAATCAGCTCTTCGGCAGCCAGCGGCCCCGCCTTGAGCAAAACATCGTCGCGCACTCCGATCTTGCCAATGTCATGCAACAACCCGGCATAATGAATCCGCTCGATTTCAGCCTCGCTTAGGCCCAACTCCATCGCCAAGCGGACGGCATAGCGCGTGACTTGGCGCGAATGGCCGTAGGTGTAGGAATCGCGCGCCTCGATCGCGCCGACCAGCGCCGCAATCATCTGCTCGTATTGATCTTTGAGCGCGCGGTACAGCCGGGCATTGTCAAGAGCGGCGGCGATCTGCGACGCAAAGACTTCGATCAGATGCCGTTCGGCGGCATCAAAGGGCGGTTGTTCATCAGAGCGCGCCAAATCAAGCATGCCAATCGCCCGATCGCGACTGCGCAACACCACTTCGATCGAACGTCCCTGCGATGTGGTTGACAAGGCAATGAGACGACGATGCGCAACAGACAGCGTCCGTTCATCAACCGCAGCCAACGGCAAATTATTGCCCGCCGCAGAACCGATCAGTACCACTAAGGTCTCATCATTGGCATCAATCAGCGACAAGCCAATATGAATGGGCGCAAAACGCCGGCCCACGAACTCGACCAAACGAGCGGTCTGCTCTTCAATATCAAGTGAGGTAGCGATCGCTTGGCTAAACTGGTACATCAACACCAGATCCGACAGGCGTTCTTTCTCGCGCTGGATCCGGCGTATCTCCAAGGCGGTGCGGATCGTTTTTTGCAACTGCTCGGCATCAACCGGCTTGGCAATGTAATCAAGCGCCCCAAGCTTCAACGCCTCGCGCGCCGTTTCAACCGTCGCATTCGCCGTCATGACAATAACGTCAGTGTCGAGATAGTGAGCGCGCAGATGGTGGATCAAGGCAATCCCATCAACGTGCGGCATTTGAAGATCGGTCACCACGAGATCAAAGGATTGTTGTTGCAGTATCGTGATCGCCGCCAACCCGTGCTCGGCGACAACCACGTCATATTCACGCCGCAGGAGGAGACGGCAAAACTCGCGGATATTGATCTCATCTTCCACAACGAGGATCCGGGGGCGGGCAATCGGAGCAGGACTTGCATAATCCGCCATACGAGAGGCTCCTCAGATCGACAACAGGCAGGCGCAGTGCATGATCATTTACTACTCTAAGGTAGTATAATCATGCCAACGTTGCACCAAGACTACAGCAGCGCCGTGGCTGATGACAATACTGCCATTAGTATGCTGAATTGACGGCACCGCCGATCAGAGCGTGCGCGGCGCCGGCCCTCACGATTCCGCTTGATTACGGCGAGCGAAGTAATTTTGCAACCGCCGCTCAAGCTCATCAAAATCGAACGGTTTGGTTAAATATTCGTTCACACCGGCGCGGAGGGCATTCTTCTCGGTGTCGGGGGTGCCGAAGGCTGTCACCATAATAACATAGACTTGCGAGCGATTCTGGCGGAGCGTGCGTACCATCTCGATGCCTCCCATGCGCGGCATATTCATGTCAGTGATAATCACATCACAATCATGAACCGCCAACTTCTCAAGGGCATCAATCCCATCCTCGGCTTCGATCACATCGTAGCCGCTATTCCGCAGCAAAAACCGGTACAACCGGCGCGTTGCGGCATCATCTTCAACAACTATGATCGTGGGAGGCACGGCGCACTCTCCTCGGCTGCTAGGTCGCCCTAACTGACGTGAGCCAGATTCTCTTTCAGGATCGCGGCTGAACGCTGGAAGAGCGCGACTTCTTGTTCCGACAAAGGCAAATTGAGCACCTCTTCCGCGCCATCGCGACCGACGATCGTCGGCAGGCTGATGGCAATGTCAGTCACGCCATACTGGCCGGTCATCAGGCTGCTGATCGTCATGACCGTATGTTGGTCGCGCAGCACCGCTTCAGCAATTGAGAGCAAGCCCAAGCCAATCGCATAATAGGTTGCCCGCTTGCGCTTGATAATCTCATACGCGGCATTGCGTGTCTGTTCGAGAATGGCATCGAGCGCTGCTTGGTCGTACCCCTGCCCATTAGCACCAACAAAATCGACCAACCGGACGCCGGCGATATTCGCCAGACTCCAGAGCGCTAGTTCGCTATCACCATGTTCACCAATAATATAGGCGTGTACCGAGCGCGGATCAACCCCGTAATGTTGGCCGAGCAAGTACCGGAAGCGGGCAGTATCAAGGATGGTGCCCGACCCGATCACCCGATTGGCTGCCGGGCCAGCAATCTGAGCGCCGATCGTGGTGAGGATGTCAACCGGGTTGGTGGCTACCACAATAATGCCATCATCGTTAGCAACAAGAATGGCCGGGATAATCTCGCGGAAGATGGCGGCATTGCGGCCAAGCAGGTCGAGGCGGGTTTCACCGGGCCGCTGGTTGGCGCCGGCAGCGATGACGATCAGATCGGCGCCGGCTAGATCGGCATAGGTACCGGCATAGATCCGCATCGGGCGCACGAAGGGCAAGCCGTGGTTGAGATCCATCGCTTCACCTTCGGCGCGGGCATGATCAATATCAATTAGCACCAACTCGTTGGCGAGGCTACGCTGCATCAGCGCATACGCAAAGGACGTGCCAACCATCCCTGTGCCAACCACGCCAACTTTTCCGGTGCGTTTTCGTAAACTCATGCGCAACCTCCTATCACCTTCTCTCTTAATCATACCATATCGCACTGGAGGTTGCGCATCCGGCTCCGGTGATCGAGCGACGTCATCAATTTGTTATCTGTAAGCCACCATGCCATGAGATACTAAAGAGGTGGGTGATCGCCCGCCCTACCAACGTTGTACAATTGTCTATACTACATGAGTATCTCAACGATATGCCGCGAGATCGCGCTCTTCAATCGTTGGCATATAGCGCGCCATTTCGACCATTTTAAAGATTTTCTGGTGATGTGGCGTCACATTCATCGCAAAGAGCTGATATCCCGATTTACGCGCATTCACCACAAATTTCAGCAATGCTGAAATACCGGCTGAATTGATAAACGAGACTTCACTAAAATCGAGCACGGTAATTGGACGCATCTCTTGGCATTCAGCAGCAATGGCAGCAGCCGAAATCGCATCAACGCTCGTGGTCAGGATGTGGAGCACCACCACATCACCAAACTCTTCCCGTCGAATAATATCGCTCATTGTTGCCGATCCTTCCGATATAGACGGAGCGTAAGCACCGTGCCTTGCTGTGATGAATCCACTTCGTAATCATCGACCAGCGCGCTGATCAGATACATCCCGAACCCGCGCAAGTAGCCGGCATCAAGAAGCTCATCATCGATCACACGGCGCGAGAAATCGAGCTGCTCGATCCCTCCGCCTTGATCGCTGATCCGGATTTCGAGCTTATCGCCATCGATATCAAAGACCACGCCAACCAGCTTCGCTGTATCGCCGCGATTGCCGTGATCAATCGCATTATTAACAGCCTCACTCACTGCAAGTTTCAGATCTTCGACCCGTTCCGGGCTCAGGCCAGCGGCGCTGCCGATTTCAGCCGCGCTGGCGCGCACCACTCGTTCGAAGATCGGAATTGACGGAATTCGCAGCTCTACTCGTTGCATGCTTGTGCCTCTACGCGCGTTGCTCGATTCGCACCGAATCTTAGAGTAACGAACGGAGCAAACCAGAGTATTGCCAAATTACGAGGAGAGACGAGAGGCCGAGTGAGAACGTGGCCGCGTCCCTCCATGCATCGTCGCCGTCTGACGCACGAGATGATCATACCGGCGCAGGTAGGCTTTGCCCAACGACGTATTGCCAACTTGCAGATAACAGGCGCCGAGGTAGTAGAGGGCTTGCGCATGACGTGGATTGCGGCGCAGCACCTTTTCAAACAGCGGGATAGCGCGAGCCGGCTCAAGCAATTCTTTATAGCAGAGGCCGAGCATAAACTGGGTTTCGAGATCGTCGGGCCACTGGTCAAGTACTTGTTGAAACTCGCGCGCAGCCAGATCGTAGCGACCGCGCCGGATGTACATGTACCCCAGATCGAAGCGCAGCGAATGGGCATCAGGGGCTAATTGAACAGCTTTGCGCCACGCGGCCAGCGCCCACGTATCACGCCCCAACGAGTTGTAGACGAAGCCAAGCAGGTAGTGGGCCTGCGCATCGGTGGGCATCAGTTGCACCGCCCGCTCGAAGGCGCGCGCCGCCTGCGCATTCATCCCCATATCGTAGAGGAGTTTGCCCATCTGCAAGAAGAGCTGGCCGTGGTGCGGATTGAGGCGAGCGCAGGCGAAGAGAATTTCGTAGGCCTGTTTCGGCTTCTTTTGCAAACGCAAGATGGCGCTCATACGCAAACGAGCATCGACATAGTGACGATGTTGCGGCGGAACCTGTTCGTATTCGGTGTAAGCTTCCTCAAACCGGCGCTGGCGCGCGAGCAGATTGCCTAAAAGATAGCGGGCCGCATACTCTTGGGGCCGCCACTGCAACAAGGCGCGATAGATCCGCTCGGCCTCCTCTTCGTAGCCTTGTTGCTTGAGGGCTTGGCTCAAGCGGTAATACCACTGCGCAACCTCTTCTTCGCTGCGGTTGACCAGCGGCTCGTCGGGCACCGGCTCCGGCGAAACAAAGGTTGGTTCAACCCGCAACGCCTCGGCAAAGCAACGCTGAGCCAATTCATGCGCGCCGTGACTTTGGTGCATCAAGCCCATGTAGTAGCGCGGTTCGGCGGCTTGCGGGCGAGCGTTGCAGGCGCTGCTAAAGTGAATGTACGCCCTGCCGGCGTCGTCAATCCGCTGGTAGCAGCGGCCAAGCGCAAAGTGGGCTTCGTAGAGGTTGGGGTTGTGCTCGAGCGTCTCTTTAAAGGCGGCGATCGCCCGATCGATCTGGCCGAGCGCGGCAAACGCTACCCCAAGGTTGTAGTGGGCTTCAGCAAGTTGCGGATCGGTCTGCACCGCCTCAAGATACTCGCGCAACGCCTCTTCCCAATGTTCCTGAAACGCAAGCGAATTGCCAATATATAGATAGATGATAGCCCGTTCCCGCTCGTAGATTTGGGCCTGCTCTTCACCATCGACATACGCGGCGATGAGCGCCGCTTTGAAATGTTCGATCGCATCGGCATAGGCCGCGCGCAGGTATGAACGCATCCCCTGACTAAACGCCGCCCCTAGCCGGGTGCCGGTCATGAACCGTTCGCTACCGCTGAAGGTGTCAAGGTCGAGGGGCATAAATTGGAGTTCGTTGGTTGACGCCATAGATCACCTCGGCGACCAGACAGATATTAATTTCTACTATAACATGCCCCTCGCCCTCCGTATATTGGAGAATCGTCATTTAGACGTATACGACAGTATATAGTTTTCTTTACAAGCGGCGTGGCTAGGGCAGGTATACCCACCTGCCCCAACGAAGCAATCGTGGCGATTACGCAACCTCGCGGTAATCATCTAACGTCAACCGGATCTGTTGGATCAATTCGCGCGCCAAGCCACGGCCCAACATGGCCTGTGCCGGCGCTTGCAGACGGGGCAATAGATCACGCCATACCTCGGCGTCTGCCGGAACGGCGCCGGCAAAGAGGGTATCCCACAACGGTTCGAGTCGATCGCTGCCGACGACATCCGCGATCACGCTGCGGATTTCCGCGGTGAGATCGAGCAAGCGCCGCCGCAAGATCACCATGGTCACATCATCGCTCAGCACGCCGTTCGTCCACGATCGCACTTCATGCACAAGCGCAGCAGCCAGCGCGCGCGGTTTGCGCTGGGGTTGCGCCATCACCAACTCAGCCAGCCGCTCGAAGCCTAAGATTTGGCCATCGGTGCGCTCGGCTTCAATCAGGCCATCGGTGTAGAGCAACAGGCTCTCACCGGGGGCAATGGCGGCGCTTATCTCCGTGTATTCGCTCTCATGATCTACTCCTAACGGCAACCCGCTGACTTCTAATTCGTAGAGCTCGTCAGTCACTACCAGCGGGAAGGTATGCCCGGCATTAGCGCAACAGATCACACCACTCCGCGGTTCGAGCTGCAGGTAGAGCATAGTTACCATGCCATGCGGAATCTCGCTCAACACACTGCGATTGACGGCAGCCAACGTGGTCGCCGGATCAGCGTTGCGGCGCGCTTCGTGCCGGAAGACGGTGCGCGCCACCGCCATACGCAACGCGGCGGGCAACCCCTTGCCGCTGACATCGCCGATCATGATGCCGTGCTTCCCATTGGCCAACGGCAAAAAGTCGTACAGATCACCGCCAAGATCGCGAGCCGGCAGCGAAATGGCCGTCACTTCCCAGCCGGGCAGGTGCGGCGCCGCCTCTAACAGCAAGCCCTGTTGAATATCGCGGGCCAATTGCAATTCTTGTTCGATCTCGCGCGCCCGCCGCTGGGCTGCTTCATCAATGACCGGTGGTGGTGGCGGATCGGGCGGCGCGGCGCTGCGCCGTGCGGTGATCAGACTACGCGAGTGATGCGCCAAGAGACTCGGCCACGTCCGCCGCCGGATCACGAGTCCGGATAATACACGACCGTTACGGGCAGCCATTTAACGCTCTCCATCGAGCCGGCCAATCCAACGCCGGCAACTCTCGGCCAGCCAATGGGCAGCCACGCCTTCCAGCAGGTGATCGGGTGGCAACGTGACCAACAATCGCTCTGCATTCCGGTATTCACGCACTGCATCGGTCATCCGTCCCGTTTGGCGGTAGCATTCGGCAAGGTGAAACGCTACCAACGGCGATTCGGTGCTCAGATAGCGAGCCCGTTCAAAATGACGAATGGCCAACGGCAGTTGTTGCTGCCGCTCGTAAATCAACCCCAGCAAGATGTGCGCCTCAGTGACCAACGGATTCAACTCGAGCGCGCGGCGCGCTTCAGCCAGCGCCAGATCGAGATCGCCTCGATTAGCATGGGCCTGCGCCGCTAATGCCAACACTGCCGGCGCGTGGCGTCCGGCCAATGGTGCGCGGGCAAACATGTCGAGCGCCGCCTCAAGCTGCCCGCTGTCGATCAAGCGCCGGCCCTCATGAACCACCGCCTCATCGGTAAACAATGACGCACCCGCCACTGATGGCGCCGCCGGACGCAAACGACCCGATCGAGGCGACTGGATGGGCCGTTTATCCGTCGGCGCAACTGTTGCGCGTTGCCGTGGCGGATCTTTCCGGTACAGAAACGCGCCATCAACCGCGACCGGACGTAGCCGGTCAAAGATATTCCACAACGTTTCGGAAAAACCGAGGCAGAGGGTGCCGCCATCAGCCAAAATGTCGTAGAAGCGCGACATCAGGGCGCGGCAGGTATCAATTGAGAAATAGATGGTCACATTTTGGCAAAAGAGAATGTGCGTCCCGCTCGAGGCAGGGGGGAAGGGTTCCAGCAGGTTATGCTGCCCAAACGACACCAACCGACGCACCCGTTCGTGGACAGCCAAGCCATCTCCAGCAGGAACAAAGAACCGCGCGCACTGCACCGGCGTCACATTAGCCAGCGCGCGGCCACGATACACCCCGTGGCGCGCCTTATCAAGCGCGGTGGCGCTGAGATCGGTAGCCAGAATCTCGATCGGGCGCGGTAGCGGTTCCCCCAGCGCCTCGAGCGCAGTAATCGCAATCGAATAGGGTTCTTCACCGGTAGCGCAGCCAGCGCTCCAGATTTTAATCGGCGCTCCCGGCGGCAAGGTTGCATGCAAGGTGGGTAATAAGGTTTTACGCAGCGCCTCAATATGGGGCCGATTCCGAAAGAACACCGTCTCGTGATTGAGCAACAGCTCGGCCAGTTGTTGTAATTCAGCCCGATCAGCGCCCAGCACGAGATCCGCCACGTACTGCGCCGGCGCGCGTCGCGCGGCCGCA
>FMSI01062626.1_pt1 | contig 13264 bp, 12 predicted proteins | sample 1504471 | NCBI WGS metagenome assembly FMSI01 (sample SAMEA4475357, study PRJEB15587) | soil metagenome | biome: Soil; feature: Field | place: India | collected 2015-03-11 | depth 0 m
CCTCCTGTTTAACGCCAATCTTCCTATCCCATTTCACCCAGAAAAAACCTGATTCCAGGCCTGTCACAAAGTATGGATCAAGCAGCCAGTTATAGCGCAGTGATATATCCAATCCATACTTTGCTGGATCATCAGCATACGATGTCCCAAGTGTACCGTTTAATTCTGTACTTGCAGCAAAAATACTGGAACTTGTACACATAATAATTATCGAAGAAACAAGTACAAATATTTTCTTTTGCATAGCATCACCTTATATTAAATGTTTTTTTTACTTTACCCACATTACTATCCTCTGTCAACATCAATTTAAAGCTAACAAAAATTACATGGAATACTACAAATAAAACGCAAAACAGGTTTAACGCACAATTAGTAGAATTATCTCCATTATTGTATAAAAATTCTTGATTATTTATATTATTGATTTAACTATTGTTACAAAAGTGTTCATAAATTTCTTGATAGCAATACATACCATTATAAATAAGGAATAGTACTATGAAAAAGTTAACATTTGCTACACTATTTATCTTTACAGTTGCATGTACATCAGTTGATAAATCAGTATATATTAAAGATAAACAGGCATTGCAAAAACCAATACGTATAGCGGTATTAGCTTTTGTTGACGCACCAAAGTATCCTGGTTCAGGCGTGAGTATTGCTGATGCATTGACTAATGAACTTGTACAGATAACACACTGGGATCTGGTGGAGCGCTCCCAGATTGAAAAGATCCTCAAAGAAAAATCCTTAGATATGACAGGGTTAACAGATTCTCAGCTTACCGATATAGGAAAATTAGCAAAGACCGACTATATCATAGTGGGGAGTGTTTCAGATTACTATTACGACAGACAATTCTATATTGTCCCCAAAACAAAAATTGCTTTTAATGCCCGCATTATCAATACACAAACAGGCAGTATCGTAGGCACATTGCGGTACAATCGTGAAACCAATAAAAACGCATGGTGTGGGTGTTGTCTTTTGGGATGGTATTATCTGCCAATACTGCTATTGACCGACCAGAATATCAATACTGATGTAAGCAAAGCTGCTCGTGATGTGGTACGAGCTATTGATAGGGATATAAGCGGCAAAAAAGGATGTTGCATATAATACAACCTTTTTACTGATAGCTGTCGATAACAGTACCTAAGCCTTCAAAACTGACATGTGATGTTACATTGGCTTTAACCAGTTTTTCACTTAATCCTGTTCGTACTGCTGCCAGTCCTTTTAACAGATTATTAAGCTGTTCTATGCTCTGTTCTATTGCTGTGATGTGTTGCGCCATCATGACACCCTCCTTTGTGTCAAACATTAATTTCTAATTGCAATATCGACTAAACTTGCTATATTCTTAATACTATATTTTTTTAAAAAAATTTAAACATTTTTCCACCTTATTCTAAAGTATGGCATCTATGGTAAATATATTATTTATAAAATATACATCAGAAAAAAACCTTATAATACAAAACAAGGGGATTCTTTCTACAATGAATAACTATAAAATACTTTTAGCCATATTTTTACATATTGTAATCATTATGTTCTATATATCTTTTGTATATTCTGATAGTCTCATTGAAATCTATCCTGCAAAACAAACAGTTCTGGTAAAACCACAATCAAAAGGATATGCCGTACTACAGATACAGTTACCAAAAAAAGGCTATATCTATGCAAACCCCAAGGGTGAAGGAACTGGAAAAGCAACAGTTGCTATTGCAAAAGCGTCTCATCCTATTGTGCCAGGAAATACGCGCTACCTCCCTGGAACCTTTTATATTTCACCACTTGATAATAAGCCTGTGTACATTTACAAAAAACAAACATCAGTATGTATACCATTTCAGGTGAACACAACACAAGAGGGAACATATTCACTATCAATAACGGTGGAAGCATTATTGTGCGATGATGTCTCCTGCACACCAGTGCAAAAAACAATCACTCAGACAATACGGGTGGATGCAAAGGCACCTGAATTTAATAAAATGGTATATGATGTATTTAAAGAACCAAAAGAAATAACCCCTACTGTGAATGCGGACAGCACATCAGGTGATTTCACGGTTATAGATGTAGGCAGTGCAACACCAATGAATCTACTCTACGGAATCATTTTTGGCATTATTGCAGGTTTTTTACTCAACTTTATGCCGTGTGTTCTCCCAGTAATTAGCCTCAAACTTTTCAGTTTTGTATCGTATAGCAACAATGACCACAGTAAGATACGGATAATGGGTTCGCTATTTACCGCCGGTATCCTTACCTCTTTTTTGGTGCTGTCTTCACTGGCAGCATTTGCGGGTTATAACTGGGGAGAACTCTTCCAGCATCACACGTTTGTTATCGTGATGTCATCAATAATCTTTGCCCTAGGGTTATCCTTTTTTGGTGTGTACACATTCACTATTCCATACGTTCCTCAATTACAAAGTGCCAACGTATACCTTGATTCCTACTTTAAAGGAATTATAGCCACACTGTTAGCCACCCCCTGCAGTGGACCCTTTCTGGGCGCAACACTGGCGTGGTCATTAACGCAACATCCAGTTATTATTTTTATAATTTTTATTAATATTGGCCTTGGTATGTCGCTTCCCTATTTACTGTTGTCATTTTATCCCTCACTCATTCGTTTTATTCCAAAACCCGGTGACTGGATGATAACATTTGAGCAGATCATGGGTTTTTTACTTATTGCTACCAGTATTTACCTTTTAACATTGCTAGATTCTGGCTCACTTGTTAAGGCTCTCTGGTTTTTACTATTGTTATCTATTGCTTTCTGGCAGTGGGGCAGGTTTGGAAACATCACAAAACAGTTAATGCAACGAATTGTTTCCTTTATTGTACTCATACTGCTTATTGTAGGTTCAGCCACTACGCTATTTACACTTCAAAAGAATACTTCAACTGATGAAATTAGCTACACTCAGTTTGACTGGGAAGCGATAGCATCACGCAAAAACTCACAGATAGCTATGGTAGTATTTACTGCTGATTGGTGCCCCAACTGTAAATTTGTTGAGGCGACAGCATTAGCATCGCAGGAGGTGATTACCTTTATCCAAGCTAATAGCATTCAGGTATATAAAGCCGATATCACCACAAAAAACCAGCAAGCGGAAAATATTTTGCAGCGTTTAGGCTCACGTTCGATACCGTTTGTGGCAATCTTCCCTAAAGGGGATAATTTTTCACGTCCTATTATTTTGCGCGATATATACACAGCAAAAGACGTGTTGAACGCTTTGCAAAAAGCCATTGAATTAAGCACACAATCAGAGTTGCCACAACTTTTATCAATACCATGAAGGTACTCCAATGCAATCGCTTAGATATTATCATGAACTAATACAAAAAATTGATGCCTTTACTGCTTCTATTGTTTCTACGTATGGCAACAAATTGCAATGCAGGGAAGGTTGCAGCGGCTGTTGCATTCTGGAAAGCATTATGCCGGTTGAACTTGTGCAAATTCTGAAGTGGTATGTAAAACAATCTGAATCAATACAAAACTTTATCTTACAGAATAATTCTGACTCATGTATATTTTTGCTTCATGATAGTTGCATACTCTATCCCCACAGGCCAATCATTTGCAGAACTCATGGATATCCTGTCCTTATAAATGGAACAATGGATATCTGCCCTTTAAATGCAGGTATAGTGTTTGAGCCACAGCATATCCTTAATCTAGAAAACTGTAACACAATGCTTGTAGCTATTAATATATTATTTATCAAAGAAGTTCACATCCCCGCATTACAGAAAGAGCGTATTAACCTACGTGCGTTTTTTCAAAGCTCTGAAACCGATATCCTTTCTATAGTGCATGCCTTCAAAGGATATTGAAGGTATTACACTGTACACTTTTGTATATGCATCTTCAAGAGTATCTGCAACAGCAGTAATATTGAGAACACGTCCCCCACTGGTAAGTACCTGCCCATTCCGTTTGGTACCCGCATGGAACACAAGAATATCTTCAGGTAACTGGTCAATGCCCTTAATTGGAAAACCTGTTTTATATGATCCGGGGTATCCGCCCGATGCAAGCACCACGGTAATAGCATGCTTATTCCTGAATGAAAGGTTCATGCTTGAAAGTGTGCCATCAATAGCTGCATTAATGAAATCACCCAATTTACCATTTACCAGTGGCAACAGTACTTGCGTTTCAGGGTCCCCAAACCGCACATTGAATTCCAGTACTTTAATATCATTCCCTTTAATAATAAGGCCTGCATACAGTATTCCAGCAAATGGCATACCTTCATTCTTCATGCCTAAAATCACAGGCTGCAGTATTTCTCTATGCACTCTTTCAAGTATCCTGCTTGTGACAACTGGAGCCGGTGCATACGCACCCATGCCGCCGGTATTTGGGCCTTCATCATTATCAAATACTCGTTTATGGTCCTGAGCAGCAATAAAAGGCAACACTGTGGTTCCATCGCTAATTCCAAGAACTGAGGCTTCTTCGCCATCGCAGAAATCTTCAACAAAAACTTTTGCATCATCTTTAACCATTTCATGGATAAACTGCAGTGCTGATTCTTTAGTTTTACATACACCAACACCTTTTCCTGCAGCAAGACCATCTAATTTTATTACCACAGGGAAAACGGCTGATGATTCAATATAGTCTATTAGTGATTCTTTGCCTTTGAATTCCCTGTAATGAGCTGTCGGCACATTATATTTTTGCATAATATATTTTGCAAAAAGTTTACTCCCTTCAAGCTGTGCAGCCTTTGCAGTTGGGCCAAATACCCTGATTCCTCTGCTTTGCATAAAATCAACTACCCCATCAACAAGCGGGGCTTCAGGTCCTATCACCACAACATCTATATTTTTTTGCCTGCAGGCAGTATACAGGGATTCAAAATCATTCATTGAAACCTGAATTCTGTACCTATCATCAATCCCTCCATTGCCAGGTGCCACATATACTTCAGTAGCACTGCCGTCATGTAAAAGCCTCCACGCTATTGCATGTTCACGCCCACCAGATCCTATCACCAGATACCTCATCTCTTCCTCCTTACTATATGTTGGTATTGTTGTAAATATGAAATCAAATTTTTCAATCATTTTACATAAGCGCCATACAGTGGTAAAAAATTTTTTTATTTTTAAAACAAGAATAGTTCTTGAACTTATGGTATGTACAGTATAAGCAATATAACACCCTTACATTGAGGAGGTACGCTATGCGCCTAAGTAATGAAGCAAAGGTGGGACTTTTGGTTATGCTAAGCTTCACACTTTTTGTTGTGCTGGTAGGATTATTAACCAAATTTAACGTTTCACAAAAAGGCTATCGTTTACATGTTTATTTTGGTTTCTTAAATGACCTGCGCGTAGGAGCCCCCGTTAAAATTGGTGGTGGTATCAAGATTGGTTATGTAGATGAAATACGGCAGACAGGCGAAAAGACTGATGTTATCCTGTGGATTGATAAAGGCTACAGATTATCAAAAGCATCAACGTTTTCAATTTTCACTTCAGGGATGATAGGAGAAAAGTATATTAACGTTGTTATTCCTCCCATGAGTGAGAATGTTGGTTTTCTTAATGACGGTGATATCAAATATGGAATTGACCCTGCAAGCTTTGACCAGATGATGCAAACCTTCCAAAGCTTTATGCAGGATAAAAGCGGTGCACAGATTCTTGCTGAAATTTTTCAGAATTCCAATAAATTTGTTGCCAATCTCAATAAAATGGTTGATGAAAACCGCTATGATGTCCGACAGTCAGTTGGGACAGCACGTGCAGCTATTATAACATTTTCACAACAATTGCAGCAATTTATGCAGCAGATGAATGTAATATCCAAAAATATGGCATATATCTCTGAGAAAAACCGTGAAGATATAACAATCACATTGCAGAATTTATCCGAACTCACATCAAGCATGAATAAAATTGCTTACCGGCTTGAAAAAGGTAGAGGCACCATGGGTAAACTCCTGTATGATGAGGAAATTTACACAAACATCCGCGATGCTTCAATTTCAGCAAAGGAACTTTTTTCCCGGCTGGAAAAAGACCCATCATTACTACTGTTTAAGCAAAAAAAATAATCATGCCTAAGAAAACCAGAACAATTTTTATCTGCAATGAATGCGGTGCCACATTCCAGAAATGGCTTGGGCGATGCCCTGAATGCAGCGCATGGAATTCTATCGCTGAAGAAATTCAGGATACTTCTTTTTGTAAAAACGAAATACCTTTAGAAAATTCCATTCATCCACTTTCTCAGGTACTGTCGCAATCTATCCAGCGTATTGCAACCGGAATAGGGGAATTTGACCTTGTATGCGGTGGTGGGATAGTTCCTGGTTCTATTATCCTTCTTGGTGGTGAACCAGGCATTGGCAAATCAACGCTGGCTCTGCAAATAGCGCAACACTGTACCACCCTCTATTGTTCGGGCGAAGAAACGCTGCAGCAGATACATTTACGCTCACGCCGTCTTAACATTAAACCCGATTCAATACATCTTTCCTCTGTTACTGATATTGACCATATCGAATCACTCATACAAATGTGTTCACCACAGCTTGTAATAATTGACTCTATTCAGACATTGTACTCCCGTGAGATTACCTCCCCAGTGGGCTCAGTAAGCCAGATACGATTCACCGCCTCACGCCTTGCTGACATTGCCAAACAGACTCAAACATGTGTAATGTTAATTGGGCATATCACCAAGGATGGCTCCATCGCAGGGCCCAAAATACTGGAACACATTGTTGATACAGTGCTTTATTTTGAGGGGGATTTTACACGTGACTATCGCATACTGCGTGCCTTTAAAAACCGTTTTGGCTCAGTAAATGAGATAGCTCTGTTTACCATGACTGCATCAGGACTTGCGGAAGTAAAAGATAAAAACAAACTTTTTGTTCAATCAAAGGATTCAAGTTTTCCTGGCAGCGTCATCAGTGCCACTATAGAGGGAACGCGATCGATACTGTTTGAAGCACAGTCACTTGTAACTGCAACTAGCTTTACTAACCCCCGGCGTATGGCTGACGGCTTTGATGTGAACAGGCTAAATCTTTTAGTAGCAGTAATTGAAAAACACGCAAAGGTTTCACTTAGCTCATTTGACATATTTATTAATGTAGCCGGCGGATTTACCATTGACGATACTTCATGCGACCTGGCTATTGCATCTGCTATTATATCAAGTTTGGAAAATATAGCCATCCCACATTCAACCGGCATAATTGGCGAATTATCCCTTTCAGGGCAGGTGCGCTCTGCCACCCACTCATTGCGGCGTTTAACAGAATTCAATAATTCAGGAATTACCACACTTATTTTGCCACACAACAATATCGCTGAAGTTTCAAATGCCGGTTTTGCTGGCACATTAATTCCACTGAAAAATATCTCAGAGCTTACACAAATTTTACAACAACTTTGATTTTTATATTGATTATTACACTATTGCCCTTATACTATAAGCAAATAATTGAAATATCCCGTACATCATGCTATAACGTATATAACACCACAATACTCAATGGCAACTACTTCATTATTCCATATAGAGGTAAGATATGAAACCTAAAGACGGTTATTCAGCCGAAGAACTTTTACATTCCACTCAGGGGCTTTCGTATAACGATTTTATTATTTTACCGGGATATATTGACTTTAACCCAGATGATGTTGACCTGGAAACACGATTAACTCGCAACATTAAAATTAAAAGGCCACTCGTTTCAAGCCCAATGGATACAGTGACTGAAGCAAAAATGGCTATAAGCTTAGCATTACTGGGCGGTATAGGTATAATTCATTATAACAATACTATTGAGGAACAGATCAACCAGGTAAGAAAAGTAAAACGCTTTGAGAATGGCTTTATCACAGATCCGGTTGTACTGTCTCCTGACCATACTATTGCCCATATTGACCAAATTAAGGAAAAATTTGGATTTTCGGGCATACCTATTACTGTTGATGGCAAATTAGGTTCTAAACTGGTAGGCATTGTTACCAATAGGGATATCGATTTTGAAACCGATCGTTCAAAGAAATTAAAAGATGTCATGACCACAGATCTTGTTACCGCTAAGGTTGGCATAACGTTAACCCAGGCCAATGATTTACTCAAAAAATCAAAAAAAGGGAAATTGCCGATAGTTGATGATCAGGGAAGGCTTGTTGCCCTTATGAGCAGAAATGACCTTGTTACCAACAGAGAATACCCTTTTGCATCAAAAGATGCCAACAAACAGCTTATGGTAGGAGCAGCTATATCCACAAAAGATGAATCAAAGGAGCGATTGCAGGAACTTGTAAGAGCGGGGATTAATGTTGTGGTTATTGATGCAGCACAGGGCAATTCTATATATCAGATAGAGATGATCAAATATATAAAAAAGAACTACCCTCACCTTGATGTCATTGCCGGCAATGTGGTAACAGTTGAGCAATGTGAAAATCTTATCAAGGCAGGAGCTGATGCATTGCGCATTGGGATGGGCCCAGGTTCAATCTGCACAACGCAGGTCACCATGGCAGTTGGTCGTGCACAGGCAACCGCAGTCTATCGCTGCAGTAAATTTGCAAAACAATACAACATCCCAACAATTGCAGACGGAGGTATTGCTACAATTGGTCATATTGCAAAAGCTCTGTCTTTAGGGGCATCCACCGCTATGATGGGCTCAATGTTTGCAGGTACCGAAGAAGCACCCGGTGAATACTTCTATGAAAATGGAGTGCGCTTAAAACGCTATCGTGGCATGGCATCACTTGAAGCTATGGAAAAAGGCGGTTCAAAGCGTTACTTTGCTGAGGATTCAAAGATACTTGTTGCACAGGGAGTCTCTGGCGCTGTGGTCGATAAAGGCTCAATGTTTGACTATGTGCCATATCTGGTACAGGGACTTAAACACGCATTCCAAGATATGGGTGTACGCACAATCAGAGAACTTCACGAAAAGCTTTATACAGAAGAACTTCGCTTTGAATTGCGTTCACTATCTGCTCAGATTGAAGGTGGTGTACATACTATTTATTCATATAAAGAACCAAAGTATCTGTAACCATTAATCTTTTGAAAAGATTATCTGCACAATTTCTTCTGGCGTATGAGCTATCGCTTCTGGATTATGCTGTTTTAATAACTCAACAGGTCTGTATCCCCAGCTCACTGCAACAGCGTACATACCGCAGCTATGAGCCATTGCAATATCTGTCGCTGAATCACCAATCATAGCAATTTGTCCTGGTTCTATTCTCATAGTGCGGGCAATAAGCAGAGCGCCAGATGGCTCAGGTTTTCGTGGTATGGAATCCTGTAATCCAAGAATGACGTTAAATGGAATATCAGGGAAATAATAGGTAACCATTGATACTGTAAATTCGTGCGCTTTGTTTGAAAATACAGAAATTTTTATTTTTTTATGCGATAGTTCCTGTAAAAGTTCTGGTATACCTGGATATGGTTTTGTTGTTCTGTTCCAGTTTATTGCATACTCCTCTTTTAATTCTGAAACAAGTTTCTTAAGCTCATCATTGGTGATACTATCTCCCACAGCACGTTGAATGAGCATCTCCATACCATCACCAATAAACTGTATATATGACTCTACCGGATGTTGCTGATATCCATGATATACCAAGACATTGTTGACACTGTGTGCCAGATCAGCAATTGTATCTAACAGTGTGCCATCAAGGTCAAATATTACACCCGCAATTTCCATTGTATGATTATCTTTTCCCAGATAATGCAAGCCACTTTTTAAATTTATACTGTTCAACCTTAGCATAACACCAGAGAGCAAATGGTATAATCCTGTTAACTACCATCATTACACTGAAAATTTTAGAGGGGAACACATAGCGTTTATTTTTTAGTATTCCCTTTATAACTTCCTGTGCAACTTTTTCAGGAGTTTGTGTGGGAAACGGCACTGGCGTTCCATCACCAGCAGTTTTAAAAAATTCAGTTCTGGTAGCAATTGGGTATACTACCACAAGATGAATGTTATTGTTCTTCTCAAAATTAAATGAATAAGCAAAGCCATCAAGTGCTGCCTTGGTAGCTGAATATAATGCATACCCCGGCAATGGTAGCTTGGCCATTGCAGAGGCAGTAAACACAACACACCCTTCTTTACCTTTATTTATCTCCATCATCTTTTCTAAAAAATATACTGGAGCAATATAATTGACAGCTACAATTTTATGAATATGTTCGTAATCAGGTTTTGTTATTTTTTCATAGTAGGCAAAACCAGCATTTGCAATACAGATATCAATCCTTCCCATTATGCTGAGTGCTTTTGTGAACAGCAGATCAATATCTTTCCTTTTACTCACATCACAGCGCAGCGCTTTTATATTTTCATTTTGTGCGATAGCTTTAGGATTTAGATCTCCAACAACTATTGTTGTGTTGTATTTTTTAAGCTCTTCCAGCAATGCTTTTCCTATCCCAGATGATGCGCCTGTGAGCAATACACATTTATTATTCAGTTCCATTTTCCACCTCTTTTTATCAAAGTGTATAAAAAATAGAAGACCCCTTTGATAAGGCAACAATAATATATACATAATTAGATGGCAATTTTATTTTGATACTTGACATTTATTCCCTGACCAATACAATTTCAAAATCAAACTTTCATATAAATTTAGTCAGATGTTACTATGTATTGAACATTGTTGAACACTAACATTTTATATATGTGTTATAACAATTATGATAAAACCAGTTAAAACTATTGAAAAACTTAGACAAGGACAACCTGTTACCATTGTTGCATTGGGCGACTCATTAACTTATGGATGGATGGTTGATAAGGACTACATTGATTATTTCTACGAATTCTTGCAATCGCGTTATCCTGCTGCAACAATCAAAATTATCAATAAAGGAATCCCTGGTGATACAGCAGATGGAGGATTACATCGCGTTTCGTATGATGTTATTCACTACAATCCTGATTGCGTCCTTATACAATTTGCATTAAACGATTATGCATGTGGTTATTCGCCCCATATATTTGGAAACTACATACGTGCAATAATAAATGCAATAAAAGAGAAACTATCTTCTGACATTGTACTTGTAACTTCTGTGTGGTTTGGGGATTTTCCTGAAGCAAAAAATGCGTATAAATTATATGATACAATGATATCCATTGCCAGTGAGTATGCATTGCCTGTTGCAAAAACCCACGAATACTGGGAAAACGCTGTTAAACGGGGGACTCCATTAAAGGAACTTGTACAGTTTGATGGAGTTCACCCCACCGAAGAAGGGTATTACATAATGTCACGTTCACTTCAGGATTTATTTAGCTGAATGGGTATACAATTGTACCATTACAAATAGTATATTCTACTGAACCAAAAAACTCTCTACCTATGAAGGGGCTATTTTTGCACCGTGAAATGATGAATTTCTCATCAACTGTAATTTTTTTTTCTGGATGTATAATTGTTATATCAGCTACAGCACCTTCTTTTATAGAACCTCTGTCTATACCAAGTATCTTACCGGGATTAATTGTCACTTTTTCAAATGCCTGTAAATAACTGAACCCATTCCCTTTAACAAGCACAGTGATTATTAATGGCACTGCAGTTTCAAGCCCTATAATGCCAAATGGGGCAAATGCTATCTCCTGCATTTTTTCATTGGGAAGATGAGGTGCGTGATCAGTGGCAATTACCTCTATTAATCCATTCTTCAAACCTTCGATAATTGCTTTTCTATCTTCTTCTGTCCGCAACGGTGGGTTCATTTTTGCCATAGAAAGATATTCGGCTATCGCATCATCAGTAAGCGAAAAATAGTGCGGAGCTGTCTCACAGGTTACCTTAATACCATTGTGTTTGGCCATTGCTATAATATCCAGCGAACCTTTTGATGATACATGCGCCACATGTAGTCTTCCTTTTGTGAGACGCGTGAGTAACACATCCCGTGCTATCATAATCTCTTCAGCTTCGCGAGGGATTCCTTTCAACCCCAAAAAAATGGAGTTATTACCTTCATTCATAATCCCGCCTTCTGACAATGTACTATCCTCAGCATGGGTTATAATAGGAACATTAAACATGCGTGAATATTCTAGAGCGCGCCGCATGGTGGTGGAGTTCATCACAGGTTTGCCATCATCACTAAATGCGACAGCCCCACCTTCAATAAGCTCACCCATTTCAGTAAGCTCTTCGCCCATTGAGCCTTTAGTTATCGCAGCGATAGGGAAAACATTAATGGGCCCTGATTCTGCCTGCTTTTTTATGTAACGAACCAGCGCCTGATTATCAATCACTGGATTGGTATTTGGCATGGTACATACACTGGTGTAACCTGACTTTGCTGCAACCCAAGAACCACCTATGATAGTTTCAACGTCCTCACGCCCCGGCTCTCTGAAATGAACATGCATATCTACTAACCCTGGAACAACTATGCAATCCTTAGCATTAACAATCTGTATAGAATTCTTTTTTATATTTTTATCCACTTTAACAACTTTTCCTTCAGAAATAAGAACATCAAACTCCTCATCTGTACCAGATGCAGGGTCTATTAATCTGCCATATTTGATCAAAAGTTCCATCACTCAACCTCTTTTTCATCCAGAGGAGTACCGCCTGCCAGAAGATAAAAAATTGCCATACGTACCGCCACCCCATTGGTAACCTGCTCATTAATAATTGCATGAGCGCTGTCTGCGACTTCATCATCAATTTCTATCCCTCTGTTAATTGGCCCGGGATGCATCACAATAACATCTTTCTTGCAGCGTTTAAGCCGTTCACTAGTTAATGCAAATCGCTTATGGTATTCCCTGATTGAAGGGAAAAAAGACCCCTGCTGGCGTTCACGTTGAATACGTAACATGTTAATCACATCAAGCTTTGGAAGTATTTCATCAAACTCATAGTAAATATCTACCCCATACATTTTAAATTCATCTGGTACAAGCGTTGGTGGACCAATTAAACTCACTTTGGCACCCAGGCGTTTAAAAATCTCAATATCAGAACGCGCAACACGTGAATGAAGAATATCCCCCACTATACCTATATGCAAGTCCTTAATATCTCCCAGTTTTTCCATCAGTGAATATGCATCCAGTAACGCCTGCGTAGGGTGCGCATGATTGCCATCTCCAGCATTAATGACAGAAGATTTAATATTACGCGATAAAAAATGCGGCGCTAATGACGCCGCATGCCGCATTAC